>Ga0209064_1000953_pt1 | contig 55584 bp, 36 predicted proteins | sample Inofromicrocosms_FD_187498 | JGI IMG/M metagenome (GOLD analysis project Ga0209064, IMG submission 187498) | Mouse cecum microbial communities from Vienna, Austria - Inoculum for glucosamine and mucus D2O microcosms (SPAdes) (version 2) | ecosystem: Host-associated > Mammals > Digestive system >...
TCGTAAAAGTTATTTTCTTTAAAAGTAAAGTATGCTCGTCTTTTTGTAAAATTTTATATACCTTTGTGGCGTCCATTAAATATAAACCAATAAATAAAAATTTCGTTATGAAAAATCTGTTCTTTCTAAGGCAATTCCAGATGGTAGGATGGTTGCTCTTTGTTCCGGCAATAATCCTCGGAATTCTTATCTATTTCAATGTAATAAATTGTGAGGGAACAATCGAAACCATATTTAACGACGCAGTGATAATCGGCATCACCATTGGTTCTATTTTCATAGTCTGCTCCAAAGAGAAGCATGAAGATGAAATGATTCGGTCTATCCGGCTTGCGTCGTTATTAAATGCATTGTATATCTATGGCGTAATCCTGATAGCTGCCGTTCTATTCATTAATGGCCTTGCTTTCTTTGAGTTTATGACTGTAAATCTCGTATTGCTGCCACTGATATATGTTGTGGCGTTTCGTCTTGAGATTCATCGTTACAGCAAAATGAGTGATGAAGAACAGGATTAAGGTTGAGCGGGCAGAGAAAAACGTAACCCAACAGCAATTAGCGGAGGCCGTCGGAGTCAGCAGGCAAACCATTGTGGCTATAGAAAAGAATCGCTTCTTGCCTTCGACGCCTCTTGCTATAAAAATCAGCCGTTTTTTCGGCAAGCATGTTGAAACAATATTCATTCTCGAAGACGGAGATTAGGCTCTTAAAATCAAGATATATGAAAAGTAAAGTGCCTCTCACTCCTACTGCATTATCCTTGCAGCGGTGCTAATTGCAGCTTTCCTGACAAGTATAGCTGCAACTTGACATCAGGCGCAATGTATTCTGATAATCGTAATCACAGTCATTGCCAGTGTAATAGTAGGTGAAAATCTATTGCTGTACGATGAAAGTTGAAAACGGCAAAGACTTATGGCTCGGCTGCTGATTTTACGGCGGCCGAGTCTGTATTATGATTTCCAAGATCGTTAAGTCAAAATGCAATGGTTCAGGAGATGCGTCAGAGGCTGTCGGAGTCTATATCGGGTTCTACACGTGGGCGCCGGAAATAAATAAAAGATTTTTTTCTTGACATTCGTAAAATAATTGATTACCTTTGTGCAATAGATTTCCAATTAAATACCAAACTAAGCACAACCTCAAAACGTTTCCACATTAACCCGTTATCCGGAACCTGTGCGGGTTCCACTGCCGCGAGGCACCTAATCATCAAATTTATCCACAATTCTACATTCTAACAGATCTTGAAGGAATTAACGCTTTAGCTTCATGGACAACAATCAGAACGAAAAAAAGCCCCGTCGTCCGCGTATCGGACAGGCTTATCCCGGCGTTGAGAATGATTCGGCCGATCGTCAGCGGTTCGAACGAGTGAATTACAACCAACATGCAACGTCACCGGAAGGTGCCGAAACATCGGTCGAGGAGGGAGGCTATCAGAAGCGTCCCTATACTCCGCGTCCCAACTCTTATAATAACAACCGTCAGGGCGGTGGATATAATCGCTATGGCAATCAAGGTTATAATAATGGCGGCTACGGCAATCGCCAGCAGGGTGGATATAACCGTTACGGCAATAATCATGGCTATGTACCCCGAGCACAGCAGCCAGAATTTGCATCAGACGCATCGTCCGCTCCCGAAACAGCGCAGGCAGAAGGAGCTGAAGCCAATGCAGGAGCAAGCGAAAACACCGGATACGTACCTCGCCAGAACAATTACCGTCAGGGTGGCTACAACAACCGTTATAATAACGGCGGCTACAACAATCGTCAGGGTGGCTATAACAACGGTGGTGCCTACGGTCAGAACCGTCAGGGCGGATACCAGAACCGTCCCGGAGGATATAATAACCGTAACAATGGCGGCTACAACAATCAGAACCGCCAGGGCGGATATAACCAGAATCGTCAGGGTGGCTATGGCAACCGTGAAGGCGGCTATAACAATCAGAATCGCCAGGGCGGATACGGCAACGGCCAGAACGCTTATAACAAACAGAACCGTTATAATAACCAAAACCGCCAAGGCGGCTATAACCAGAATCGTCAGGGCGGAAACGGCTCTTTCCCTGGTCGCGGAAAGAGTTTCACTCCGCGTCCTAAACGCATCGAATACGAGATGCCGATTCCCGATCCTAACGAACAGATGCGCCTTAATAAGTTCATGAGCAATGCAGGAATATGTTCCCGTCGTGAAGCCGACGAATTCATCCAGCAGGGACTCGTGAAAGTCAATGGAGTGGTAGTAACTGAACTCGGCACCAAAATCAGCCACAGCGACGTGGTGGAATACGATGAAAAAGTGGTGACGATGCAGAGTAAATGCTACATACTTCTCAACAAGCCTAAGGACTGTGTCACCACCAGCGACGATCCCAATGGACGTCTTACCGTGATGGACATCGTAAAAGGTGCCTGCCCCGAGCGCATATATCCCGTAGGACGTCTTGACCGTAATACGACAGGTGTGCTTCTGCTGACCAACGACGGCGACCTTGCTTCAAAGCTCACACATCCGAAGTATGTCAAGAAAAAGATTTACCACGTATGGTGCGACCGCGATATAAGCGAAGACGATATGCAGCGCATAGCCGACGGCATAGAACTTGAGGACGGTCCGATCCATGCCGATGCAATAAGCTATGCCACCGAAACAGACCGCAATCAGGCCGGCATAGAAATCCACTCGGGTCGCAATCGAATTGTGCGTCGCATATTCGAATCGCTCGGATATCATGTAACAAAGCTCGACCGTGTATACTTTGCAGGACTTACAAAGAAGAACCTGCCCCGCGGTCGTTGGCGCTATCTCACCCAGGAAGAGGTCAACTACCTTAAAATGGGATCTTTTGAATAATCAACAGACACATCATCCATTATGAAAAGGACTAAAATTGTCGATATTTTCAATCCCGCGCTCGTAGGGACGGAAGTCGATGTAAAAGGATGGGTTCGTACCCGTCGAGGCAACAAATATGTGCAGTTCGTTGCGCTTAATGACGGCTCGACGGTTAAGAATCTTCAGATTGTCTTTGACATGAGCCGTTTCAGCGACGATGATTTGCGTGCCGTTACCACCGGTGCGTCGATCCATGTCGAAGGCCGTCTTGTCGAGTCGCAGGGCAAAGGGCAGACGGTCGAAGTGCAGGCCGATACGCTCGAAGTCTACGGAACGGCTGACCCCGAATCGTATCCTTTGCAGAAAAAAGGTCATACCCTTGAATTCCTCCGTGAGAAGGCCCATCTGCGTCCGCGTACAAATACATTCGGCGCCATATTGCGAATCCGTAGTACCTTGGCTTATGCCATCCACCGTTTCTTCCAGGAACGCGGATTTTTCTATCTCAACACTCCGCTTATCACGGCCAGCGACTGCGAAGGTGCAGGAGCAATGTTTCAGGTGACTACTCTGCCGCTCGACAAACTTCCCAAAACCGAGGACGGTCGTGTGGACTACTCAAAAGACTTTTTTGGCAAGTCTACGGCCTTGACCGTAAGCGGTCAGCTCGAAGGAGAGCTTGGAGCCACGGCTCTCGGTGCCATATATACTTTCGGCCCTACTTTCCGGGCCGAGAATTCCAATACCCCCCGTCACCTTTCCGAGTTCTGGATGATTGAACCGGAAATGGCGTTCTATGAAATCGAGGATAACATGGATCTCGCCGAGGAATTTGTAAAGTACTGCATAAGCTATGCCCTTGACAACTGCCGTGACGATATTGACTTCCTCGCCGAGCATTTCGATCCGGAACTTGTAAGTCGCCTGAAATTTGTCGTAGACAATGAATTTGTGCGCCTGACTTATACCGAAGGTGTGAAGATACTCGAAGAGTCCGGACGTAAGTTCGAGTTCCCTGTTCACTGGGGTACTGATCTTCAGAGCGAACATGAACGCTACCTTGTCGAAGAACATTTCCGCAAGCCGGTGATTCTGACGGACTATCCTAAAGAAATCAAGGCTTTCTACATGAAGCAGAACGAAGATGGCCGCACAGTACGTGCTATGGATGTTCTTTTCCCGAAAATCGGTGAAATTATCGGCGGTTCCGAACGTGAAGCTGACTACGACAAGCTGATGACCCGCATCACTGAACTGGATATTCCCATGAAAGACATGTGGTGGTATCTTGATACACGCCGTTTCGGCACAGTGCCTCACAGCGGTTTCGGCCTTGGTTTCGAGCGCCTTGTACTGTTTGTGACGGGTATGACCAACATACGCGATGTCATTCCTTTCCCACGCACACCCAATAACGCTGAATTCTAATCCCTGACCTTAATCGGAAGGGTGCTTTATATTACGCCCGCAGAAAAGAGCTATAAACCGGCCATACCTGCGGGCGCAATTTATTTCTTTGCTACTACATTCCTTAACTGCATATCTATCGACCATGACAAAAAAAATAATTCTTTTATCCATCTTTGCGTCGTCATTCATAATGGCTGCCGCAACATCGGAAGTGGTAACAGGTCCCGACGGACGTCTTGTCGTTACAGTCAGTGACAATAACGGACGGCCTGAATACAAGGTAGACTACGACGGTATTCCTTTCATACTTCCATCCGCCCTCGGTCTTGATACCGACATGGGTGACTTCCGTTCCGGAATGACGATACTCAAGGCTTCTCCGGTCGAGAATATCGATGAAACATATTCGATACCGAACATAAAGAAAAGCATGGTACATCATCGTGCAAATTCCCGAAAAATCACTTTTGCACGCGACGGCAAGAAAATATTCGATGTGATTTTCGAGGTTTCCGACAATGATGTGGCCTACCGCTATAATCTCCGTCCGCAGGGCGAGAGCCTGAGTGCTATTGTGCTCGATGAAGCATCGTCTTTCGTAATGCCTGAGGCGACAACAACATTTCTATGCCCTCAGAGCCTTCCGGGCGGTGGATGGAAACACACATATCCCAGCTATGAAACAGAGTATACTCTCGACGATAAAATGGGGAAGAACGGCGAAGGTGCCGGCTTTACATTCCCTTGTCTTTTCCGCAACGGCGACAACGGCTGGATGCTGATTAACGAAACAGGTGTTGACCAGAGCTATTGTGGCTCCAGACTTGTGTCGACAGGTGCCGACAGCTACAAGATCGCTTTCCCGCAGGAAAAGGAAATGAAGGGACTCGGATGGACGACTCCCGGACTCAACCTGCCCGGGCTGACACCGTGGCGCACGATAACAGTGGGTCGCGACCTTGCTCCGGTCGTTGAATCGACTGTCGCTTTCGATGTAGTCGACCAACTTTACGAACCCTCGATTGACTATGCCGCGAACTATGGTAAAGGTACGTGGAACTGGATTATGAACGGCGACGGTGCTGTCAATTTCGACCAGGAAAAACGTTATATTGACCTTGCCGCCGATCTCGGCTATCAGACTGTGCTTGTCGACGGCTTGTGGGATAAGCAGATAGGGCGCGACGGTATTGAAAAACTGGCTGCTTATGCCAAGGAAAAAGGGGTTGCGCTATATCTGTGGTATAATTCCAACGGTTATTGGAACGATGCACCTCAGGGTCCTCGCGGAATCATGAATAACTCTATAGCGCGCAAAAAAGAAATGAAATGGATGCGTGAGCTTGGGGTAAAGGGTATAAAAGTCGATTTCTTCGGCGGCGACAATCAGCCCATGATGCAGCTCTATCAGGATATCCTCTCCGATGCGAATGACTATGGCATAATCGTGATTTTCCATGGCTGTACTCTTCCGCGAGGCTGGGAACGAATGTATCCGAACTATGGCGCCAGCGAAGCCGTGCTTGCCAGTGAAAATCTTAATTTCCAACAGCATTTTTGCGATCAGGAGGCTGTGAACGCTGCTACGCATCCGTTTATACGGAATACAATGGCGTCGATGGATTTTGGCGGAAGCGCTCTTAACAAGTATTGGAATACGGGAAATAAGAAAGGTGGCAGCGAGCGCCGTACATCCGACGTATTCGCACTTGCCACGGCAGTTCTTTTCCAGAGTCCTGTGCCGCATTTCGCACTTGCGCCAAACAATCTCTCCGATGCTCCGGAATGGGCGATAGATTTCATGAAGGAAGTACCTGTTACCTGGGATGATGTCCGTTTTGTCGACGGTTATCCCGGCCGTTATGTCGTTATGGCACGTCGTCATGGCGACAAATGGTATCTTGTCGGAGTCAACGCAAGCGACAAACCGGTTGAGATAGATATCAACTCTGTCGGAATATATGAAGCGGGCAAGACTGTCACTGTCTACTCCGACGACAAGACGCTTGCCGGTTCGGTCAAGCAGGTAAAACTTTCACCTAAGAAAAAAATCAGATTCTCGATTCCCAAAAACGGCGGTATCGTCGTAATGGATTGAACGGTATAATATGAAACGCTTCAAGTTTGCAGCCGCCATTATCGCAGCTGCGTCCGCGCTATCGGCTTTTGCATCCAACCCTGTGCTTCCGGGCTTTCATGCGGATCCTGAGATCCTGTTTTCAGAACAGACTGGCAGATACTATATATATTCCACTACCGACGGGGTGCCGGGATGGGGTGGGGAATATTTCAGGGTATATTCCTCAGACAATCTTTCAGATTGGACTGACGGTGGAATTATTCTCGATCTCAAGGGACGTCAGGTGCCATGGGCTTCAGGCAACGCATGGGCGCCGGCTATCATAGAGCGTCGTCAGCCTGATGGTTCTTACCGCTATTATTTTTATTTCAGCGGGCACAATCCTGCGACCGACCGTAAAGAGATAGGTGTAGCTGTAGCCGATCATCCCGAGGGGCCGTTCCGGGAAATCGGTCATTCCATAGTTGCAGAATCACCTACAGGACGCGGGCAGCAGATCGATGTGGATGTATTTCAGGATCCCGTATCAGGCCGTTGCTATCTTTATTGGGGGAACGGTTATATGGCCGGAGCCGAACTTTCCGACGACATGCTTTCGATAAAGCCTGAAACGATCACGGTAATGACCCCCAAAGGCGGAACTCTTGAAACATACGCTTACAGGGAGGCTCCGTATGTCTTTTTCCGTAAAGGGAAATACTATTTCATGTGGTCTGTCGACGACACCGGTTCGCCTAACTATCATGTGGCGTACGGAACATCCGATTCTCCGCTTGGCGCTATCAGGGTGGCGGAACCATGCAATATTCTTGTCCGGAACCCTGAAAAAGAAATCTATGGACCGGCTCATAATTCGGTCGTAAATCTGCCCGGCGGCGACGAGTGGCGCATCGTTTACCATAGAATTAATAAAGATTATCTGAACGATGGTCCGGGCTATCACCGTCAGGTGTGTATCGACCCGATGTATTTCAATGCTGACGGAAGCATACGTCCTGTCGTTCCGTCGAATTGAACGATTATAACTCTATTACGAATAAAAGCCCTGATGCCGGACGGCATCAGGGCTTTTGCTGAAAAAAGGATTTGGTACCTATTGTTAGCGTATGTGAGTGTGCGATTGGCATCATTTTATCCTCTGCAAAAGTAGAAAAGAGCCGAATAAAAGACAGGGGTGAAATTCGTAAAACATAGGGCGAAAAGCCGTTTTATGGACTATAAAAGAAAAAAGCCCCGCATTTTTCTGAGAATGCGGGGCTGATTATGTGGTTTATCAGCCCGAGAAATTTTTTCGTGGCTTATATCAGCGAAGAGTCAGTGCGACGATTGATGCTTTTGGCATCTTGATCATCAGATGTCCTTTCTTTATTTTTGCTCCGTCAAATGCTTGAGGCTTTACGGTTTCGGGAGCTTCGAAAGTATTCATGTCCGAAATTTTTGCGGACGTCAGGATTTCAGCGGATGATATTTTCGATGGAACGGCGTCGGGCAGAGCTATGTCGACTTCGCAATTTTCATCAAGCATAGGATTGGTCAGGCATATTGTCACCGAACCGTCGGCGGCACGGGATGCGGTGGCTGCGAGAGTGGGAACAGGACGGCCGTTGGCGTCTTTTATCGTTTCGCATGCCACGCTCAAAGGAATCGACACAGCATCTTTATGCGGTGCATACATGCGGAATACGTGGTAGGTCGGTGTCAGAATAAGTTTATCTCCCTCGGTGAGCCACATGGCCTGCAGTACGTTGGCTACCTGTGCGATATTGGCCATGTGTATGCGGTCGGCATGGCGGTGGAACACGTTCAGTGTAAGTGCCGCCACCATAGCGTCGCGCATTGTGTTCTGCTGGTAGAGATGGCCGGGTACAGAACCGGGTTCCTCATCCCACCATGTACCCCATTCATCCACAAGCAGATCGGTCTGTCTGTTCCGGTCATATCGGTCCATGATTTCTATGTGGCGTTCTATGACGGGTTCTATTTCAAGACATTTGCCTATGGTTTCATAGTAGCGGCGCTCGTCGAACTGTGTCGCCGAGCCTTTGTCATCCCAGCTCATAACGGTGTAGTAGTGCAGCGACAGTCCGTCCATGCGGTGCGGCTGTATACGTTTCATCAGCGTTTCCGTCCAGTTGTAGTCGTAGTCGCTGGCTCCGCTCGCTATGCGGTAGAGGCGGTTTCCGGCGCGGTCGCGGGCGTAGGTGGAGTAACGGCGGTAGATATCGGAGTAATATTCCGGACGCATGTTGCCGCCGCAGCCCCAGCTTTCATTGCCTATGCCGAAATATTTTACTCTCCATGGCTCTTTTCTGCCGTTGGCCTGGCGTTCCTTTGCCATAGGTCCGTCCTCGGCAGTCATGTATTCCACCCATTGAGCCATTTCGCCTACGGTGCCGCTACCGACGTTTCCTGATACATAAGGCTCCGTGCCGACAAGTTCGCAGAAATCGAGGAATTCGTGTGTTCCGAAAGAGTTGTCTTCTTTGGTACCGCCCCAGTTATTGTTTATAAGGGTAGGGCGTTTGTCGCGCGGGCCGATGCCGTCGCGCCAGTGATAGTCGTCGGCGAAACATCCTCCCGGCCACCGCAGTACGGGAACGCCGAGATCGCGCACGGCTTTTATGGCGTCGTTGCGATAGCCGCGTGTGTTGGGAATCGGAGAGTCCTCACCGACCCAGATACCGCCGTAGATACAGGCTCCGAGGTGTTCGGCAAACTGTCCGTAAATCATTCTGGAAATGGTGTCGCGGGCTTGGTCGGCGTGTAGGCTGACGGTGGCGTTGCGTGCAGCCGAAGTGCCGGTGCCTGTCAGTAGCAGGGCGCACAAGGCCGCTTGCATGAGTTTCTTCATGTGTTTATTGTTTCTAAGGTTAAAGTGGAATGCAAAGTTAGCGAAAAAAAGAAAATTATGAGAGATTTTGTCTGTCACGCTTTTCCGTTTCCCAGACTGAGAATGTACTGCTTCGGCGGCATGTTCATCTTTCTTTTGAATGTTTCCCGGAATGTCTTTATGTCGTGGAATCCGCACATTTCGGCGACTTTCTGCACGTTGGTGTTGCCGTTGCGGAACAACTGTACTGCTTTATATATCCGGTATTCATTGATGAAGTCAATAAGCGACATGCCTGTCATGCGTCGTATTTTTTTGTATAGCGACGAGTGGCTCATGGCAAGTTTGCCGGCCAGCATTTCGATGCCGAAATCTTCGTCGAGCATGTGTTCGTCGATGATTCTGCGGCATTCGAGCAGGAATTTCTGTTCCTCGCGGTTGTAAGTGCGCTCTCCTGTCTTTGCGGCGGGCATGGCCGCATGGTTTTCCGGAGTTTCGAAGAGGCGGTCGATCTGCCGTCGCAGCACTTTGAGCGGAGTAGGCTTATGGAGGTAAGCGTCTACGCCTTCGTCGAAAGCGCGCAACATGTCGTCCTCGGTGGTTAGCGCTGAGAATACAACAACCTTTATGTCGCGCAGGCGGCGATCGCTTTTGAGTGCGGCTATAAGCTGGTGGCCGTCGGCGTTAGGCATCATTATGTCGGTCACTACGACGTCGAAATCGCCCGTGCGGGCCATTTCAAGGGCTTCGGCTCCGTCGCATGCGCGGGCTACCCGGTATTCGCCCTCGAACGCACGTGCTATCAGGCTGGCAACTTCCGGATCGTCGTCGGCGATAAGGATAGAACGTATGGCCGTAGGATTATTGATTACTGCGGCGCTCTCTGTCGTGCTTTCCTGTGGCGGCGTCATCTGCCGTGGCTGATGTATGGCGGCCTGTACTTCTGTTTCTTCCCTTTCGGATTCATTGGGATTGTTTCGCGGAAGGATTACCGTGAATGTGGAGCCTTCGTTGACACGGCTTTCGACTTCTATGCGTCCGCCGTGCAGTTCAACGAAGTCTTTTACCAGAGCCAGTCCTATTCCGTCGCCGCTGCTCTGACGCCGTCCACGTTCCGTGCGGAAATAAGGCTCGAATATGGCTTGTCGCATTTTTTCCACTATGCCTATACCTGTGTCGGTGACACTTATGACAGCATCGTCGCCGACGCATCGTACTGACAGCGTGACAGAACCTCCGTCGGGGGTGTATTTATAGGCGTTTGAGATAAGATTGGTGACAATCATTTCAAGTTTGTCGGGGTCGAATACTCCTTCAATGGGCGTATCTTCGTGCTCGTATGTGTACGACAGCGATTTCTGCCTGCACAGTTGCTCGTAGTCGGCCGACATTTCCTTGAAAAAGCCGGTCAGTTCTATACGTCGTCCGTTGAGCTTGATATGTCCGGAATCGAACTTGCGGAAATCGAGAATGTTGTTTATGAGCTTGTTGAGTTTGGTGGCATTGCGGTATATTCCGTTAAGATTTGCCGTGGGAATGCTCTGGCGCCCGGAATCAAGCATTTCTTCTATCTGAGCGGATATAAGGAAACATGGTGTCCGCAGTTCATGTGTTATGTTGGCGTAGAAGTCGAGCTTGCTGTCGTTGAGTTTTCTGGCGGCGTCGCGTTCCACTTCGGCCATATTGGCTTTTTCACGGTCGAGCAGATATCGGCGCCAGAATATAAGCAACAGCATGAAAATGGAGCATCCGGCCACGGTCCACATTATCAGTGCCCATGTGGATGCGTACCATGGCGGCAGAATCGTTATCGGCATTTCGGTCGGGCTTACGGTGGAGCCGTCCGGAGCGTTGTGCCGCACCAGCATCGTGTATTTTCCAGGAGGTACATTGGTGTAGGTGGCGGAACGGGTTTCCGTGACATTGCGCCATACGTCTTCGAGTCCGTCAAGACGGCACTCAAAGAAGATCTGGTCGGGATTGGCCATTTCAGGCACCGTGAAATTAACAGTGAAGAAATTTTGGGAATGTTCGAGTGTGACCGTAGCTCCGCCGAAACTATAGAGCGGAATCGACGGATTCCCATCGGCAAGTATGTCTACCGACGTGAATACTGTGTTATTTTCATACGAAAGGACGTTTTCCTGTGTCAACGGTACACTGAGCAGTCCTGCCGTGGTGCCGAAATATATCTTGTTGTCGTATACGGCTGTGGAATTGTGTGTGAAAGTAGTGGGAAAACGCGAGTCGTCCTGGCGTACGAAAGCATCGCGCGAGCGCACGTAGCGGAAAAGGCCGTTTGCCGTTCCGGCCCACAGATTGCCATCGGCATCCTCGTTCATGTTATAGACTCTGACATCGCTGAGTCCGTTTGCCGCTCCGTAGAACTTTAGATCTTTGTCGCTTCCTCGTTTGAACGAACAAAATTCATTGCCAAGCGATATCCAGAGTATGCCCTGCGAATCGACAAACATAAACTCCACATGTGCTGACGGCAGGCGTAATCCGCCTGATGTGGGGCTGTCGGAAGATCGTGATATTATGCGGTGTGTGGCTTTGTCGATTTGGAGTATGCCGCTTTGCCGTGTTGCCACCCAGACATATGAGCCACCGTCGACAATCGACATTACCATTATGTCCTCGCATTCGTCAACGAGTCTGAAACTTCGGGTCCTTTTGTTGAACAGATGCAAGGAGTTTCCGCCTACCCAGATGTTTCCGAGTCCGTCGTCGTTTATCACCCATAATTTATTGCTGTCTTCGTGGCCGTTGTCTATGCTGTAGGTAGATATTCTTTCGGTTCGTGGATCGATTGCAGCCAGTCCTCGTGAATATATTGTCGCCCATATTGTAGAGCCGTCGTGTACGATAGAAGTTACGTTGTTGCCCGGTAATGCTGAATTTGTCGCATTGATGTTGCGTGATCGGCCGCTTGCGGGATCGAAGATGTCGATTCCTCCGCCGTCGAGTCCGAGATATATTTTGTTGCCATATGGTACTACGGACGTTACGATGTCGTAGGATAGTGCGCCTGATTTATGGCCATTCAGGGTAAAGCGGTTAAGTTCGGGCGATAACATGCATAGTCCTTGGCGGTATGTTCCGCACCAGATATATCCACGCCGGTCGCAGTGTACGGCATAGATGGCATCGCCTGGAAGCGACGAGTTGTCGGGAGTATAGTGTATATTGCTTCCGTCGGGCCTGATCACGTAAAGACCGCCGCCATCGGATGCCAGAAATACATTTGTCCCGTCGGAGTCGGCGTCCATAAGCCCTTCCACGGCCTCTGTACTGTTGTTGATACTGAGCAAACCGTCTGCATTTATATCATATATGCTGGCCGGCGCGCCTATTCCTGACCCGATATAGAGGCGCATTGACATGGTGTCGCAGAATATGTTCATGTTGCTGTCGAAGCGTGCCGGTATTCTTGTATGTCTGAATTCTTGTTTCCCGTCAGACGAAAGCAGGCTTACGCCTTCGTTCGAAAGAGCGAGGATGCGTCCGTCGGTGAATGCCGTTATGTCGGCATATCGACGTCTTGCCGGGCGAGGCACTCGTACGAATAGGCCGGGATATCCGGATTTGCCGCTTCTCGTTTTGTCAAGACGCAGTATATCGCCCATTATCCCGAGGGCGAGTATGTTTCCGTCCTTTTCTATCAGGCGGCTTATTCTCTGCTGTATGGGGACAGTACCGTTTCCGTCCTCGTCAGTTCGTTGGCAGTGGTGGAAAATTCCGTCGGTATAGCTGAAGAAATCCACACCGTTGTCGGTTCCTATCCACAATCCGTTTTCGTCGGCAAGCAGTGAGCGCACCATGTTGTTGGTTAGACTTGACGGATTGTCCGACTCGTGACGGAAACATTTCATGCGTTTTCCGTCGAAGCGGGCCAGCCCGTTCCATGTGCCTATCCAGATAAATCCGAGTTTATCCTCTTCTATTGCATTTATCGAGTTGTCCGGTAGTCCCTGATTGCTGTTGAACGTTTTAAAGTATGCGCTACTCGGAGATGCCGGCGGCATCGAAGCGTGGAGGGTCGGAAATGATGTTATAATTGAAGAAATTACCGACAGGCTTGCGATGATTAGTCGTTTCATGGTCTGATTCGCTTATAGTACTCTCTTTTTTATTGTCGGAGGTGATTTTTGACAGAGGCGAAATTAAGACCACGGGCGAAAAGTGTACGGGGTGAAATTCGTATTAAAAAGGTGTAAAATCGGCCAAGATTTTTATTTCTGCCTTTTTGCATGGAAATGGCATCCTATTTACGAGATAACCCCTCTTAATGGACGAAAAATATCCGCATTCTTGAGCGCCTCCTTGTCTATATTTGCATCGTTAAAACAGAACCTGAAATTTAACGACAGAAGCCTGCGGGTGCTATTCCCGCGCAATCCTTTTTGCTGACTCCTGCGGCCTTCGGGTCTTGCGGGAATTGTAACCTTAATTATTGATTATAGATTAATCACATTTCATAATTTACCATGAAGTCAAAACAACTCTATCAATCCGCACGTCTGTTTGCATTGGCGGCTGCGGCTCTTGCCCCGGCGGGATTTGTCCCCGTTATGGCCGAGCCGGTTCCTCAGGCAAATACGGCGCATGCTTCGACGATAACAGGTAAGGTCCTCGACAACGAAGGTGAACCTGCTATTGGAGCCACAGTGAAATGTAAGGATCCCAATGTGCAGCCCGTTGTCACCGACATCGACGGCAATTTCGTTCTTCGCACATCGAAGGCACAGAGCATTGAGATTTCTTATGTCGGCTGCAAGACGCAGACCATTAAAGCCACTCCCGGAACACCGGTGGAAGTCACATTGCAGCCCGACAACAATATTCTTGATGAAATGGTCGTTGTCGGTTTCGCCACCCAGAAACGTATCAACCTGACCGGTTCTGTCGGCACTGCTTCGGCAAAAGACATCGCCAGCCGTCCCGTGCAGAATGCCGCTGCCGCTCTTCAGGGTGTCATTCCCGGTCTTAATATCGGCAACTCCAGCTCAGGCGGTGAACTTAACGCATCCAAGTCTATAAATATCCGTGGTAAATCCACTATTGGTGACGGTGTGTCTGATGCTCCGCTTATTCTTATCGACGGCATGGAAGGCGACATTAATTCCATAAACCCCAACGATATCGAAAGCATATCCGTGCTCAAGGACGCCGCAGCATCGTCGATCTACGGTTCGCGCGCTCCTTTTGGTGTGATTCTGATTACAACAAAGGCCGGTTCGGCAGGAAAGTCACAGATACGCTACTCCAACTCTTTCCGTTTCAACCAGCCTCTGACGCCGATGAAGATGATGGACTCATGGGAGTACATCAACTATCTGAACGACGTGGCACGCTATACTTCTCCCGGCAGCCGTGAGTTCTCCGATGATTTTGTAGAGCAGGCATACGCTTATTATACAGGAGCCAGCGACAATTTCATATACGAGAACAAATGGCAGGGCGAGTCGCGCCGCTGGGGTACAGGCGAGTGCGGCGGTACTTTCGCCAATGTAAACTGGCTCGACGAACTGTATAAGAAGAACGCTTTCGCACAGGAACATAATCTTACTCTTACAGGCGGTAACGAGAAAGTGACATATTATGTCAGCGGAAACTACCTTGATCAGGGCGGTTTTATGAAGTACGGTAACGATACTTACGAGCGCTTCTCCCTGATGGGTAAGGTCAGCGCCCAGATGTTCTCCTGGTTGAATGTGCAGTACACCGGCCGATGGATGCGTACCGACTACGACAGAGCTACGGTGATGTCAGGCGGTTTCTATGAAAAAGTAATCCGTCGTCTGGCTCCGACCAACCCCAAATATGACCCCAACGGTTATATAGCAGCTGACTACAACTATATAGAGCATCTTGAGAACGGTGGTCGCCATAAAGAACAGAACGACATATTCTCAAATCAGCTCAAAGTCGTTATAACACCTCTCAAGGGTTGGAATATCATAGGTGAATTTAATGCCCGTGTAAATAGCGACTGGACGCATGAGGATTCACAGATTGTATATGCCCATGATGCCGACGACCTTGAAGGATTGTCCTCGGAAACCACACACGTGGCTTTCGATTCGGGTGACCACAATAACGTATACGAATACTCTTACCGCAACACTTATCTCAACTATAATGTCTACTCGGACTATACATTCAATTTCGCCGAGAAGAACAACATGAAGGTGATGCTTGGTTTCCAGGCTGAAGATAACAAACAGCGCAAAATGAATGCCAGCCGTCAGGACATGCTTTCCTCCGACCTTCCCGTTCTGGATCTGACCACGAGCTCGGATTCATACAGCCTTGGCGGTGCATACGATCTGTGGCGCAGTGTCGGTTTCTTTGGACGTATCAATTACGATTACGACAGCAAATATCTTCTTGAAGTCAATCTGCGTTACGACGGTTCATCGCGTTTCCGTGCCGCACACCGCTGGGAATGGGCACCTTCAGCATCGGCAGGCTGGAATATCGACCGCGAAAACTTCTGGGAGGATTTGCGCAAGGTTGTTCCCTCGCTTAAACTCCGTGCATCTTACGGTCAGCTTTCCAACCAGAATACAAAAGGGTGGTATCCTACTTACCGTATTGTAGGCGTTACCAATCAGGGCGGCAATTGGCTTGTGAACGGAATGTTGCAGAATACGGCAAGTTTCCCGGCTCTTATAAATCCTCTCTTGACATGGGAAAAAATCCGGACTACAAACATCGGTATTGACTTTTCGCTTTTCAAATATAAGCTGACCGGTTCGTTCGACTATTATTGGCGCAACAATAAGGATATGATAGGGCCGGCGCAGAAACTTCCCGGCGTAGTTGGTTTGACGCCCCCACAAGAAAATGTGCTTTCGATGCGCACTTCTGGATGGGAACTCCAGATCGGATGGCAGGATAATATAGGCGATTTCATCTATTCTGCAAAGCTCAATCTCTCCGATGACCGTGCGAAAGTTCTTGAATATCCTAACCCCGAAAGACTATTCGGTACAAATAATTTACAGTCTGTAAGATATACTTCGGGTGAATATATCGGTGATATTTATGGTCTGACATCTTTGGGTGTGGCTAAGACCGACGAAGAAATGCAGGCTCATCTTTCCAAGGTGAATCAGGATCAGATTGGTTCCAACTGGCAGGCCGGCGACATAATGTATGCCGACATTGACGGCAACGGACGAATAACCAAAGGAACCGGTCTTGACAATATGGGTGACCTGAAGAAAATCGGTAATAACCAGCCCCGCTATCGCATAGGTCTTAACCTTTATGCAAGCTGGAAAGGTATTGACCTGACGGCATTCTTCCAGGGTGTCGGCAAGCGCGACTATTACTTCTCGCCATACGGCGGACAGGGAACCGACGGCAAAGGTGCCGCATTCTGGGGTGCTACATCCGGCGGCCGCTGGGAGTCGATCTTCCTTAAAGACCATCTTGATTACTGGCGTGACGATACCAGTCTGCTTGGCGAGAACCGCGATGCCTACTATGCGCGTCCTCTCTACTATACAAACAAGAACCGTGAATTCCAGGACCGTTATCTGCAGAACGCCGCATATCTGCGTCTGAAGAATCTCCAGATCGGCTACACGCTTCCCAAAGAAATCACCCGCAAGTTCTTCGTTGAAAACCTGCGTATCTTCTTCTCCGGTGAAAATCTCTGTACATGGACCAAGCTTACAAAAGCGCTTGACCCCGAATCGCTTGAAGTGTCGAAGATGGCATCCGGTTCGTCCTATCCTATCGCACGAACCTATTCATTCGGCCTGACGATCGACATCTAAATAAACCCAATTGACTTACAACAGCTTTTTCAAAAATAATGAAAACTATATATAGCAAATTAGCATGCGGGCTTTCGGCTGCGGCATTTGCACTGGCGTTCGGATCCTGTGACGACTATCTGGACATTACGCCTCCGTCGCAGGTTACGCCTGAAACATATTTTATGACGGCCGAACAACTTGGAGCCTACACTATCAACTATTATAAAGGCAGCGACGTCGATGGCAGTCGCGGTGCCAATCTTTTCCCGCACCACGGTATAGGCGGTTCTTCCTATACAACGTTTCTGGACGGTGACAAAGGTACGGACAATGAGGATGGTACGGATAACCGTTTTTTTGACGGAGCTTCGTATTATACCGTTGGTGACGAAGGCGGCGCATGGAGTTTCAACACCATTAATGATATAAATTATTTTCTTGAAACCGTAGTTCCCCGTTACAAAGCCGGTCAGATCTCTGGTGCTGAGGAAATTATAAAGCACTACATAGGCGAGGCTCACATGCTCCGTGCGGTAGAATATTTCGGAAAATTACGAGCCTTGGGAGATTTTCCTATAGTTAAGAATACTCAAACACTTGACAAGGAAGAGCTGATAAAGGCTTCCGGGCGTCAGCCGCGCAATATGGTGGCTCGTTTTATACTTGAAGATCTGGACGATGCCATCGAACTGTTATCAGACGGTTCGCTTACCGGCGGACGCAACCGCATCACAAAAGATGTCGCTCGCCTTTTCAAGGCACGTGTGGCCCTCTACGAAGCTACTTTCGAGAAATATTTTGCCGCTACGCCCTTTGTTCCTGACAAAGCAGCAGGCTGGCCGGGTGCAAAGATGGACTACAACAAGGACTTTGTCTACGACAATGAGGCTGAGGTGAAATTCTTCCTCGACGAGGCCTTGAAGGAATCCAAGCTTGTGGCCGACGCTCATCCGACTCTGGCTAACAATACCAAGCAGATGATAGGTACTTCGGCTACAACTTTCCCGAAAAACCCCTATTATGATATGTTCACAACGCAGGATCCTTCGAATATCGACGAAGCCCTTATGTACCGTTCCTATCTCCTTGATATAGGTGGAGGACACTGTATGAACCAGTACATAAAAGGCGGTCGTGGATATACACAGGAATTTGCAAACACTTTCCTGATGGACAACGGCCTGCCCATCTATGCTCCGGGTTCGAACTACGCGGGCGATGATTTCGTGACAGACACTAAAACAGGCCGCGACTGGCGTTGGCGTCTGTTCATGAAAGCTCCGAATGAATATGTGTATGCCGACAACTCCGACATGCGCATAGGTTGCGGCAAGAAGAACAAGCTGGATGCCGAATTCAAGGCTCCCGCTGTTGTCAGCGGTGGTGTGGACTTCACAACCTCCACCGGATATCAGAAAGGCAAAGGTTGGAGCACTATCTCCGACTACAGCCGTGGCGGTCATGACCTGAGCGCAGCCATTATCTTCCGCGCGGCCGAGGCTTATCTTATCTATATGGAAGCATGCTGGGAGAAGAAAGGCGATCAGCTCGATGCCGATGCCTGGAAGTATTGGTCGGCATTGCGTACCCGTGCCGGACTGCCCGCCGATGCCAATATCACCATCAATGCCACAGATATGGATCTTGAAGAGCAGTACACTCATGACTTCGGCCTTTATTCAGGCGGTTCGAGAATCACATCGAAAGTCCTCTATAATATCCGCCGCGAGCGTCGCTGCGAATTTATCGGCGAAGGTATGCGTTGGGACGACCTTATCCGCTGGCGTGCTCTCGACCAGCTGAAGACAAAGCGTTACTTCAAGCACGGTGCAAAGATTTTCGGACCTATGCTTGAATGGTTCACTCAGCTCGGAAATACCGGTAAACCCCGCTATCTGAAATATGATCAGGCTGATCCCACGGCCAACAATGTATCGTCGCCCGGCGATACGGAAGGTGGATTCAACGGCGATCCCAAGTACTTCTCGCTGCTTCGCGTGTCGAGCGCAAGCGACTGGTACCGCAGCGGATTCAGCTGGCGTATGGCTCATTATCTCAGTCCTATTGCCGAGGATCATTTCGTTCAGACATCCACCAGCGGCGACCCGGCGACTTCGATAATATACCAGAATCCATACTGGGGCACAACGCACAGCACACCTGCTGAACAATAATCAAAATCGCGCATGGACGCGGAAAGCTCCGCGTCCATGCAAAAAAATAACAGAACACTATAAATATTATCAACCAATTAAATCATTACTGAAATGAAAAAGATTTTACTTTTTGCAGCCGCTGCTTTTGCTGTGAACACAGTTTATGCAGGCACAAACAAAGTTGTCAACGGTGATTTCGAAGCACCCGGTTATGTACAGTCAGTTCCCAGTGGGTATACATGGGATCCGTGGGACAAGCAGAACAACCTTTCCGAACTTCCCGGCTGGATGCTCAGCACAGGCGGCGAATGGAACGGCGTTCTTGAAATCCTTACCGGCGACGACTGGATGGGCGACGGCCTGATGCGTCCGGACGACGACCTGAATGTACTCCGTTTTGTAGGATATAACGACAATGGCTGGACCAATGTAGCCATCAACCAGATTGTGGAGAATCTTACTCCCGGTGCCGAATACACCCTCGACTATCTTGTCGCAGCACGTTTCCCGAGCGCAGAAGAATGTGGCGGTGGCTGGGCTCCCGACCCCAACTTCGGTTATACAGTATCGGAATATGACGGCGAAGTCGACGACAACAATAACCCTCGTCCCGGCAAGGAAATCAAGACAGAGAATCTGGCCGGAAGATCTGAATGGGAAAACGCTTCCATCGACATGTTCCATGCCGGCACTACTTTCACCGCACCTGCGAACGGTAAAGTGTACCTGAACATCTACATGGCCAACAATTACGCCCAGAATAACAAGCACGACAACCTGTGGATGCTTGTTGACATGGTCAACGTTTCTTCTGAAGGCGACGCAGGCGTTGCCGGCGTGATTGCAGAGGAAAACGCTCCCGTAGAATACTTCAACCTTCAGGGTATCCGCGTTGCTAATCCTGAAAACGGCATCTTCGTTCGTCGTCAGGGCAACAAGGTAGAAAAAGTGGTTCTTTAATTCCTGCCGCAGTTTGACTTGAATATATAGCGCCATTCCGCAGCGATGGCTATCATCTTGCGGGATGGCGCTTTCTATCAATAAATTTTGACTGACCATGAAAAAAATTCTTTTTGGATTTGCTGTTCTGGCCGGTTTTGCTGCATCTGCCGCGTCGATAACGGCGCCCGAAGCCGGCAAAGCCTATAACATCCAGAATGCGGCAGGTATGTATCTGACTGCCGAGGACAATGCGCTTGTTCTGCATCCGCTTGACAGCAATGATGATAACCAGCGTTTTGAATTTGTAGCCGTCGATGGCGTCGATGGTGCTTATAATGTAAAGATGGCGAACGGCAGCTACATAGGCAGCGACGGCAAATGGACGGTTGTCTATAAAAACGATGCTGCGGATACGTTCGCACAATATAAGATCGTTGCATCTGAAGCCGATGCCGAATTCATACGTTTTGTGTGTGTAGGCAATGACAAAGGCCTGGGCTGCGACAGCGGCGATGACGGCGCAAAAGCTTATACCGATAAAGACGATTCAAAAGCTACCTATCGCTGGACAATAGCTGAAGCGGCAGAACCGACTTCGGTGCTTGAACCTGCCGCTGACAAATATTATCGTATCCGTCATGCCAGCGGTCTTTATCTTACCGATTCACGCTTCTCGTCCACCCTTCAGCCTTATGCGGAGGACAACACCCAGATATATCAGTTCGAAGCTGTTGAAGGTCAGGCCGGCGTCTACAGCATCAAGCGTGTGAAATCAGGCATGTATGTAGGCTCTAATCTCAAATGGAGTTCCGTACCTGTTTCGCGCAGCGTGCCCCAGTCGCAGCATCGTATTGTTGCATCTACCGCCGATGAGCATTATGTGCTTCTGCAGAACATGGGTATGAATGCACCCAAAAACTGCATGGGTACCGACGATACACTTGAAGGAACGAGCGTTTTCACCGACAAGAACGGCGAGGATGCAGCCAAGCATCTGTGGTTTATAGAACCCGCCGTAAAATATGACGAAGCTATTCCTGAAGGTCTTGCAAACCTTGTAGTCAACGGCGATTTCGAAGCCGAGGGCTATGTACAGGAAAAGGACGAGGCCGGCCTGATGCGTCTGAGCGAACTCCCCGGCTGGACTCTTCTGGACAGCGACATCTGGAACGGTGCACAGGGCATTGCCGAAACTGAAGGCGAAGGCAATCATCTGGTGCTTGCCGGCTATCAGGGTGACGGCTGGGGCGATGTGACTGTCGAACAGGTCCTTGATGTCGTTCCCGGACATGACTATGCTTTGATTTTCGATTACAAGCATGAATCGGGAGCCGGCAATAAATGGGGCTGCCGTATCGTTCAGAGCAATGGTGTGCTGAAAGAATATTCAGCCAATGTAAAAGACGAAGACTGGAAGAATGCACGCGTTAATTTCACACCTACCGCAGATAAAGTAAGACTTCGTTTCTATCTCAACAGCACCAAACCCTCATGGTGGATGGACCAGAACCTGCATCTCGACAATATTGCGGTATATGATCTCAGCCCGGTTGACTTTTATGCCGACTATGAGGCTCCTCAGGATGAACGCGCCAACGCATACGAAGGCTATCGCCTTGTATTCGCCCAGGAATTCAGCGGCGAAGGTACTCCCGATCACGAAATATGGAATTTCGAAGAGGGTTACAAACGTAACAACGAAGACCAGTACTACAACGGCGACAAGAACTGCTATATCCAGGACGGTGTGCTCGTGATAGAAGGCCGTAATGTGGAAGCTGAGAAAATCAAGAATCCCAAATACGATCCTTTCAACAAATCGTGGCCTTCGAGCATTGGTAAATACATGACCTGGACTTCAGGTTCCATGCAGACCAAAGGTTCGTGGAACAGCGGATATACCTGGAACTACGGTATCTATGAAGTGCGTGCAAAAGTTCCCCAGTATGTAGGTTCATGGCCTGCAATATGGTCGACCGGCATGCAGTATGAATGGCCTTATGGCGGTGAAATCGACATAATGGAATATTACGGACATTGCATCCATGCCAATGTATGCTGGGGCGACGGCCGCCGCTGGGCCGGCAAATGGAACAGTGCCACGGTTCACGACAACGTGCTTGGCGAAGGCTGGGGTGATGAATATCACATCTGGCGAATGGTGTGGGACTATGACCACATGGAACTCTGGTGTGATGATATCCTTGTGAACAACATCGATCTTGACACTACCAACAATGCCAAATATACCGCAGGCGACATTGACGACGGCGACGGCTGCAACCCCTTCCGCGACGTCCGCCACATGTTGTGGCTGAATCTCGCTTTGGGCGGAAACAACGGCGGCTCTCTGGCCAACACTCCCCGTCCGCTGCGTTATCTGGTAGACTATGCGCGTGTATATCAGAAAGTAGGTACCGACGGAAAGGCGACGTATGCTGTCGACGATCAGATTTCAGAACCCACTTTCAGCCTCAAAGACGGTTATGATCCCTCTGCAGGTGTCAATAATGTACGTGTCGACCGTGCCGAATCAGACGGTGCTGTCTACAACCTCCAGGGCATACGCGTGGCCGACAGCATTGAAGCTGTTGCAGGCAAATCGCCCCGTCAGGTGTACATCGTGGTTGAAGGTAACAGCTCCCGTAAAGTTGTACTCTAAGCAAAAAAATTCGTAAATTTGCATAATCCGTAGCTCCCCCGCGGTACCCTCTGCGGGGGAGCTTTTTAATAACCTATATCTATTAAGGACTTTAAAGCTCCTGAAGCTTTTGATACCATCATGAATAAGCTGTCATTTCTTGTTGTTGCATCTGTTATGCTTCTGTCTGCGTCGGCGGAAGCTAAACCGGCTTCCGAGGCTTCCGAGGCCGCACAGGTGCGAAAGACCATCGAAAAGGTCAATAATGCCTGGCAGGCATCTCACCCTGCCGAGGCGACTCCTTTCTGGCACAATGCCGCATACCACACCGGTAATATGGAGGCTTACGCTCTGACTGCAAAGCCTGAATATCTCGAATACTCCACCCGCTGGGCCGAACATAACAACTGGTCCGGCGCTACAGGACGGGACAAAAAACGCTGGCGCTATGACTACGGCGAAACTCCCGATCATGTGCTTTTCGGCGACTGGCAGATATGCTTCCAGACATACGCCGACCTTTACAATATACTCCCCGACGACCGGCGCATACGCCGCGCACGCGAGGTGATGGAATACGAGATGGATACTCCGCAGCGCGACTACTGGTGGTGGGCCGACGGTCTTTATATGGTCATGCCGGTGATGGTGAAGATGTACAATATTACCGGAAACATGAGATATCTCGACCGCCTTTACGAATACGTGCAGGTAAGCGACAGCATAATGTACGATTCTGATGAGGGTCTGTATTATCGTGATGCCAAATATGTATATCCGGCTCACAAGACAGCTTCGGGTAAAAAGGATTTCTGGGCACGCGGCGACGGATGGGTTCTTGCCGGTCTGGCAAAAGTGCTTAAAGAGGCTCCGGCCGACTACAAACACCGTCAGTTCTTCGAGGATAAGTTCGTGCGCATGGCCGACGCAGTTGTCGCCCTGCAGCGCCCCGGCGGTTACTGGTGCCGTTCGATGATGGACGAGGATGTGGCTCCCGGATATGAAACCAGTGGAACGGCTTTCTTCACCTACGGCTTGCTGTGGGGTGTGAACAACGGGCTGTTGAATGATGCAAAATATATCGATGCCGCTAAAAAAGGCTGGAAGTATCTGAACACGGTAGCTCTCCAGCGCGACGGTTCTGTGGGCTATGTCCAGCCTATAGGTGAAAAAGCGATTCCCGGGCAGGTTGTCGACGCCCGTTCGACGGCCGATTTCGGTACCGGCGCATTCCTGCTTGCAGCCTGCGAATATGTGCGTTTTCTTGAAAAAGGTCTTGGTGCCGACAGGGCTTACTGGGCAGACCTCGCTTACCGCATGGCATACCCCGTGCTGAGCAACATGGCTGAAGGTAAACTTCAGGCCAACATGGAAGTGGAAGTAAGCCCGAACTGGGACGGTCGCGACAAGAAAGTTACTTATATGGAAGCTTTCGGACGTCTGATGGCCGGTATTGCTCCCTGGATATCACTTCCCGACGACGGAACTGCCGAGGGCGCCCGTCGTGCCGAGTTGCGCGACATGGCTCTTAAAAGTTATGTCCATGCTGTCGATCCTGAAAGCCCCGATTATCTCGGCTGGAGAGGCCACGGACAGGCGCTTGTCGATGCCGCGTATGTGGCCGAAAGCTTTCTGCGCGGATGGGATGCCCTGTGGGAACCTCTCGACTCGCTTACCAAGCAGCGCTATATAGCCGAGTTCACGCAGTTGCGTCGCGTCGACCCGCCCTATACCAACTGGGTGCTTTTCTCGTCAACCATTGAATCGCTGCTTGCAAAGGCAGGGGCGAAGTGCGACGAGTACCGCATCAATTCTGCGATACGCAAAGTCGAAGAGTGGTACACCGGCGACGGTTGGTATGCCGACGGTCCCTCCTTTGCTTTCGACTATTACAGCAGCTATGTGTTTCACCCAATGTACCTTGAAACGCTCTCGACCATGGCCTCAACGGGCATATACACCCGCATCCACTATCCGCGCTACTATAAGCGTGCCCTTCGACGCGCACAGCGTTTCAGCATCGTGCTCGAGCGCCTTATATCGCCCGAAGGCACATTCCCGGTGTTCGGACGTTCTATCCCGTACCGTATGGCCACAATGCAGCCCCTGGCGCTGATGGCTTGGTATGAAAAGCTGCCTGCCGGTCTTACCAACGGTCAGGTGCGCGCCGCTCTTACTGCCGTGATGCACCGCATGTTCGACGGCAAGGAGAATTTCAATTCCGGAGGCTATCTGACAATAGGCTTTGCCGGACGTCAGCCAAATGTCGCCGACTGGTATACCAACAACGGCAGCCTCTATATGACTTCGCTGTCTTTCATCCCGCTCGGACTTCCCGCTTCACATCCTTTCTGGACCGACGCTCCCGTCGACTGGACTTCGCGCAAAGCATGGAGCGGACAGCCTTTCCCGAAAGACCACCACTGGGGTGAAAGCGAACAGATCCGCGACCTTTTCTAAATGATGAAAAAGATCGTCATAGCTATGTTTTTGTCGGTGGCTGCGTTTGCAGCTACCGGCAAAGCTCTTTCTGTACGTCAGTATCCTGTTGCCGAGGGCTATAGCGCTACGTCGGTCAATACTGCCGTTTTCCGCGGCTCTTCGGTGGTTTCATATAATGGGAAATTGCAGTTTACGGCCTTTTATGACCCCGAGGGCTATGTAGTTGTGGCAAAGCGTGAGCTTCCGTCGGCCGACTGGACAGTGGCGCGTACGCCTTATCGGGGAAATGTATCCGACGCGCATAATGTTATTTCCATAGGGGTCGATGGTGAAGGCTATCTGCATCTGTCCTTTGACCATCACGGCCATCCTTTGAGATATTGCCGCTCCACGGCTCCCGGGACACTGGATTTCGGAGCATTGGAGCCTATGGTAGGCGGTGACGACGAGCTTGATGTCACCTATCCGGAGTTTTATACCCTTCCGAGCGGTGATATGCTGTTCGCTTATCGCTCCGGCCGTTCGGGATGCGGCAATCTGGTGCTTAACCGCTATTCTGTCAAAGAAAAAGTATGGACGCGTCTGCATGATGTGCTTATCGACGGCGAGGGTGCGCGTAACGCTTACTGGCAGCTGTGTGTCGATGCCCGCGGAATCATCCATATCGGATGGTGCTGGCGCGAATCATGGCTTGTCGAAACAAACCATGACATCTGTTATGCCCGTTCTCTCGACGGAGGCGTGACATGGCAGCGCTCCGACGGTTCTGCGTATAATCTACCCATAACGGCTTCCACGGCGGAGCTTGCGGTTGCTGTCCCTCAGAATTCAGAACTTATAAACCAGACCTCTATCGACGTTGATCCGGCCGGTCGTCCGTGTATGGCCACATACTGGCGCGATGCCGGTTCGGAAGTACCTCAGTTTCGTCTGGTGTGGCATGATGCCGGCAGATGGCACCACCGCACTGTCGGTGAACGTACCGCACCGTTCAGCCTTTCCGGCGGCGGCACTAAAATGATTCCGGTATCGCGTCCGCGGGTGCTGTGTTCACGCTCAGGCGTGAATGTGCTTTTTCGCGATGAAGAACGAGGTTCGCGCGTGACTCTTGCTTCGGCTCCGGATTTCGATGGAGAATGGACATTCACTGATATAACAGATGGCCCGGTAGGCGCCTGGGAGCCGACCGCCGACCTTAATCTGCTGCGTGCGGGAGGACCTCTGCATGTGTTTGTCCAGCCCGTATTTCAGGGCGACGGAGAAAAGGTGGTCGACGGAGCCGAACCGACTTTAGTCAGTATATATGAAATAGAATGATATAATATTAACCAAAGTGATGAAAAAACTTCTGCATTTGATTCTCGGAGCATCGTTGGCGGTTATAGCCCCTGCGGTTTCGGCGGCGAAAACAGCTCCGCAGCCTCCATTGGAGCAGTACGGACAGTGGCTCGACACCGACGGCAATCCTGTTAACGCCCATGGTGCCGGAATGCTCTACCACAATGGAAAGTACTATCTCTACGGAGAGTACAAGAAAGGTAAGACTATTCTGCCGGAATGGGCTACATGGGAGTGCTATCGCACCGATGTGACAGGCGTAAGTTGCTATTCTTCCGATGATCTCCGCAACTGGAAATTCGAAGGTGTGGTACTCAAGGCCGAGGACAATCCCGACAGCGACCTGCATCCTTCGAAAGTGCTCGAACGCCCCAAAGTGGTTTACAATCCCAAGACCGGTAAATTCGTGATGTGGGCACATGTGGAGAGCGCCGACTATTCCAAGGCGGCTGCCGGTGTCGCGGTCAGCGATTCGCCGACAGGCCCGTTCACGTATCTGGGTAGTTTCAGACCCAACAATGCCATGAGCCGCGACCAGACAGTGTTTGTCGACGATGACGGCCGGGCATATCAGTTTGCGTCGTCGGAAAGCAACGCGACGATGTATATCAACGAGCTGACCGATGACTATCTGCGTCCGACAGGCCGTTATACCCGTAATTTCATAGGTGCCAGCCGTGAGGCTCCCGCTGTATTCAAGCGTGGCGGAAAGTACTATGTACTGACTTCCGGATGCTCCGGATGGGATCCTAACGTGGCTCAGGTGGCAGTGGCCGATTCCATAATGGGACCTTGGACTGTGATAGGCGATCCCTGCCGTGGTCCTGAGGCCGAGAAAACGTTCTATGCTCAGAGCACTTATGTGCAGCCTGTACATGGAAAGAAAGACTGCTATCTGGCAATGTTCGACCGTTGGAACAAGACGGATCTTGAGAATTCCCGTTATGTATGGCTTCCTGTCGAGTGGGAAGGTGACAAACCCGTTATCCGCTGGCGCGATACGGTGAATTTCGATGGATTCGAGGAGCAGCCTCGCTTCGAGAGCGGAGAAGGCACATTCCTGCTCGACGGAAAACCGTTTACAGTAAAGGCTGCCGAACTTCATTATCCGCGTATTCCCCGTGAATATTGGGACCATCGTATAAAGATGAGCAAGGCGCTCGGGATGAATACCGTTTGCCTCTATGTGTTCTGGAACGCCCACGAACCGATGCCCGGCAAGTATGACTTTGAAGGCCAGAACGATCTGCGCGAGTTTGTGAAACTTTGCGATGCCAACGGCATGAAGGTTATCCTGCGCCCCGGTCCTTATGTGTGTGCGGAGTGGGAGATGGGTGGTCTGCCTTGGTGGCTGCTGCAAAAGAAAGACATACAGCTGCGTGAGAACGACCCGTACTTCCTTGAGCGTGTCGACATGTTCGAGAAAGCCGTTGCCGCTCAGGTTGCCGACCTTACGGTCGACAATGGTGGTCCGATTATCATGGTACAGGTTGAGAACGAGTACGGTTCGTATGGAACCGACAAGCCCTATGTGTCCAATATCCGCGATATGATCCGTAAGTATTTCGGTTCCGGACCAGCTCTCTTTCAGTGCGACTGGTCGTCGAATTTCCTTAACAACGGTCTGCCTGATCTTGTGTGGACTGTGAATTTCGGCACAGGTGCCAATATCAACGACCAGTTCAAAAAACTCCGCGAGGTGCGTCCGTCAAGTCCCCTGATGTGTTCGGAGTTCTGGAGCGGATGGTTCGACAAGTGGGGGGCCAACCATGAAACACGTCCGGCCGACGACATGATTGCAGGTATTGATGAAATGCTTTCAAAAGGCATATCATTCAGCCTTTATATGACACATGGAGGCACGAGCTTCGGCCACTGGGCGGGAGCCAATTCTCCCGGTTTTGCACCAGATGTGACTTCTTATGACTATGATGCGCCTATAAGTGAGTCGGGCGAGGCCACTCCCAAATATCACGCATTGCGTGCTACTCTGGCAAAATATGCCGACGGCGCGAAGAAACTTCCCGCTGTGCCTGCGGCTATCCCGACAGTGAGTGTGCCGGCTTTTGCGTTCACTGAAGTAGCTCCTCTGTTCTCTAATCTGCCTGAGGCCGAGAGCGGCAGCGAATTGCGCACCATGGAAGAATTCAACCAAGGATTCGGCAGCATGCTTTACCGCACTGTACTTCCTGAACTTGCATCTTCTTCAGTCCTTGCTGTCGACGAGGCACATGATTATGCCCAGATATTTGTAAACGGCCGTTATATAGGTGCCCTCGACCGTCGTCTTGGCGATCGCGAGATAACACTTCCCGCGTGTGCCAAGGGTGACACTCTCGATATTCTTGTAGAGGCGATGGGACGCATCAATTTCGGTCGTGCGATAAAAGACTTCAAGGGCATAACGGACAAAGTGACTGTCACTGTCGACCGCGATGGTTATCCTTTTGTATGTGAGCTTAAAGACTGGAAGACCTACATGCTTCCCGATGAATATGATTTCTACCGCTCATTGCAGTTCCGCCCGTTGGAGCAGGTGAAAAATACCGATGGCAAGCGTCTTGATCGCGGCGTGTACCGTGCCACATTCAAGGTCAAAAAGCCGGGTGACACATTCCTGAACTTTGAAACATTCGGAAAAGGTCTTGTATATGTCAACGGCCATCCTATGGGTCGAATATGGGAAATCGGTCCGCAACAGACGCTTTATATGCCGGGTTGCTGGCTGAAGAAAGGCGACAACGAGATTCTTGTGTTCGATATTCTCGGTCCGCGCGAGGCTCGCAGTGAAGGTTTCCGTAAACCTGTTATCGACAAGCTGCTCGTAAACAAACCCTCCGACCACATGCGTCCGGGATTTTCCCCCGACCTTAAAGGCGCCGTTGAGGTTCTAAAATCATCATTCAATGCCGGCAACGGCTGGCAGGAGCGTACTTTCGACCGTCAGGGCACCGGACGTTATGTGATTCTTGAGGCGATCGATGCGATCGACGGCGGCGACAACGCGGCAATCGCAGAACTTTATCTTCTTGATGCTGCCGGAAAACGCATATCCCGCGAACCTTGGACTGTGGATTATGCCGACAGCGAACAGATCGATGGTGTGAACCGTACGGCCGATAAGACTTACGATCTTCAGGAGTCCACATATTGGTCGACTGCAAAAGGCGTCCGTTTCCCGCATCGTATCGTAATAGACCTTGGTCGCCGGCATACTCTCTCGGCAATCCAGTGTCTGCCGCGCATGGAAGCCGGCGCACCCGGAGCCATACGCAACTTCAAAGTCTACATGACCGACAGGATGGAGTATGTAGAGGATTAGAGTTTAAAGTTTAGAGTTTAAAGAGTGGACATGTCGGCAATTGCCGACATGTCCATTCTTTGTTTATTATTCGTTAATGTCGCGGAACTTAGCGATTTAAAATTGCTTGTGTTAGTAGTTGTTCGCTTTGCGCTGGAACCATCCCTGATCCATTCCGCATACGGGACATCGCTTGGGGGCGGCTTTGGCTGTGATTACAAATCCGCAGCGGCGGCACATCCATTCAACAGGTTCCTCCTGTTCGAATTCGGTTCCGGTGTTCAGGCGTTCAAGCAGTTTGAGATAGCGGGCCTCGTGCATCGTTTCGACTTTGGCTACCAGTTTATAGTAATTGGCAATCTGCGGGAAGCCTTCATCCTGTGCGTCTTTGGCAAAATTTTCATAGAGCATGCTCCATTCTTCACGTTCGCCGGCGGCGGCTTCGGCAAGATTCTCTTTTGTATTTCCGACTACCCCTGCGGGATAAGCGGCAGTTATCTCTACGGCTCCACCTTCAAGAAAGGAGAAGAATCCGCGTGCATGACTGAGTTCCTGTTCGGCTGTTTCAAGAAATACGGCAGCAATCTGTTCATAACCTTCTTCACGTGCTTTTTCTGCGAAGAGTGTATATCGTGAGCGAGCCTGGCTTTCACCGGCGAAAGATGCGAGCAGATTTTTTTCTGTGCGTGTTCCTTTGATGCTTTTATGTTCCATGTTATGGCTGTTTTTGTTGTTAGTTGGTTTTCAGAATATCTGATTCTACAACAAAGGGAACAGCCGGAATGTTCAGCGCACGCGTGTTGTGGCGTCGAGTATGAACGGGCATGGTTCTTTCATGCGTATGGCATCGGCTTGCAAAATCGATTTCAAGGCAGCCGAGGCTTCGGCAGCGGTATTGTGCGACGAGGCTACGACGTAATAGTACGGTTCAGCTGTTTCTACTACAAATGCGCCGGGAAATCCGTTGTCGGCCATTCGGTTGCGCATGGAGCGGGCGTTGAAAAGTTGTTTGAACTGACCGGCCACGACATTGTAGCGATGCAGATTCTCCGCTATACCTCCGCCGTCGGGTGTGACACGCACGTGCATAACCCTTACGCTGACAGTATCGCCCGAAACCGTAACCACAGCCTGTTCGTTGAACTGACGTCGTATCTGTCCGTAGATTGTCGAGTCTATGTTATCGCTGCTGTCGCGGGCGGCTATAGCTTTTTCGTATGCCTGACGGTAGTTTGCCTCGGTGGTCTTGCATCCGGCGGAAAGCATCAGGGCAAACGTGGCTGTGACATACAGTATGCTTCTGAGGTGTTTCATATTCGATAGGACTATCTTAATTTCTAAACTGAAAAAATGGGATAAAGTTCAGCTGATACGGCTCCAGTCCATGCTGCGTGAGGCGATTTCACGGATTGTTTTTGCGAGCAGGACATTGTCGGGATGCGAAAGCGAAGGGTCAGAATCAAGCAGTGTTTCAGCCGCCCGTCGGGCGGCGGCTATGATTTGCCCGTCGGTTGCAAGATTGGCTATGTGCAGGTCGAAAGGCATTCCGCTTTGCATGGTGCCTTCTATGTCGCCGGGTCCGCGCATCTGCATATCGGCTTCGGCAATTACAAAACCGTCGGTCGAGGATGTCATGATTTCGAGGCGTTTGCGCGTTTCGCCTGCAATCTCGTATTTGCTCATCAGTATGCAATAGCTTTTGTCAGCGCCGCGGCCGACACGTCCGCGTAACTGATGCAGTTGCGAAAGTCCGAAGCGCTCGGCGTTTTCGATGATCATTGTTGTGGCGTTGGGTACGTTGACTCCGACTTCGATTACAGTTGTCGCTACAAGAATCTGAGCCTCGCCGCTTACGAAACGTTGCATCTGGTAGTCCTTTTCCGCTGCTTTCTGCTTGCCGTGGACAAATGCCACTTCATATTCGCGGAACGTTTCGCGAATATTTTCATATCCCTCCTCGAGGCTTTTGAGCGCAAGTTTTTCGTTCTCTTCGATAAGCGGGTAGACGATATATATCTGGTGCCCTTGCCTCAGTTGCGAATACACGCCCTGATATACTTTCAGTCGTTGCTTTTCATAACGCAGCAGGGTTTCCACCGGTTTGCGGCCCGGAGGCAGTTCGTCGATTACAGACACGTCGAGATCGCCGTAGACTGTCATGGCCAGTGTGCGCGGAATAGGAGTGGCCGTCATCACAAGCACGTGCGGCGGAATCGTACTTTTTTTCCATAGACGTGCGCGTTGTGCCACGCCAAATCGGTGCTGTTCGTCAATGACAGCGAAGCCGAGATTGCGGAACTCAACTGTATCCTCTATGACGGCGTGGGTGCCGACGAGCAGATGCAGCGAACCGTCGAGCAGTTGTTCGTGAATGACCGCCCGTTCTCCGGCGCGGGTAGATCCGGTAAGCAGTTTGACGTTAAGTCCGATTTTCGCGGCCAGTTCTCGTATGGTATGGTAATGTTGTGTGGCCAGAATCTCGGTAGGAGCCATAAGACAGGTCTGATACCCGTTGTCTATGGCCAGAAGCATGGACATAAGCGCTACGAGCGTTTTGCCTGACCCGACGTCGCCCTGTACAAGACGGTTCATCTGTCGTCCGCCGGCTATGTCGGCGCGTATTTCTTTGATCACCCGTTTCTGGGCGCCTGTCAGTTCGAATGGCAGGCACTCTTTGTAGAATGTGTTGAACCAGTGTCCGACACGTGGCATGGCATAGCCTGCCGCAAGTCCTTTCCGCCTCCGTGTGCGCGCCACCATGTCGGTCTGTATGTAGAAAAGCTCTTCGAATTTCATGCGGAAACGCGCACGTTGCAACTCCGAAGCTCCTGTGGGTGAATGGAGCTGGCGGATGGCGTCGTCAAGCGGCATAAGTTGTTGGGATTCAACTATAGAGCGGGGGAGCGGATCTACAAGACGTCGGGTAGTGGCACGCAGCAACCCGTCGATGACATTATGGAAAAAGCGTGAATCGATATTGCGTTTGCGCAAGCGTTCGGTGAGCGGATATACCCCTCGCATGGGCGAGGCGGCCTCGGCTTTTTCCGGCAGCTCGACCTCGGGATGAGTCATCTGCAGACGTCCGTTGAAAGACGACGGTTTCCCGAAGAGAACATAGTCGCGTCCGGGGCCGTACATGTTGCGTATGGTTCGTATGCTTTTGAACCATACTACATCCATAGTGGCTGTCCCGTCGGAAAAAAGACCGACAAGGCGCATTTTCGCACCCTCGCCGAGAACGTTGAACGACACAAATCGTCCGCGCAGCTGCAAGTGCGGCATCTCGCCGCCAGTGGCGCTTATATCGCGGATGGTGTAGAATCGGGAGCGGTCGACGTAGCTTGTGGGAAAATGGTGCAGCAAATCCCAGGCGGAGCGTATGCCCAGCTCTTTTTCAAGAAGTTCGGCGCGAGTGGGGCCTATTCCTTTGATGAATTTGGTTTCGAGGCGCCGCAGGGATAACATAATCTTTTCATAAGCGTTTCCGCTATTTCAATGTCGCCCGGAGTTGTAATCTTTATGTTGTGCGGATCGCCGTCGATCAGTGTGATTTTGGTCTTGGCGGCTGTTTCCACCACAGAGGCGTCATCGGTGAAGCGTTCGAAGCCTATGCCTGAGGCTTTGGAGTAGGCTTCAGACAGAATGCCGCCGAGAAAGCATTGCGGTGTCTGTACGGCACGGAACTGCGAGCGTTCGACGGAATTGGATGAACCGTCGGAACTTATGTGACGCAAAGAGTCTGTGACGGCCACGACAGGGACAACGGCCGGCGATACGGATGTGACTGCCAGACGCAGACGATGCAACATCTCAGGAGAAGCCATGGGACGGGCACCGTCGTGAATCATCACCACGGTGCTGTCGGTCAGCGGTGCTGCCGCTTCGAGTGCGTTGGCTACAGATTCGGCACGGCTTGCTCCGCCGGCGACAATTTCCGGTGATTCGAAACCGTATTCCCTGCAGAGTGTCTGCCATAAATCCATGGCAGAGTGGCTGAGAACAAGGATTATGCGGCTATCAGGCAGAGCGTTGCGAAATGCGTCGATTGTGTGCATAAGAACCGGACGTCCCGCCATCGGGCAGAACTGTTTGGGCAGTTCCGCACCGAAGCGGGAGCCGGAGCCGGCGGCCACAATGACCGCCAGAGTATTGTCTTGACCGCTTGTCCTTGTCGTCACCAGGCGAAGATGGGATAGTTTTTCATCAGTTCGTTTACGCGACGTCGTACTGTTTCAATGTTCTCGCGGTTTTCAGGGTCGCAGAGTACGGTGTCGATAAGGTCGACAATCACAGGCATCATATCTTCTTTTACGCCGCGGGTTGTTATTGCGGCAGTACCGAGGCGTATGCCTGAGGTCTGGAACGGAGAGCGCGAATCGAAAGGCACCATGTTCTTGTTTGCCGTGATGTCGGCTTCTACCAGTACGCGTTCTGCTACTTTACCGGTCAGTTCCGGGAATTTAGTACGCAAATCCACCAGTATGCAGTGGTTGTCCGTTCCGCCGGATACAATTTTATAGCCTTTCTTTACCAGAGCCTCGGCCATGACGGAAGTATTGAGTTTCACCTGCTTCTGATAGTCGGTGAACTCGGGTTGCAGAGCTTCGTGGAAAGCCACGGCTTTTGCGGCGATGACATGTTCGAGCGGACCGCCCTGAACACCGGGGAATACGGCCGAGTCGAGTAAGGCTGACATCATCTTGATTTCGCCTTTCGGAGTCTTTTTGCCCCATGGGTTGGGGAAGTCCTCGCCCATAAGGATTATACCTCCGCGGGGGCCGCGCAGTGTCTTGTGGGTGGTGGATGTTACGATGTGGGCATATTTCACGGGATTTTCGAGCAGACCGGCAGCGATAAGACCGGCAGGGTGGGCCATATCGACCATATAGATGGCTCCGATCTTGTCGGCTACGGCACGCATGCGTGCGTAGTCCCATTCGCGGCTGTATGCACTGGCTCCGCCTACAATCAGTTTCGGGCGTTCACGCAGGCATGTTTCTTCGAAAGCGTCATAGTCTATACGGCCGGTTTCTGCGTCGACATTATATTCGAGGGCTTGGTACACGAGTCCTGAGAAGTTGACAGGGCTTCCGTGGGAGAGGTGTCCGCCGTGTGACAGGTTAAGTCCGATGAATTTGTCGCCGGGGTTCAGACAAGCCATGAATACAGCCATGTTTGCCTGTGCGCCGGAGTGGGGTTGCACGTTTGCCCATGATGCTCCGAACAGTTCTTTAACGCGGTCGATAGCCAGTTGTTCCACCTTGTCGACTTCCTGGCATCCGCCGTAGTATCGTCGTCCTGGATAGCCTTCGGCGTATTTGTTGGTCAGGCAGGAACCCATGGCGCGCATAACTTCGTCGCTGACATAGTTTTCGGATGCGATAAGTTCTATGCCTTCTTTCTGGCGTACGTGTTCGCGTTCGATAAGTTCGAATATTGCGTTGTCTTGTTTCATGTTGTTATAGCAGTTTATTTATGGATATTCTTGTTCTTTTTTACGGAAAAACCGAAATGACCCAGATACTCGCCGGGTCCTATATATGCTCCATGCGAGTAGCTCATCAATCCGGAGGTCTGAAGGTCGAATCGGCCTTCAGTATCTATCCACCGTTCGTCGGCCATTACATTTACGACATCGGCCAGAAACATGTCGTGGCTGCCAAGGCGCATGACGGTCTTGACGCGGCATTCGATTGACAGGGGCGATTCTCCTACCGCCGGACAAGCACAGGCAACACCGGGAACCTGTGTAAGTCCGGTCGCCGCCCATTTGTCCGTATCGCGGCCTGAACGTACGCCGCAGAAATCAGTGGCACGAGCCATGTCGGCTGTGGTCAGGTTTACGGTGAATTCCATTTCCCGGCTGATTATGGCATGGGAATGTCGTTCGGGGCGCACGGATATGTACAGCATTGGCGGATTGGTACACACTGTTCCTGTCCATGCGGCTGTCATAAGGTTGGCTTCGTCGCCTCGTCCGCAGCTGACCAGTATGGCAGGCAACGGATATACCATAGTCCCCGGTTTCCAGTTTACTTTTGCCATTTATTATTTCAGAGAATCGGTGCGTCCTTGCCGTCGACGCAGTGATTGCAGTAGTGGCAGCGCAGAACAACGTCGCCGTCGGTGCTGCGTGTCACGCTGAACCGTGTCTGCATGGGTTCGTGGTTGCTTATGCACTTGTGATTCGCGCAACGGACTATGCCGACCAGCTCGTCGGGCAGGCTTACACTCCGCTTTGAGGCCACTTCATAGTCGCGTATGGTATTGACGACGGCCGTGGGTGCTATTATGGCGATGCGGTTGAGGGTTGCTTCGTCGAATTCGGTGTCGGCTACTTTGATTATGCCTTTTGAACCGAGTTTGCCGCTGTGCAGGTTGTTGCCTATGGTCACGCTTTTGTCCATGTGCTCGATTCCGAGTATGTGGACAGCTTTGAAAAGTGCGGCCGAAGGTATGTGGTCTATTACGGTGCCGTTGCGCAGGGCGGCCACGGCGAGTTCTTCTTTGTGGGTTGCGGTCATGGCTTCGGAATATCTATGCCGAGTGCGGCGGTTATTATGGCCTGGCGGGCGAAGACGCCGTTGCGGGCCTGTTCGAAATAGTATGCTTTGGGATTGTCGTCGACGTCGCGGTCGATTTCATTGATTCGTGGCAGCGGATGAAGTATGCGCAGGTTTGGGCGGGAGCCGGCCAGCATGGCATTGCGCAGTGTATAGAGGTCTTTTACTTTCTCGTACTCCATGACGTCGGAGAAGCGTTCGCGCTGCACGCGGGTCATGTAGATTATGTCGCTGGAATTTATTACGTCTTCGGAGAATTCCGTGTGTTCGCTGTAGGCGATGTCTTCGGTGTCGCAGAATCGGCGGTATTCGGCCGGCATACGCAGTTCGTCGGCAGCGACGAAACGGAATGTGGGATTGAAATAGCGCATTGCCATCAGCAGCGAGTGGACGGTGCGTCCGTATTTCAGGTCGCCGACCATGGTTATTGTCAGATTGTCGAGCCGTCCTTGTGTCTTGAGTATTGAATAGAGGTCAAGCATTGTCTGCGACGGGTGCTGGTTTGCGCCGTCGCCGGCGTTGATGACAGGTATGTCGGTCACTTCTGTAGCATATCGTGCGGCTCCTTCAAGAAAATGGCGCATGACTATGAGATCGGCATAGTTCGATACCATTTTTATCGTATCTTTAAGGGTTTCGCCTTTTGACGTGCTTGAGGTCGATGCGTCGGAGAATCCTATTACGCGGCCTCCGAGGCGGTTGACTGCTGTTTCAAAACTGAGGCGGGTGCGTGTCGACGGCTCGAAGAAGAGCGTCGCCACCAGTTTGCCTTTAAGGAGATCGCTGTTCGGGTGCTCTTCGAAATAGCGTGCCCGGGCCAGAAGATCGAGCATCTGCTCTTTCGAAATGTCTGCGATAGACACAAGGCTTTTGCTGTTCATAGCTGTTTGTCGGCTTGTGGGGAATGATTCACACCACAAAGTTAGCAACAATAGTCGAAACAGCAAATATGTGCTTTAAGGTTTTGTGCGTATGATTCAATCTTCTTTTATCTGGCGCAGCTGAGTCAGCAGCCTGCGGCTCATGCGGAAAAGCTCGCGCTGCTTGACATAACCGATGATTCCGCCTGCAATGCCTCCGATTATTCCTGAAATCAGAGCTTCGCTGCCAAGTCCGGCAAATTGTATGAACAGAATTATTACGAGGATAAGCGCCGCAGATTCTCCGCATATGAACATTCGTTGCTGCCACAAGCGGATGCGTATCGCATGGCTGATGGCATCGACCACGGGCAGCGACATGTAGTCGCCGCGTTCTATGAATCCGGCGAACGCCAAATGCATGCCGCACATGCACAGCCCGAATACGGCATAAAGGATGTCGCACCATAGCGGCATTCCGTATAAATACAGAAAAATGGAAATCAGGGGCAATGAAAGCCCGACGAGCGAAAGCCGTCTGTAGTGCCTTGCGAGTCGCTGTTGGGTTCCGCTTGCGCGTTCGGCAGCCAGACGTGCAGCCAGTCGCCTGTTTTCTTCTTCGAGGTGGTCGACGCGTAAATTAAGCGTCTGCCATGTATTTTTTAGTTCGTCGAGATTCATTTTATAGTAGGTTTGAGAGAGATCATTGTATATATTCGCCGTCGGCTGACGCCATGCGTGCCAGTCGCTCGCGTATGCGGTGTAGCCTTACGGCCACATTGCCGGCCTTTATGCCTGTCACTGCCGCGATTTCGTCATAGCTTTTCTCGTCGAGCCACATCATCACCAATGCCTTGTCTATGCCTTCGAGGCGGGATATGAGCTTCTGTAGTATACGGTAATTTTCCATGCGTGCGGCTGTATCGGCCGAGCTTGCGTCGACAGGGTCGAAAGGCATACTGTCGATAGATACCGCACCTTTGCTGTGCCGGTTGTTTCGCCGGTGCCATGTAATACATGTATTTATGGCTGTGCGGTAGATCCATGTCGAGATCTTTGCTTCTCCGCGGAAGCTGTCCATGCCTTGCCAGAGGTTTATCAACACTTCCTGATACAGATCATCGAAGCCGGCCGAGGGAGAGGCGTAAAAATAGCAAACCTTGGCCACTACGTCCTTATAGGCGTCGGTCAGTTCGATAAAGCGTTGTTCTTTGTCGCGCAGATCAGTCATACATTTCATTAGACGCCGTTTTCTGAGATTTATTACATTGCGGCTGAAAAATATTTTGAATATGCGAAGATGGTTAAAAGTGTTTAAGCGCTTGCTGTACGGCTTGAAAAAGTTGTAATTTTGTAATTATGTTGAAAATAGATACACGTATTGTCAGCCGCTTGTCGACAGCTCTTTTGCTGATGGTGCTTTTTGTTGCCTGCGGGGGCGACGAGCCTGATCTGCTTCCGCCATCGCCTCCGGAGCCGGTCAACCGTGTAGTACTTGTCTATATGGTGGCAAACAATAATCTCGGAGCTGCAGGCTATGACCGCGACGACATAGATGAAATGCTTATCGCCGCCCGTTCGGGTGATATAGGGCCGAATGGCCGTCTGCTTGTATATCACGACGGTGCAAACGCTATGCCTGTCCTTGCTGAAATACGTGGCGGCGGACGTATCGACACATTGAAACGATATGACGGAGATGGTTATGCCGTAGAGATAGCCAGAATGCGAGGTATCTTTGATGACATGCGTGAGTATGCGCCTGCGTCAGAGTATGGGCTGGTGCTTTGGAGTCACGGAACTGGCTGGATACAGGACGGTATAAGTGATGAGTCTGATGATGAAATATCCGCTTTGTCGTTCGGTCAGGATTGCGGACGTACGATGAATGTGACTTCTCTTGCCCGCGCATTGTCCGGACAGGATTTCAGCTTTCTTTATTTCGACTGCTGTTACATGGCATCGGTAGAAACATTATATGAATTGCGTCATGCGGTTCCGCTGATTGCGGCAAGCGCCACGGAGCTTCCCGTTCGCGGTTCGCGCTACGATCTGAACATAAGCGCTTTTTTTGCCGACGGTTCGCCGGATCTTGTCGGCGCCGCACGCAATACGTTCGAACACTATAATTCGCTTTCGGGTTCGGCGCGAACATGTACCATGAGTGTAGTCCGCACTGACGGCCTTGAGGCTCTTGCCTCCGCTACGGCCGATATTTATTCGAATGCCGGCCGCGGACTCCCTTCGGGCTATATTCCCCAGTGTTTTTCGGAACGTTCGGTAGCCTCTTGCAATTATTTCGATTTTCGCGACTATGTGGCGGCTTTATGTACGGATTCGTCCGGAAATCCTCGTTTCGACGGTGCGGGCGATATGTTGCGCCGTTTCGACGAAGCCCTTGCGGAATGTGTTGTATATGCTGCGGCCACACCTTATATATGGAATTCGGTTCCGCTGCTCAAACACTGCGGTATGTCCACTTATATATTGAAAACCACCACACATCCGTCTTTCAAGAATTACGACAGCCTGAGCTGGTATGTCGATGTCGCATCGCTGCTGAAATAAAAAGAAATATCAAAAACGTATTATGAATATATTCAATTTTCTGCCTTTGCAGATCCCTGTCGCCGATCCGGCGCTTCCCGATTCAGTGCCTACAGTCCGTCAGGAGCTTGCCATGTTGTCGTCCTTGCCTTTCGATGATCTTATGACCCGTCTGATCAACTCGGCGGTGACGCTCGTGATCAATGTGACCTTGGCCATAGTGGTCTTCTATGTGGGCAAGTTTATCATCAACAAACTTTACCGCTTTGTAGCCGGACTTTTCGATCGCCGCAAACTGGATCGCTCTCTGACCACATTTGTGCTCAGCATGGTGCGAATTGTCCTGTACTTCATTCTTGTAGTGACGGTCATAGGAATCCTTGGCATAGAAACCTCGTCGTTCATAGCAATCTTCGCTTCTGCCGGTGTCGCTATCGGTATGGCGTTGAGCGGCACGCTTCAGAACTTTGCCGGCGGCGTTCTGATTCTTTTGCTCAAACCCTATAAAATCGGTGACTACATAGAGGCTCAGGGATATGCCGGAACAGTCCGTGAGATACAGATTTTCCACACTATAATCAATACAGCCGACAATAAGTCCATAATCATACCCAACGGCGGTTTGTCCACAGGCTCTCTAAACAACTGGTCGCGTGAAGATTATCGCCGGGTCGACTGGACAGTCAGCATATCGTATGGCGACGATATCGACAAAGCCCGTGCCGCTATCCTTGAGATTCTTGCTTCGGACGACAGAGTGGTGAAGCAATTTGTCGAGGATGACCGTGCCCGTCGTGCAGCATTGCTGCAAGCTGACGAACAGGCCCGTAAAGAACAGGACGGAGCTGTTGAGGAAGAGGTGTCGGAGGATGATAAGCCGAAAGGAGTTTTTTCATGGCTTAAACGTCGTAAACACAAGGTCGCTACAGCCATCAAGACCGGTTCGCAGGAGAATCTGGATGCTATCAGCCGTGTATGCGAGCGTGTGGACCGCACGCCTGCTGTGGTCGTAGATCAGCTCGGAGCAAGCAGTGTCGACCTGAAAGTCAGGGCATGGACTGCCACTCCCGATTATTGGGGCCTTTTTTATGCGATCAACGAACGTATCTATAAGGAACTTCCGTCGGCAGGAATCAGCTTTCCTTTCCCGCAGATGGATATACATATTCAGAACTGATGGAAGTCGGAGAGCAAGCATCCCCCATATTCTGTAATTAATCTCTAAATAATCTTTCATCAAGACAGATTAAGATGACTGACATAGAACTGATCCTTATCCATATTTCCGGCTATGACAGGCCTGGAGTGACGTCGGCGCTGACAGCCATTCTGGCGAAATATGATGCACAGATACTTGATATCGGTCAGGCTGACATACATCATTTCCTTTCCCTTGGCATTCTTTTCAAGACCGACTCGGAAGTGTCGGGCGACATAATGAAGGATTTGCTGTTCAAGGCCTATGAGCTTAATGTCAAGATCCGTTTCACCCCCGTCAGTGTCGATGCCTATGATGAGTGGGTTTCGATGCAGGGCAAAGACCGATGGATCATCACTATTCTCGGTCGTCAGCTGACAGCGCGCCACATAGCTCTGGTTACAGATGAGGTAGCCCGTCAGGGACTCAATATCGACGGCATACAGCGTCTGACAGGGCGTATGCCTCTCAATGAGGACGAGAAGCCGCTCTCCAAGGCGTGTGTCGAATTTTCAGTACGCGGCAACCCTGCCGACCGTTCGGCCATGCAGGACCGTTTTATGCGCATTGCCGCTGCCGAGGGTTTTGATATATCCTTGCAGGAGGATAATGTGTTCCGGCGTTGCCGTCGCCTCGTTTGCTTCGACATGGACTCTACGCTTATCGAAACTGAAGTCATCGACGAACTGGCTGACCGCGCGGGCGTCGGGGCGCAGGTGCGTGCCATTACCGAAAGCGCCATGCGCGGCGAGATTGATTTCTGCGAAAGTTTTACCCGCCGTGTGGCTTTGCTGAAAGGACTTGATGTCAGCGTTATGCAGGAAATAGCGGAGTCTTTGCCTATAACCGAGGGTGTGGGCAGAATGATGGAGGTGCTGAAACGCACCGGCTACAAGACCGCTATCCTGTCGGGCGGCTTCACATATTTCGGCAATTATCTCAAACAGAAGTTCAATATCGATTATGTGTATGCCAACGAACTTGAGATAGCCGACGGAAAACTGACAGGACGTTATCTCGGCGACATAGTCGACGGCAAGCGTAAGGCCGAGCTGCTTAAAATCATAGCTCAGGTCGAGAATATCAATATTGCCCAGACCATAGCCGTGGGTGACGGAGCGAACGATCTGCCCATGCTCGCTACGGCAGGACTCGGCATCGCTTTCCATGCCAAACCGAAGGTGAAAGCTAATGCGAGCCAGTCCATATCCACCATAGGACTCGATGGAGTCCTGTACCTCCTCGGATTCAAGGATTCTTTCATCTGAACAAATATCAGGACTGCCGCGTTCTATAAGCAGCCATAACATTTCAACTATTCATCGCTTATGAGAGCCTTTAAGGCATTCGTGAAAATTATCTTCACGATTTCTCTTATCATCATTCCGGCTTTTCTCCCTGCGTCGGCTGCTCCGGTGCAGGGAGAGCACCAGTCGGTAGGGCTTGTCCTCAGCGGCGGCGGAGCCAAAGGTATAGCACATATAGGCGTTATCAAAGCCTTGGAAGAGAATAACATTCCTATCGACTATGTAGCCGGCACTTCTATGGGCGCGATAGTAGGCGGCCTTTATGCGGCCGGTTATACTACCGATGAGATGATGCAGCTGATTCTTTCGCCCGAGTTTGCAAATTGGTCGACAGGCCGTGTGAACCCGCGTCTTTCCTACTATTTCACCCGCGAGAAACCGACACCTCAGATGTTCCGTTTTCCGGTCGAACGCCGCGATTCTGCCATGCGCGCACGCCAGCCAATATCATCTCTTATACCGCCAATGCCTATGAAATTCGGTTTCATGGAACTGTTTTCGGCCTATACGGCACAGTGCGGCGGTGATTTCGACAAGCTGATGGTGCCGTTCCGTTGTGTGGCATCGGATGTGCGCGACCATCGCAAGGAGGTTATGCGCGGCGGTGATTTCGGCGCTGCCATACGGGCCTCGATGTCATTCCCCATTGTTTTCCAGCCGGCCGTTGTCGACGGCAAGCTTCTTTACGACGGGGGGATATATGATAATTTTCCTGTCGATGTCATGCGTTCCGAATTTGCGCCTTCGGTGATGATAGGCGTCGATGTGTCGACACCTTCCGACGCGCCTCCAACGTCAATGATGGATCAGCTGGACATGCTTGTCGTCCAGGCTTCCAACCATGAACTGCCGGCCGGCGAAGGTGTGCGTATCCATATAGATCTGAGGCGATTTTCTCTGCTCGATTTTCCGAAAGCTGCCGAGATCGAGGCTATAGGTTATAAGCGTGCCATGGACATGATGGATTCGATAAAGACCGTTGTGACAGCACGGACAAATGCCGAAACTCTGAAAATAAGACGTAATGTATTCAAGGCTAAAACTCCCTATACGCGTTTTGACCGGGTCAATGTGACCGGCGGTTCGGCGGCTCAGGATGAATACCTGACATATCTTTTCCATCCGGACTCGAATGCCGATACTATAGGAATATCGCGCGTGCGCGAGGCTTATTACAGGGCAATAGGAACAGGCCGAATCGCCGACATGAACCCGCAGGCTTCATTCAATGATACAACCGGATTGTTTACGCTCGATGTGGCGGCATCGGTCAAGAGTCGTTTTGCTGCCGGTATAGGAGCTTATATAACATCGTCGAACAACAGCTATGTCTATTTGCGTGGCTCCTATTCGACATTCAGTTTCCGCTCTGTCAGTGCCGCAATAGAGGCCTGGATAGGTCAGAGCTATATGGCGGGAATGCTTTCGGGTACTGTGAATCTTCATACGGGTGTTCCTTCGGCGTTCATCCTTGAGGCTGTGGCGTCGCGTCGGCGTTATCATGAAAGCGACCGCCTGTTTTTCCGCGACCATGAACCTACTTTTGTCATAGACCATGATTACTTCGCTAAACTTAAATGGGCGGTAGCGGCGGGGGCTACGGGCGCTGTGGATATCTCTGTAGGGTTCGGACATCTAAACAATTCGTTCTATGAAAGTATATCCCCACAGTCATATTCCGACGGTCGCAGCCGCGTAATCCATAATCTCGGACGAGCTGCCGTACAATACACATCCTCGACTCTCGATGCTGTGAATTTTCCCACAGCCGGATGGAAAGTGGTTACGTCGGTCGGTGGAGTCACGGGAAAGTCCCGTTATTTCCCTTACAGTACTTCGACAGCCGAAGTTGACAGGAATGAATCATGGCTGCAATTTGATTTCAAAGGTTCCCGTTACCTGAATTTCGGACGCCACTGGGCGCTTGGTTTTGAGGGTCAGGCGGTAGTCAGCAACAGAAAGCTGCTCGACAACTATTATGCGGCAATAGTGTCGGCGCCTGTCTATGCGCCTACGCCGTCGTCAGACAATTCGTTCAATCCGGAATTCCGTGCGAATTCTTTTCTGGCGGCTGGACTGACTCCTGTCTATAAGCTTAACGATAATTTCTCTCTACGTATTACAGGGCATGTATTCGCGCCTATGCGACGGATTCTTGAAGTTCCGGACGGTAGCCGCAGTGCCCGTTATGGACGCTGGTTCAATTCTACACGCTTTTTCGGCGAATTCGATGCCGTATATACACTTCCGTTCGCAAGTATATGCGCATATTGCAACTATGCCTCGGCTGCCGCCGGACATAAATTTAATTTCGGGGTGTCGTTCGGGCTGTATCTTCCCGCGCCTTCGTTCCTTTGATTTCAGTTCCTGATTTTCGTCGTTGCCGGAAATAAATTCAGTTGAGTGTATATTGTCCGTATTGTGTTCGCCATGAAATAGTGTATCAGATTAATGAAAGCTGTATTAAAATTGCTCTTAAGTCTGTCTGTCGGTATGGCGGCCGGTTTTATGCTCGCTGTTGCCGGCATTGCGGTATTTACCGATGTTTCGCTGTCGGAATTCATACAAAAGTTCTTGTCGGTCGGTTTTTCAGAGGTAATTATATCCGCGCTCGTAGCGTTGTTGGCACTTGTAGTGTCGGTAGCGTTTCTTATAACAGTCCATGAAGTTGGACATCTGGTCTGCGGACTTGCATCGGGCTATAGCTTTGTTTCGTTCCGCATTTTTAATATTACATTCATCCGCGACCGTGGTCGTGTGTGCGTCAAACGTTTTGCTGTTGCGGGTACAGGCGGCCAGTGTCTTCTTGCCCCTCCGGATCGGCCGCTCGAAGAGATTCCGGTGCTATGGTATAATATCGGCGGAGTGGTGGCCAATGTGCTCGCCTTGCTTGTCGTGCTGCCTTTTTTGTGGATGGATCTTAATCCGTATGTAAAAGAGGCTTTGCTGATATTTATACTCGTGGATAGTTTCTTTATACTGCTTAACGGTATTCCTATGCAAATAGGTGGAATATGCAACGATGCCGCCAATGTGAGGCTGTTGAGGCGCGATTATGGGAGTAAGCGCGCCATTATGATTCAGTTGCGTGTCAATGCTTTGATCCAGCAAGGCGTACGTCCGAAAGATATGCCTGAGGACATGTTTTATGTCGATGGTGATGTGAATTATGCAAATCCGCTTGAATTTTATCTTTCCCTTTGCAGGGCATCGCGTCTGATTGATATGGAGCTTTGGGAGGAAGCTTATGAAATGTTTGCTGAGTTCCATGCGCACCGTAACGAGATTATGCCGCTTTATGCGCGTGAAGTTGCCTGTGAGCTTATATTCACATCGCTTGTAACCGGACGTATCGGGTCGGCTGAAGAGTTATATACGGATGATTTGAAAAAATATGTAGAACAGTACCGTCGCGTGATGTCGTCGAAAGAACGCATGCTTTGTGCGGTGGCGTTGTTCATGGAGAACGATGAAGGTCGTGCGCGTGAGATTTGCGATTCGGTGCGTAAACGCCGCTCTTCTTATCTTATGCAAGGGGAGGTGGCAAGTGATCTGGCTATTATGGAGCGCATACTGAATGCCTGACCGATTTCTGTTTTTTGCTTTTCATTTGATTACAATTTTTTTTACTTGGTCATACTAAAAGTATTTCTCAAGCTATTTCCTCGACAGTTAATCTTACCTATCAGGTCATAGACATATTAAAAGGCAAAGATGCCTACCGAAATTTAGTTTACTTTGATTTAGCATATATAAGCTAATGGGATAAACTAAATTTCTAACGGATTTTCAGCTTCAGACAGATAAGAACGAATATGATATCATCCTGTTTTTATCTTTTTATTGCATTATATTTTATATCTTTGTGAGCGAACATCAAACGGATTAGACATGGATAAACCAAAGAATCGTATAAAAGAGGTACTTGAAGAAAAAGGTATCAAACAGACATGGTTGGCGGAAAAACTCGGAAAGAGTTTTTGTATTGTCAATTCCTATGTTTGCAACAGACGTCAGCCGAGTTTGGATGTGCTGTTCGAGATTGCAAATATCCTACATGTAGATCCGAAAGATTTGATTAAATATGGAACTACAAATAAAAGGTAATAAAATATTTGCGCCTCTTAAAAATAAAGAGTTGGTTTTAACTCCCGAAGAGCGAGTTCGACAAGAATACATTTGCCGCCTCGTTGATAATTACGGTTACGCTTTAAACCAAATGGCTCAAGAGGTGCAAGTAAATAATTCACGCAGAGGTCAAGGCAAGGCTCGTGCGGATATTGTTATCTGGAGATCCGAAGCAGATAAAAAGGAAGAAGCATCTGCCGTCATTGTCGTAGAATGCAAAGCGGAATATATTACGATTCGCGAAGAGGATTATTTCCAAGGTTATAACTATGCAGCATGGGCCAGTGCCGATTTTTTTGTCACGACCAACCTCAAGGAAACTCGAATATTTAAAGTCATCAAAGGCAAACTTCCGAAACGACTCGAAGAGATTGTAGATATTCCCCAAGCCGAGGATTTGACGAATGCAAAAAAAATTAAGGAGTTGTTGAGCCAAACCAAAGCTTTTACGCGAGACGAGTTCAGCAAGTTGCTTTCTACATGCCACAACATTATTCGTAATAATGATAAATTATCACCGGAGGCTGCTTTTGACGAGATTAGTAAAGTACTATTTATCAAAATTCGTTATGAACGTGATAATACCGGTACACAGATATTTTCTAAAGAAGAGTTTAAAAAATTACGGGAAGCTTACGACAAAACCAAGTCAAAACATAGTTTACCTTTTTACCAGCAATTGTTTGAGCGAACGAAAGAGGATTATGCAAAAGAAGACCTATTCGAACCTAACGATACCATTAAAATCAAGGAAGCAAGTTTTGAGGCTATCGTCAAAGAGCTAGAAGTTTACAACCTTTCTCGTACTGCCGATGATATCAAAGGTATTGCTTTCGAAAAATTTTTGGGCAAGACATTCCGTGGAGAATTGGGGCAGTTTTTCACACCCCGTTCGATCGTGGATTTTATGGTAGCTTTGCTCGATCCGGAAGAAGGAGAGGTTATCTGCGATCCTTGTTGTGGCAGCGGAGGGTTCCTTATCAAGGTATTTGAATATGTGCGAGAAAAAATTGAGAACGACATTCAGCATGCTAAAGAACAAATTAAAAATCAGTTGTTTGATGAGCAATATAACGCTTTATCGGAGAAAAAACGTTTAATCATCGACGAACAAGTAGATAAATATTTTGCTATCTTAAATAAAGAACTCGATACGACTGTAATCGACAGCCGGTTGAAGCGACTTTCTCATGACTGCATCTTCGGTACGGATGCTAATCCTCGTATGGCTCGTACCGCAAAGATGAATATGATCATGCATGGTGATGGACATGGCGGCGTGCACCATCACGATGGATTGCTGAATGTAAACGGCATTTTTGAGAACCGTTTTGACGTTATTCTGACCAATCCGCCCTTCGGTTCTCGCGTGGAAAAGACCTTGATGATTACCGAAGCTGATAAGTTTGCTGACGAAGCTAAGATAAAATATTATACGCAGCGATACGGTCAAAAATATATAAAAGCTCTGGAGCAGGTAAACAACCATATAGGAGAATCTGTACTTAGCCTATATACTTCTGGTAAACTCAGCTGTTTGACGGAAGTACTTTTTATTGAACGTTGTTTACAGTTGCTGAAACCAGGTGGCCGTATGGGTATTGTCCTGCCTGAAGGCGTTTTGAATAATACCAACCTGCAAAATGTCCGTGAACTGTTCGAGGGAATGGCTAAGATTATATTAATTACTTCCATTCCTCAGGATGTCTTTATGGCATCAGGTGCGACTGTGAAACCAAGTTTGGTGTTTTTCAAGAAATTCACCGTTGAGGAGTCTGAACAGTATAAATTGGCAAAAGCGACGGCATACGAGCGAATTGCTGTGCAATATGCTGAGAAATTGGAAAGCTTAAAAACCTTTATTGGAAACAAGGATAATGCTCGTGCAGAGATTAAAATAAAGAAAGCGGAATTGAAAGCTATCGAAGCTAAAATCGAGCAAGAGACTAAACCAATTATAAAACAAATTTTCGACTATCAGATTCCTATAGCACAAGTCGAAAAGGCCGGTATTACCACAACAGGAGCCGAGTGCGAAAACGAACTTGAAGAGCTACTCCAAGAATACACGCCTTATCGTAAAGAACAGAGGTTGTGGACAGCCATTGCAAATCATTGTGATTACAAAGTAGAGAATAATAGACTCTATAAAAAGGTGAATAATAGCGAATGGGAGGAGATATGCTGAATACGATGAAATATATCTCGATAGTCCATTTCAGTGGATTGATTAATTGGAGTGTACAATACTTGAACGATTCAAAGATTGCATTTAGCAAGGTGTATCCAATGATTCGGATCGGGGAGTTTTTGATGCGCAATAAAACGACTGTAACTATACAAAACGGTATAAAATATAAGCGGGTGACCATTCGAATCCGCAATGGCGGTGTCATCCCTCGTGATGAGGTTATGGGAGAAAATATAGGCACAAAAAGGCAATTTTTGGTTTCCAAAGGGCAGTTTATTTTATCTAAAATTGATGCTAGAAATGGAGCAATGGGTATTATTCCTACGGAGCTAGATGGAGCGATCGTTACACAAGATTTTTTGCCTTACGATATAGATACCTCGAAAATCAACCCACAATATTTTGTATTGGTTTGCACTACGAACCAATTTGTTGCATATTGCCAAAATTGTAGTAGTGGCACTACTAATCGCCAGCGTGTCAATGAAACTCAATTCCTCAATATTAAAGTCCCTGTTCCGTCATTGGAAGAACAGGAAGAATTGGTTGCTGCGTATGATAAACAGATATCCCTAGCAATCGACTCCGAATTAGAAATAGCAGTCAAACAACATGATATAAACAATTTTATTTTCAATAGATTGGGGATTAAAATCACAAAAAACAATTCGTTGAAAAGATTTTCCATCGTATCTTTCTCGTCACTACAACGTTGGGATCATGCCTATCTACAGAATAATGCAAAACTAAAATCCACTTATCCATTGATCGGATTCAGAGATTGCATAGAGTCCTTTATGAGAAGCGCCGATGGTAAATCATTGAGAGTCGAAACTTATAAGGCTCCTTCTAAAGAGTTCCACTATATTGGCATGGAACATATAGAAAAATCTACCGGAGAATTGATTGATATGCCTGTCGTAAAAGGAGTACAGATTAAAAGTCAAACAGTAGCACTCCCCAAAGGATACTTCATATATGGTAAATTACGCCCATATTTAAACAAGTATTGGTATAATAATACTGATTTAGATAATATTGTCTGCTCATCCGAGCTATTTGTATTCAAAATAAAAGACAATATTAATAGTCGATATTTTGAGCTTGTATTAGGTTCTGACATCGTTCAACGACAAATTGCAGATCTGGTAAGTGGTGCACGAATGCCTCGAATTAATGAGGAAGTATTTATGAATATTCGAATCCCGATCCCGCCGATCGAGGTGCAGAATAGTATTATAATACATGTAGACAAGATTAAGAGTGAAATGAGAACATTGCGCCGGTCTGCCTTATTGAATCGTACTATAGCATTTACAAACTTCGAAACCCGGATTTTTGAATAAACTCCAATAATAACTATGCCCGAATGAATATATTATATATATTTGGCAATGGCTTTGATAAAGCTCAAGGGATGGCAACTGGTTATCCAGAATTTTACAAACATCTTCAGTACAACATAACAGATGGCAGTACACTGCTCAATCGGATGAAAAAAGAAATAACCGAAAAGTTGGAGTTGTGGTCAGATATGGAAGAGAGTTTAGGTGGATTTACCACGGAGTCAGATAATGCAGATGAGTTTGACGATTTCTATTTTGAATTAAACGATCTCCTACAAAAATATCTGACAAGCGAGAATGATAATTTTTTTCCAACAGATAAGCTGAAAATAAAATTTCAGTCGGACTTCACTACTGTAAGTAAATATTTAGGGGCGCTTGATCAGAATCGCTATAATATTTTTATTAAAACTAACGGACTCTCTCTGTCAAAAGACATTTCGGTCATCACATTAAATTATACGAATACCCTTGAGAAAATATTAAGTCTTAATACAACTACAACTAAAACCTTTGGAAGTAACATTTTTCTGCGTGATATCATCCACGTTCATGGCCAATTAGGTCGCTCTATAATTATTGGGGTCGATAACGAAGAGCAAATAATGAACAAAGAGTTTAGGAATAATGACGACATTAAAGATTTGATGATAAAAATTCAATCGAATGAAGTAATGAAGGAAACAAGGCATATGCAATGTGAAGCTTTAATTAGTAATGCGAACATAATCGTATTGTTTGGAGTCTCACTTGGGGATACCGACGCTCGATGGTGGAAGATTATAGGGGATAATTTGGTAAAAAGAGCAAACTTAGCTGTTATACAGCATCTCTATGAACCTAATGCAATTAATCCTACTCAATTGCAAAAAAGAGGACGATTGGAAAGACGGCAACAAAAATGCCTTATGCAGAAAATGAGAATAGCAGAAAATAACTGGACTGATAATTTGCGGAATAGATTGTTTTATACAGTAAACGAACCGATATTTCAGATATAATTATTTTAAACAATGTTAATGGCTAATTTCGATGAATACATACGCCAAGGCGAGCCACATAAGCGAGAGAAGGGTTACGCATGGCAGACAGCAATAGGGTTGCAAGCCGTTGATGGCTTGAAGCCTTCCGACTACTTGATTGAAACTGCACGTAAAGATATTGAGGGCGAGATTACAATCGATGAAGCCGAACAGCTTATAAAGAGCTATTACCAATCGAAAGAGGCTCATACACCCGAAGATACGGAAATGCATGAGGCGGATACGGCATCGACTAACATTCGTCGACTTCTTACCGAGAAAACGTTTGCCTTTACATTAGTCGGACTGACATCGATTCATCGTCGAATTTTCGACGGCATCTTCAAATTTGCAGGACAAATCCGCGATTACAACATTACCAAAAAGGAATGGGTGTTGCGTGGTGATACGGTGTTGTATGTTTCCGCGTCCGATCTCCGAAAAGCGATCGAATATGACCTGGAACAAGAACGTCAGTTCGACTATTCAAAACTGGACAGAAATGGATTAGTGAGCCACATAGCCAAATTCGTATCGGGATTATGGCAAATTCATCCGTTCGGCGAGGGAAATACCCGGACGACTGCCGTATTTACGATTCTCTATCTACGTTCTATGGGTTTTGACGTAACAAACGACCTGTTCGCCAAGCATTCGTGGTATTTCCGTAATGCGCTGGTACGCGCCAACTATCAAAACCTGCAAAAAGGCATCATGCGTAATTCCGAATATTTGGAGCGCTTCTTTCGTAATCTTCTATTGGGTGAAACGAATGAATTGCGGAATAGATATATGGTGGTTAATGCTCCGGAGAAACTGACAGCAGAACAAGTACAGAAAATCGACCGTACAACTACCGAACGACCTACCGTACAAGTAACCGAACAAGTTCGCGCTTTGTTGTTAGCTTTGTCAAGCGAACAGCTATCGTTAAAAGTATTAATGGAGAAAGTTGGTTTGAAACATCGTCCGACATTTTTGGAGAACTATATAAACCCCGCTTCCGAGCTTGGTTTTCTCAAGGTGCTATATCCCGACAAGCCTAATCACCCAAGGCAAAAATACCTGCTTACGGCAAAAGGGCTGGCTTTATATAATGAAATCAAGAAAATGCAATAGTCTTGATAATTGCTTGCTTTTAAATAATCGTAATCGACGCGGCAAGTCCTTTGTGATTGGGATTGCCGCGTCGATTGTCTTTTTTTATTTATCGGATGAAACGCAGAACGGCGGTACCGCCGGCTGTGTAGACATGCAGGATGTATATGCCTTCGGGGAATTGTTCAACGGATATGATGGCGTTTCCGCTGAAGTTCACCGGTGCGCCTATGCGCCGGCCGGCAATGTCGTAGACTGCCGCCGAACATGTGCATAAGTCCTGAGTTTCAACCGACAGGGTCGCATCGCCGGCATGGTAGGCAAGATGAATATCGCTGATTGCCGAGGGGGCGTTTATTCCGGATGTGGCGCAGGAATGACCGACTTCATATTCTATGGGGGCTGTGATTGCCAGACCGCCGGCAAAAGCTATCTTGACGCGTATTTTTGCGGTTTGTCCTGTCGACAGGCCGTGGATGTCGGCAGTGTATGTGCCGTCGTCGCTACGGTTCATGGCTATTTCTTCAAAGCCGTTCGTTTCATTGAATAACCACGGGCCTGCGAATCCTATGTATGATTTTTCGTCGTCGAATTCGGCGCTTACACGTACGGTAGCATCATCGACCGTACGCATGCCTATGGTGTAGTTGGCGTTGAATGTGCCTTCTGATGCTTTTGAGTCGATGGTGTAACATACGGCTCCGGGGGTTCCCGGCGCTACGGCGTCGTTTTTTGCCACTATGGTGAGCGGTGAGGATGTGGCGTTGTTACCGTCGCTGTCGGTGACTGTAGCCGTCAGTGTGTATGTGCCTTCGGCCTCGGGTGTCCATACACAAGACCAAGGAGCCTCGTTACAGAGTTTTATGGTATTCCCGTTGCAGTAGAACTCAACGGATGTCACGCTGCGGTCGCCGCTTATGACAGATGCGGAGAGTGTCACTTCGCTGCCTGTGCGCACTTCGTCGCCGTCGTTAAGACCTGTTGCCGAGAGCCGGATTGACGTAGCGATTGTTCCGGAACTTTCGTGCGTCTGGGAATTTGGTGCGACGGTCATGGTGTATCCGTCGGAGAAATGTACTGTCAGAGGCGCATCGCCATAATTTGCGGCGGCGTATGTGCGCATACCCTCGTAGGTGAATACTGTTGCAAGAGGATAGTCGGATGTAACACTGAAGTCCGGGGTGCCGACATTTGCCAGTGTATGGATCCAATAATATGTCAGTGCTTGTGTGGCTCCGAATTTTACACCGAGATGCTTTGTCGTGTTGTACAGGTTTATTGCAGCTTCGCAATCCTGCATTGCAAGGAACTGGATCCATGTGTCGTACCAGATATTCGGGTTATCTTCGTCGGAAAGTATACCGGTACGTCGACACATGTCATCCCAGAGGTGTGCTGCGAATTCACGGTTATGGACGAGATAGGTTGATGACGGCTGCACGGGGTACAATTCTATTCCGTAAGAACCGGCGATGCCTCCACCCCAGAAATTTTCGTCGTCGAAGCCGTTGGTGAACACACGGCTTGCAAGAGCGGAACGGTAATCGGCCGGGAAGACGCGGTGGTTGACGTCGAACCAGTATTCTTCTACGGCCGACATTTCCGTGACATACATCCAAACGGCAGCATCAAGCAGGGCGTCATTGCCTGTTGCTGCTGCCCATAGAATCATGGCTGAGTGGCTCATCATGGCTTCTGATGAGGATTCCTGGTCGTTGCCTTGTCCGAGTGTGCCGAAGCCGTTTGCCCAACAGTGACCCGAGAAGGGACTGAAGCTACGCAAATATGGGAACATGCTGTCGTTGCGGTCGGTGGACGCTACATCGCGGACAAGCAGGTCTACCATAGGTCCCCATGCTTCTGCCCATTCCTTGTCGAAGCGTGCGACCATGGCGGCAGCTCCTATGAAGTAGCCGAAGTGGAAATTGTGGTCGTTTAGGTTGCTGTCCTGACCGTGTCCGGCAGGGTAGGCGAGCATTGCGTTCCATGGTTTGTGATAGTAGAACACGAAAGCACGATCGCCGGCTGATGCCGTGAACCAGCGTTCGAGTTGTGTTTTTACGAGCGACAGTGAGCGACGGAATCCCTCTGTGTCGCCGGCGGCGTGGGCTGCGTATGCCGTCTGAGTAAGCCGGTTCAGTAGTTGGCCGTCGTTGTACGAGTCTGTCCAGTCCTGAAAGCCTGTATTGTCGTTTATTTCGGCGACAAGGCGTCGCATTTCAGCGTCGGAGTAGCCTGTGCCGCTGTTCAATGCCGCCGGAAGCATGGGCAGTATGCCGTTAAAAGTCAGTTCTGTCGTGAATTCATTGGCCGGAAGCATTCGCAGGGCGCCACGGACGGTTGAAAATTCTCCTGCAGAAGGGCGAGAGGACGATGGCGCAAGGTGTCCCCAGTGATGTGGCAGCAGACCCATCAGTGCGGTATCGGCATCCGGTTCAAGTGCCCGGACTTCGATGCTGTAGCGTGTGGTGACCCGACCTGTCGAACGGTCATAGTCCCATACGGCACGGGTGTCGGCTGGAAATGCGAATGCATGTCTGCTCCATTCGACGGCTTTTGCGGCGGCATCGGTGCAGTCATCGGGAAGCATGGCTACAGTCCAGTAGTTTTTTCCGTTGAGATCGGAAGTCAGGCGGTTGCCGGTCTGAGTCCATTGTGAGCCTGTGGGAGCATATATGGCATAGTTGCTGCGGTTGTAGCAGCCGGTAACAACCGCGACGTTGCCGTTGACGGCAATAGAACCGGAGGTAATGTTTATTTCTACCTGTGAATTGTCGAAGCGTTTGAAGTAGACCATCGGCATTCCCTGGCCTGCAGTGGCTTCCATGCGCGCTGTTCCGTTGCCGTCGGCCCAACGGAAAGTTACAGTCCAATCGCCGTAGTCCGATACGCTTGTTACGGGTGACGAAAGACCGGCCATTCCGACTGTCAGCGGATTTTCGGCTGTGATTGCCTGTCCCTGTATGTTCTTTATTATGGCCATGCCGTTGTCAAGCGGCTTGAGAGCAAGCGGATAGTTGAAGATAGAGGCGCCGTGTCGGTTTATCAGCTCGTTCGACCACCAGTCGTTTGTCGGAACAGGTCGTGTGGCGGCTTTACCGCTTACGTGCGGCGTGCCGGCGGGATAAGAATTTCGGCCGGCTTCATCTGTGCCCGGAAAAACGTCGAGGTAACTTGCATTGCCTGCCGTGATCTGTGCTGATAGAGGAATAGCGGCAGCATACAACGCGAATGCGGCTAAGCATGACAGCTTTTTCATGGTTTTGTATACTTTTTTGGTTATGAAATAGTTTTATTGGTCGCAAAGGTAAGAATTTTTCATCTGAAAATGAAAAAAAAGGACGTGCCCCGGCACGTCCTTATATACTTTAAAGTACGCATTATCAGCGGTAGTCGCTGAAACGTTCCTGCAGTTTTTTTCTGGCGAAGAAAATTCTGCTCTTGACAGTACCGAGCGGCAGGTTCATGTGTTCTGCGATCTCGTTGTACTTGTATCCGGCCACGTGCATCGAGAACGGGATTCTGTATTCGTCGGCGAATTCGTTTATCGCGTCAGTTATTTCAC
>Ga0209064_1000956_pt1 | contig 55523 bp, 46 predicted proteins | sample Inofromicrocosms_FD_187498 | JGI IMG/M metagenome (GOLD analysis project Ga0209064, IMG submission 187498) | Mouse cecum microbial communities from Vienna, Austria - Inoculum for glucosamine and mucus D2O microcosms (SPAdes) (version 2) | ecosystem: Host-associated > Mammals > Digestive system >...
CGTGTTCGGTGCAGTATTGCTTGAACACTTCCGCTTCATCGGTACGGACACGACATGAAAGAGTACGCATATTCTCCCTGTCCCACGCTCGTATGCTTTGCTTGGATTTTTCACTTAAAGGTTTTTGAGACATTATTTGTCACCTCGCTTTCTATACTTGATAATATTATACCACATTTCGTTTACTGTCAACAGTAAAAAATGCACAAAGTTTTTATAAAAGTTTTTATAAAAGTTTGTGTATTTTGAATATTGCAATTTACTGTCAACAGTAATATAATATAATTACAGTAAGAAATTCCCCAGTGGGGAATCACAAAGAAAGGCTGATGAAAATGACAACGATTTTACTTATTCCTGTGAAGCTTTTAGCAAAGGCGGTACTGTATCTGATAGCAGCAGTAGTTGGGGTTATTGGTTTTGCAAGCCTGTTTGCTTCGGCAATCTTGCAGAGGTTAGGCTTCTATGCAGGAGGCGCGGCTATTGTAGCGGCGATTATTATGTGGATTATGGCAGAAGGCAGTATGGCTATTACGGCTGCTTTAACGGGCGCAGCAGCGATATTGCTCCCTGTGATAGCAACTTTTATTTCAAGCGGAATCATTTTAATAAAGGAAAAATTGCTTGATGTGTCCGCTGACATTGAGCTTGTGTAAAATTTTCCCCAGTGGGGAATTATGAAAGGTTGAATTATTATGGAAAACAATTTTATCGGAAAATATGCAGAACAGCGCAGGGAGATACTTGAAAACCACGCTCCCGATATGTACGAGGCAATGGTTGAAAGCGGCAGTCTTGAAGAACATCTTGAATCTGTTCAGAAATCTGCGGAACAGTATGTCGAGAATTATATCGCGCGGTACACCAACTCGGACGAATATCTGAAAGCCGAAAAGAAAGACCCTGCCGAGGCTATGCGTATGCTGAATATGACTATCCTTGAAGCGGAGGACACGGCGTACAGAATATGGGTAGCGAATTTGCCCGAAACTGATGAAGAAAACGAGGAGGAATAAAAGATGAATTTTAGAAACAAGGAACACGAAAATGAGTATTATTCTCTGCTTAAAAGAATGGGGGCGGCAGATAATAAGGACGTTTACAGGCAGGCTCTTGCTTATTTGCTCACTCTTGACACGGTATGCTGCAAGCATATTGAACAGTTATATAACTTTGAAGATTGCTGCATAGACCTTTCCGCCTTAGAGCAGGGGTGGCAAACAGGCACATCTCAAAAGACTACTTATCTTGCCTTTAATCTTTTCACCGGACATACCGCTTGGTGTTCTGATGATGAAGTAAGCCTTTGTTCTGTCGCAAATATTTTCTGTAGCGAATATGCGCCTTACTATTGGGAGGCAATAAAACTTCGCTATCCCGAACATAGTTGAAAATGAATAACTTAGGAGGACACTAAAATGAGTAAAAAAATAATTGCAGTAGCCAACCAAAAGGGCGGCGTAGGAAAAACCACCACAACGGTCAATCTCGGAGCGGCTCTTGCTCTTATCGGCAAAAAGGTTTGCCTTATCGACCTTGACCCACAGGCTAATATGTCGGCGTATCTCGGATATGAGGACAACGGCAGTCCCAACATAAACGATATGATGATGACAGCCGTTCGCGGCGGCGATGTTCCCGACGGCATACTTCACAACGAGAAGAATAACGTTGATTATGTCCCCTCGGATATTAACCTTTCCTCGGCAGATTTTTACTTGTCACAGGCTCTTGCAAGGGAAAGCGTTCTGAAACGTATCCTTTCCTCTGACCGTTTTGAGGAATATGACTACATAATTGTAGATTGCTTGCCGTCTCTCGGTGTTCTGTTGATGAACGCTCTTACAGCGGCTGACGGTGTAGTTATACCAGTACAAACACAGAAGTTTGCACTTAATGGCTTGCAGGGGCTGGCGGACGTTATAGGTCAAGTAAAGGATAATGTAAATCCACAGCTTGAAATTATAGGCATACTTCCGACAATGCTTGACGGCACTAATATGACAAGGGATACTATGGAGGCTCTTACTGAACAGTACAGCCAAAATCTGACGAAAACGCGCATAAGCCGCTCTGTTGAAGCCGCATACTCGGCGCAGAAATGCAGCAGCTTGTGTCTGAACAACACTAAGCTCGGCGAGGAATACAAGGCTCTTGCTACAGAGGTTCTTATGCGGTATGGGGGATAAAAATTCCCCATTGGGGAATGGAGGTGCGGAAAATGAAATTCACAGATTTGCAGTCCTGCCCATTTTGCGGTTGTGATACGTATTACGAAAAACAAAAGGCTTTCGGCAATATAGAATATAACAGTATGTTTAACGGTAAAGACGCTCCTAATTATGAAATGTATGACGGATTAAATCACACATATTCGGGAAGATGTTATTGCCGCGACTGCAATAAATATCTCGGTAATAATTTAAAAAATATTGTCGGAAAAGAGGCTGAACGTTTAATACTGAAGCGTGAAACAGAACAAAGGTATGGGGGATAAAAATTCCCCAGTGGGGAAACGGAGGTGCGGAAAATGGAAGATTGGGCGCTTACACATCTTTGTCGTAAATTTGGCGAAAACGATTGTGAATATTTTTTGCAGACGGATAACAAGGGAACTGTTGTAAACGGCAAGAAGCTTGACATCTGCTGCTATTACTGCACATCGGAAAATAAGGTACGCAAGATAGGTTCGGGCGGAACTTGGACGGGACTTTCGCCTAAGTTTTGCCCAAAGCGAAAGGCTTTAGAAGAAAAGTCAATGTGCGATGACTGCATAAACAGCGATGATAATTGTATTAAACCGTCGGGAGATATGTGCAGCGGTTACACAAGTAAAAATGATACTATACTTAATTCTGCGGCGGCAGATTTCAAGGAGGAAAAAACTATGGGATTTGATATTAACGCATTTATTTCACAGCAGGAGCAGTTAAAACAGATTGACATTAACTTGCTTATTTCTTACCATAATCACAAATTCAAGCTGTATGAGGGCGAACGGCTTGAAGATATGGTGAACAGTATTAAGGCGAACGGAGTTTTAACGCCGATAATTGTCCGTCCTGCTCCCAACGACACGGGCAAGTATGAGATACTTGCAGGGCATAACCGTTGTAATGCCGCCAAATTGGCAGGACTGCAAACCGTTCCTGGGATAATTAAAGAGGGTTTGTCCGATGATGAAGCGGAAATGTACGTTATCGAGACAAACACAATGCAACGCGGTTTTAATGATCTGTCCGTTTCGGAACAGGCGGCGGTTATTGCAATGCGGCATTCGCGAATGTTCGACCCTGCTAAGCGTGAGGAAATTGCAAAGGAGCTTACCGTGTTTGAGAATACGGACGGTGAGGAAACGGAGAAGAAAAGCAAGCTTGCCATTACGGGTGAGGAATACTCCTTGTCAAAGAACACGGTCGCGCGGCTTATTCGTGTAAATGCGCTGCTTGAAGCTTGCGATAAATTTACTTTTGCGGTAAATACAAAAAAAGATTTGTCAATACGTGCGGCTGTTGAACTTTCATATATCCCTAAGACAGCGTTAGAAGTTATTTTTGAAAAATATAAAACCCACGTTCTTGAAAATCAAGTTTATCAGCTTAGCGTCGCGATAAGCATGAGTACAGCTGAATGGCTGCGCGAGATTTTTACAGATTTTCGCGGCACTAAGGAGCAAGCACAAAAACTGCTTGATAAAGAAAATATAGAAAAGACACGGCAGAATATTGATAATATTACCGTGAAGCCTATTAAAATCTCTATTCCGTCGGACACTTTCCGCAAATATTTCAATGCGGAAACCAAACCCGATGAAGCCGCTGATATTATCGACAAAGCTTTACAGATGTATTTTTCTCAAAATCTCAAAGAGGATAAAAATGAAATTATCAGCATAGATCAGCTTGACCTTTCAGAAAAAACATTAAAGGCTTTGAAAGTACAGCGTATAAATACTGTTGCGGAGCTTACAGAGTTGATGAACGACAGATCTACTGCCGAAAATATACTCGGCATAAAGGCTGTTGAAGAAATGCTTGAAAAAATAGATTTGGAGGATTGACTATGAAGCTTTTGGGTTAATAGCTTTAGCGATATGTTTCGGTTATATTCGTGATATGTTTCCAAAGGTAATCAGAGCGGCAAAAGATTCTTACGGAGAATGTTACTTTAAATGTAAAAATTCTGTTGAGTGTTGTAAAAGGTGCGGACAACTCTGCCGGACCTTTGGCGAATGTGATATGTGCGAAGCTGATTCGGATAATTGTTTAAAATGTGTGTTTAATGAACATGGAAATTAAAATTCCCCACTGGGGAATTCATAGGCGAAAACAAATTAAATGCTGATAATTAGCAGTTATACTTGACACAAACGCGTGTTTGTGGTATAATATTGTCAAATTTTATTGGAGGTTATGGAAATGAAAAACAAAAAAATTATACCTATTATTACTGCGTTATGCTGTATGCTGACAATGTCTGCTTGTGATAAGAAACAAGACGATACGGGGAATATTCCGAGCAGCACAACTGCTTCAAAAGCCGAAGAAAAGAGCGGTGAGACAACTGTTATTGATGTATTCAGTGAGCTTAATGTTACTTTTGAGGGAGAAAACGGCTCAGGAAAGGTAGTATGCGAATATACTGGAGATAACGACTTTATAAAATATGATGTTGAATTTAAAGGCGATAGAAACGGCAGATACAAAAACGGAGATACAGCAGTCGTAAAACTTGATTATAGTGATCTAAGAGCAGAAAATGCAAATGTTTATTTCAAGGAAAAAGAGCATGAATATACGGTTGACGGTTTGTGGGGAGTTATACTATCCCCTGACGGATATGACTTTACAGAGTGCAACAAAGTTTTAGAGGAAAGAATGTTTGATAAGGAACGTTCCGATTCCCAATCAAATATTAGAGAATTTGATGTAGGAAATAAATTTTCAACAAGGTATGTTGACGGAGAATCTGACCCTACTTTTTGGAAAATCCTTTCTGCGGAATATGAACCTATACAAGGAAAATTAATAATAGTAAGTTCGGATAAGAATGAATATACGTTATATTACAAAGTTACTTTATTAGGCGAAAAAATAGAAGATGTTTTTGTAATTGATCCTAATTCTAAATATGCTGTTGGAGATAAAAAGGAATTGACGTTTGTAATTAGCGAGACAACGCGAAATGTATTTGTTGAAAAGGATTCAAATATTGTTAAAACTAACCCTGAAGCTATTACAACAGGCGGTGGTAAGATAATGTCGCAGACAACAATATATAAACCCTCTGAGATAGAGTATAATGACAATTTTGATGAATATTATAAAAAAATTTATCTGAATTCTTTTAATTATGAAATTTATGATGTAGAAATAAAATAGGATAATATTTTAACGTATTTAGCTGCTGTGCATTGCATGGCAGTTTTTTTGTTTGTTTTGTTCATTAAAAGTTTAGAAAGAATTTAAGCACGTTTAATATTTAAAAGTTACACCATAATTTTCCAAAAAACCATTGAAAAATGTGTAATTTTATTGAAAAATATTGAAAACTGTGTAAAACCATTGAAAACTGTGTAATTTTAGTCAAAGCATTTTTGAAATTCTTCAAAAATCGAATATGGTATAATATAAGTAACAAAACAGAAAGGAAAGTACGTCTTATGAAAAATAAAAAAATCAGTATCCTTGCAGCCGCGGCAATTATGCTTACGGTAACAGGCTGTCAGCATAAATCTCCTGTTTCGGAAGATGTTACATCTGTATTAAGCGAGGGAGAACCCGTTGTATCAGAAAGTGAAACAACAGTTGTTACAGAACCTCCTGCTCCAGAGATTGAATATTCGGACAGCGACAAAATAGCTATTGATTGGTTCATTGAAGATATGACGGACAGCGAAACATTTTCGGATATGACCGATTATCAGTATTACGCAAGAAGTTTAGGACTTGACAAGGATTATTTTCTTATTCCCGAAATGTGGGAAGTCTTTTATAATGATGAAATCAACATCAATAAAGATATTGACGATAAAGAATATTACCTCATACGGCTGAATCCGTATATGCTGCTTGAGGTGTTTGCAGAGAATAATAATACCGATGTAGAAAAGCTTTGCGACAAGCTTTCGGTGAGTCCCGCGCAGCTTTACTACAACTGGGGCTACAATCCCAACTCGGTGGATTACGGCTCTAAACATGAAAAAAATACTGCAACGTACTCCGATGATGAACAGAAAATTTTCGGATCATACAACGGCGAAAACAGAAAGAATGTTATGAGTACACATCTTCTTGTTGTTGACAGCGCAGAAAAAATGTGTACATACCAAAGTGCAGTTACAAGCACTTTGGTAATTCGGCGCAGGGATAACCTTCAAGCATTTACTGAAATAACTCCTCTTTACAGCGCATATTCCGAAGCGGAAAAGTCTCCTGCATTTTCTGTAAACGGTATAGGAATAAGGACGGTAATTCCACTTACGCTTTCAAACGCTTGGAGCGAAGCTGCGGAAGCAGATATAGGTATAACCGCAATGATAAATACTTCTCCATATGCTTACGGCTGTACAGATGAGGATATTATAGACATAATGCCATATATAAACGAACAAGCAGAAAATAAAAAATAATTCCCCACTGGGGAAAAATTCCCCGTTGGGGAATGGAAAGGAATGAATTTAAATGATTGGAGAGGACGCAGTAAATTCCACCACTGCAATGATGAATAAGTTATTGCAGATAATACTTGAAATTATCAGAATGAGAAATGAACGGCTAAGATATGCAGATAGATCACCGCAAAAAGATTCCGCAGCTCCAAAGATAAGATACGGAGAAATGAAAACGGCAGAATACAACAAGCTGCTTAAAACGGGCGAGAAAATGCGGACAGTTTCTGTACCCACTGATAAGCTTGACAGCATAAAAGATTATGCAATGAAGCTCGGTGCGAAATACTGGGTAATGGAGGACGAGGGAAAAACAGCTACTATTGTTGTTCCCGAAAGTTATTATAATCAATTCAACGACGCATTGCAGCAGTCCATAAAGGAGCAGCTAAACAATAATGTCGCTTCTTTGACCGTTAAGGACGGAACGGAGCTTGTCCCCGAAAGCGATATAGATTTGGTAAAGAATGTATTGGATTATCACGATATTCCTGTTTATACCTTTCAGACCAAAGACGGCAGCTATATGAATATAGTGCCCAGCGAATATGACGGGCAGTATCGAGAGGCAATGCAGGAGGTTGAGCAGCTCAAAGAAACAATGCAGAACATTGATATAGACACGTTCAATCAAACGCTGCCATTTGCGTATATTGATAAGCTCAATGATAAGATACAGGAAGTGACTCCCGAACAAGCTGAATATATTGCCGCTGCTTTGTCCGATGAAAAAATTTCATTTGTAAAAGATGAAAACGGAACTACGGCAGTACGTTTTCCGCAGGAGCTTTCAGAAAAAATAAATGAATGTATAGGCAAGCAGGGCGAAGCGTTAAAGTCAGTTGAGGATTATTTGATAACCGTTGTTGACAGCGGTATTACCGTCAACAAAGAAAAGCTGCTTGAAGCTGAAAATGAAAACGAATATTTTACAAAAGTACCTAATACGGGCGGACAGGATTACATAAAGATTCCGAAATCAGAAGCTCAGATTTTGGACGGCGGTAAAACGATAGGCACAAAGCTTGATTTTGAAAAAGCATATCAGATATACGACCAAAACGGAATGGTCAAGTCAATGCGTTCGGGCAGAGAACTTGCGGCAGCCTACAACACCAAAAGCAAAAATGCAAATAAAGATACTGATATATCGCATTATCACAATGATTCCCTTGAACGCATAGAGCTGTTTAATTCAAAGGAAAACAAGCTTATAAGCATAGGCATTGAAAGTGCAGATACAATACGCAGAGACTTAGCGGAGCAAGGCTTTTCGGGATATGCCGCTGAAAAAATGCTTGCTGATATTAGCAAGTCACTTCCGCAGGAATATAAGGACATATTTAATTATACTCCTGCAAAATCTGCTGTTGAATTTACCGATATAAAAAACGATACGATCAAGCAGTATCAGCTTGCGGAAAAAATTAGCGGCAGTGAAATGGCGGCAGGTTTAAAAGATACTCTCGGTCAAAAATGCTGCGTACTTGATAAGAATACCAATCAATATGTAATTGTAACTGCAAACGAGAACAGGCTTAGAGAAGCTTTAGAAGATATGGGATATGACAAGCTTCAAATATCCGCAGTTGTCTCCGAGGTGCAGAAGTCATATAATAATGGTGGCGCAACCCTTGAACGTGAAAGCGTACAAGTGCAGAATTTTGAAACAACCAATGCAGAAGCAGCGCAATGTCAGTATGTTGCAGACAATAACGGAATTACGCTTATAAAGCCCGAAGTAAATGGGAACGAAGCCGCCTTTAAATATCTTGAAATTGAAAACGGCACAAGCCGCAGCGAAATTGAAGCGGTATTAAAAAAGAATTTCGGCATAAAGGACGCTGCTTCTGCGGCTGAAATAATAAGCTGCATAGAAAATAAGGGAGTTATTTCTCCTGTCCCGTCAGTAACAACAAAAGACGGATTTGAAGTATCACGAATTACGTCCGATTATGTATCAATAAGCAGGGGCAGCGAAAAAATGACAGTGGATAAAAATAATCTTAATACCGATAAGATATGTGAAAAATTCGGCGTTACCGAAAAACAGGCAGAGGGACTTAAAAGCAGTCTTGAAAAATCCCTTAAATCTGCCGACAGGAAGTCTGAAAAGGGACAAACGCTTTCCGAAATCAAGGCAGCCGCCAAAAAGGCTATTGAGAAAATCAACGCCGATAAAAAGGACAAGGCTGAAAAGGCTGCTCCAGCAGTTACTTCAGAAAGGAGCAAATAATGGCTAAGAATAATGGTATGCCGCAAAAAAAGAGTATGACATCATTTATAATTTATATTGTGATCGCCATTGTCCTGTTGCTTTTCGGTATGTGGGGCGGATACGTCTTGCAGGAAACTGCACATAAAAATGGAAAGGCAAATTTTCAGAGGGCTTTAGACAAAGCTGAAGATTATGCAAACCTTGAAAGCTTTTTCAATGCTGCTAAGTCGGCGTTAAGCGATAAGGGAATGGCACAGACGGGAGCAATGTACGGCGGTATGGCAGGTTTGCTTATATTTGCGTATCAGATATCCAAAACACCGAAACGATTCCACCGTAAAGGCGAGGAACACGGATCGGCACGTTGGGGTACGGATAAGGAAAAACAAACTGTTGGAGACGTAAATGACTTTTATAATAACGCTATTCTTGCTTCTGATGTTTTCCTCGTTCTTGACCGTAAAAGGCGTGATGAAAACGCTGCTGCCGCCAATAAAAAGAGTGGTAAAAAGAAAGCCCCCGAAAAGAAAAAAGAAATCAGCGAAAACGAGTCTGTTGTAGTCGAGGAACAAAAGCTTTCAATATCGTCAATAGCTGAAAAAACAAAAAAAGTACAAAAAATTCAAGCAATGCTTAACTTGAATATGCTTATACTCGGTGGTTCGGGTACTGGTAAATCACGCTTTTTCGTTAAACCTAACATAATGCAGTGCAACACGTCTTTTGTTGTAACGGACCCGTCGGGCGAGCTGATACAATCCTGCGGTAAAATGCTTGAAAGAATGGGTTATGAAATAAAGGTTTTCAATATTGACAATATGGAATATAGCTGCAATTATAATCCGTTTCATTATATAAATGATACGAACGGAAAATATGATGAAAACGCCGTTATTAAAATGATAAATACTTTTATGGTCAACACCAAAGGCGAGGGACAAGGCGGCGATCCCTTTTGGGAGGATTGTACGCGCTTGTTGCTGTCAGCGGTATGCTTCCTGCTTGTTGAGACTGCTCCCGAAGAAGAACGTAATTTCTCAAGCGTGCTTGACATTATACATAAAGCAAAGGTTATTGAGGGCAAGGAAGAAGAAAAATCGGAGTTTGACGCAATGTTTGACGCGCGTAAAGGTGACAATCCGAACGCACTATCCGTACAGTATTATGACGAATTTAAACAGGCGGCGGGAAAAACAATGCAGTCTATACTTATAAGCACGACAACACGTCTCCAATGCTTTAAACTTGCAAAAATACGCAATTTGACTTGTATGGATAATATCGGACTTGATACTCTCGGAGACAAGAAAACAGCTTTGTTTATCATAATACCGTCAACGGACAGTACGTATAATTTCCTTGCGGCTATGATGTATTCGCAGCTTTTTGACAGCTTATACAGAGTTGCAATATCAAAATATCACGGCAGGCTGCCCGTTCACGTTCGCTTTATCTGCGACGAATTTGCGAACACTGGTAAAATCCCCGAATTTGAAAAGATATTGGCGACGTGCCGAAAGTTTGAAATATCTGTACAAGTGATTTTGCAGAATTTATCTCAGCTTAAACGGCTTTATGAAAAGTCGTGGGAAGAAATCCCCGGAAACTGCGATACTACAATATTCCTCGGCGGTAAAGACCAAACAAACAACGAGTACATTATGAAAGAACTCGGAAAAGAGACTATCGACACGATGAACGTCAACAAAACCAAATCTAAACAAGGTTCTACATCGTATAACGACGGCATTCTCGGACGTGAGCTTATGCAGCTTGACGAGCTTGCCACAATGCCAAATAATGAATGTCTTGTGCTTATAAGAGGTATGCGACCGTTCAGAACGGATAAATTTGATATTGTCAATCACCCACGTTATAGTATGCTTGACGAAACGAATAAAGCCAAGAATACATATTATCTGTCGGAAAATGTTCATACGAAAGTGGAAGATGAGATAATTGACTTTAACAATTACGATACAGGCGAAACGATTGGAACGGATAATGTAGGTACAATTACTATCAATTTTGTTTCTTCCGATAATAATGTTATTGTGCCTTTATCGGAGCTTAACAAAAACATTAAACCCGAAATCAACGCTATTTTTGCAGAAGTAGGGGAAATATATTCGGCTGAAATTGCATAATTCCCAAGTGGGGATTTTTAAGGAGATGGAAAATATGGAAGTTAGGTCAGATTCAAAAGAAGAAATGTATAACTCTATTATGGATATACTTAAAAATGGCGGTGAAGCTGTTGTCAGAAAGCGTTCCAAAAATGGAGAAAAGTACATAGAAATTGTTGAACAGAAGTATGGAGCAAGTCAAAAATTTGCAGTATTGACAAGTAAATAAGGCGTATCTGAATGGGGATACGGAACAGCTGATGGAGCTAAACGGTATAGTGATATATCGTTTAGCTCCTTTTTTATTTTCAGGTATCAACGGAGAAGTCCGATTGGTATATATAAAAATTTTTATATTAAAGGAGGTCGTTCAAAATGAACGAGACAAACGAACTTACGGTTATGGAGCGTATCTCCGATACCATGACCGAAGCAGGGGCAAGATTAGCGGTTAAGGCTACCAATGTGCTTGGCAAACTTATGACAAAGAAAGCAGGAAAGGTACTTGTTACATTGCCGCTTGCTTTGTCAGCGTGTACAATCACAGCTTCAGCAGCAGATGCTGAAGGAACCATTGAAGCGGTCATAGGAATATTAAAAACTTGGATTCCCCGTCTCGGAGGTATGTTGGTTGTTGTTGGTGCAATACAACTTGGTATTGGTTTTAAGGATGATGACGCAACAGGTAAGACAAGAGGAATGCAGTGTATGATCGGCGGTGCAATTGTGGCAGCAGTTGGTTTGCTGGTTGATTTTTAATTAACTGCTCGTGCGGCGGGCGGCATTGGATTGTCCGCCGCTAAATATGGAGGTGAATAGTTTGGAAGATTTTTTTAGAGGGATTGCAGAGTTTTTTTTAAACGGAATCGGTGGTGTTGTGTTGTCTTTTAAAGAGGTAATCAATAATATTCTGAATATTCCTTTATCTGAATCTGATGTTGTTGCAAGTGCAGTAACTTCAGCTGGTGTGTCACTCACTAGCTTATTTTTATGTATGGAATTTTTCTCACAAATGACATCAAAATGGTTTGAACGAATGGAAGATGCAATACAACTTGGAATTAAGCTTGTGGTTGCCAAAATAATTATTGAAAATTCATCTTCAATAGTCGGAGGAATAAGCAGTTACTTCAAAAGTCTCGGACAAGCAAGTATTGCTGATGGATTTGATACTGTTGCAGGAAGTCTTGTGAGTATGGGAATACCCGATAATGGAGGTCCATTTGGAATTGGATATATTTTTGTAGCAGTTTTATTGCTTCTTATTCTTATTGTTGTAGTAATTTTATTGATGATGATGACCATTGATATATTGGGCATTGTATTCGAAATAGGAATACATATGGCTGTAGGTCCGATAGCTCTTTCAACACTTTGTAACGGTATGTTCAGATCTACAGGATTAAGCTATATAAAGTCTCTATCAGCAGTATGTCTTCAAACCACAGTCATAGGGGCAATATGCAAGATTTATACAAAATATGCGACATTTTTTAACTTGAATTTAGACGGTTCTCTTGCAACTGGCGGCGGAGGTTTTGGTTTTGTTTTTGGGTGTTTTGCACCGTTGCTCTCCCTTTTGGTGCTTTGCGTTACCATAAAAAAATCAAGCGATATCACAAAGCGAATGTTTGGAGCATAAGGAGGAATACAAAATGGGCGTAATGAGAAGAAGCGTTCCTGCTGAAATAAAAGCATTTAAGGAAAAATTCTTTTTCGGCTTGACGGTAAGGCAGCTTATTTGCGGCGCAGGAATACTTGCGCTTGCCATACCGACGGGAATTTGGGGAAATAAAATAATGTCACAGGACACAGTAGGCTGGCTCATAATTCTTGAAGTCGCTCCGCTTGCGGCAATCGGATGGGCAAGCTACAACGATATGCCGATTGAGAAAATCGGAAAAAAAGCCCTCGCATATTATTTGGGCGTTCAGAAACGAAAACTAAAATATACGCCTCCCGAAGCGACTGTACACAAAGAACTGATAAAACTTGAGCTTGAAGCCGTAACTGCCGAACGCAATGAAGAACTGCGGCTTGAAAAAGAGCGTTTAAAGCTTGAGAAAAAAGCTGCAAAGAAAAATAAAAAACGTAAAAAGTCCTAAAAGAAAGAAGATGAAAATATATGAACGATACAACCTCAATCACAATCCCAACGGAAAGTACCGTCAGCTCTGCTGTATCGGAAACAACGGGCAGTACGACAGTAACAGGAGTTACAAGTTCCAACACAGATGAAACTGCTGTAAGCACATCCGAAATTGATATTACAACAGAGCAGGAAAAGGATTTATCCGAATCATCTTTAAACGAAACTGATATTACCGATATTTCGGAGGAAAGCATTTCTGATGTTTCTATATCGGAAATACCTATATCCGAACCAATTACACTAATGACAGAAATTCCCGAAAAAGTTACCGAACTTCCGACAGAAGTAATTACACTTCCAAAGGAAACCACGGCTGCCGAAACAAAAGCAGCCATAGTGACGGAAACAACCGCACAGGCAACGCCGTCGTTTTCTTTTGAAAATCTAAATATAAGTCCCAACGTCATTATAATTGCCGCAATTATAATTGTAGCAATTATCGCAAGTAGCATTCTAAAAAAAATGAATCTTAATAGGGATTTGGGTAGCAGAGAGCCGAGGAACGCCAAAGAACGTGACAAAGCACGTCTCGATGAGCAGCGCACAATTAAAAAGGCTAAGGAAAAACGTGAAAAAATTCAGTCGGGCGGAAAAAAGAAAGTTAAAATTTCACGGACTGTTGCCGATACACTGCCTTACAAAAAAATTCTTGATAAGGATATTTGGCTTATCGGAAATCAGACTTATTCAAAAGTCTATATAGTGGACGATATTAACTATAATCTCGGCGATGATGTACAGCAAAACGAAATGCTTGAAAATTACTGTACATTTTTGAACACTCTTGACGATACCGTGGACTGTCAAATTTGCGTAAGAAACAGCGAAATAAACATTAAGGATTTTGAGAATAAAATACTTGTTAAACCGTCCCGTGACGGCTATGACGATATACGAAACGAATATAACGACAAGGTTTTGCGCGAAAACTTATCCAAGGGTCAGAACGCCATACGAAAAAGCATTTACATCACAATGACAATAAAAGCTCCGGATGAGGAAACAGCACGGAGAAAATTCAACACTATTGATCTCGAAGTAAAAAACAGCTTTGACCGTATCGGAAATACGCAGCTTCGCCCTCTTTCTAATCAGGAGCGCCTTGAAATGCTGAAAGATATTTTTATAGGTGTAGACACACCTATTCCCGAACTCACCAAAGAGGATATTGAAAAGGGACTTGACAAGGTTTACTGCGCTCCCGATTACTTTGAATTCAAGTCGGATTATTTCCTTTTCGGAGAGTATTACGCAAAATGCATTTTCATTAAAGAATATCCCTCAACGGCAGGAGACAATATTTTAAACGACCTTATGTCTTCAAATATACAGCTTATCGCCACAACAAATGTATTCGCTTATGATACAGCGGCGGCACGTAAGCTTGTACAGAGACAGATAACTGCGGTTGAAACAAATATGGCGCAGCGTGAAAGCGCAGCAGCAAAGGCAGGAAACTTTTCCTCAACTATGCCTGTAAAAATAAGAAATCAAGTTGACAGTTATAAAATTTTATACGATATGATAACCACCGAGGATCAGAAGCTGTATTCGGTCGCAACAATAATTATGATTACTGCCAAAAGCTTTGATGAGCTGAAAACAAATACCGAAATTGTGGTAAACGCCTTAAAACGGAATGGTTGTACATACTCAGAAATGAAATGGCAGCAGGAGGACGGTATGTGCGACGTTCTGCCTGTTGGAACGCAGAGAAAATTTGAATGGAATCGTACATTGCCTACTGAGAGCATTGGAATTTTCGTGCCGTTCAACGTTAAGGAAGTGCAGCAGTCGGGGGGGATTTACTATGGACTTAACAAGCTGTCAAACAACATTATTTCTTACCACAGGATTCTATCTTTGATTAATCCCGCAGGATTTATTTTAGGTACCTCCGGTTCAGGAAAATCCTTTGCTGCAAAGCGAGAAATGGTGTCGGTGTTTCTTACAGACCCACGCGCAGATATTATCATTATCGACCCTGAAAGGGAATATCCTGCTATTGTAAATATATTCGGCGGCACTTCAATAAAAATCAGCACAGGCTCAAAATATTATGTAAATCCGTTTGATTTTGACCTTGCACTGCTTGAAGACGATGATGTGGACGTAATTGCAGATAAATGTCAGCTCATTGAATCCTTTATCTCCATAATGAATCCAAACAGACCGCTGACTCCGCAGGAGGTATCGTTTATAGACAGATGTGTAAATAAGACATACCTCGAATCCCATTATCTTGAAACTTTTGACAAAAAGGATATTCCTACCCTCGGCGATTTCTATAAAATTATGGAGGCTGAAACAGAAAATATTGATCCTAAAATCAAACAAGATTTGCTTATAACTCTTGAAATGTATGTTAAGGGTTCTGCAAAATACTTTAATAATCAAACTAATGTTGAAGTAAACAACCGTCTTATTTCTTATGATATTAAAGACCTTTCGGGCGTACTGAAAACACAGGCAATGCTGCTTGTTCTCGACAACGTTTGGAACAGGCTTTCCGCAAACCGTGATAAAGGAGTTCCTACATGGATATACATTGACGAAATTCATGTGCTTTTCCGTGATCCGTATTGTCTGTCATTTATACGCGATCTCTACAAAAGAGCGAGAAAATACGGCGGTGTACTTACAGGAATTACTCAGAATGTGGAGGATCTTCTTCGTGACGATGACTGCCGTTCAATGCTTTCAAATTCTGAATTTCTTATGCTTTTAAAACAGTCTCCGGCAGATAGTATAAAATTGCAGGAAACTTTGCATTTCACCGATTCCGAGCTTATTTATGTAAATAATATCGGCGCAGGCGAGGGACTTATGGTTTTAGGCGGCAAGGATAAAATACCGTTCTATGACCGTTTCCCGAAAGATACGAATCTGTACAAAGCCATGTCAACGTCATTCTCGGAAACGCAGGCAATTATGGAAAATCAAAAAAGTTCTTAGCGAAAGGATTTTGTTTGTATGCGTGATAAAAAATCCAACAGAAATACTCTCCCCAATACATCGGTTCGCACTCCTGCTGCAAGGCAGGGTGCGGCAAAGCCGACCTCTCTTGTGGAACGCCGCGAGAAAAGTATTATACGGTTACCAGAGGAACGGCGCAAGGGTACAAAATATCAGGTTATACGGGGACAGTATCTTAGGCAAGCCAATAAAAAAGAAAATCTTGATAGCTCAAAAACCACTGCCATAAAACAAGCTGCCGCAAAGCAGGAAGAAAAGCAGGAAAAAGCCAAACGTCAGACTGCCGCAACAACTGCTAAAAACGAGAAAGAAAAAAGTAAAACCTCATCGGCGAAAAATGTTTCACATGAAAATAGTGATAAAAATGCAGTCAGCGAAACAGGCGCAGCTAAAGAGGAATACGTAAAATCTGAAAAGGCGGCGGCTTATACAGAGAAATTACAGACCAATATTGAATTGAGCGAATCCGTTTATATTCCTCCCAATGTTACTTGGGATCAGGTGCTTGACCACACTGTACAAAAGGATTCCGTTTATTCACAGGGCGGCACAACAGACGAACGAGCGGCAAGCTATAAAGAAAAAGCGGATTTTTATCTAAAGAAAATGAAAAAAAACGCCGAAACTGGAAAAAAAGAAGTAAATCCCGATCGTGATAAAGACCTCGGCGCACTTTATAAAAAGGCTTATAAGCTTGCTCATAAAGAAAAATTACTTGGGAAAAAAAACGACACGTTATTTGACAGGGCACAATCGGCAGTTCAGTTAAAATCAGAGGTCGATAACGTTTTAAATAAAGATAATACGGGCGAAGCTGTTGTTGCAGCCGCAGCAATACCATTTACACACGCAGCAACAAAAACTGTTCGGAAATTGGCAGATAAAAATAAAGCTGTAAACGCAGGCAAAACAGGGTTTGAACTCACAGCCAAAGTTACATCGGCTGTTGCCTCTGCTGACAGCGTAGGAGAAGCAACAACAAATGCCATAGTTGCTGTACCTAAATATGTTGTTGAAAAAAAGGTTGAAAAAACTGTGCGTCAGGTAATACAACAGCAGCACGACAGAAAATTGGCAGCACAAAAAGAAAAGCTTAGACAACAGCAGGAAAAAGTTGAAAAACGTGCACAGCAAATGAAAAAAGAAAATATGCAGCGCAAAATGAAAGCCGATTTATATAAATCGGAGCATGGTATGGGTTCAAAGGGTAACACTTTGCAGCGAATGAAATCGGCAGTTAAAGCTGCAATAGACGATATGAAAAAAGCTATAAAATCTGCAAAATCTTTAAAATTGTTACTTTTTGCAGGAGGCGGTGTGCTGCCAATTATTTTCATTGTTATAATTGTAGTTATTTTAGTTGTGCTTGTTCTTTTCCCTTTTTTCTATACGTCAAAGGACGGAAAAGAGGAAGAAATAGAGGACAGTACATTTGATGAAACAGTTTTACATTACTATGACGTAATGGACGGTGTTGTTGACGATTTTAATGCAGAAATTGATGAATTTCTTAATTCGAGCAGCGACTATGATAATACGGGTGTCGAAAATCCCGAAAAGAAAGCGCAATATGATTCAGACTATGCAGAGTATCAGACGCAGTACGATTCATATATGGCAGACTATGATAACTATTGTGAAGCATATCCTGATAATTGGGGTGCAGCTCCTGAAGCCCCTGATAAGGATTATTGGTATTCGTCTGATGAGTTGGGCAGTATGGGTATGGAGCGCGGTCCGATATTTGAGGGTTTTGTAATGAGTGATGAATCCGACGCCGCAAGAGTACCTAAAGGTAAACTTTATGATGAAATGCTTTGCACGATTGCTACATATAACACTAAGTTAATGACGCGTTCCGAAGCGGCAGACGGTTCGGATGACGAGAACGAAGAAAACAGTGGAAGCGGCGGAAGCAGCGAGATAATTTTCATGAATGACGAAAATGTTGCAGGAGTATACGGCGGTTCGGATTTTTGGGAATTCAATCATTGGGAGGAAGGCGTGGACTGTCCAAGCGGCGGCAATTGCTGTTCCAAAACAGTTACTGTTGCCCACTATGACGAAGATGGAAATATCACAAGTGTGACAACGGAGAACGAGGATTATTGTCCCACACATTATATTATAAAGTGGGAAGTAAAGCTTGACTTTGATCTTGACAGGGTATGGGAATCATACCAATTTGATGATGAAGACGAGAAAAATTATAACGAGACAAAAAAGAATTTTGATGATGAAAAGGAAAAAGCGGAAGAATCGGGAATATCATTTAACCGCTCGGAGGATTGAAAATGAAACTATTTAAAAAAGTGTCCGATTATTGGGACAGACATAAAAACATACCTCTTTTCAAAGGAAAGGCTTTAGCTGTCATTGTACTTATAGCTGCAATAATTATAAATTTTACAGTCGGTACTGACGATACGGTTGACAAGAATACTTCAAAAAGTGATACAAGCGTATCGGAAGAAGAAAAAGCTCCGAAACGTGAACTGCACATAGGAGCTTCAAATGTTATCGCATTGGGAATCTGTATCGCCGCTCTTGGCGCAGTAAAAATAAAACGTGAAAAAGACCTTAACGGCAGACACGATAAGGCTGAAAAAAATCACAGGGAGGAATAAAAATGTCTCGGAAATTGATACTTGCAGAAAAGCCCAGTGTTGCCGAAAACATAGCTCACAGTTTGGGAGCAAGGGAGAAAATTTACGGCAGCGGAGGAAAAAACTATTGCTATGCTAATGACGAATACTATGTTGTGAATGCAGTAGGACACCTTTACGGCATTGGTATGCCTGCGGATTACGGCTTTAAGGAATGGAAGCTTGATACCCTGCCTATTTTCCCAGACTTCAAGATTTGTCCCACAGACCCGTCAAAGGACGGCGTTCGCAGCCTTATTTCCGAGCTTATGAACAGTTCCGACGTTTTGGAAATAATATGTGCTACGGATGCAGGGCGTGAGGGAGAGCTTATTTTCCGTCACATCTACAATGCAAATAACTGTACAAAGCCTGTTAAACGGTTATGGATAAACAGCGTTACGGACGAGGCTATCCGGGAGGGCATGAAAAATTTGAAGCCTATGTCGGACTATGACAATATGTACGCCGCAGCCTTTACCCGTGAAAAGCTTGACTGGATAATCGGTATGAACTTGTCACGTCTTTACGGTATAAAGGACGAATATCCCCATAAGATCGGACGTGTAAAAACTCCGCTTTTAAGTATTATCGCAGACCGCGACAAGGAAATAGAGAATTTTGTTTCTCAGACCTCGTACAAGCTTGTACTTGACAACGGCGCGGAAAGTACGGAAGATTTCCCCAGTGGGGACGCGGCTGAAGAAAAAAAGTCCCAAAGCGTTGGAAAGCTTGTAAATGTGACCGCTGCCGAAAAGGTTGAAAAATCCGAAAACCGTCCTCTTTTGTACAGCTTGACAAGTCTGCAAATGGACGCTAACGATTTGTACGGTTTTACAGCCGATGAAACGCTTGCTATGGCGCAAAGCCTTTACGAAAAAAAGCTGCTTACATATCCCCGTACCGACAGCGAGTATATCTCCGAGGATATGAAGCCGCTTATTGAAAGTATTGTAAAAATGCTTTCCGAATCCCCAGTGGGGAACGAGAATGGGGAACATGCAAAAAGCCTTTTAAATCAAGGGTTAAACCTTGATAAGCGCGTAGTTGACAACGGCAAGATAGACGATCACCACGCAATTATTATTACAAACCAATCTCTCGGCAGTATTTCTGTTTCGGAGAACGAAGTAAAGCTCTATAATTTGGTTTTAAACCGCCTGCTTATGGCTCTTGATAAGCCGCACGTTTATATGCAGTACAATTATGAATTTTGGTGCGAGGATATTACATACACGCTTTCCTGTAAAAGGATCGTTCAAGAGGGGTGGAAAGCTTACCGACCGAAGTATGAGGGAGAAACGGAAGAAAAAAGCGATATTCCCGAATACAGCGAGGGCGGCAGCTTTACATCGGAAATTATTACCGTTAAGGAAGTAAAAACACAGCCGAAAAAGCATTTTACCGATAAGACCCTCTTATCGGTTATGAAAAATATTGATAACAGAATCGAGGACAAGTCCTTGAAGTCTGCTGTAAGCGAACGTGGTATCGGAACGTCTGCGACAAGGGCGGAAATAATTAAACAGCTTATCGAGGCTGAATATGTGGAGCGTAAGGGTAAGCAGCTCATTGCAACGGAATTTGGGCGCGCATTCATTGATTCCTTACCCGACAATGTTAAATCCGTTGAACGCACAGCGGAATGGGAGCAGTATTTTGACAATATTCAGAAAAAAGGGATTTCCCCCGATGAGCTTGCAAACGATGTGAAAACTTTTATCCGCACTACTATTTCTTACGAGAACAGCAGAGAGCGCACTCCCGTACATCACGAAAATAAAAATGCTCCAAAGCGTGAAGCAGTCGGAATTTGTCCGCGCTGCGGCAAGCAGATTTTTGAGGGTAAGAGTAATTTTTACTGCGAATCGGGCAAGGGAGGCTGCGGTTTTGCGATATGGAAAGAAAATAAATTTTACCTTACAAAAATTACTTCCGAAATGGCTAAAAAGCTGCTTGACGGCAAGACAATCCCACTTAAAGCGAAAAATAAGGACGATGAAGTTTACACAGCAGACTATCAGCTTGACGATACGGGCGAATATGTAAATTTCAAACGCGTTAAAACGGAGAAAACGCCAGTTGGGAAATGTCCGCGCTGCGGAAAAAATATTTTTGAGGGCAAGAGTAATTTTTACTGCGAAAGCGGCAAGGACGGCTGCGGTTTTGCTCTATGGAAAGAGGATAAGTACAACGGCGTGACCGTTACCGCCAAGACAGCTGCGGAACTGCTTGCCAAAGGCAAGGCTACAATATCAAAAAAGACTTTGAGCGGAACGGAAAAAGCCGTTTACAGCATTGCAGATACAGGCAAATATATCAATCTGAAAAAGGAGGAATAATTTATGGGCGCATACCGTGATTATATATCCGAGGACGCGGATATGCAGACGATGTTATTCCGTTACTCCATAATGGTGGACGTGTTCAATGCACGTCTGCCGCAGGAGCTTGTATGCAAAAATAAGCTTGATGACGAGCTGAAAAAGAAAATACTCCGCAAGCCTTATACAGAACAGATTGACCGCCTTATATTCCTTTACGGTGTTGGCGTTTTAAATACGGAGTCTCTTAAAAGCCTTGTACTGCACAACGATTCCGATTTTCTTTCAGACGTTCTTGCGCTTGAAAATGAAGTCAGAAAAAACGAGGGAGCTGACGAAGCTGATATTTTGTCATATGAGCAGCTTCAAAAGATTATCCTGTTATGCGCCAATTCCAAAAAGTATGACGATTTAACGGCGATAAGCTTTGATACAGCTCTTGATTTGGTATCGTCAAGCCATATTTTCCTTACGGAAAAAGGCTTTATACGGTGCGACAGCGAATTGACGGGATTTCTTAACGATATAGGAGAAGCGTTCGGATTTTATGACGAGGACGGCGATTCGATACATATTGAAGAACCGCAGTATATTTCCGCAGCGGTTGTAAACGAATATGATATTCAGTTCGAACAAGCTCCTATTGCAGTAGAATACTGTCATTTAAGCTGTTATTTAAAAGTCTATGATAAGCTTTACGGCAAGGATTTTATAATTTATGCTGCTGAAAACGGATTGCCGTTTGACGAAAATTATTCAAGCGAATATGAAAAATATTTAAGCAGTGTTAAGCTTTGCTTTGATTTTAAAGCTTATCCGCGAAAACGTGAGATTTGCGGAAATAAAGTCAATTATTATGATTATGCCGTAAACAGTATTGAGGAAAACAGGCTTGTAAGTTCTGAGCTTAACGCCGCAGACGATTATACCGTCGCCCTCAGACTTGATGTGGACGAAGCTTTGCAGGACAGCGAGCTGACAGAAAAAGCTTTACGGAAATACCGAAGCTCGCGTCAGTTGACAGAGAATATGGTAATCGAAGTAACTCACGCAGGAAAAACGGATATTTACATATACAGAAACGGAGATATTTCTCCCGTTGATACAGCGGAATTTCGCAGACAGCTTTTTGATTTCAACAAAATCTGGAGTATTATTCAGCTTTGCTCACGGGAAAAGAAAATCAGGCGCAGCGGCGATGTTATTACTCTGCCGCAGGAATTTATGGACGAAATCGCTCCCGATCAGCGCGAATACGCAAACAATATGATCAAGGAGCAGTATATGCTGCTTATGAAAAAAAGACAGGATAATAAGCACTTACAGACCCTTAATGATATTCGGGCTGCAGCAAGCAAGAATATGAAAAAAATTGCCGATGAAAAGGCTGAAAAAGATGCTGCAAAGGCGGCAAGAAAACAGGGATTTACCCGAACAAATAATAATGATAACGGAGGAAATTGATATGAAACTTTTTATTATTGACGATAACACCGAAGCGGAGGTTTGTGTTTACGGTATTGATGGCAGTGATTGTACAGAGCGTTTTTTTGTAAGCTTTTTTGACGGAAAAGGTATCAAAAAACTTGCTGACGAAGAAAAAAAGCAATACAAGACCGAAGCCGATTATGCCATACTTAATGCTTACTGCGAGTATCTTGAAAATGCAATAGCTCTTTTGCAGGAGACTATTGATATTATTGCCGAGGAATACAAGCAAAGCGGCTGTAATATCAAGGAGACTTACACGTTTGGCGATAGGTGCTATGTTGTATAAATAATTCCCCAGTGGGGAACGGAAAGGCGGGATTGAATGGATACCGTAATTGAGCTTTCAGAAGCTGAAAAAGCAAAAATCAAGCAGAACGAACAGGAAGAATTACTGTTCAGAAAAAACTTGCACAGTTTGATTAACGGCGATAGAAAGCTTGCAAGCAGACCGCTTGTTATCGGAAAAACGCCAAACATTTTTGCTGTATGTGACAAAAGCATAAATATTGATAATGATTTGGTTATAACTAAAAAAGTCATTGAAAAATGTATGCGCCCAGAGTTGCGCGATGAAAATGGTAAGAGGTTAAAAAACAGCGGTCATTATCTTAGTGAGGAGCAGCTTGCAAAAGCATTAGAAAGCCTCAAAGAGCCAGTTATGGTTTTAAAAGGTTCTTTGGCTAATACTTTCGTTGCTGTAACAGACTTTAAAGATGATAAGGATAAAGAAATAATTATTGCCATTGAATATAACAAAGTTGGAGATATCGGTATAATAAACAGTATTTCCAGTGCCTACGGTAAAGACAATTTTCCAACATACATAAAAGAAAATATTCAAAAAAATAATTTAATTGCTGTAAATATAGAAAAAGCTAACGAAATGCTTCTTTCCATAGGGGTCGATTTCCCCGAGGCGAACACATTCATTAGCTTCAATAATAGTATAGCATATTCCACAGCAAATGTCAAGTACATATCTGAAAATTCTCAAAATATTTCTGAAAAAGAAAAATTCCCCAGTGGGGACGAAAGGAGCGATAATATGGCAGAAACGACACAGCAGGAGCTGCTTGAAAGAATAGCGGCACTTGAAAAGCAAGTCTCGGCAATGACCGCCGAGCAGCAGAATTTAAAGGAGCAGATAAACACTGTAAATCAGTTTATTTCCTCAATTACCGAATCGCAGAATTTTGAGCAGTCAATGTCTACTATCGAGAGTATGGGAAAACAGGTGCTTGACTGCGGCAAGGCTGAATTTTGGTGCTATGACGGTGCGGAGAACAAGTATTTTACCAATGACGAGAACAGGGGCGGCAGGGATTGGCAGATCGCAAAAGAAAATATGCGGATCGCCGCCGATACCAAAGAAGCGTACATTGCCGACGGAGAAGCGTACATACCCATAATCAGCAATGACAAGGTTGCGGGAATACTTGTCGCAAGCGAAAAGGACGGTGCATTTGACAGGACAAGCCTTGAAAAATTTGCTCCCAACGGTCAGATCGCCAACACTATTGATTTGTCTCTGAAAAAAGAATTTGAACATCAAGGACGTATAACGGACGAACTGACACGTCTGAAAAACAGGCAGGGCGCAAAGGAATACGCCGCAAATACTATGGCGCATAACATTAACGCAGAAAAGGATATGTGCCTCATAATGTGCGATATAGACCACTTCAAGAGCATTAACGATACATACGGACACGACGCAGGAGATACCGTTTTGAAAAACGTTGCAGGAATACTCCAGAGCGGCACAAGGCAGGGTGCGGATTCTGCTTTCCGTTGGGGCGGCGAGGAAATGGTATGCGTTCTGAACTGCGATTACGACCACGCTATGGACATTGCTGAACGTCTCCGACAGCAGATTGAAAGCACCACACACCTTGTATATAACGCAGACAAGCAGCCTGTCAATGTCGGCGTGACAATAAGTATGGGCGTGTATCAAGTAAAGCCCGACAAGGAAATCACGCAGGAAAACGCCTTTAGCTTCTTTGAAAAACAGCTTAAATTTGCGGACGAGCTTGCATATGCAGCTAAAGAAACAGGGCGTAATAAAGTTGTGGGAGAGAATGATATTATGCAGGAAAAAAACGCTGAAAAAGAAAATTACAGTATATTCCTCATAGATAATGGAATTGAAAGACAGTGTTTCCGTGACGATAATACGGACGTTAATGCTCTTGTGCAGCGGCTTGCTGACGGTAATTTGGCTTATCCCGAAATAAGTAAAAACTGTACGGAAATTTCGGAAGCGGAATTTGCCGAGCTGGAGCAAAGCGAAAAAAATTCCCCAACATTTTGCGCGGAAATAAATCTTAATACAAAAGACCTTGTCGGCTATGAAAAGCCAATGGAACTAACTGTTTGGGACAATGAAAAACTTGCGACAATCAGTCTTGACGAAGCTATTCAGAGCATTAAAGAAAACGGTACGGTAAATCTTGATTATCATAAATTTGCCGAAGATAATGATACCGTAGAATTAGCAAGTGAATATCTTGACGCCGCTCAACATCTCAATGATGTTTATGATGACTTTATGTACCATAAAGATATTTTTAATAACGAACATATAGAGTTTGTCAATAAACACGGTCAATTACCATATGACCTTAATTCTCCCGAAAACAGAGCCGCTGTATCGGAATACATAAATACACAGCTTGACGGCGGTAATATTACGGAAGCACAGCGTGAAAGCCTTAAAAACTTGCAGCAGGAAATAAGAGATTTTGAAGAACCGCTGTTTATTCAAGAGGTTGAAAAAATATCCGAATGGTGTGAAGAAGCACAGGAAAAAGCTGCCGAACGTCTGGAGGAGCGGGACAGTCAAAATTATGAAAGATAATTCCCCACTGGGGACAGAAAGGAACTGATAAAAATGTCTGAAAAGAAAAGGTTGTTTGTAGATATGGACGGTACGCTTGCCGAATTTAAAGTTGTTGATACCCTTGAAAGGCTTTACGAACCACATTATTTTGAACGGCTTAAGCCCAACGAAAGCGTTGTTGCTGCTGTAAAGGATATTGTAAACAATCACTCCGAAATTGATGTGTATATTCTTTCAGCCGTTCTCTCGGACAGCAAGTACGCACTTTATGAAAAGAAAAACTGGATAAAAGAATATCTTCCCGAAATTCCCGAGGACAGATGTATTTTTCCTCCATGCGGCAGCGATAAAAAGGATTTTATTCCCGACGGCATACGCAGCGATGATTTTCTGCTTGACGATTACAGCCTTAATCTTAATTCTTGGGAGCCGCCCGCGCGAGGGATAAAGCTTCTTAACGGTATAAACGGCAATAACGGGACATGGGGCAAGGACTGCGTAAGCTATCTTAACAGCAGTGAAATCCTCTCCGATAAAATTTGTTCGATAATCAACAACGACGTGCGTATCACCGAGCCGCGACCGCAGGATTTGACGGATGAGGAAAAGTTTATCGTGCGCGTGAACGATATTTCCGAATGGTGCGAAGAAGCACAGGCTAAGGCTGCCGAACGTCAGGCGGAACAGGGAAAACAAAATTGTGACAGATAATTCCCCAATGGGGACGGAAAGGATTTTTAATATGAAAGAGTTTAAACGATATACGCCCGAACAGATCGAACAGGCTAACAACGCCGATATCTCGGATTATGTTCAATCCCGTTTCCAATGCGAAAGGGCGGGAAAGGAAATACATATCAAGGGTTACGGCGGCTTATATGTAAATCCCGAAACCAATCAGTTTTTCCGTCATTCAGAAAATACAGGCGGCAAAGGATTGTTGGAATTTTGTAAAAAAGTACTGGATATGCCTTTTGTCGAAGCAATGCGTGAGTGTGTTGGAGAAGCAGCGGATATAAAACAGTTTATTCCAAAGGCTGCCGCCGAACCGCATGAGAAAAAAGAATTTACCATGCCCGAAAAATCGGACACGGGTTACAAAAATATTTATGCGTATTTTATCAATACACGCAGCATATCTCCCGAAACGGTACGGGAATTTGCAAATAAGGGGCTTATCTATCCCACTGTATCTAAGGGAGTGAGCAAGACCACAGGAAATGAATATCAAAAAATAAATGCCGTATTTCTCCATAAAAACGAACGGGGAGAGCCTTGCGGTGCGGATATTCAAGGCATAGACCAAAACCCCGATTACCGTTTTAAAGGCTGTACCGCCCGTGACGAAACGGACAGAGGCTTTGTTTACGACAAAGGAAGTCCCGAAAAGATAGATACAGTTTATCTTTTTGAAGCTCCTATCGACCTAATGTCCTTTGTAGAGCTGCACCCCGAAATTGAAAATGCTAAATTTGTTGCACTAAGCGGGCTTAAACCGAGCACAGCAGAGCCTTACATAAACAGCGATTTGAAAGTTGTTTCCTGCGTGGATAACGATACGGCAGGCACAAAATTTAATAATCAGATACTGTTTCAAAAAATGCAGGAGAGTATCGGAGCAGGGGAAAATTTGAAAACTCATACTGTCCAAAACGGTGACATTCCGCTCAACTATTGCAGCGCAAATATGAACGGAAAAGAAATAGCTTTCTGTCTTTCAAAGGAAGATTATTTTACCGCTCAAAAGCTTGGAGAGAAAATGCCGAAAGCTGCCGTTTCATGGATAAACCGCAGCAACTTTACCGTAAACCGCGAGTGCGCCGAAGCAGGCGTTAAGGATTTTAACGACCTTTTAAAGCAAACAAAATTTATAGCGGAAACTCAAAAAATTGCCGAATGGAGTAAACAGGCAGGCGAAAAGGCAGCCGAGCGTTTAAACGATTCCCGACAGGAGAATATCAGGTAGGAGGGAGACTATGTCAAACAGGGATACAACAAAAACAGATTTGTATCGTGAATGTAAAAAGTCTGTCAGCTCATATATGTCCCGAAAAAAATTTTTAAATGATTCTATTCGCCGCCGTGACGGTATGCGTGAAATGATTGCAGATATAGAAAATCAGTTAATCATACTTAAAAGCGCAGAAACGGCATTGTCGGCGCAGATCGATAAAATATCGCCGCGTTTAAGCGAGGAAAGGAAAATGTATCATGGAAGAATTAATTAATGAGGCACTCGAACCCAACGAAGCAACGGAGGTCGTATCGGAAGAAAAAAAGGCTGAAAAACATTCCGAACCTAAACCCGACAAACTTGCTGTTCTGAAAGCCAAACAAGAAAAAGCAGCCGCAGCGGTTGAAAAAGTTGCCGAAAAAGCAAAGAAAATTCAAGAAGAAATTGCCGCCGAGGAACAGAAACGCCGTGACAAGGAGATAAAGCTTCTTGTCGGCGTTTGCAAAAACATGAAAATCGACCTCACGGACGTTATAAACCTTATAAAGCTTATATCGGAAAACGATCTTACAATCAACGAAGTTGCCGAACTTATCGGCACAAAATAAAGGAGGATAATTATGCATAATCACGTTATACTTACGGGACGTTTAACTCATACTCCCGAATTGAGGCAGACCCCTTCGGGCGTTTTTGTCTGCAAATTCAGCATTGCGGTACAGCGCAAGTACAACAAAAACAAAACCGAACAGGAATCCGATTTTATTGAAATCGAGGCTTGGAGAGGTACGGCGGAATTTGTTTCAAAGTATTTTGACAAGGGAGATATGATCGACATAACAGGCAGACTTAAAACATATCGCCGGAAAGATGAGAACGACACAACACATTTCGGTACTTCCGTACTTGTTGAAAGCGTTGAATTTGCTCCAACAAATAACCGAAAGTCCGCTGAAAACAATCCCGATACACCGACAGCAGCAGATACGTCGGCGCAGGATATTCCTGCCGCTTTTGAGGAATTTGAGGAAATCACAGACGGCGATATGCCGTTCTGATAAGTTTAAATATTCATTCCCCAGTGTTGGTATTCCCCACTGGGGAATACTTTAAAATTATTCAGAGTGAGAAACGGTAAGCCTTAATCCGAGAGGCTGCATTATTTTTAAAACAGTTTCAAGATTTGGAACTGTTTTCAGCGTTTCAATTCTTGCAACGGAAGACTGCGGTATCCCGCAGCGCAAAGCAAGCTCCCTTTGACTAAGTCCGAGAGCCTGCCGCTGCTCAATTATAGCTCCGACAATAACGGCTATTTCTTCAATCTCCTCCATTTGTCGACGGCTGCTGTCATCAACGGACTTGACATAGTTTTTATAATCATTCCAAGTTTTCATAATGCTTTCTCCTTTCGGCGAAGATAATCATCGCGCTCGTTTTTAGCCTTTTGTATTTCGGCAGGCGGCGTTTTTTGTGATTTTTTTCTGAAACAATGAAGAAGTACAAAGGTATTATTGTCATAATAAAAATAAAAAATTCTGTTGTGACCCGGACGCAGCTCCCATATTCCGTCATCAATAAATTTTGTTATATTGTCGGGAAGATAAGTTCCTTTCTCTTGAAGCAGCTCTATACAAAGACTTATTTGCTTATACTGGATACGCGCGTCCTTATTTTTATGTGATTTTGCACGAAGTTCTTCGAGAAAATCCCAAATATCGCTTTTACCGTCAGACTTTTCGTAAAATTCGACCGAATACATTTTTGTGTCCCCCTTTTATTTTCTAATACTATGATAGCATAAAAGCTATCAGTTGTCAATACCCCAATTCCCCACTGGGGAATAATTTAAAATCGGAGGTAAAAAATATGTCAAACCAAATCATAGGAAACACCGAGTATAATTCTATCAAAGAAAAAGCGTACATAAACGGTACGCAGGAAAATCTTATGCGGCTTGCGGCAGAACTTGACAAGTCGGGTATAAGCTACTCGGGACGTATCAGTGATTACCGTTCGGCGATAACCGTCGAGGCTGCCGACCGCGCGAGAACGCTTGAAATAATGAAAGGAATACTCAATGCGGCAAAGGAAAATGTTCCCGAAGATAATTCCGAAAAGAATATAATCGGAAACGCCGAGTACAGATATATTTCCAACAAACGTTACGTAAGAGGCGAGACAGAGGCAATGCTGCGTACAGCCGACCGTCTGACTGCGGAGAATATTTCTTTTTCAGGCAGAATAAAAGGCGATACTGTAACTCTTACCGTGAGCGGAGATGAAATGCAGGAGCTTGTAAAAAGATATTTCGCGGAAGAAAAAAATAGGATAGAAAATGTTCAATCCGCATATTTTCTTGCGCTTTCCTCCGATACCTTTGAGGACGGTTATTATATTTCCGAGGTCAACACGGCTACAGGCGAGGAAATAGCTCCATACAGAAGCAGCTTCGGAGATATTTCTATGTTCGTATCGGTAGATTCCGCTGTACGCTATGCCGAGGGCGCGGGAGTAACGCTTTCCAACACAGATGAACAGCTTAACGAATGGCGCAGGATAGAAGCCGAGGCAGAAGCAGAAAAAGACCGTCAGCTCAATCTTTCACGCAGCCGCGAGATAATAAAGCTTCTGCCAATGACTGAAAAAGACGAATATGAAGAACATTTCGTTTTCCGCGATAACGCGATTGACTGGATCTATTTCAATCCAGACGGAGCAAACGGCGAGGGACAGTTTGTGCAGACCTCTCTTTATGCTGATGATTTGATTGCCGCCTATAACGCAAGGTCTGATACGGAGAATTATAACAGGCTCGGTCAAAGTGCATTTATTGAGACAATTCAGAACGGCAGACAGACTGTTGTAAACGCCGATACGGAAGAATTTGAACGCCTTGCGGATATTTTCATAAAATCCCGAGGCAATGAAAATGTTATTGTTTCCGCGCCCCTTGTGTCGGGTAATAAGTATGACAGCAATTTTGAACGCATTATAAATTTGTTGGAAAATCATTTTGATGACGTGCGGAAATACAAGGGAAATCACATTACCGAAGCAAGCGAGAACATCTCCGTAGAGGGGCATATCGGAACTTGGTACGTTATCGCAGCCGAGGAAATAGAGGGCAGAAAGCTGTTTCTGCTTGAACACGAAAAATACGGGGACGAAACTGCCAACATCATTATTGACGAGAATAAAAATCTTGTTATGGAGGACGTTTGGAACGGCTTTGACGATTATCGGGAAAGCCTTGAATATGACGATGACAAGCAGTTTGTAAGCAGGGATTTTGCGGTTGAATTGTGGCAAAACGGTTTTACCGTATTTATGAACGACCGCAGTAATGAACTTACAAGCAGAAAAAGCGATCCGAAAGGTTTTGACTTATTCCTTGATGAAAATAACAACGCTTTCTATGCCTTTAACAAGGATATTGTTCAGCAGCGGCTTTTAGATGATACCGTTACCTTGCTTGACGGTCTTAATGACGCTGCAATAATTGAAGCGGGAGAACATAATAAGTCGATTGATACGGCTGAAAATTATGCAAAAGATATGTTTGACGATGGTGACTGCGCTTATCGGTGGAATGAGGGAATTACAGAATGGCAGAATATTTCCGCAAGTATTCTTTCGGGAAATACCGAATATATCTATGCTTGGCTCAACGATCTGCCGCTTGAACTGCCGCACCTTGAAGAAAATAGGGACGTTTCTATTACGGAGGCTTTGAATTATCTTGATAACTACGAAAAGCAGTATATGAATAAGCTTTTGTCGGCTGACGAGTTGAAAAAAGGTACGCGCATTGTATATAACGACATAAATTGGGAAGTTACCCACATCAATAATTATGTTCTTGCTCTCAAAAACCTTGACAGCGACAAGCAAATGAGCAGCATTATTATAGAGGATTGGCAGAATACCGTTACACGCAACAAGGTAAAATTTATTGAAGAAAATTCCCCGGTGGGGATTAATTCTCAAGAAGCTGCTGAAAACAATAGCAAGAAAACGCTGATAATCAATGCCTTTGGCGGACCCGGTGCAGGAAAAAGTACAGCGTGCTTACACATTGCTTCGGAATTAAAAAAGCGTGGTTTTGTTGCGGAATATGTTTCAGAGTACGCCAAAGACCTTGTTTGGGATAAAAACTTTGAAATGCTTGACGGCAGCGAAAGACACCAAAAACTGATATTGGAAGAACAGAAAAAAAGAATGGACAGGCTTATAGGTCAGGTAGATTTTGTCGTAACTGACGCCCCCGTACTTCTCAACAGCGTTTACCTTAATTCAGATGATAAAAGCAGTTATGACGAGGCTCTTGTAAATTTATTCAATCAATATGATAATTTCAATTTGGAAGTTATCCGTGACGTAAACAATTTTGAAGAAGAGGTCAGAATACACAATCTTGAACAATCACAGCAAGCTGATAATGACATTCGTACACTGCTTAATAGAAATAATATTTATTTCGGTACATATTCGCACAATAATCTTGATAAGATTGTTGATAATGCAGTGGTAACATACGGCAAACTTTCAAGTAAGCCTACGGTTATTCCCGAAATTCCAAGCAGGTTATCTGTAAATTCCCCAGTGGGGAAATATGTTCCCGATGAAAATCTTTCGCTTTCAGAGCAGCTTTACGAACTTGCCAAAAGAGAGCTTGCCGACTATGAAAACAGCCTTGATACCGCTGAAAAGGCGAAAGCCGCAGCATATGAGCTTTCGGTCAAAAGGGACATTTTATCATACATAGAATACGACCTTGCGGAGGATATTACAGACCCTGACGTAGATACCGCTTGCAGGCGGCTCATATCGACAGGCTATCCCCTTGATTCTTTTTATCAGGATTGGCTGAAAAATGAATACGATAATCGTATGGAAGCTATAAGAATGACGGCGGCGGACACTTTCAGAAAAGAAATTCCGCAAGATTATAAACTTGAAGCGTACACCAAAGACTACGTTATTGACGGTCAGGAGGGAACATGGAGCGTAGTTAATCACACTGAAATAAACGGCAGACAGCTTTTTGAACTTGAAAGCGATAATTATGGCTACACGCCCGAAGTAGGACATATTATTGCAGACGTTGACGGAAGTGTTCTTGCCGAAAATGTTCACAACGGCTTTGAAAATTTCTATTTAGAAAAACAGCGTATCGAAGAAGCAAGAGAAATAGCGCATAACGCAGGACTGCCTTTCCGTGAAGCCGTTGCAGACCCCGAAGAAGAATTCAACCCATATGCCTTTGACGGTACTATGTCCCCCGAAGATTACGAACTTATGCACAAGCATATACGTGAGGACAGCTTTGAAATTTATCAGGTAAAGAGCGGCGAGGAATACCACGGCAAGAGGTTTGCAGGGTTGTCGGAGCTTGGCAGCGCACCTAATGTTGCCGATTACGACCTTGTTTTTTCGGGCAAGCTTTCCGAAATTGATATAACAGCCGAAAACAAAAATGAAATTCTTGAAAGTATTTTCACGAAATTTAATACCGACCGTCCCGAGGATTTTAAAGGACACAGCTTATCCGTCAGCGATATTGTTGTACTGCACAAGGACGATACAGACACAGCACACTATGTTGATACTGTAGGTTTTAATGCTGTACCCGAATTTCTGAAAGAAAAAACGGCTACTCCTAAAAAAAGTGCATTTGATACGGCTGTAGAACTTATAAACGAGTATGCCGAACGGGAATTTGGAGAAACCGCCAATTTTTCAAACACAGATCACGTTGACCTTGCTTACACCACACACGAAATTACGGAGCTGCCGATAGAGGTTTATGCCGACCTTGATACATTCCGAATTGTTACCGAGTATGACGGTAAGCTTGCAGAGGAGAAATTGTTCAATTCTCTTGACGATATGAACAGAGCTTTGGGAAACCTTGATTTTAATGAGCTTGTATATGTTTCCGATGATGTTATTGACAGACTTACAAGCAAGGATAAAAGCGATTCCCCAGTGGGGAAACCTATGCTCCAAGAGGGCGATTTAATAACGCTTGCTGACCGTCAGGGCGTATGGAAAGTTAGCGCGGTTACGGATATGCAAATCGAGTTTGAAAACACTGACCCGAATTCTCCCGAAAAGTCATTTTCTCGTATTGATTTCGGACAGCACAGAGAGCATTTGCAGGAGATTTTGCAGTATACTCTTGTTTCGGAGCGCGAGGGAAATATTGCTGATAAAGAAGAAAATTCCCCAATGGGGACAAAAGAAACGGCAATACATAATGCTTTCCGAAAGCTGAAAGATAATCACGATTTTTCTCCCGAAGTCGTTAAGCTGCTTGAAAGAGTTGAAAAACTTATTATCGGAAATGATTGGGAAAATTTCAACTCCAAAATATTTGAAGTTCCTCTTTTTCAGCAGACCTATGGCAGCGTATCAAGAGTTAATGAAAAGTTGTTCGGCGGTGAACTGCGTTCTGTAATGGACGAAGTAAACGGATATATTTTTGAAGAACAAATTCCGAATAAGGAATTGTTTTCTGAAAGCGACTTGTCAACGCTCCGCGAAATAAAGGCTGAACACGATCGTACTAATTCTGATGAAGCAGATAATTTGCAGCAATCTGAAAGTGAAGAACTAATCGCTAAATTTGTTACATCGTTGCGTGATAAATACGACCCGTATCATACCACCTTATTTTATGAATATAGAGGCTATGAATATCAAGTCGAAAATTTTGGAGGTAAACAACCTCTCGGTGAAAGTCTTAAAGAACAGCACCAAAGAGAACAACACAGAATTGATGATATGATTGATAATCCAACACCAATATTGCCTCCAAGTAATAATGTGGAAAACGCAATAAAAGAATTTTTGAGTTATGCAGATGATTTAAAAACCGTCACTAATCAATACAACAGCTATCTGATAGTGCAGGACGTTCACTATGCGCTTGAAGATTTGCTGAACGGCACAGCCGAAAATTACGATTGGAAAAACTATGCTGAAGCTTTTAAAAAGGTATTGGACAGCAATGTCAACACTGACGTTGCCCTGCCTTTGTACAAGTCGGGCACAGATGAAATCCTTTCGGCGGCTGCTGAAAAGAAAGAAATTTCCGCTGACGGTATTGCAAGGACTTTGTCAAATTTGGAGCTTGTTCTGCAAAATTCTCATTTGCTTAAAAATCCCGAAGAAAAGGTAGAGCAAATATCTTTCTTTGACAGCACTCCAAGCAGAAAATCTTCCGACGAAATTGGTTTTTATTCTTCCGCTGCCGAAATTCCGCAGAATAAAAAAGAAAATTCCCCACTGGGGAACGGTGAAACGCAGAAAAAAGAAAAAAGCTTTGCGGAACAGGTGGACGAAAGCTTAAACGGAACATTAAGTCCGTTTACCACAATAAAAATCTGTGATACACCGCAAATTTTATTGGATATCGGCTGTGAGCAGCTTCCTATGCTTTATACTCAAAAACACTTAAAAAATGCGGTTAAACCTTTAGATGAAAAAGAACATCAACACGGATTGACCGTAGAGCAAATAAAAAAGCTTCCCGAATTGTTGGAAGCTCCTGTTATGGTGTTTGATTCTATTTCCAAAAAAGACAGCTTAGTAGTTGTCACATCGGAATTTGATACAAATGATAATCCGGTTGTGGTAAGCGTAAAGCCAAACGGAAAGGGCAGATATGAAGTTGAGGAAATCAATTCTAATTTTGTCACAAGTGTTTACGGAAGAAATAATTTTATTGATTTTTTCCAAAGAACGCTTGCACAAGACAATGTTTTATATTTAAACAAAAATAAAAGCCAAGAAATGTTTGAAAGATGGGGAGAACAATACTCCGAATTAACAAACAACCTTAGCTCTGATATTATTATACACCAAAGCAAGAACATTGTCAATACCCCAAAGCCCAAAAATAACGATTATACAATCACCGACAAAAATTACGGCGCAGATGGCGGCGCAAAAACACGTTTTGCAAACAACGTTGCGGCAATAAAGCTTCTGAAAACCATTGAAAAGGAAAACCGTACTGCCACTCCCGAAGAACAGGAGGTACTTGCCAAATATGTTGGCTGGGGCGGTATTGCAAACGCTTTCGACAGCAGAAAACCCGACTGGAGCAAGGAATATACCGAACTTAAAGACTTGCTTACGGACCAGGAATACAGAGCCGCGAGAGCCTCCACAATGAACGCCCATTACACAAGCCCAACAGTTATAAACGCCATTTATTCCGCACTCGATAATATGGGCTTTGATGGCGGCAAAATCATTGAGCCTGCAATGGGTATCGGTAACTTTTTCGGCACAATGCCCGAAAATATCCGCAGCAATTCCGATCTGTACGGAGTAGAGCTTGACAGCATTACGGGACGTATCGCAAAGCAGCTTTATCCCTCCGCAAATATTCAAATTAAGGGATATGAAGATACCAATTTTGAAAACGGCAGCTTTGACGCTGCTGTCGGCAACGTACCGTTCGGAGACTACAAGCTGAACGACAAGGATTACAACAAGCAGAATTTATTTATACACGACTACTTTTTCGCGAAAACTCTCGATAAAGTACGCGCGGGCGGCGTTGTTGCTTTTGTAACGTCCAAGGGTACGCTTGATAAAGAAAATCCCGAGGTAAGAAAATATCTTGCGGAACGTGCGGAGCTTCTCGGCGCGATACGTCTGCCCAACAACGCATTTAAAGCAAACGCAGGAACGGAAGTTACAAGCGATATTATTTTCCTGCAAAAGCGCGAACGCCCCATAAGCATTGAAAATGATACCCCCGAATGGGTGTACAAGGATATGCTGCCAAACGGCATTGCCGTAAATAAATATTTTGCAGACCACCCCGAAATGATACTCGGTGAAATGGTGGAGGGCAACAAGCTGTACGGCAATCAGACAAACGCTTCCATGTGCGTGCCTGTCGAGGGCGCAGACCTTGAAGAACAGCTTGCAGAGGCTGTAAAAAACATTACGGGAGAGTATAAGGCGGCTGAAAAAGAAATTGCAGAAAAATCCCCAGTGGGGAATACGGACGAGATTTCTTGTCCTCCCAATGCACCGAAATACAGCTTTATTGTGCAGGACGATATTTTGTACTATCATAAATCATCGGACACAATGGAAAAATACAATGCTCCCGAAAAAAGCATTGAAAAAATCAAGGCTATGGCGCAGCTACGCGACAACGTACACAAGCTCCTTGACCTACAGCTTGACAATACAGACGGGCGTTTTGATAATGCAATATCCGAAGCGCAGACAGCTTTGAACAGACAGTATGATGATTTTTCCGAAAAATACGGACTTATCAGTAATGCAGAAAATAAAATGCTTTTCCGCAGCGATAACAGCTACCACCTTATAAAGTCCCTTGAAAGGCTTGACAAGGACGGCAGTTTTATCGGAAAAGCCGATATTTTCAGCAAAATCACGGTCAATCCCAAAACCGTTGTAGACCGCTGCGACAATGCGCAGGACGCGCTTATTCTTTCCCTTTCGGAGAAAATGTGCGTAAATCTTGAATATATGTCGATTCTCACAGGGAAATCGGAAGAAGAACTCATATCGGAGCTTGGAGATAAAATATTCCAAAATCCGCAGAAGTATATGCGTTGGGAAAGTGCGGATGAGTATCTGACGGGAAATATCCGCTCAAAGCTTGCTGCGGCAGAAGCGGCAGGACTTACACGTAATGCGGAGGCTTTACGCGCCGTTATGCCCGAACGCATAGAAGCTTCGGACATTGCGGTCAAGCTCGGTTCTGCTTGGATAGACCCCGACTATATAAGACAATTTATTGTTGAAACTCTGAAACCCGATTTTGTGACTTCCAAAAATATTGAAGTGACATATATGCCCGCGACAGACAAGTGGAAGGTTGAAGGTTGGCGCAGCGCGTATGAAAATACCCTTGCAAACGAAACATACGGCACGCTTGATATGAACGCATATGAAATAATTGAAAACACTCTTAATATGCAAAAGGCAGAAGTCAGACAGCGCGTGAAAGACGAACGGGGCAACGATTTAAGGGATTCAAAAGGCAGATACGTTTATGAAGTAAATCAGCAAAAAACAATGATAGTACAGGCAAAGCAGGACGAGCTGAAAAGAAAATTTGCGGACTGGATTTTTTCAGACCCCGACCGCCGCGAAAAGCTTGTTGATGTTTACAATGAGAAATTCAATTCTGTCCGCCTAAGAGAGTACGACGGATCGCACCTTAACTTTGTGGGTATGTCCTCCGCAATAACCTTAAAGGAACATCAGAAAAACGCCGTTGCAAGGGGACTTTACAGCAATGGAAACACCCTGCTTGCACATGAGGTGGGAGCCGGCAAGACCTTTGAAATGATCGCCATAGCAATGGAGGGGAAACGTCTCGGACTGCACAACAAATCCCTTATTACCGCTCCGAACGGACTTACGGAGCAGTGGGGAAACGCTTTCCGAACTCTGTACCCAAACGCGAACGTCCTTGTTGCCACAGAAAAGGATTTTAAGAAAGAAAACCGCCGCGACCTTTTTGCAAAAATCGCAACAGGAGACTGGGACGCGGTTGTTATCGGACACTCACAATTCGATATGATACACCTTTCACGTGAACGCGAATTAGAGGTGCTGCACACCGAATTAGACCGTCTCGAAGAGGCTCTCAGAGAAATGGACGATGGCGTAGGAAGAAAAAGCTTTTCCGTAAAACAAATTGAAAAGTCAATAAAAGCCTATGAGGACAAAATAGAAAAGCTGCTTGCAAAAGCTCCCGAAGATGATATGCTTTGCTTTGAAAAGCTTGGTATTGACAAGATTTTTGTGGACGAATCGCAGGCGTACAAAAACCTTGATATTCCCACAAAAATGCGTAACGTTTCGGGAATTGGCAGCGGCGGCAGCGGACGTTCTATGCAGCTTCTTATGAAGTGCAAGTATCTTGACGAGCTGACGGGCGGTAAAGGCTGCGTTTTTGCAAGCGGAACGCCAATTTCAAACTCAATGTCGGAAATGTACACGCTTATGCGCTATCTGCAAGCGGACAAGCTTGCGGAGCTTGGCATAAACAGCTTTGACCGTTGGGCTTCAGTATTTGGCGAGACTGTTTCATCAATGGAACTTTCACCCGAGGGCAACGGCAAATATCAGATGAAAACGCGCTTTGCGAGATTCCAAAATCTCCCCGAACTGATGAATATTTTCAAGGAGTGCGCTGACATAAAAACAGCGGAAACTCTTGACCTTGACCGTCCCGACTTTGAAATGCACAACATAAACGTCCCCTCAACCGCAATACAGGCAACAATGATAAAGGAGCTTGGCGAACGTGCAAAGGAGATACGCGCGGGAGATGTTGACCCTACCGAGGACAATATGTGCAAGCTCACCGTTGACGGACGGAAAATCGGACTTGACCAACGCTGCATGAATCCCAATCTGCCCGATGATCCCAAATCCAAAGTAAACGTGTGCATTAACAACGTCTTTGACATCTGGCAGAGGACAGCGGAAGAAAAAAGTACGCAGCTCATTTTCTGCGACCTTGCAACGCCGCAGCCGACCTTGAACGAAAATACATACACCGTTTACCGCCCAAATACAAAAGGCGGCTACAGTGACGTTTATTCCGCAAAGCTCGGCGAAAAGGATACCGCTGAAAAGATAATGAACAAGCTGAACGGCAAGAAACCGCCTAAAAACTATGAGGCAGGGGACGTTGCCGACGGTGACATTATTATGCTGAAAAGGGTAAATTATGAGGAAGAAACGGCGTACAACACGGCATTTGAGATAGTTGACGGCAAGCTGACAGAAGCTTCTCCCGAAACATGGGCAAAGCTGCACCATAACCCTGTTGAACACTTTGAATCGGAACGGCGGTTCTGCGTTTATGACGATATTAAGCAAAAGCTTGTTGAAAAGGGAGTACCCGAAAAAGAAATAGCCTTTATCCACGATGTGGACAAAGCCGAGGACAAACAGAAGCTTTACGACAAAATGAACAAGGGCGAGATTCGTGTACTTATCGGCTCGACCTTTAAGTGCGGCGCGGGAATGAACGCGCAGGAACGTATGATAGCTCTCCACGACCTTGACGCGCCGATGAGACCGTCGGACATGGAGCAGCGCCACGGTCGTATAATCAGACAGGGCAACACCAACAGCAAGGTTGATATTTACCGCTACACCACCGACAAGACCTTTGACGCATACCTTTATCAGATGTTGGAAAACAAGCAGCGGTTTATCTCACAGATCATGACGGATAAATCTCCCGTTCGCTCCTGCGAGGACGTAGACGAAGTGGCTCTCGATTATGCGGAGGTAAAGGCTCTTTGCGCGGGAAATCCTTTGATTCGCGAGAAGATAGACCTTGAAACGGAAATTACAAAATTGAATGTTCTTAAATCCGCTTTTCTTTCTCAGAAATACTCCTTGCAGGACAAGGCTTACAAGTCCCTGCCCGAACACCGAAAAATCACGGAGCATTACATTGAAAATCTCAGAACTGACATTGAAACGGTGCAGTCGATAAAGCCGCTTGTAAACGAGGACGGAAAAAATTATTATCCAGTAACCGTTGGCGGCAGGGAGTACCACGACAAAGAAAAAGCAGGACAGGCTATAAGAAACGCGATAATATGCAGCAGCGAATTAACGGAGAAAAAACAATGTCCCATTGGCACTTATCGCGGCTTTGAAATGACTGCTTTTTTGGACACCAAGTGGGAGGGAAATACGGTTATTAAAATTAATCTGAAAGGAGCTTGCGACCATAGCTGCGAAATAAATATGAACAGCGATGTAAAGGCAAGCGGAAACATTATCCGTCTCGACAACGTTATAAACGGAATTGAACTGGAGCTTCAGAAGCAGGAAGACCGTTTGCAGTCCCTCAACGCCGACATAAAAGAAGCGGAGATAGCCGCTGAAGCTGTATTTCCGCAGGAGCAGGAGCTTACTCAAAAAGAAAAACGCCTTGCGGAAGTCAACAATTTGCTTACCGATTCCGAAATACGGACGGACAACAGTATGGGGCTTTATGCTGCACTTGTGGAGATTTGTCCCGAACTGGAAAGCTATAAAAATCTTAGCTGCAAGTATGAGAAAGGCGAGGACAGCGGAATCGAGCCGCTTATAGTTGAAAAATGCGGCGATACGGTATTCATTGCTCACACCTATGTTCAGAACGGCGATCTGATGTACGACCCTGCAATAGAATTTTACTTTGACACTCAAAATCACAGGGCGGAGGCATTGTCATACGAGCTTAGCGGAATGGGTATTTATCAGGATTTCTATGACGGTAATCTTCCCGATCAGAAAGCCGACGTTGAGGAAATGGCTCTTGACGTAATGTTTGAGAATATCAAGGCTTACGGCTATGAACGGACAAGTTTCAATGCCGATGATGACAGGGTGGCTGAAAAAGAAATCAAAGACGTTTTTAACAGATAATTCCCCGGTGGGGACAGGCGAACGGAGCGGCATTGCACCGCTCCAATCGTCTGTTGACTGTACTAAAAAAATTTGATATAATGAGAAAGGAATATTTTTATGGAAAATATCGAACATAAGGAAATCTTTTTTAACCGTGCGGAAGCCGTTGGAGCGGAAAAAATGTGTTGCGAAAACTGTTTTGAAAAAGCTGTCTTTCTCCTTAAAGACAAGGATCACGAATTTTCTATGGGACTGACAACCGTTTTGCAATGTCTTGAATTTGCGATAAGAAATGGATGTCTCCCTAAGCTGCCAAGCAGTTGGGTAGGCGCAGTTGAACGCGCATATGATTTGGAATTCGATGATTCTACACAGTATTCCGATTATGAATTTCAAAAAGGAAAGGCTGAAAAATGAAATCAGAGACGATTTTGCGAGGTAATTCCCCAGTGGGGACGAAAAACAGGACGGCGGTTGTTGTCCTGCTTTTTTTCTGTATTATTTAAAAAACTCTTGACATATTTGTATCTTTAATGTATAATAAATGTGGAAGCCATATGGCTTTAAGTGTTTGATTGCTCACTTTAGGAGTTTCCGCCACTCATGAAAAAAGTGCGGACTGTGATAGGAGTTTCCGCCACTCATGAAAAAAGTGCGGACTGCGATAGGAGTTTCCGCCACTCATGAAAAAAGTGCGGACTGCGATAGGAGTTCCACCACTCATGAAAAAAGTGTGAATTAAAAGGCAATCACCGTAAAACATTATAAAGGAGGTGGGGATTCCTCACCTCTTTTACTTTTGGAGATAGTGATATGAAAATTCAATTTTATTATGTAGACGATAAGTACATAGATTTTTTAAAAAATAGAGAACAGGAAAAAAGATATTTTACCTGTGTTCCTAATGTTGTATATTCAAATAGAAACAAGTTTTTATATGGTTCCGTTATGCAGGTCAATGATATAAATTATTTTGTTCCGATTTCATCAAGAGTTGGAAAAAACCCTCAATATAATTTAGATATAAAGACAGATGATAAAAATAATAGAATAAAAGGTTCTTTAAGGTTCCCATATATGATACCTGTTCCGACAGAATGTTTGATAAAGTTGGATGTTAAGAAAATACCCGATAATAACGAAAAAATAAGGATTAGTAAAGAATTGGCTTTTTGTCGCAAAAATAAAGATAAAATTGAAAAATTTGCTCAAATGACATATGCGGATATAGTAAATCAAAAAAATGAAAAACTTGTTTCTAATTCCTGCGATTTCAAGCTTTTGGAGCAAGCATACATAGAATACTGTATTATAAATAAATTGGATTGTCCTCATATTGACGAAGACAGCTTAAAATTCATTGAAGAAACATTGAAAATAGCCGAATGGTGTGAAGAAGCACAGGAAAAAGCCTCCGAACGTTTGGCGGAACGTGGAAATCAAACTCACGAAAGATAATTCCCCATTGGGGAATTATTTTGTTTTTTCCAGTATTTCCTTTTCCAACAGCTCACAAATCAAGGAAGTAAGAGTTTTGCCTTGACCTTCCGCAAACGTCCGATACCGCTCCTTATCGCCCTTGGGAAGATTAAGCGTAAGCTTGTCACGCTTTTCTTTCATATATTTCATTGTACTGGCTTTTGTTTTTTCGTTGTACACTGCGATCACCTCAATATTAGTATACTATAATTTCTAAGACACGTCTATATGTATTATTGACATATAGACGTGTTTCTTTTTGTTTGTTTTGCCAATTGATATATAGACGTGTCTGTGTTATTATGGTAAAGCGATAAATCTAAACGCAATAAAAAATTGTAACTCGAATGCTGCAATGGTATAATTTATATGTCTGCAAAATATGTCGGAACAAGAAAGGAAAGAAAAAGATTATGAATACTATTATTAATGTTGAACTAAGTGCGGATATGACGTTGAAGTCATGGCTTGAATACTGGTTTGAAGTCTATGCAAAGCGTACCGTAAAGCAGTCTACAGCAGTATCCTATTGCGGATATATAAACGGTCACATTGTGCCGCAGATAGGTATGTACAAGCTGTCAGAGCTTAATACGGACGTTTTTCAAAGATTTTTTAATGTTCAGAGTGACAGCGGAAGTCTAAAGGGCGGGGGATTGTCACCCAAAACATTGTCAAATATTAGTCGAATGATACATAAGTCAATGAAAAAAGCTCTTGAGCTTGAGCTGATAAAGAAAAATTATGCTGAATTTATTGAACTTCCGAGACAAGAAGCTCCCGAAATGCGTGTACTTACAGTTTACGAACAGGGACTGCTTATGGAGGAATTAAGCCGTTCAAAGGAAAGACTTGCATTCGGAGTATATCTTAGTCTTACTCTCGGTATCAGACTTGGAGAAGTTTTGGGACTCAGGTGGTCGGACATAGACTTTAAAAACGGAATAATACACATCAGGCGCACAGTAAACCGTCTTCCGACTATTGAGGGTTCGGTAAAAACCGAGCTTGTAGTAGGAACACCGAAAAGCAAAAAATCTGTTCGGGACATACCTATCAATAATGAGCTTTGCGGAGAAATTATGATGTATCATGCAAAGATAAGCCGTATTACCCATAGATCTGTTTATAACGAGGACTATGTTCTGCAATCCTCGCTTGGCGGTCCTGCCGAGCCTAAGACGTTACAGGAAACTTTCAAACGTATCATCAAAGAAGCAGGAATAGCAGACGCTAATTTTCATTCCCTCCGTCACACCTTTGCAACAAGAGCCGTTGAAAAAGGCGTTGACGTTAAAACTTTGAGCGTTATACTCGGACACGCAAGCGTAAACTTTACTCTTGACCGCTATGCTCATGTTTTGGATAAGCAGAAAAGAAAAACAATGGATTTGCTTCTTACAGGCATAGCATTGTAACATATAAGTCCATAGCCCATTGTAAAATAAAAATAACGGAAAACAGAATTGTTCCGCTGTTTTCCGTTATGCAGACATATTAAATGCAAACAAAATTTAAATAATTTTTAAACAAATATCAGTTTGCCAAAAATACCTATTGACAAACTGGTAAAATTATGATATTATAACAGAAATGATAAAACGCACCCACTCGTAAGGCTTGTTTATCAGACAAACCTTACGAACTATCACGCAGATGTTCGCCCATCTGAATGACTTAGTGAATGCTTTCTTATCCTGTACTCAATTATACAGGATTTAAATACATTTGTCAAGCTATTCAATGCGAAATTTGTGTGAAAAGTAATTTTGCTTGGTTTTACTGAATAGCTTGACTTTTTATTTTTGGTTGCGGAGGCAGGATTTGAACCTACGACCTTCGGGTTATGAGTGCGATTTTTTGCTTTTCATAGCCTTTCATAAAGTGTCGTGAAACGCTGTAATATAGCCATTTGTTAGCGGTTACAATGTTATAACTTTTCGTATCTTTTCTTGTCAATTTGTAACTTTTCGTATAAAAACTTGTCAATGACTTGTCAATTTCAGAGCATTGAATTGTTGGAAATACCGTCGTAAAATGCGACGGTGTTTTGTCCTCCTGTCAGCACGGTTCGTCCAAAATGAACGAAAGCATTATTGAGTTGGTGCATTATGTATCGGCACGCAAATACTGTAGACTTGTCAACTTGTCTTTCGCTATTAGCGAAAGTCGGAATTGTCAAAATTCAAAGGATAGCAAGCGCAGAAAAAGTACATACTTTTTTCATTCTGATTGATTATATGCGCCGTAAGGCTACCAGAACGCCACACAATCGACGAAAGACGTTTCATAGTGAACTTTTACCGCATAAAGCACAAAACCTCTAAAAACAGCTCTACAGTCGCTCTTAGAGGGTATCGCGATTTTAGACAATAAAACGGGGAGCAGGTGAACCCGCACCCGTTCTGCTTATAAAAAAGAGATGGGAGCGTGACCGCTCCCATTTTTTCCGCGTAAAGCGTTAAATTTTTTTATTTTCCGCGTAAAGCGTTATGCAAGCTGAATAGCTTACAGTGTTATGATACCACATTTTTTTAGGAATGTCAAGACTTTTTCGTGAAAAGCTCAATTATTTTTTTGTCTATATTATCCATCAGGTCAGGAGAAAGCCGATAAACATTGTCTTTATCGGTTTTAGGCTTTATAATCCGCAGCTTTGAAATACAACGTATCTGGAGAGGCTGGGCGTAACTTTCAATATCCGAATTTGGCATTATCTTGCCTATGTATACTTCCGAGCCGTGAACATTCTCCCGTCCCTTGCCTGCCTCGAGAGAGGATATAGGAACGACAACCACACACCCGGACTTGCGGTTATTATTGACGTCAACCACAACGGCATAATGCGCCCCACCCTGCTCATTTCCGACATTAAATCCCAAATTTATATGAACAATATCGCCGCGCCTATATCGCCTTAGCATATCGGGTATAAAAGTACGTTCATAGCGTAAATACCTAGTCCACGTTGAAATCCACTCGGCAATAATGCCTTGTTTCTTTGCGGGTAACTCTGATATAGCCGCTTTTAATTCCTGCAAAATCACGTCAAGGGGCGTATTATTATTTATGTTACCCATTACTCGACCCCGTTTCTTCCTGTTCTGCTCCGTCGGGAGCGGGTTTGCTATTATTCTGCTGTATTTTTTCGTCAATAGCAGCATTTACAAAACCGTTAAGGGTCATTCCGATATTTTCAGCGGCTTCCTTAATAATTTCTTTTTTTCCCTTTTTTACTACAAGTTGTATTCTGTCATAAGCTTTTTCATTGTACTTTCTCTTGCTTTCATTTGATGTTTTTCCACCCATTACAGCACCACCTTTTATATTTATTATAACACGATTTATAATATTACACAAGTATGCAAAATATACAAGCATACTTACACAAATTTGTATACTTTACCTATTTACATACTTACTCTTGTATGCTATAATATAATCACAGGGTAAGGAAAGCGACACAACCGCTCCTGAACCAAATAATAAAACAGGAGGTAAACCAAATGAACAAAACAAGGTCAAAAGTAATGACAATAGCCAACCGCCTTGTAAAGCAGGGACTGACCCGCTCGATCGCGACTGTCAAGGCGTGGATAATCGTCAAAGCAAACGCGCTCCGCACAAAGGTAAAGGGAACGTCCCGCCGTCAGGACGCTTTGGAGAAGCTCGCAGGGGTCAATCCTGCGGACATATCCGTCAAGCTGAAAAGAGAACCGCACAACGCCCACGACCGCAACGCAGTAGCCGTATACGCCGCTTTGAGGGATAACAGGGTATTCTTTATCGGGTATCTTCCGAAAGCCGTTGCCGCCGTCCTCGCGCCGCTTATGGACAAGCACGCCGAACCGAGTACCAAAGCTTTCAGAGTTACGGGCGGCTTTAACCCGTATGTGAATTACGGCGCGGCTCTTGCCATTGCCGTATAAGAAAAGCCCTTACACATCAACCGACCAAAGCGAAATGTAAGAGCACAACCGTCCACAATGGGAGCAGGTCAATAATATTATAGCCGACCTGCTCCGAAATGTCAAGAAAAAATTTTCAAAAACCCCTTGACAAATGTCCGTACATATGATATTATAAAGGTACGGACATAAATGGGAGGTGAACTGATGTCCCCAAAAGGCAGACCAACGCAGGACAAACGTGATAAACGCTTTGAGATACGCTTATCGGAAGAAACATATAAAACCCTTGAGGAATGTTCTGAAAAGCTTAAAATCAGCAAAGCACAGGTTATACACAAAGGAATTGCAAAGGTCAAAGAAGAAATTGATAAAAAATAACGGCAACGCTGCACGAGCAAGCACCGCGTTACCGTTCCCACAAAATCCACAAGGGATATTTGCTAAATCTATTATATCATAACCTTTGTGGAATGTCAAACATTTTATGGAGGTTTTTAAAAATGTCATATCCAAACATCAGCATGAACAGCGTTTTGAACTGCATTTACGCCGAGAGCAATAAATATCCTTTCAGGAAAGCGAAAAGCACCGCTAATGATCTGTACTGGTTCGCCCGAGGACACGCTTATATACGCTGCTATGAACCGTATATGAAATTCGTTCTTTCATTTCTGAACGCATTGACGGGTGACGGATCCGTTTCAGCGGAATGCCAAAGCGCAGTAAATCACTACTTTGCAGCTTCAAACCTTGGTAAACACGATAACGCGCCTCCTGCTTGCATATCCGCGATCAGAGAGGGAACGAAACAGCTTACCGCGAAATACAACGCCGCTTTGGAGAAAACAGCAGAAACCCGACAGCTTTTATCCCATTCATGCCCGCTATTCTTTAACCGGGTAGAAAATTCCCTCGTTGTCGATTACATAAAATATGTTAAAAACTACGAACCGGAACAAGATACAGCACTGCTCTACAGTTCTTTGTTTAACATGGGATTTATGCAAGGTATCAGAGCAGAACGTGCGCGCCGCAACGGAACGCCGATACCTCCAAAAGAAAGAACCTCCGCCGCCGCATATACAGGACATAAGCACGAACGTCGTTACTCCCGCCCAGCTAAAGAGCAAAAGCTTATTAATATGTTTGAAAAAATGTCGTCGGTTCAGCGTGCCGCCATGCTTGACCTGATAACAGCCATTGAGAGCAACAAGTTTTCTTTAGACGATACGGATAAAGCACAAGCGTTTTTTAACGAACGCCTCGAGACACACCGCAAAAATGGCGTGCAGTTTTGTCTGACCAGCTGAAATATACATACCTGCTCCGTCAGAAAACAAGACGAGAGCAGGTTTTTAGTTCCGTTTGTGCCAATTTGGCACGAACGCAAGATCCTATTGTCGAAAAGTTCTGCTTTTCCGTTTGTCTCAATTTGAGACGAACGGAAAGCCAACTTTTGCTTCAGCAGACTTTCGCTCATTTTTGAGCTTTAGGTTCTCCAACAGTTGGAGGACATAAGCACAAACACCCTTACTGGAACGGTATAGATGAATTACTGACGTTCTAATCTGTGTAGGCGAAATGCCGTGTCAACTGCATTTTTCAAAGCTGTCATTTTGGCAGTTTTTCAATCGTTGTGGTACTGCTGCCGTTGAAAGCATATGCCTTTTCTGCGCTTGCTGTACTCCAAGCACTCACAGCTTGCCTTATTACGGAGCAGGTCACGCAGAACACTTTCCCCGAAAGTTCTAACACACTATGACTATTTCCGCCGAAAATAGTCTGTGTGGCAGTGTTCCCCTGCACCCCTTTTTGCCGACCGTAAGCATGCGGCGGAATATTCAGCGGCATAGCCGCACGACTTACTTGGGCTTTGCCCTAAGTAACGCCATAGTACTTACGACATTCCGTAAACTGCATATCATAAGCCCGGCGACAGCAGTTCCTCTGTACCCCTGTTCAGACCCGCTCCACGTTGTCAAATTTTTTGACAATATTCAAATTTCGGCAACATAAAATTACCGAACGCATTTTTACGGCCAGTAGCTCCACATCACCGCTAACGCACCTGTAAGGCTCAACAAGCGGCGTTTTAAGAGTAAATCGCTACATTTACCTCTCAAGCTGCAACGCCGCTGAAACAGCCCTTGTATTCGCTCTTAGAGCGTTTCAACTTTTTTCAACAGGTCTGAGGTTTTCTGAAGTTTTTGCAGTCAACTGCAAATGAGCCTTGTGAGCGGGTCTGAACGTGTCCAAAATTGGCTTCGTCGCAGATCGTGACGGTATTTTCTGTTCTCCCGCGTATCGTGTCTAAAATTTTAGAAAACGCAGGCATACGCTGCTCCAGCAGAGCGGGTCAGTCCGTAACAAGATTAATGCAAGATATACCTATTTCGTAAGCCGCCGTTATTTTGTTAAGGTCTGCAATGGCTTCATCTTGTGCGGAGTAGCGTTTTATCAGAACATAGTCAGAACTTGAACAGTCTTCGTCTATAAGCGCACTATGATATGCGATAAGCGAATATTCACTCTTAACGCTTGCGTTTAAGTATTGCGGCAGCGGTCGCGGGTTTTCTACAGAAAAATAAAAGACCTGCTCAAAATTTATTACCTTGTTTCCTGCGATTATCAACATAATTTTTACCTCCAGATATTTTTTTGCACCTAAAATGCACCTTTTTACACCTTTTGCACCCAAACACACACCCAATGTTTTTAATCTATATCAGCGTTTGATGTGGATAGGGTGTAAAAGGTGCAGAAAATTTTAAATTGTTACCCCTATATATATATATATATATTACACATACACATATACTATATATATATTTGTATTTTCCCGCGTAAGAAGTTATTTTAAAATGCACCTTTTACACCTTTGTTTGTACAAAAGGGTTTGAGGGGATTTTTTTCTACACCCTAAAATGCACCTTTTGCACCTTTTGCACCCAAAATACGTTTTTTAAAAGCGGCAAAAGCAATGTTAGGACTGCGGAAAATCATAACCGTAAGCTTCTTTATATGCTGTTTTGGCTTCCATGGTAAGAGTAAATGTCGGATAACGTATGCCCTGAATTGTTTTCAAAAGCTTGTCCTTATCCCCGTCAGAGAGATACCTGGCAAGTTCTTTCCAGAAGCCTTGTTTGGCGGGTGTATACTCTCCGTTTGTTTTCGCCCAGGCTTTGAACACGTCATAAAGCTTTTGTGCGGTACAGTTGTCCTTTGCTGTTTTTCTTTCACAGCAGCACTCCTTATAGAACATCATCACGGAGCTGTTTTCGGTTTTATATTTTTGATTTTCGATTTGGCATATTTCGGGGATTATAAATCTATATCCCCGCTGAATAAAATCCCTAAGCGCATTTACAAGCAATGTTATTATTCCGTCACGTTCCGAATACATCTTGTCAACGATAGCACTATCACGTTTTTCTTCCGGTATAACGTTATCACAGCGGACAATTATCATTCGTTCGTAAACGTGATCGCCCTTATCCCCGCCGAATTTCGGCATTTCATTAGCCCCGAACCAAAGTAAGCCCTTATATGAATACTGGAAACAGTCACGACCTTTAAACTCAACGGGAATACTGTCGCCGCCTGTTATGCTTTTGAACATTTTCAGTTCGCGGACATTCATTGCTGACATATCAGGCGCACCGACGAGACGTTTCCCGTAAAGAGAAGATGTGCCGAAACGTTCTTCAAGGTCTGAAATGTTTACCGAGGAACAATATTCAGCGCCGATAAGCTTTTCCATAAGCAGACGAGGACGAGACTTTCCCGTGTTGCCCTTGCCAACAAGAAATAAAGCTTTTTTCGCCCTGCTGCCGTTGACGTTGGAAATGCAAACGCCCATATACTCTGTAAGAAGCTTTATAACCTCTTCATTACCGCCCGTCAGATTACGCATAAAATTATCGAATACGGGTGTAGAAGCTGCAAATGGATCCCATCTGCATGGTATCTGAACCGTACTGAGCAGGTCGGGAGTATGCTCGATAAGTTCCATAGTGTCGAGATGTAAAATACCGTTCCGGAAATTTATGATGTTTTCGTCCGCGTCCAGTTCTTCTGCGCTACGGATTACATTATCACAGCACAGGTTTTTAAAAGCTTCGTCCACGTCGCGCATTTTAAGCAGAGTATTGTCAAATACCGATATGTAATCTTTAAGAATACCCTTTATTTCTTCATCTGATACGCAAACGTATACGCCGCCCCTATAAAGATACCGAAGAGGTTTTACCCCGCCGCGAGATCTGATCCAAAAGTAAGAGTTATGCTGTCTGAAATGTTCCGCAAGCAACGGGCAAGAAACGTGATATGTTATTTCTCCCGTCCGTTCGTTTACTTTTTCAAATATATACGGCGGAAGCTCCGCGACCTGCTCACCGATCGGGGCGGCAAGATTATGCCGTTCTATCATTTTTCTTTCGTGAAAATCGGCTTTGTCCCTGTTCTCATTAAGTCCGCAAAGCACATACTTGAAATACTTTATTGCTTCTTTGTAATCAACATTTCGAGTGTGCATTACAAAGTCGATTATCGTACCGCCAACGCTGCCGTTTGCGCCGAAGCAATAAAACGTCTTTGTGTTTTCATAATACCGAAAATCATCATTATGTCCGCAGATCGGGCAAGGGTTAATCTGGATAAGGTTACCCGCTCTGCGTTCCGTTCCGGGGAAATAGTCCCGTATATAGCCCAGAAAATCAAAATTTTGTATCAGCTCTTTCAACTGATTATCCCTTATGCTTGAAGTCCGAGCAGGCGACTTCAAAGTAGCCGCTCCCATTCTTTCCAACGAGGTAATTTTTTCGCCCGTCAGAACGGCGGTACTGTCAATGTGCAGAATACTTTTTCCGCCGAAGAAAAAGCGGTCAAGGTTCTTGCAAGACTGATCGCATTCGGGGAAAATCTCCATAAGGCTTTTGAGAATATTTGCCGCCCGCTGTTTATCGGTAATCGCTGTTCCGCCGATAAACAACACTCTGAACTTCTGCCATTCGGGGGTACTGCTGAACGTTTCATAAATCAGAGCGGGTTTTATTCCCCACTCATTGCAGCGTTCAAGGACCTGCTCCACCGTTAAAGGGTCGGCGGCTCTTGTTTTATCGTGAGTACCTTTGACGGTCTTGTCCTCGTTGTCAATATCAATGCCGAAAACCTGCTGATACTGCCAGTTTTCAGCCTTTGAGCCGCCCATCAGAACGGCAGGGGTGAAGCTGTACCCTTGTGTTACCTTTTCTGCAAAGTCTTCCAAGGTAAAAGCTGTGGGAGGTTGTTCCGAAAGCCGCATTTTAAGTGTACCTATCTCTTTACCCTTTGGCTTTGCGGTATAAGGTGCGCTGTCAAGCTGTAAAGTAAAATTCAACGGCGTTCACCCCGTTTCACAGGCTTTCGGCGGAATATCCCGCCATATAGTCGCAAAGACTTTGAGCGTTCAGAAGAATTTTTCCGCTCTTACCTGCTCCTAAACGTATGTAACGAATACGTCCCGCCTTGAGGGCTTGTCTGATTGTGAATTCGGTCAATCCTGTTTCTTTCGCCGCCTGTTTCAACGACCACATGACAGGTACGTCTATTTGTTTTAACATTTTGCTGTTCCTCCCTTGAAATGCCGCTCCGAATATGGTATAATGGGAGCGGGTCAGTAATTTTGTGTTACGCCCTTTTGCCTCCTGCTGCCTTTGGCGAGGTTATTCAGCAGGAGGCGTTTTTGTTTGGTTTTATGCGGTCAATTACAGCAAGAAGCTTTTTCTTTTCGCTTTCGGGTAATTCAAAACGGAGTTTTCTTGTCATTGTTGGCTCTGATATTCCCATAGCCGCTGCAACTTGATACAGATATACACCCGATGTTTTTGCGTGTTCTCTTACGTCTGCATTACACATAAAATATGCGCCTCCTAAAAATTTTACTTGACAAATCATCATCAATGTGTTATTATGTGTATGATGATTGTTGATGTTTATATTATACAACAACACGCGCAAAATGTCAAGTGCTTGTTGAAATATTATTTTATATCAACAAATATCAATGAGCTTTAGGAGGATTAATTATGACTGCTACAGAAGAATTTGCGAAAAGGCTTAAACAGTTACGGTTCAATAAAGGTGTTAGTTTGAAAAAAGCTGCGGAAACCCTTGGAGTTACAGCTCAGAGCTTAAGCCTTTACGAAAACGGAATGAGAACAATAAATATTGACCTGCTAAAAAAAGTAGCCCAATACTTTGGAGTTTCCTCGGATTATCTTATAGGGCTGTCAGATGCAGCTACTACTGACACAGATCTAAAAGCTGTATGCGATTATGTGGAATTATCTGAAAAAGCGGTTGAAAAGTTACGCACAGTTTCCAGAGAAGACGGCGTGGACTGCACTAAAATACAAGATTGGGTTATACGCAACGGATATTTGGAAAATATTACTTATCTGCTTTGGGATTTGAAATGCGAAACACGGAGATATATAGAAGAAGTTAAATCCGCCAAAAAAGATCCTTGCTACAAAAAAGAAATGGCTGGATGTATCGGAGAAATAATAGATGATACTTTAAGATGTGATACATTTAGGTACAAATTAATTAGAGTAGCAGAAGAAATGGCAAACCATTTCGATCGAAGAGAGCAGGTGAGAAACAATGGCAACCATAACCCAACGAACGAATAAAGACGGTTCGGTCGTTTACCGTATTCGGGTATATGCGGGAACAACTTCCGACGGAAAGCAGCAAGCGCACCAAACCACATTTACACCCGACCCGCAAAAATCACCGTCCGCAAATAAAAAGGCTCTTGACAGGTTTGTCTACGATTTTGAAAGTCGGTGCAAATCGGGAGTAATTACGCTTGAACGGCGCAAATTCGGTGAATATGCGCGGTATATAATCGAATTAAAGCGCAAACATTCGGAGCTTAAGAATTCAACAGCGGAACGGTATTTGAGCCTTTTGCCGCATTTAACGGATATTGACGGTCTGGCTCTTGACAAGATAAAGCCGCAAACTCTTACAAATCTGTACGAAAAGCTTCTGAAAAGCCCTGCCATTGACAGCGATCGCTATGTATTGCGGCGGAGCATTGACCCGCTCCGATTGGCAAAGTGCGGCAGTAAAGCGGCTTTCACAAAGCAAAGCTGCATTGCTCCCACAACGCTGAACGCCTTGCTTAACGGCGACAAGGTGACAAGGGCAACTGCCGAAAAGTTATCGGCGGCGTTGTCAATGCCTATATCAAGCCTGTTTTCCCTCGAAAAATCGGAGCATACTCTTTCACCGAAAACCGTTCGGGAACTGCACGTGCTTATTAGCTCCGTTCTTGACGAAGCTATGCGGGACGGTATGATTGCCGCCAATCCTGCGGAACGGGCAAGACTTCCGAAAATTGAAAAACACGAAGCGGACTTCTTAGAGCCGTCCGAAATTGCCGCTTTGCTCAAAGCTGCCGACGAAGAACCGCCTCAAAACAGGATACTTATATACCTGCTCGCTGTAAGCGGAGGACGACGGGGAGAGGTTCTCGGCTTGCGCTGGCAGAACGTTAATTTTATGTTCGGACAGATACACATTGAACAGACGGTGTTATATCGGAAAAATCTGGGGATATACATAGACAGTCCCAAAAATCAGAAAAGCGACCGCTTTTTAAAGCTGCCGCCCGAAATGATAGTTCTTTTGAAAGAGTACAAGGCTTATTGCGACAAGTACCGTCAAGAGCTCGGAACAGCTTTTCCCGACACTGTTATCCTGCCGAACGGAAACGGTACGGAGCAGGACTTTGAAACAGACTTTTTGTTTACTCAAAGCAAGCGTTTAGGCTATCCAATGCACCCCGACACCGTCAACGACATACTGGATCGGGTCGCGGCACGAGCAGGTCTAAGGCACGTACATCCGCATATGTTACGCCATTCGGCAGCGAGTACGCTTATCTTTTCGGGACTTGATGTGGTATCGGTTGCGGGGTACTTAGGACATACCAGTCCGACGACAACGGAAAAAATTTACAGTCATGCGCTGCAGGAGGCACAAAACAGAGCTTCAGCGGCAATGGGTGTTATGATGTTCCAAAGAAAAACGCCGCCGTCAGATACTGACGACAGCGAGGACGAAAAAGCAATTTAAAATGAAAACTTGTCAATGACTTGTCAATTTTGCGATTTTTATGTGACTGTCAATAAATAACAAACCCCGCAAACATCCTGTTTACGGGGTTTTCTTTGGTTGCGGAGGCAGGATTTGAACCTACGACCTTCGGGTTATGAGCCCGACGAGCTACCGAGCTGCTCCACTCCGCGATATAACTTACAACTGCCTCTTTAACAGTACTTTATTATTATATCACTTTTCAAAAGCATTGTCAATACTTTTTTGAAAAAATTTTTTAGTATTTTTTATCAATGAAACCTTACGAGAAATTTAGAAAGCTTCACTATAAATTAAGAAATGATTAACATAATCAGCAGAGTCTCTCAGCTAATGGGACAAATGGAAAAATCTTGTACGCGGCATTGTGAACGGCAAGCTGTTTTTTAAAATTATTAAACGAATAAAATAATCCATTGCCCAAAACACAATCAAGAAATAATTTTGCAGGAATTAATAATTACGTCGTAAATTCCTATACTGAACTGCCCCAGTATGTTCAAAATTAACAAAGTCGTATTCAATATACGACAAAATATCCCTTTTGACTGACAGTTCATACGCCGCCGCTTTTGCTTTTTCGGCAGTATCAAGATTGTTTTCATAGTCGGCAAGTTCTATTTCGGCAAGCTCGTAAAGCTGCTCCGAAAGCGGTAAACTTTCATCGGGGACATATTTCCCCACTGGAAAAATTTCCTCAATGAATTTTACCTTATTGCGCGTAACAACACTTTTCCAATCCTCAATGATAAGGCTGCTCATTTGCTTATCGCTGTCAAGATTTTTTAGAGCAAGAACAACATTATTGATATGGGTGGATCATAGTCAATAAAGAAGACAAGAAATTATAAAAAAAGTAACAAATTTTCAAAATCATCCGGGGATAATCCACCGTTATTGGAGTGAGGACGAGTGGAATTGTAGAAGCCGAAGATATATTTGAAAATACTGATTTTCAGTTCATCAAGGGATGAATATGAACGACGATTCGTTTCCTCTTTTTTCAAATATTTGAAAAAGCACTCCATAACAGCGTTGTCGTAAGGGTGCCCCTTAGCGGAAAAGGATTGGATCATATTCAAATTATCCAGGTGTTTTCTGAACTCTTTGGACGTGTATTGAGAACCCCTGTCGGTGTGAAAAATTATTCCGTTCGATT
>Ga0209064_1000957_pt1 | contig 55482 bp, 64 predicted proteins | sample Inofromicrocosms_FD_187498 | JGI IMG/M metagenome (GOLD analysis project Ga0209064, IMG submission 187498) | Mouse cecum microbial communities from Vienna, Austria - Inoculum for glucosamine and mucus D2O microcosms (SPAdes) (version 2) | ecosystem: Host-associated > Mammals > Digestive system >...
CACCATCTTGCCCATGTAGGTCAACACGCCGTCGGCATCCTGCTCCTCGGCCAGCGAATTGGCGTCGGTCCAGAACTCCTTGTTGCTCTTCCCCACGGCGGGGATGAAGTCGAATTCCTGCATGTTGCCCGGCGCCAGCGTACCGTCGAAGTCGTAAATAAGGGCTACGGTTACTCTCTCTTCCATCTGCGATTTCGTTTTCAATGGGTAAAGATAGAAATTTTTTCACTATTTTTGTACTCGTACTCCCTAAAATAGTCTGTTTATGGAATTTCAAGAAGTGATCCGCCGCCGGCGCAGCATCCGCAAGTTCACCGACCGCCGGGTCGACCGCGAGACGATCTCCCGCATCCTGGAGGAGACGGCCGCCTTCGCCCCATCCTCGCGCAACAGCCGCTCGACCCGCTTTCTGGCGATAGACGATCCCGACCTCATCGCCCGCATCGCCGCCATGCGCGACTACGGTTCGGCCTTCGTCAAGGGGGCTCCGTGCGTGGTGCTGGTGCTGGGCGACCGCACGTCGAGCGACCTCTGGCAGGTGAATGCCTCCATCGCGGCCACCCTGCTGCTGCAAGGGCTGGTCGACCGGGGGCTGGCCGGTTGCTGGGTTCAGGTAGACGGACGTCCGCGCCGCAAGGAGAAGCCGGACGGCGAGCAAGCCGACGCCTACCTGCGCACCTTCCTGCCGCTGCCCGAAACATGCGGCATTCTGTGTGCCGTCGCCTGCGGCTACTCCGACTTCACGCCGGCTCCCCTGCCCGACTTCGACCCGAAACAGACCGTCGAATTCCTTTGAATACAAACGTCTCATAAAAAAGGACCTCAGCATTGAGGTCCTTTTTTTCATTTTCCGATCCGGCCGTTACAACCAGCCGCCGTTCGCCGCGAACGATTCGCGGACGACGATTGCGATCGGCCGCTCGACCTTCGTCTCGCCGATCGTGCACTTCAGGGTCAGCCGGGCTGCACCGCTCTTGGGCGCCATCACCAGCAGCTTGCCGTTGTTCCGCGAGCAGGTCAGGCCGATCTGCTGCGCCTCGCCATAGGTATCGGTCACCGAGAAATCCATCACCTGGGCCGCACCGCCCAGGAAGTCCTCCAGCGAAACGGCCGTCTGGCTGCCTGCGGGAACCGTCATGACGGGGGTGCCCTCCACGGCCATCAGCACCTTGTAGGCATTGACCAGTCCGCCGCCCATCTTGCCCTTGTAGTCCGACATGTTGAGCATGCAGCTGAAAGGGCCCATCATATTGCCGTAGCGGTCGTAGTCGTATCCGTTGGTGGAGCGCTTCGTACCGATGAAGTAATTATCGATGTAATCCGTCGAGGAGAGCAGCAGACAGCGGAACTCGTCGGTCGAGAAACGCTTGCCCAGCTTGGCTGCGTGGCTCAATCCCAGCGCCGCGACGCCCGACACGTGCGGGCATGCCATCGAGGTGCCCTCCATGTATCCGTAGGAGCCGTCCTGGGTGAGCAGCGTGCTGTAGATGGTTCCCGAATCGCCGAACGCCTCCGAATCACCGCCCGGAGCCGAGATATCGCACCACTTGCCGTAGCAGGTATAGGTGGCGGGGAGATAGTCGGGAGAGATGGAGGCCACGGCGATGGAGGGCTCGTAGAACGCCATCGGAATCCGCAGGTCCTTCACCTGCTGGCGCTGTCCGGAGGAGGTGTAGTAGCGCGAGTTTCCGTCGTTTCCGGCTGCGAAGATCACCAGCCCCCCTTCCAGCGGGCCCGTCGTACGGGGATGGGCGATGAAGTAGTCGATGGCATCCACCTCGTAGCCGCACGAGTTCAGCCAGTCGTACTCGTTGAACAGGGGCGAGTAGCCCAGACTGCACTGCGCGATATGGGCACCGCGATTGGCGGCCCAGATCAGGGCGTCGGATACCGACTCCTCACGATCCTTCGCACCGAACACCTGGCACGACATGATCTTCACGCCGCCGCGGCCGTTCATGCCGCCGGCAATGCCGCAGACACCCTTGCCGTTGCCGTTCACGGCAGCGATCGTACCGGCCACGTGGGTGCCGTGACCCGTCGGGGCCTCGCCGAAGCTGTCCCGGTAGTTCCAGTTCAGGGCACCGGGGGTCGACGTGGTGAAGTTGGCTCCGTGGCGCAGCTTCGAATCGGAATCGAACGTATTGATCCACATATTGGCTTCGAGATCGGGGTGATCGTACTGCACCGGCTCGTCCAGCACGGCGACCACGACGCTCTCGTCGCCCGAGCAGACCTTCCACGCATCGAAGAGGCTGACATCGGCGCCGGCCTTCGAGCCGTACAGCGTGCCCGTGTTGTGATAGTGCCACTGCTTGTCCAGACCCGGATCGTTGCAGGGAGCCCCATCGACCCGCACGCTGCCGGGATCGGCCGCAGAAAGAAGACGGCGGCGCGAAGGACGCACCGGAGGACGCATGTACTCGACCCAGGCGACGGACTCCGAGCTGCTCAGGGCGCGGGCCGCACGGCGCAGATCGACCTCCGAATCGAATCGGGCCACGTACCAGAGGTGCAGACCGGCCGCACGCAGGTCGGCCTCAAAAGGTTCGTCGCGGAACATGCGGGCGAAGCCCCACGTCCGGATCTCGTCGAGCGAAAGGTCAATCGACTCCACGCCCGAGCGGGTGCCCTCGCTGCGGGTGACGCCCTGCTCGATCCGCTCCACCGCGGCCGGGGTGACCTTAACGGCCAGCACACCGGCCGAGGCCCCTTCGGGAATATTCAGAATCTTCTCGTCGCCGGCGGGGCGGCCGACAGCCGGGCCGGCCGTCTCATCGAAGTCCTTCGTACAGGCAATCAACGAGATGAGGATAGCCGACATCGCTAAAAAACGTACTCTCATAGTTACAAATCGGAGATAAATCGTTTATAAAAGTTACTCTTTGTGTCAAAGGTACTCTTTTCCGGCGATTTTTTCAAGATTTTCCCTGCTTTTTTCTATCCTGTCCGAATCGTTCGCAGCGGCTCCGGGATACATCGCGGGACGAAAGGAATAGAGGGCCGTATGTTTCACAACATTCGACCCTCTTGGTTAGGTTAGTTAGGTTAATGAGATGTGGGAGAATCCCACGTTTGTATTACAAAGGTACTACAATTTTAGTAACAGTCCAAACAAAACGACGACAAATTTCTACAGAAAGCGTCATTTTTATCATAATTTATAACATAACCAACCAAATCTATTCGGTATTTTAATTTTTTACAGAACTCAGGCCGGATTCCGCATCTCCTCGCGCTCGTTCTCCTCCACCATGCGGAAATGGCCGTTGCGATAGCTGGCAGGCGTGAAGCCGTAGGCTTTCTTGAAGAGCTTGATGAAGTGGGAGGTGTTCGGGAACGAGCAAATGACGCCGATCTCCGAGATCGATTTCGAAGTGGAGAGCAGCAGCAGACGCGAATGGATGAGCCGCTGACGGATGAACCACTTGTGCGGCGGCATCTCGTAGATCCGGCGGAACTCCTTCTTGAACGACGTGAGCGAACGGTTGGTCTTCTGGGCCAGCTCCTCGATCGAGCACTCCCGGAAAATATGTCCGTAGACGATCTGTTCGAAGTTTTCCTTGGCCGAATCGATGCTGCTGAGCACCTTGCTCTTCAGACAGCTGTCTTCGTGCGAGACGATGTGGTAGATCAGTTCGGTCATCTTGAAGTTTCCGGCAGCCGGATCGTTCAGGCTCCCCTCGTCGCGCAGGTAGCTGGCCGCACCGAGGAAGATGCTGCGGATGGCGGGCCACGAAGGCATGGAGACCTCCGAACGGGAGCGGCACTCCGTACAGATGTGGTTGTTGGTGATGCTCAGGCGATAGGTCACATTCAGATGCAGCAGAATGCGTTGCAGCTCGTCGGGCGTATAATAGAAGACGATCTGCTCGAAGGGGTGATCCGCCTCGGGCAGCTCCTCAGTATAGTGCAGACCGATGCCGAGATAGAACAGATCGCCGCGGGTCAGACATTTCCGCTTATCCCCGCTGTGGATATACTTCGTGCCATGAACAATGTAGCCGATTGCATAGCGCGACAGGGTAATGGAGCGCACGCCACCGGACTGTGTCTCCACATACTTGACAACCATCGGTTGTCCCGTTTCTTGGTTTTTCTGTAACATATCTTCTCCATTTAGTATTTTCGTTTACCAAATGTAATAATAAAATTACAAAACCAGATTGACAAGATTACAATAAATCGCCGAACGGACCAAAATAGGCCTTTTTCTGCCATGATGCGGTCCCTAACGAACGTTCAGAGAAAGAGATGAAGGAGCGCGAGCGCCAGCACGAGCAGGTAAAGCAGGTTGGCAAACGCGGCACGCAGGCGAACGAAGAGGAACGGGATCAGCACCGAAGCCGGCACGGCGATCAGCGGCAGAAACACGACCGAAGGGACGGCCAGAAAGGGGACGGAAGCACAGGCGGCCAGCAGCCAGAAGTCGGCGGCCAGAATGGCCCGGGCCTTCGTCGAGCACGCATAGCGGTCGACGGCGTGTGCGGCGGCCCCGCCGAGCACGAGCAGGGCGAGCACCACGGAGAGGGCGAAACCGGCGAAAGAACTCTCTACGTAGATCCATCCGGTCTCTGCGGGGCGGCATTGCTCCGCGAGCTGCACGACGACCTCTTCGAAAGGCTCCCCGAATGCCCAGCGCAGGTAGCTGAATGCCGCGACGGGGAGCAAAAGCCCGCAGAGGGCGACGATCAGCTCGCGAAGGGTTCGCTTGAAGAGCAGCACTCCGACCGGAAGCAGCACCGCGACAGGCATAGCCGGCGCATAGAGCAGAGGAATCATCCCCAGGCAGACCGATCCGCGGAAAAGGACGTCGAACGTATAGCCGTTCCGGTAGGAGGCGCAGTAATAGCGGAGCGCGAGCGTCAGCAGGAACGACACCGCGAAGCCGACCGCCGGTTCCGGAGAGATGTAGATACAGCAGGCGATGATGGCATAGAACGGGATTGTGAGTAGCGTTCCGCCGCCGTAGAGCTTGTAACGCACCCCGAGGCGGCCGAGCAGCAGGGCCGAGATCACGGCCAGCAGGCCGCACGACACCCACAAGGTCCGGGGCCAGTCGTGCTGCATCTCGACGAGCCAGCGGGCTGCGAAGGTCTGCGGCCCTCCGACGGTCTCGATGGGAAAGGCGATCCCCTGCCGACGCAGAAAGGCGGCCGCCACCAACGCGACGAGCGTCAGCAGAGCCAACAGAAAGGGTTGTCGGGACAGGTTCATGTTCGATCGAATTTCCGATTGCAAAAATAGGGAATTCCCCTCACAGAAACGATTTTATTCGTAACTTTGTAGCGATGCTTGCGAATTTTTATCAGACGGAACTGCTCGAAGCGGGGTGCGACGAGGCCGGGCGCGGATGCCTGGCCGGTGCGGTCTTCGCAGCGGCCGTCATGCTGCCGCCCGATTTCCATCACCCGCTGCTCAACGACTCGAAACAGATGACCGAGCGCCAGCGGGAGCTGCTACGGCCGATCATCGAACGCGAAGCGGTAGCCTGGGCCGTCGAGGAGATCCCGGCCGCCCGCATCGACGAGATCAACATTCTCAATGCCTCTATCGAGGGGATGAACCTCGCCGCGCGGCGGCTCGATCCCCGGCCGCAGTTTCTGGCCGTCGACGGCAACCGTTTCAAGCCGCTCGCCGGCATTCCCTTCGCCTGCATCGTCAAGGGCGACGGAAAATTCGCCGACATCGCCGCCGCATCCGTCCTGGCGAAGACCCATCGCGACGAGTACATGCGTCGGCTCGACGCGGAGTATCCTCAATACGGCTGGGCGAAGAACAAGGGCTACCCTACGCGCGACCACCGGCTCGCCGTCCGTCAATACGGCCTTTCGCCCTACCACCGGTTGACATTCAACCCCTGCGCAGCCCAGCTGGAGCTGTTTTGACCCGCCCATCCGCATCAGCTCGGCGCGCCCGCTCCACCGGGCGCCGCATCCGTTCGGTCCCGCACGGACCGGTCTTATCCAACCGGCATCGCCCCTTCCAACCGGCATCGCCCCTCCCGAAAAAAATCACCCCGAAAGGAAGAAACTCGCGAAACTTCCTTTCAGGGGTGAACGTGACCGGACGTTGCCGCCCTATGTCATCGAAAGAATTTACATCTTCTTGCCGACGTTGGTCTTCTTCGCTACCTTCGGAGCGGCAGCCTTGCCAGCAGCCTTCGGAGCGGCCTTGGCGGCACTCTTCTTCTCGGCTACCACGGTGGCATCCTCGACGGCATCGGTTTTCTTCGCACGCGAACGGCGGGTCTTCGGCTTCGCCTCGACGGCAGCGGCCGGAGCAACGCCCAGCGTATAGGCCTCGTTGAAGTCGACGAACTCGATGATGCACATGTCAGCACCGTCGCCCAGACGGAAACCGGTCTTCAGGATGCGGGTGTAGCCGCCCGGACGGTCAGCGATCTTGGGGGCGATGGTACGGAACAGCTCCGTAACGGCCTCCTTCTGCTTCAGGTACGAGAATACCACACGACGCGAGTGGGTGCTGTCCTCCTTCGACTTCGTTACGAGAGGCTCGACGAACTGCTTCACAGCCTTCGCCTTCGCAACCGTAGTCTCGATACGCTTGTGCAGAATCAGCGACGAAGCCATATTCGACATCAACGCCTTGCGGTGACCCGCCTTTCTGCCAAGGTGATTGAAATTTTTATTGTGTCTCATAATTAGTCTTTATCAAGTTTGTAGATAGATACGTCCATACCGAACTTCAGGTTGAGCGAAGTCAGCAGCTCGTCGAGCTCGGTGAGCGACTTCTTACCGAAATTGCGGAACTTAAGCAGGTCGTTACGGTTCAACTTCACCAGATCGCCCACCGTATCGACATCGGCAGCCTTCAGGCAGTTCAGAGCGCGGACGCTCAGATCCTGATCCGACAGCTTGGTCTTCAGCAGTTGACGCATGTGAAGCACATCCTCATCGAACTCCTCTGCTCCGTTGGTGTCCTCCATGTTGACGGTGATCTTCTCGTCGGAGAAGAGCATGAAGTGCTGGATCAGAATCTTGGCAGCCTCCTTCAGCGCCTCCTTCGGGTGAATCGAACCGTCCGTAGTAATCTCCAAATTCAATTTCTCGTAGTCGGTACGCTGCTCCACTCGGTAGTCCTCGATCGAGTACTTCACGTTCTTGATAGGCGTGTGGATCGAATCGATCGGAAGAGTTCCGAACTCGCACTCTGCCGGCGTGTTCTCCTCGGCGGGAACGTAGCCGCGACCTTTACCGATGGTAAGGGTCATCTGCATTTTGGTGTTGGGTGCGAGATGGCAGATTACCAGCTCCGGGTTCAATACCTTGAAAGAAGAGAGGAAGTTGGAGATATATCCCGCGGTCAACTCCGTAACGCCGGCGACATTGATCGAGACCTTCTCGGTCTCCTGATTATCCACCGTGCGAATGAAGCGAACCTGCTTGAGATTGAGGATGATATCGATCATACCCTCCTTCACACCAGGTATGGCGGCAAACTCGTGGTCGACGCCGGCCACCTTGACCGTCGTGATGGCGAAACCCTCCAGCGAGGAGAGCAGCACACGGCGCAGGGCGTTGCCGACGGTCATGCCGAATCCGGGCTCCAGCGGGCGGAACTCGAAAGTTCCGAACGACGGAGTAGATCCGAGCATGATCACCTTTTCAGGCTTCTGAAATGCTAATATTGCCATAATATTGAATTGGTTGTTTAATGACTACTTGGAGTAGAGCTCGACGATCAGTTGCTCCTTGATGTTCTCGGGAATCTCCTCGCGTTCGGGCTTCTGCAGGAACTTGCCCGACATCGTCGCGCCGTCCCACTCCAACCAGGCATAACGGCTCTTCGAACCGCCGGCCAGCGAAGAGGTGATAACCTCCAAACTCTTGGACTTCTCGCGAACCGATACCACGTCGCCAACCTTCAACGAATACGAGGGGATGTTCACCACGCTTCCGTTCACGCAGATGTGGCGGTGCGATACCAGCTGACGGGCAGCAGCACGCGTAGGAGCGATGCCCATGCGATAAACAACATTGTCCAGACGGCACTCCAGCAGCTTCAGCAGGTTCTCACCCGTGATACCGCCCATGCGGGCAGCCTGCTCGTAGGTACGTGCGAACTGCTTCTCCAGCAGACCGTAGGTCATCTTGGCCTTCTGCTTCTCGTTGAGCTGCGTTCCGTACTCCGATACCTTCTTGCGCTTGCGAGCCAGACCGTGCTGTCCGGGAGGGAAGTTGCGCTTCTCCAGTACCGTGTCCGCTCCATAAATAGCCTCGCCGAAACGACGGGCGATTTTCGATTTAGGTCCTATATATCTTGCCATTGTTTTAATCTTTAATGTTAAACCATTCTCTCAACCGGGCGGCGCATTATACGCGGCGGCGGTTAGGAGCACGACAACCGTTGTGAGGCATCGGCGTAACGTCGATAATCTCCGTCACCTCGATACCGGCTCCGTGGATGGTGCGCACGGCCGACTCACGACCGGCACCGGGACCCTTCACGTAAACCTTCACCTTGCGCAGACCCATGTCGTAGGCAACCTTGGCGCAATCGGCCGAAGCCGTCTGTGCGGCATAGGGAGTGTTCTTCTTCGAACCGCGGAAACCCATCTTACCGGCCGAAGACCAGCTGATTACGTCACCCACCTCGTTGGTGATCGTAACAATCACGTTGTTGAACGTAGAGTGAACGTAGGCCATACCCACGGCACCCACCTTGACAACCTTCTTCTTAACTGTTCCAGTTTTCTTTGCCATAACTCTCTATGATTACTTCGTTGCCTTTTTCTTGTTTGCGACAGTCTTCTTGCGACCTTTGCGCGTGCGGGCGTTGTTCTTCGTGCTCTGACCGCGGACGGGGAGGCCCAGACGGTGACGGATACCCCGGTAGCAACCGATATCCATCAAACGCTTGATGTTGAGCTGAACGACCGAACGGCATTCGCCCTCCACTTTGATACCCAGCTCGGCGATCGTCGAACGAATAGCGCCGACCTGAGCATCGCTCCACTCCTCGACCTTGAGGTCATAGCTGATACCCGCCTTATCGAGGATCTGGCGAGCCGTCGAACGACCGATACCGTAGATATAGGTCAGACCGATCTCGCCTCTCTTGTTTTTTGGTAAATCTACACCGACTATACGTGCCATAAATTTCTTCTTTCTTTAATTACTCGTTTAAACATTACCCTTGGCGCATTTTAAACTTAGGATTCTTCTTGCAGATCACGTAGAGCTTACCCTTACGCTTCACGATCTTGCAATCCTCGCTTCTTTTCTTGATGGATGCCTTAACTTTCATAATTTTCAAGCAATCTTTTGTTATTTGTACCTGAAGGAGATACGTCCCTTGCTCAAATCGTAGGGGGTCATCTCCACTTTCACTTTATCTCCGGGCAGGATCTTGATGTAGTGCATACGCATCTTACCCGAGATATGGGCCGTAATCACGTGGCCGTTGTCCAGTTCTACGCGGAACATCGCGTTCGACAACGCCTCGATGATGGTACCGTCCCGTTCGATTGCAGTCTGTTTTGCCATAGAGCTCTTTTCTTTTCTAATTTAATGCCTCTTCGATAATCGAATAATCTGTCAAAACGTCGGGGCCGCCCTTGCGCACCGCTACGGCGAATTCGTAGTGGGCCGCCGGCATGCGGTCGCGCGTGCGGACGGTCCAACCGTCGCGCTCGAAAACGACCGACTTGTTCCCCAAGGTGATCATCGGTTCGATACAGATGACCATACCCTCCTTCAGAAGGGGGCCTCTGCCGCGGGCTCCGTAGTTCGGAACACCCGGGTCCTCGTGCATTTTATGACCCAGGCCGTGTCCCTCCAACTCACGGACCACGCCGTAGCCGAAACTTTCGACGTACTCCTGCACGGCAGCCGAGATGTCGCCCACGCGATTCCCGGCTTTCGCCTGTGCCGTACCCCTATAAAGAGCCTCTTTGGTGACTGCCATCAGCTGCTTAACTTCATCGGCAACCTCGCCTACGGCAAACGTATAAGCCGAATCACCAACAAACCCCTTCATAAACGTACATAAATCGACCGATACGATATCACCCTCCTTGAGGATGCATTTCGACGACGGAATGCCGTGCACCACCTGCTCGTTGACCGAAATACAGGTCGCAGCCGGGTAGCCTTCGTACCCTTTGCAGGCGGGCACCGCTCCGTGATCGCGGATGAATGCTTCGGCGATCCGGTCCAACTCGGCCGTCGACACACCCGGTCGGATGTGACGGGCCACCTCGGCCAGCGTGCGGCTGACCAGTATGTTGTTTTCGCGGATCAGTTCGATCTCTTCGTCCGTCTTTAGGTATATCATACGAAAGATTTTTCTCTACAAAACATTTTAGTGGCGACCCTGGATTCGTCCGGTCTTCATCAGACCGTCATAGTGACGCATCAGAAGGTAGCTCTCTATCTGCTTCAGAGTGTCGAGAATCACACCCACCATAATCAGCAGCGACGTACCGCCGTAGAAGTAGGCGAACGACTGCTGGATGTTCAGGAAACGCATAGCCAAAGCGGGCAGAATTGCCACGATAGCCAGGAACACCGAACCCGGGAGGGTGATTCGCGTCATGATGCCGTCGATGTAGTTCACGGTCTGCTTGCCGGGTTTCACGCCCGGAATAAAGCCGCCGTTCCGCTTCATGTCATCGGCCATCATTTGAGCATTGATGATAATTGCGGTGTAGAAGTAGGTGAACGCAATTACCAACACCGCCAGCGTAAAGTTGTACCAGAAGCCCGTGATCGACGAGAAGGCACTCGCGAAACCCGGGGCGATCGAGGTGAACAGCATCGGAATAAACATCAGCGCCTGCGCGAAGATGATGGGCATCACGTTCGCGGCATTCATCTTCAGAGGAATGTACTGACGCACTCCTCCGTACTGTTTATTGCCGACAATACGCTTGGCGTACTGTACGGGAACCTTGCGGACGGCCTGCACCAGAGCGATCGTCGCCATGAAGACGAGGAAGAGCAGTACCAACTCCAGCACCAGCATGATCGCGCTGCCGTCCGAGACGGAGAAACGCGCCGTAGCCTCGGCCAGCAGGGCGTGAGGCAGACGGGCCACGATACCGATCATGATGATGAGCGAGATACCGTTGCCGATACCCTTGTCGGTAATCTTCTCGCCGAGCCACATGATGAACATGGTGCCGGCGATCAGAATGGTGGTGGCATACGCATAGAACCAACCCGTGGCGCCGTAGACGAAGGCGGCACCGGACTGGTGCGCCAGGTTGGCGACATAGGTCGGACCCTGAAGCATCAGCACGCCGATGGTCAGGTAGCGGGTCCACTGGTTCATCTTGCGGCGTCCGCTCTCACCCTCCTTCTGCAACTTCTGCACGGCCGGAATCATCATGCCGGCGAGCTGAATGATGATGGAGGCGGTGATGTAAGGCATCACGCCCAGCGCAAAGATGGAGGCATTGCCAAATGCACCGCCAGAGAAGACGTCCAGCAGGCCGAGAAGGCCGTTCTGGGAGTCCGACAACTGGCTGGCAAGGCCCTGCAATGCGTTGGGGTTGATACCCGGGAGCACCACAAAACTACCCAAGCGATATATAAGAAGGAGGCCCAGCGTGTAGAGAATACGTTTGCGCAGCTCCTCGATCTTATATATGTTCTTGAGCGTCTCTTGAAGTTTCTTGTTGGTCGCCAGCAAGGCAACGATGGCCAGGATGACGATACCAACTAAGATATAAACTTTCATAATATCAGGTTTTGTCTAAGTTTACAACTTCTCCACGCTGCCGCCTGCGGCCGTGATGGCTGCCTCGGCGCTCTTCGAGAAGGCATGAGCCTTCACCTGCAACGCCTTCGTAACGGATCCGTTACCCAGGATCTTCACTTTGTCGTTCGACGAAACGAAGCCTGCGGCTACCAGCGTATCGAGCGTGATCTCCGAGAGGTTCTTCTTGGCTGCGAGCTCCTCCAGAGTAGAGAGGTTGATGGGCTTAAACTCCACGCGCTTCAGGTTCGTGAAGCCGAACTTCGGCAGACGACGCTGCAAAGGCATCTGGCCGCCTTCGAAGCCTAACTTGCGCTTGTAACCCGAACGCGACTGAGCGCCCTTGTTACCGCGGGTAGAGTAACCGCCATGACCCGAGCCGGCACCGCGGCCGACGCGCTTATCATGGTGCGTAGCACCCTTTGCGGGTTTCAAATTATTGAGTTCCATAATCAATTGCTTGTCTTAAATGAGTTTGTTATTTTACCTCCTCAATCTTGACGAGGTGCTTCACGCGCGCGATCATACCCTTGATGATGACCGAGTCGTCGTGCTCCACGCTGGCGTTGATCTTTCTCAGACCGAGAGCGTCGAGATTCTTGCACTGCTGTGCCGTAGCACCGATGCGACTTTTTACCTGCGTAATCTTTAATCTTGCCATCGCTTCGAACTAATTAACCGTTAAACACCTGATTCATCGAGATGCCGCGGAGCTGAGCCACGCTGTAGGCATCGCGAAGTTCGCAGAGAGCGGCGATGGTGGCCTTCACCAGGTTGTGGGGGTTCGACGAGCCCTTGCTCTTCGCAAGCACGTTCTTCACGCCCACCGACTCCAGCACGGCACGCATGGCACCGCCGGCGATGATACCCGTACCGGGAGCGGCCGGACGAATCATCACGAGCGAACCGTCGTAGCGGCTCTCCTGCTTGTGAGGAATGGTTCCGTTGATTACGGGGATCTTCACGAGGTTCTTCTTGGCATCCTCCACGCCCTTGGCGATGGCAGCCTGCACCTCCGAAGCCTTACCCAGACCGTAACCCACGACACCGTTCTCGTTACCTACCACTACGATAGCCGAGAAGGTGAAGGTGCGGCCACCCTTGGTAACCTTGGTTACGCGCTGAATGCTGACCAGACGATCCTTCAGCTCCAGATCGCTCGTGCGTACTTTCTTTACATTCGTATTTGCCATAATCGCTTAGAATTTAAGTCCGCCTTCACGAGCGGCGTCTGCTAACATTTTTACTCGGCCGTGATAGAGATAACCGTTACGGTCGAAAGCCACGCTTTCGATGCCCTTGGCTACGGCGCGCTCGGCAGCGAGCTTGCCGACCAGAGCGGCTACTTCACACTTGTTCTTGCCTGCGGCTGCTTCTGCCACCTCCTTGTCCAGCGACGATGCGGTAGCGAGGGTTACGCCTGCCAGGTCATCAATGAACTGCACGTAGATCTGCTTGTTGCTACGGAATACAGTCATACGAGGCTGCGATGCCGTACCGCTGACGATCTTGCGGATACGCATCTTGATGCGCTCTCTTCTTTCGATTTTATTCAATGACATACTCTTTCGTTATTTACTATTTGGCACCTGCAGACTTACCTGCCTTGCGACGCAGGATTTCACCTACGAACTTGATACCCTTACCCTTGTAAGGCTCCGGCTTGCGCAGCGAGCGGATCTTGGCGGCAACCTGGCCTACGAGCTGCTTGTCGGTGCTCTTCAGCGTTACGATGGGGTTGCCCTTCTTCTCCGTCACAGCCGTAGCGGTCACCTCGGGAGGAAGCATGAGGTAAGTATCGTGCGAATAGCCGAGGCTCATCTCCAGCACGTTGCCCTTCACTTCGGCCTTGAAGCCGACGCCGACGAGCTCCTGCTTGATCTCATAGCCCTTCGACACGCCGATGACCATGTTGTTGATGAGCGCGCGGTACAGACCGTGCAGCGAACGGTGGCGAGGCTGGTTGGTCGGACGCGTAACGATCACGGCGGGAACCTCCTTGCCGGTGTGCGTCTCGGTGTGGGTACCGACCTCTACCTTGATGTCCGAGTCGACCTTCTGACTCAGTGTCCCAAGAGGCCCTTTCACGCATACCACGTTGCCCGGTTCGACCGTAACGGTCACGCCGGCGGGTATGTTTACAGGTAATTTACCAATTCTTGACATTTCTATACGTTTTGAGTGTTAGTTTTTAGTAGATGTAGCACAGAATCTCGCCGCCTACGTTCTCTCTGCGGGCAGCGGCATCGGTCATGATGCCCTTCGACGTGGAGAGGATGGCGATACCCAGACCGTTCTGTACGCGGGGCATGTCGGCCACCGATACGTACTGGCGCAGACCGGGACGGCTGACGCGCTGAAGATTCTTGATGGCGTTGGTCTTGGTGGCTGCGTCCCACTTCAGAGCGATCTTGATGGTCGGGTGACCCTGCTCGTTGTTGTCGAACTTGTAAGCCAGAATGTAACCCTGCTCGAAGAGAATCTTCGTGATTGCCTGCTTAATTTTCGAGCCGGGAGCTTCAACCACTTTGTGGTTGGCTTTCACCGCGTTTCTAATTCGCGTGAGAAAATCCGCAATAGGATCCGTCATAATGAATTAAAAGTTAAAATTAAAAAATAAGTTGTTCGTTTCCTTTCTATTTATTTGCCCATCAAGGCCTTAATCGTGGTTTTCGAATCCCCTAAGGATCGTCCAACTCCGCATCCGGCCGCCCGTTTCCGCGGGCCCGCGCATCGCACATGCGCTTAACAAGCGGGCAAATATACGCATAATTTCCCGATATACCAACGGTTTAGCGATTTTTTACCGCAGAAACACCGAACCGGATCATACGGACAATGTTAGCGAGCACACGGTCAAGCTAACATATACCGGCAAAATCTCCCCGGTCGATGCTCCGGCGCGGTCGAACGTTCGCTCCGCGGAACATGAGAAGTTTTGCTACAAATGTCGAGTCGTTTCGAAGGCCCCTCCACCGTGAAGTTACCGCCAGCAAGCGGCACTTTCCACGATCTCGCGACCGTCTACTCCTCGTCGGCACCCGTATAGGCTCCGATCCATCCGATCCGTCACCGGATCGCTTCCCTTAAACGAGAAGCGCCTCCGCCGTCGCACCTCGGGCTCCCGAAAGAACCCTCCGGATACAGGAACCGAAAAAAGCAAGCGTGTGAGGCAGGCTTCGGGAGCTTGCCTCACACGGCTTTCCTTTACTACCAGCTGGCTTTCTTGACGCCCGGGATCAGGCCGTTGGAGGCCATCTCGCGGAACTGGATACGGCTGATACCGAACAGGCGCATGTAACCCTTCGGACGACCCGTAATCTTGCAGCGGTTGTGCTGGCGGATAGGATTGGAGTTGCGGGGCAGTTTCGACAGGGCGATCCAAGCCTCCTCGTGATCCATTTCGCCGCTCTTCACCTTGGCTGCAATCTCCTCACGCTTGTGGGCGTAACGCTTAGCGAGCTTCTCGCGCTTCACTTCGCGAGCCTTCATTGATTCTTTTGCCATGGTCGTTAGTTCTTTTTAGCGTTCTTGAAAGGCAGACCGAACTCGCGCAGCAGGGAGTAAGCCTCCTCGTCGGTCTTGGCCGTGGTTACGAAGGTGATCTCCATACCGAAGATCTTGGTGATCTTGTCGATATCGATCTCCGGGAAGATGATCTGCTCGGTGATGCCGAGGGTGTAGTTGCCCTGGCCGTCGAACTTCTCGTTGATACCCTTGAAGTCGCGGATACGGGGCAGAGCCACGGCGATCAGACGCTCCAGGAACTCGTACATCCGGTTGTGGCGGAGGGTAACGCGAACACCGATGGGCATGCCCTTACGGAGTTTGAAGTTCGAGATATCCTTGCGCGACTTGGTCTGCACGGCCTTCTGTCCGGTGATGAGGGTCAACTCCTCCTGAGCCACGTCGATGAGCTTCTTGTCGGCAACGGCCTGGCCCATACCCTGGTTGATGACGATTTTCTCGAGTTTCGGGCACTGCATGACGCTGGTGTAACCGAACTCCTTCATAAGGGCAGCAACGATCTGCTCCTTATACTGGGTCTTGAGTGTAGGAATGTAAGCTGCCATTATTTGATCTCCTCCCCGGACTTTTTAGCGTAACGAACTAATTTACCATTATCGCCAGCCTTGCGACCTACGCGAGTGGCCTTGCCGCTCTTGGGGTCTACGACTTGCAGATTCGAGATGTGAATCGGAGCCTCCTGCTCGACGATTCCACCCTGAGGATTCTGTGCATTGGGCTTGGTGGCCTTCTTGCAGATGTTCACGCCCTCGACGATGGCACGCTGCTTGGCGGCATCGACCTTCAGGACTTTGCCCTGCTGGCCCTTGCTGTCGCCGGCGATAACGTAAACCTGATCCCCTTTCTTAATATGTAACTTAACTGACATATTCGAATGTGTGTTTTTAATTTACAATACTTCGGGCGCGAGGGAGATGATCTTCATGTACTGATCGCGCAACTCGCGGGCTACGGGACCGAAGATACGGGTACCGCGCATCTCACCCTGATTATTCAGAAGCACCACGGCGTTGTCGTCGAAACGAATGTACGAACCGTTGGCACGACGAATCTCCTTCTTGGTTCTCACTACGACCGCCTTCGACACAGCACCCTTCTTGACGTCGCCCGAAGGGGTTGCGCTCTTGACAGCCACGACGATCTTGTCGCCGATCGAAGCGTAGCGACGCTTGGTGCCGCCCAACACGCGGATGCAGAGAACCTCCTTCGCACCGCTGTTATCGGCTACTACCAGTCTACTTTCTTGCTGTATCATAACTACTTCGCTCTTTCAATGATTTGTACTAATCTCCAACGCTTGGTCTTGCTCAACGGGCGCGTCTCCATGATGCGTACGGTATCGCCCTCCTTGATGGTCTCGTCCGTGCACTCGGCGACGAATTTGGTCGTCTTGTTCACGAACTTACCGTAAATAGGGTGCTTCACCTTACGTGCAACGGCAACCACAATGGTCTTCTCCATTTTGTTGCTGACAACTACCCCAATACGCTCTTTTCTAAGATTTCTTTCCATGGTGGTCAATTAACATTTAGGGTTCTTTTGACGCAGAATTGTCAGCATACGCGCAATATCTCTGCGGGATTTTTTGATGATCGAGGGATTCTCGACGGGCGACACGGCGTGCTGCACCTTCAGTTTCGAAAGCTGGGCCTTCTCCGCCTCGATGCGCTCCTGCAAGTCCTTTACCGACAGATCCTTTATTTCAGCACTTTTCATAAGTTACTTCCTTAGATTGATGATTCTACGTAATCGCGTCGAACGATAAACTTGGTGGTAATAGGCAGCTTCTGAGCACCCAGACGCAATGCCTCCTGAGCAATCTCCAAGGGCACGCCCTCGGCCTCGAAGAGGATGCGGCCGGGAGTAACGGGCGCCACGAATCCTTCGGGATTACCCTTACCTTTACCCATACGCACCTCGGCGGGTTTCTTCGTGATCGGTTTATCGGGGAAGATGCGAATCCAGATCTGACCCTCACGCTTCATGTAACGGGTGATGGCCTGACGGGCAGCCTCGATCTGACGACCCGTAATCCAGGTGGATTCAAGTGCTTTGATGCCGAACGAACCGTATGCAAGCTGGTTGCCTCTTTGAGCAATACCCTTCATACGACCCTTCTGCATTCTTCTAAATTTGGTCTTTTTTGGCTGTAACATAATGTTCTATCGCTTAAAAGGTCCTACTTACTGTTATTATTGCGACGTTTGCGGGGAGCACCCTTGCCGCCGCGACGGTCCTGCGAAGGACGCTCGCCGCCGTGCGACGAAGCCGATGCGCCGGCGATCTCGAACAGATCGCGCTTGCCGTAAACCGTGCCCTGGCAGATCCACACCTTCACACCCAGGATACCCACCTTGGTGAGCGCCTCGGTCAGGCAGTAGTCCACGTCGGCGCGGAAGGTGTGCAGAGGTACGCGACCCTCCTTGATGGTCTCGGTACGGGCCATCTCGGCGCCGCCCACACGACCTGCGACCTGCACCTTGATACCCTCGGCACCCATGCGCATGGTCGAGGCTACGGCCATCTTCACGGCGCGGCGGAACGATACGCGGCCCTCCAGCTGGCGGGCGATGTTCTGACCGACGATGACGGCGTCTACTTCGGGACGCTTCACCTCGAAGATGTTGATCTGAACCTCCTTGCCGGTGAGCTTCTTCAGCTCCTCCTTCAGTTTGTCGACCTCCTGGCCGCCCTTGCCGATGATGATACCCGGACGGGCGGTAGCGATGGTAACGGTAACGAGTTTGAGCGTACGCTCGATGATAATCTTCGAAATACTTGCCTTGGCCAAACGGACATTCAGGTACTTACGAATCTTAGCGTCTTCTACCAATTTCTCTGAGAAATCCTTGCCGCCGAACCAGTTGGAGTCCCAACCGCGGGTGATACCAAGACGATTTGCTTTTGGATTAACTTTCTGTCCCATTTGTCTACTTGTTTTCTTCGATTACCATTTTGTCAACTACGATCGTCACATGGTTCGAACGCTTGCGAATGCGGTGAGCACGACCCTGGGGAGCGGGCTGAATGCGCTTGAGCATACGGCCGCAGTCGACGAATACCTCCTTCACGCAGAGTTTGGTATCCTCCAGACGCTCGTTCTCGTTTTTAGCCTCCCAGTTGGCGATAGCCGACTTGAGGAGTTTCTCCATGCGGATAGATGCCTCCTTCTTCGAGTAACGAAGGATGCCCAATGCCTTGTTGATCTCCACACCGCGGATGATATCGGCTACCAGACGCATTTTACGGGGAGAGGTCGGGCAATCGCGCATAATAGCGATAGCTTTCTGCTTCTTTTCAGCCTTGATCTTTTCGGCTCTTATTGATTTTCTTGCACCCATTTTCTACCTATTTTTTCTTGTTACCTGCATGACCGCGGAAGTTGCGCGTCGGAGCAAACTCGCCGAGCTTGTGACCGACCATATTCTCGGTTACATAGACGGGGATAAACTTGTTTCCGTTGTGGACAGCGATCGTCTGACCTACGAAATCAGGCGAAATCATACTTGCACGCGACCAAGTCTTGATGACAGACTTCTTATTGCCCTCGGCCTGAGCGACAACCTTTGCCTCCAGTTTCGGGTCGATAAATGGTCCTTTTTTTAATGAACGGCTCATTATGTACTCTTATTTAATTACTTTTTCTTTCTGGAAATGATAAACTTCGAGGTCGTCTTCTTCGGATTGCGAGTCTTGTAACCCTTAGCCAACAGACCCTTACGCGAACGGGGGTGACCACCCGACGCACGACCTTCACCACCACCCATCGGGTGATCAACCGGGTTCATAACGACACCGCGGTTGCGGGGGCGACGGCCGAGCCAACGCTCACGACCAGCCTTACCGGCGCTTTCGAGGTTGTGGTCGACGTTCGACACCACACCCACCGTCGCGCGGCAAGTAACGAGTACCATACGAGTCTCACCGGAAGGCAGCTTGATGATGGCGAACTTGCCCTCACGTGCCAAAAGCTGAGCATACGAACCGGCCGAACGAGCCATGGCGGCACCCTGACCGGGGTAGAGTTCGATGTTGTGGACCACCGTACCCAGCGGAATATCCGACAGGGGGAGGGTGTTGCCGACCTCGGGAGCCACGCCCGGACCGCTTACGACGGTCTGGCCTACCTGAAGGCCGTTGGGAGCGATGATGTAGCTCTTCTCGCCGTCGGCATAAACCAACAGTGCAATACGTGCGGTACGATTGGGATCGTACTCGATAGTCTTTACAGTTGCGGGGATACCGTCCTTCGAGCGCTTGAAGTCGACCAGACGATACATCTGCTTGTGACCGCCGCCGATATAGCGAACCGTCATCTTACCCGAATTGTTACGGCCGCCCGAGCTCTTCTTGGGGCTGAGCAACGACTTCTCCGGTACGCTGCAGGTGATCTCCTCGAACGTGCCGATAATCTTATGTCTCGTACCGGCGGTTACCGGCTTAAACTTTCTTACTGCCATCTTACCTTAGATATTACTGTAAAAATCTATCTTATCTCCATCCTTCAAGGTGACGATCGCCTTCTTGAAGTTATTTGCGCGACCCTCCAGAAGACCGGCCTTGGTGTAGCGGCTCTTGAGCTTGCCCATGCAGTTGATGGTGTTCACGTCGGTAACGACCACGTTGTACATCTTCTCCACGGCATTGCGGATCTGCAATTTGTTAGCACGCACGTCAACGATAAAACCGTAGCGGTTCAGTTTTTCGCCCTGAATCGTCATTTTCTCGGTCAAAATAGGCTTAATGATAATTTCCATCTTTCTTTACGTTTTAAGCTAACATTACATTCAGTACATTCTCGGCACCCTCCACCAGCACGACGGCCGAAGCGTTCATCACCTCGTAGGTATTGAGGTTCTGGGCCAGGATCGGCTTCACGTTGGGGATGTTGCGGCACGAAAGCTGAAGATTGAGGTTCGACTCCGGCAGAACCACCAAAACCTTCTTGTCGGCTACGTTCAGCGCGCCGGTCAGAGCGATCACGCTCTTGGTCTTGGGGGCCTCCAGCTGAAGCGCCTCGACGACGGTAATGGCACCGGCCTGTGCCTTGTAGGTAAGTGCGCTGCGGCGAGCCAGCTGCTTGAGCTTCTTGTTGAGCTTGAAGCTGTAATCGCGGGGTACGGGACCGAACACGCGACCGCCACCCGGGAAGAGGGGCGACTTGATCGAACCGCAACGGGCACCGCCGGTACCCTTCTGACGCTTCAGCTTGCGGGTCGAACCGGCGATCTCGTTGCGCTGCTTCGACTTGTGCGTACCCTGACGCTGATCGGCCAGATACTGCTTCACGTCCAGATAGATAGCGTGGTCATTAGCCTCCACGCCGAAGACTGCGTCGGAAAGAACGACTTTACGACCGGTCTCTTTGCCTTGTGTGTTTAATACAGCTAATTCCATGACTACTTCTCGATTGTTAAATAAGCACCTTTTGCCCCCGGAATGGAACCCTTCACCAGAAGGAGGTTGCTCTCGGGGATCACCTTCAAAACTCTCAGGTTCAGAACCTTCACCTGCTCGCCACCCATCTGGCCCGGAAGACGCTTGCCGGGGAATACGCGCGACGGATAGGACGATGCACCCAGCGAACCGGGCTTGCGCTGACGGTTGTGCTGACCGTGGGTCTGGCCGCCGACGCCGCCGAAGCCGTGACGCTTCACTACGCCCTGGAAGCCCTTACCCTTCGAGATGCCCGTAACGTCGACCCAGTCCTCCTCCGAGAACATGTCCACCGTAAGAACGTCTCCCAGGTTCACCTCGGGCATGCCCTTGAACTCGGCGATCTTGCGCTTGGGGGTGGTACCGGCCTTCTTGAAGTGACCTAACAAACTTTTGTTGGTGTGCTTTTCACTCTTGTCGTCATAGGCAATCTGAACCGCTTCGTAGGAGTCCTTCTCCACGGTCTTGATTTGCGTAACTACGCACGGACCAACTTCGATAACAGTGCATGGTATGTTCTTACCCTCGGCACTGTAAACGGATGTCATTCCGATTTTCTTTCCAATAAGTCCTGACATTGTGTTGTCAATTTTCGTTTGTTAATTATAAAAGTGATTCATGGTCTCCTTTCGACCAGCGGAATCATGGTTATACGTGGATCTCCACCTCGACGCCCGAGGGAAGTTCGAGCTTCATCAGGGCATCGATCGTCTTGGGAGTCGACGAGTAGATGTCGAGAATACGCTTGAAGGTGCAGAGCTGGAACTGCTCGCGGGCCTTCTTGTTGACGAAGGTCGAGCGGTTGACCGTAAAAATCTGCTTGTGCGTCGGAAGGGGCACCGGGCCGCTTACTACGGCACCCGTGCTCTTCACAGTCTTCACAATCTTCTCGGCCGACTTGTCAACCAGATTGTGATCGAATGACTTTAACTTGATTCTGATTTTCTGATTCATATCTGTTGTTTTTCTTATTCCAAATCCTTACGTTTACCGGACTTCTCGATGATCTCCTTCGCCAGGTTGGCAGGAACCTCCTCGAAGTGGTCGAACTCCATCGACGACGTAGCGCGGCCCGACGAAATGGTACGCAGCACGGTTACATAGCCGAACATCTCCGACAGGGGAACCTGTGCCTTAACCACACGGGCGGTGCCCTTCGACTCCATGCCCTGGATCTGACCGCGACGCTTGTTCAGGTCGCCGATGATATCGCCCATGCTCTCCTCGGGAGTTACGACCTCGACGGCCATCACGGGCTCCATAATCACCGAACCGGCCTTCGGAGCGGCTACGCGGTAACCGTTGCGGGCGGCGATTTCGAACGACAACTGGTCGGAATCGACGGGGTGGAACGAACCATCCTTCAGGGTAACCTTCATCGAGTCCATCTTGTAGCCGGCCAACGCACCGTTAGCCATGGCGGCCTCGAAGCCTTTCTGAACGGCGGGGATGAACTCCTTCGGAATGTTACCGCCCTTCACCTCGTCTACGAACGTAAGACCCATCTTACCCTCCTCGGCAGGACCGATTTCGAAGATGATGTCGGCGAACTTACCGCGACCGCCGGTCTGCTTCTTGAAGACCTCGCGGTGCTGAACCGTCTGGGTAAGGGCCTCCTTGTAGTTCACCTGAGGTGCACCCTGGTTGATCTCCACACCGAACTCGCGACGCAGACGGTCGACGATAATATCCAGGTGAAGCTCGCCCATACCGCTGATGACGGTCTGGCCGCTATCCTCGTCGGTGTGAACGGTGAAGGTCGGGTCCTCCTCGGCCAGCTTGCCGAGAGCGATGCCCAGCTTGTCGAGATCCTTCTGGGTCTTGGGCTCTACGGCCAGACCGATCACGGGCTCGGGGAAGGTCATCTGCTCCAGAACGATCGGAGCGTTCTCGGCGCAGAGGGTATCGCCGGTATGAATCTCCTTGAAACCGACGGCGGCGCAGATATCTCCGGCCGCTACGGCCTCCATCGGGTTCTGCTTGTTGGCGTGCATCTGGTAGATGCGGCTGATGCGCTCGCGCTTGCCGCTGCGTGCGTTGAGCACGTAGGAACCGGCGTCGAGCTTACCCGAGTATACGCGGACGAAGGCGAGACGACCTACGAAGGGGTCGGTAGCGATCTTGAACGCCAAACCGCAGAACGGATCCTCCTCGGTAGCGCGGCGCACCTCGATCTCCTCGGTCTTGGGGTTGGTACCCTCGACGGAGGGAACGTCCAGCGGCGAAGGCAGGAATGCCATCACATAGTCGAGCAGCTTCTGCACACCCTTGTTGTGGAACGACGAACCACAGAGCATAGGAACCAGCTGCATGGAGATGGTCGCCTTGCGGATAGCTGCCAGCAGCTCCTCGGGCGTGATCGAGTTGGGATCTTCGAAGAACTTCTCCATCAGGGCGTCGTCGGTCGAAGCCACCTCCTCGATGAGCTTGTTGCGCCACTCCTCGGCCTCGGCCTTCATACTGTCGGGAATCTCGCGCAGCTCGAAGTTGTCGCGGACGGACTTGTCGTCGAAGTAGTAGATGGCGTTATTATATATAAGGTCTACCAGACCCTCGAACTTATCCTCTGCACCGATGGGCAGAACGACCGGCAGGGCGGTAGCGCCGAAGTGCTCCTTGATCTGGGCGCAGACGGCGAGGAAATCGGCACCCGTGCGGTCCATCTTGTTGACGTAACCGATACGGGGAACGTTGTATTTGTCGGCCTGACGCCATACGGTCTCCGACTGGGGCTCGACGCCGCCGACGGCGCAGAAGGTAGCGATGGCACCGTCCAGGACGCGCAGCGAACGCTCCACCTCGACGGTGAAATCGACGTGTCCCGGGGTATCGATCAGGTTTATCTGATACTGGTGATCCTTGTACCGCCAGAATGCCGTGGTAGCGGCCGAGGTGATGGTGATACCGCGCTCCTGCTCCTGGACCATCCAGTCCATCGTAGCGCCGCCTTCGTGCACCTCGCCGATCTTGTGGGTCTTGCCCGTGTAGAACAGGATACGCTCCGACGTGGTGGTCTTACCGGCATCGATGTGAGCCATGATACCGATATTGCGAGTGTAGTGTAAGTCTCTTGCTGCCATTGGTTCGTCCTGTTATTAGAATCTGAAGTGTGCGAATGCCTTGTTGGCCTCTGCCATGCGGTGCATCTCCTCCTTGCGTTTGAAGGCGGCACCCTGCTGGTTGTAGGCGTCAACGATCTCACCCGAGAGTTTCTCTGCCATCGACTTACCGGCGCGCTTGCGCGAGTAAAGGACAAGGTTTTTCATGGAAATCGAAATCTTGCGCTCCGGTCTAACCTCCGTAGGAACCTGGAAGGTCGCACCACCGATACGCTTCGATTTTACCTCGACTTGGGGTGTGATGTTCTCCAGTGCCTGTTTCCAGACCTCCAGGGGAGATTTATCAGCATCCTTCATCTTCTTGCCCACGAGCTCCAGCGAGTCGTAGAAAATCTCATAGGCAATACTCTTCTTACCATCCAGCATCAGGTTATTCACGAAACGGGTAACCATTACGTCATTGAACTTGGGATCCGGAAGTAGAATTCGCTTCTTTGGCTTAGCTTTTCTCATTTTATTTCCTTAGCTTCTTAAATGTTTTCTTTCGATTACTTCTTCTTGGCTGCCGTTGCACCTGCCTTCGGGCGCTTGGCACCATACTTCGAACGACGCTGACGACGACCGTCCACGCCTGCGGAATCCAGAGCACCGCGAACCAGGTGGTAGCGCACACCGGGGAGGTCCTTCACACGACCGCCGCGAACCAGCACGATGGAGTGCTCCTGCAAGTTGTGACCCTCTCCGGGGATGTAGGCGTTGACCTCCTTGCCATTGGTCAATCTTACACGTGCAACCTTACGCATAGCCGAGTTAGGCTTCTTGGGCGTAGTCGTGTAAACACGGGTGCATACGCCGCGGCGCTGGGGACACGCGGCGAGTGCCGGCGACTTCGATTTGTCCTCCAGGCTTACCCGACCGTTTCTTACTAACTGTTGAATAGTAGGCATTTTGTCCTTTTAATTTGTTAATTATTACTCGTTTACGAGGCGATTTCCAGCCTCATGCTTGTTTTCCTATCACACAAACAGGACTGCAAAGGTACGAAAAAATTTCGAAACACCATATATTCCGCCAACTTTTTACGCTGATTTTCCCGCATTTCGACCCTGTCCGCCCATTTTGCCTATTCTTTTTTCTTATCGAATTCCCAAAAAGATAACAACGCATTTATATACATTCATTCAAAACACTATTCGACAGCTATTTACAGTCGGTTGCCGGCTCACCCTGACGCCCTCCGACCGCCGCGCAGGGTCCGGCCTTCGAAAGCGGAGAGGGGGCCGAAACGCCGCAGGCGAAAAAAAATAACCGACAAATGGATATTTTTCCCTACCTTTGTGAAAATTTGCAAATTTCGACATCTTATGGAATATAATTTCAAGGAGCTGGAGGCCAAATGGCAACAGCGCTGGAAGGAGCGGGGCACCTACCGCGTGGAGGCGGATCCCGCACGCCCGAAATTCTACGTTCTCGACATGTTCCCCTACCCCTCGGGAGCGGGTCTGCACGTCGGCCATCCGCTGGGCTACATCGCCTCCGACATCTACGCCCGCTACAAGCGGTCGTGCGGATTCAACGTGCTGCACCCGATGGGCTACGACGCCTTCGGTCTGCCGGCCGAGCAATACGCCATCCAGACCGGACAGCATCCGGCCGTCACGACGGCGCAGAACATCGCCCGCTACCGCGAGCAACTGGACAAGATCGGCTTCTCGTTCGACTGGAACCGCGAGGTGCGCACCTGCGACCCGGCCTACTACCACTGGACCCAGTGGGCGTTCCTGCAGATGTACGACCACTACTACTGCAACGACTCGCAGCAGGCGCGGCCCATCTCCGAACTCGTCGAGGCCTTCCCCAAATACGGCAGCGAAGGGCTGAACGCCGCCTGCACGCAGGAGCTGCACTTCACCGCCGAGGAGTGGAACAGCTATTCGGAGGCCGAGCGCGAACAGGTGCTGCTGAACTACCGACTCGCCTTCCGGGCCGACACGATGGTCAACTGGTGCCCCCAGCTGGGAACCGTGCTTGCCAACGACGAGGTGAAGGACGGTCTTTCGGTCCGCGGCGGTTTCCCCGTGGAACAGAAGCGCATGAAGCAGTGGCTGCTGCGCGTGACGGCCTACGCCCAGCGCATGCTTGACGGACTGGAGACGCTGGAGTGGAGCGACTCGCTCAAGGAGATCCAGCGCAACTGGATCGGCCGCTCGGTGGGTGCGCAGATCTTCTTCGACGTGAAGGGCTCGGACCGCAAGCTGGAGATCTTCACCACCCGTCCCGACACGATCTTCGGCGTCACTTTCATGGTGATCGCCCCCGAACACGAATGGCTGACGGAGCTCACGACGGCCGACAACCGGGCCGCCGTCGAGGAGTACGTCGCCGCCACGAAGAAGCGCTCCGAGCGCGAGCGAATCGCCGAGACGCGCCGCGTGACGGGCGTCGCGACGGGCTCCTGCGCCGTCAACCCCTTTACGGGGCGGGAGATTCCGATCTATGTATCCGACTATGTGCTGGCCGGGTACGGCACGGGGGCCATTATGGCCGTCCCGGCGCACGACTCGCGCGACTACGCCTTCGCCCGCCACTTCGGACTGGAGATCGTCCCCGTCGTCGAGGGGGGCGATCTGGAGAAGGAGTCCTACGACGCCAAGTCGGGCCGGATGATCAACTCCGGGTTCCTGAACGGCATGGACGTCAAGGAGGCCATCGGCCTGATGTTCGAGGAGGTCGAGCGCCGCGGACTGGGCAAAAGACTGGTCAACTACCGCCTGCGCGACGCCATCTTCTCGCGCCAGCGCTACTGGGGCGAGCCCTTCCCCGTCTACTACGAGAACGACATCGCCCGTCCGCTCCCGGCCGACGAACTGCCGCTGGAGCTGCCCCCCATCGCCGACTTCGGCCCCACGGCCGAGGGCGAGCCGCCTCTGGCCCGCGCGGAGCGGTGGCACACGGCCGACGGCTGCCCCTACGAACTCTCCACCATGCCGGGCTTCGCCGGTTCGTCGGCCTACTACCTGCGCTACATGGACCCGCACAACGACCGGGCGCTGGTCGGCCGCGAGGCCAACGAATACTGGCGCAACGTCGACCTCTACGTCGGCGGCATCGAACACGCCACGGGGCACCTGATGTATTCGCGCTTCTGGAACATGTTCCTCTACGACCTGGGCTACGTCTGTGAACCCGAGCCCTTCAAAAAGCTCGTCAACCAGGGCATGATCCAGGGCCGTTCGAACTTCGTCTATCGTGTGGTGGGCACCAACCAGTTCGTCTCGCTGGGCCTGAAGGAGGGGTACGAGACCCAGGAGATCCACGTCGACGTCAACATCGTGAAGAACGACCAGCTCGATCTGGAGGCTTTCCGCGCCTGGCGCCCCGAGTTCCGCGACGCGGAGTTCATCCTCGAAGACGGCAAATACATCTGCGGCTGGGCCATCGAGAAGATGTCGAAGTCGATGTACAACGTGGTGAACCCCGACTATATCGTGGAGAACTACGGCGCCGATACGTTGCGCATGTACGAAATGTTCCTCGGTCCGCTGGAGCAGTCGAAGCCCTGGGATACGAACGGCATCGACGGCGTGCACAAGTTCCTGCGCAAGTTCTGGCGGCTCTTTTCCGACAAGGCCGGCAACTTCGCCGTGGTGGACGAGGAGCCCACGAAGGCCGAGATGAAGTCGCTGCACAAGACCATCAGGAAGGTGCGCGAGGATATCGAGAACTTCTCGTTCAACACCTCGGTGGCTGCCTTCATGATCTGCCTCAACGAACTGGGCAGCTGCCACAAGCGGGCCGTGCTCGAACCGCTCACGGTGCTCATCGCCCCCTTCGCCCCCCACATCGCCGAGGAGCTCTGGGAGCAGCTGGGCCACTCGGGAAGCGTCTGCGACGCCCCCTATCCCCAGTTCGACGAGAAGTACCTGACCGAAAGCTCGTTCGAATATCCCGTATCGGTGAACGGCAAGCTCCGCTTCAAGCGCGAGTACCCCCTCTCGGCCGCTCCGGCAGAAATCCAGGCCGATGTCGTCGCCACCGAGGAGGCGCAGAAGTGGCTCGACGGAAAAGCCCCCAAGAAGGTGATCGTCGTACCGGGTAAAATCATCAACATCGTCATCTGATGAAACGGATCCTGCTCACCCTGACCCTGCTGACGGGTTTCGCCCTCTGCGCCGCCGCGCAGGAGCGCTACGGTGCCGACCACGTTCTCAAGCTCTGGGACAACGCCACGGCGCCCCACTCGAACGGACTCACCGGTCCCGAGACCGAGGACGACCCGTTCCGCATCGGCAACACCACCGAAGCGGTGCTCTACATCTACAAGGCCGACCCGGCCCGCGATACCGGACTGGCCGTCGTGATCTGCCCGGGCGGCGGCTACCGCCGGCTCTCGGTCGACACGGAAGGGTTTCTGTTCGGCCGCTGGCTGGCCGAGAACGGCATCACGGCCGCCATGTTGAAGTACCGCATGCCCAACGGCCACCCCGAGGTGCCGCTCGAGGATGCCGTGCAGGCGCTGCGCGTCTTGGCCGGGCAGGAGGCCGGAGCCACGGGCTTCACCGCCGACAAGGTGGGCATCGCCGGCTTCTCGGCCGGCGGTCATCTGGCCGCCTATGCCTCCACGATGGGCGACTTCCGCCCCGCCTTCTCGATCCTCTTCTACCCGGTCATCACGGGCGAGGAGGGCCGGTGCCACCGCGGATCGTTCGACCAGCTGCTGGGGCAGGGGCGAACCACCGAACAGACCGCCTTCTACTCCCTGGAGCGGCAGGTCGACAGCCTGACGCCGCCGGCCATCCTGCTGCTCTCGGACGACGACCGGGTGGTCCCGCCCGTCAGCTCGACCCGCTACTACGACGCCCTGAAGGAGCAGGGCCGGCGCGCCTCGATGCACATCTACCCCTCGGGCGGCCACGGCTGGGGCATCAAGAAGAGTTTCGCCTACAAGGCCGAGTGGCAGCAGGCATTACTGGAGTGGCTGGAAAACCTGAAATGACATGACCCATCACCTCGCCCTGCTGTTCGCCCTGCTGTGCATCGCCTGCGGTCGCCCCGCACCGGAGACGCTCCGCCCGGCCCGCTACATCTACACGGCGGACCGGATGGCCGACCCCTCGGCCTACGTCTTCGACGGCGTGCACTACATCTACCCCTCGCACGACCGGATCTCGGAGGTGACCGACCTCGCCGACGGCACCCTCACACCGCTCGACGGACGGACGGGGCAGACGGAACAATTTGAATTTTGAATTAAAAATCGTATCTTTGCCGGCAAAAGCAAAGATACGTATTTTTTATGGCAGACAACAGCATACTGATGAGGCTCGACGGCCTCAAGCTCAAGTACGAGGAGGTCGGGCAGAAGCTCACCGACCCCGAGGTGATCGCCGACGTGAAACAGTTCATCGAACTCACCAAGGAGTACAAGGAGTTGGAGCCCATCATCGAGACCTCGGAGCGCTATCGCACCGCGCTGGCCAACCTGGCCGAGGCCAAGGACACCTTCGCCAACGACAAGGACGAGGAGATGCGCGAGATGGCGCGCGAAATGATCGCCGAGATCGAACCCACGATCGAGCCGATGGAGGAGGAGATCAAGCTGCTGCTGATCCCCAAGGATCCGCAGGATGCCAAGAACGCCATCGTCGAGATCCGCGGCGGCACGGGCGGCGACGAGGCGGCCATCTTCGCCGGCGACCTCTTCCGCATGTACACGAAATACGTCGAGACGAAGGGGTGGCGATACGAAGTCACCTCCTTCTCCGAGGGTGCCGTGGGCGGCTACAAGGAGGTCGTGATGAAGGTGACCGGCCAGAACGTCTACGGAACGCTGAAATACGAGTCGGGCGTGCACCGCGTGCAGCGCGTGCCCCAGACCGAGACGCAGGGCCGCGTCCACACCTCGGCCGCCTCGGTGGCCGTGCTGCCCGAAGCCGAGGAGTTCGACATCGAGATATCGATGAACGACATCCGCAAGGATATCTTCTGCGCCTCGGGCCCCGGCGGACAATCGGTCAACACCACCTACTCGGCCATCCGCCTCACGCACATCCCCACGGGCATCGTCGTGCAGTGTCAGGACCAGAAGTCGCAGCTCAAGAACTTCGACAAGGCTTTCGAGGAGCTGCGGACCCGCGTCTTCAACCTCGAGTACTCGAAGTATCTGGACGAAATCGCCTCGAAGCGCAAGACGATGGTCTCGACGGGCGACCGTTCGGCCAAGATCCGCACCTACAACTACCCGCAGGGGCGCATCACCGACCACCGCATCAACTACACGATCTACAACCTCGCCGCCTTCATGGACGGCGACATACAGGACTGCATCGACCACCTGATCGTGGCCGAGAACGCCGAGCGCCTCAAGGAGAGCGAACTGTAGACCGAACAGCAGCGACAAAAGGGAGTGTGCCGAAATCCGGATACACTCCCTTTCATTTATGAAACAATAAAAGAGCGGCCGAGCCCGTTCGACACGAAAAGCGGAACGACCATGCGTCATCTTCTCACCATAGCCTTCGCCTGCTTCGCTGCCTCAGCCGCCGCGCAGGAGCCCCTCTATATCGTCAACGGAGAGGTCCGCTGCGAGGTGCGCTCCATTCCGCCCGACGACATCGAGCATATCGAGGTCTTCCCGGCCGAAGAGGCGACCATCGCCCGGTTCGGCACCGAAGCCGCGAACGGCGCTATCGTCCTCACGCTGCGCTACGACCGGCCGGCCCGCTTCCCCGGCTCCGACTCGCTCTCGTTCGCCGAGTACGTCGCCCGCGAGGTCGACTGGAAGGAGAGCGACCCCACGGCGCGGGTGGTGCTGCGCTACACCGTCGACGAGCAGGGCGCAGCCGCGATCTCCGAAGAGCTGGAGGCCACCGACAAACGGCTGCTGCGCCGCGTGCGCAAGGCGTTCGAAACGGCACCCGCCTGGGCTCCGGCAACGAAGGAGGGAGTTCCCGTCCGCAGCGAAGGGGTCCTGCGCCTGCAACTCCCCGCCGGCCGCCCCATGCCCCGCGAACGCTACGTCGTGATCCGGTAGAGGGGCTCTACTTTTTCATCACGAGCCGGGTGGTCCGGTAAACGCCCTCACCCCTGAAACCGACCCGGTCCAGCCGGAACAGCGTATCGTTATCGAAACGACCCAACGTCGAGCCGTTGGCGAAGGGCGAATCCTCCGTCGCCAGCGACCAGGTCGATCCGCCATCCGACGAATAGGCGAGTACGGATCTCGGATCGGTCCACCGGTTGGTCAGCGAGAACACGTGGTTATCGCTCCGGGCGAGGAACTCGGTGATGAAGTGGCCGCCGCCGAGCCGGCGCCCCCAGGCTACGGAGCTCTTGTAATGGAGCCAGCCGTTCCGTATTTCGTAGACCTTCGGAGCGCCCCTGCCGATAATCATGACGAGATTCTTATCCCCTGCCATGTAATCGGGATAGGGGATCGGGGTCATGGTCACCCGGTCCGTGTCGACATTCCAGCTGCAAAACAGAATGGCTCCGTCCTCCTCCCGACAGACGAAATAGGCCGTCCTTCCCGAGAAGAAGGCTTTATCCGGCTTCCTGATCCGACCCGGCAGCGAAAGGTCGGTCCAGTTGTCTCCCCCGTCCTCCGAGACCTTGACCTCTTCACCCGCGAAGACCGCCACCCGCTGCCGATCGAACGGATGAATCCGCTCGATCCGACCCGGAAATTCGACGATCTTCCTCCACTCCGCACATCCGGCACTCCGCCGGTAAATCTCCGAGGAATCCTCTTTCCGGACGACGGCATAGAGCGTTCCTTCGATATGCGCGACTTGGGAGCAGTCATCCGTCCACTCCCCGACCGTCCGCCAGGAAGTCCCTCCGTCGACGGTCTGGAAAACAGCTCCGAAATTCCCGGCTCCGGCCGCCATGTATCCCGTATCGGAAGTGACGTAGAGCGGAGCCTCCAGCAGGATACCGCTCTGCACCCGGTCCGCATCGGATGCGACCAGCTTCGTCTCGAACTCCCGGATATCGAACGGAAGCACTTCGAGCCGTTTCAACGGAGGATAAGGCGCGGGCCAGCTCCGGCAGCCGGCCATCGCAAGGAGCAGGCAGACGACAACCGCCCACCTGGCCATACTATTCAGAGAACTCATCATGCTCAAAAATAGCAAATAAAATCCGAAACACGAAATCGGGGCGGAAAAGAGTTCTCCGCAGCGCGGCGGAACGGCAAAAATTCCTACCTTTGTGACATGATCCCCGAACAACATCTCTCGCTGAGCCGGCTGCAGGCGCAGGTGAAGGGCGTTCTCGCCGAACGCTTCGCGCTGCCCGTATGGGTGGCGGCCGAGGTATCGGAGCTGAAGGTCAACTACTCGGGTCACTGCTATCTGGAGATGGTGGAGAAGGGCGAGGCGGACGGCATTCCGAAAGCGCAGGCGCGGGCCGTGATCTGGCGTTCGCACTACCCCCGTCTGGCGGGTTATTTCGAGGCGGAGACGGGCCAGCGGCTCGCGGCCGGCATGAAGATCCTCTTCAAGGCGACCGTAAACTACCACGAGCTCTACGGCTTCTCGCTCCAGATCACCGATCTGGACGCCTCCTACACGCTGGGCGACATGGAGCGGCAGCGGCAGCAGACCATCGCCCGGCTCCGGCAGGACGGGGTGTGGGAGATGAACCGTGAGACGGAGATGCCCGCAGTCGTGCAGCGCATCGCCGTGGTGTCGAGCCGTCAGGCCGCCGGCTATCAGGACTTCTGCAAGGAGATTGGCAAGAGCCCCTACGACTTCCGGGTCACCCTCTTCGACGCCTTCATGCAGGGAGCCGCCGCCGAGGATTCGATCATCGCGGCTCTGGGCGAGATCGCGGAGCAGTACGACCGGTTCGACGCCGTGGTCCTGATTCGGGGCGGCGGCTCGGCGAGCGACCTGAACTGCTTCAACGCCTACCGGCTCTGCGCCCACGTGGCGCAGTTCCCGCTGCCGGTGCTCACCGGCATCGGGCACGACAAGGACACCAGCGTCGCCGACATGGTGGCCCACACGGCCCTGAAGACCCCCACGGCCGTCGCCGGATGGCTCGTGGAGCGCATGGCCCGCGTGGAGGGGTGGCTGGACACGGCCGCCCTCGCCCTGCACGACGCAGCCGCGACCCTCTCGCGCAGCCATCTGCTCCGGCTGGAGCGGCTGCAAAGCGACCTCAAAGGGCTCTGCGAAGCCCTCTCGATCCGCAAACGGGCCGAACTCGATACGCTGGCGAGCCGTCTGGGCGACGCCTGCGAACGGCTCTTCGACCGCGAACGGGGGAGGCTGGAGAGCGCCGCCCTGCTCGTCGAGAGCCGCTCGCCGCACCACATCCTGCGGCTGGGGTTCTCCATCGTCCGGGCCGGGGAACGGGCTCTCGCCTCGGCGAAAGGGGTCCGTCCGGGCGACACCGTAACGATCGAACTGGCCGACGGCACCCTGCGGGCGACCGTCGAAACGACAGACGAATAAAAAAGGCAGCAAAGATATGGCAACGAAAAAACAACCCTCCTACACGGAGGCCATGAGCGAGATCGAGTCGATCCTCAAGCGGTTCCGCACCGAAGAGATGTCGGTCGACGATCTGGCTCGCGAAGTGAAGCGCGCAACCGACCTGATCGCCCTCTGCAAGGAGCGGCTGCTGAAGAGCGAGACCGAGGTCAAAAAGGTGCTCGGGACGGAATGAAACGAGTGATAAAGTGGACGCTGGGGCACCTTCCCCGGCCCGTGGTCCAGCTGTTGGCCGGCTGGCTGGTACCGCTCTACGGCCTGCTGCTGCGCGGCAGCCGCTTCACCTGCCCGGTCTGCGGACGGTCGTTCCGCAAGCTGCTCCCCTACGGCTACGTCGACCCGCGCGACAACGCCCTCTGCCCCTCCTGCCTCTCGCTGGAGCGCCATCGCCTGCTGTGGCTCTGGCTGCGACGCGAGACCGATCTGTTCGAGCGGCTGCCCCGCCTGCTGCACGTCGCTCCCGAGGTGTGCCTGATGCGCCACCTCCGCCGGGCCTACCGCAACCGGCCCGACCGCTACGTCACGGCCGATCTGGAGTCGCCGCTGGCCGACCTGCATTTCGACATCCAGCAGATTCCGCTGGCCGGCGACAGCTTCGACGCAGTGATCTGCAACCACCTGATGGAGCACGTCGCCGACGACCGGCAGGCGCTCCGCGAACTGCTGCGCATCCTGAAGCCCGGCGGGCTGGGCGTGCTGCTTGCCCCGGTGGACTACGCGCGCGCCGAAACCTTCGAGGACGACACGATCACCGACCCCGCGGAGCGCACCCGCCTCTTCGGGCAGTACGACCACCGGCGGGTCTACGGCCGCGACTACGCCGAACGGCTGCGGAGCGCGGGATTCGAAGCCCGGGAGATCGACTACGCCGCCCGCTTCACCGCGGAGGAGCGGCGCCGCTACGCCTTCGCCGCCGACCGGCTCTACGTGGTTCGCAAACCCCTTTGAAAAGTTCGTAAGGCCGCTTTTCCGGCTCGGAGACGGACCAAATCCCGAAATATTTACTAACTTTACGCCCGAAGGCTCCGCCGCCTTCCGCTAAAGGTTTATGAGTATGGATACATCCCGTTACGATTCGCTCCGGGAGCTGGTTCGTTCGAACTTCTCCTCCGTCACGCAGCTGCTCGTCAAAGAGGCGCTCGACTACGCCGCCGAGAAACTCGACGGCCGGTTGCGCTACGACGGCACCCCCCTGCTGGATCACGGCGCCGCCGTGGCCCGCATCGTCATCTCGGAAATCGGCCTGGGCCGCAACTCGACCGTCTCGTCCATCCTGCACGACGTGGTCCGGCTGGCCCACAAGGAGCGGTCGGGCGAGGAGTTTCTGCTGCTGATGAACGACATCGAGAGCCGCTTCGGCGAGGCCGTGGCCGGCATCACGATGGGGCTCTGCAACATCTCGGAACTGAAGGTCAAGACCGCCAAGGAACAGGCGTCGAACTTCCGCGACCTGATCGTCTCCTACTCGCAGGATCCGCGCGTGATCCTCATCAAGCTGGCCGACCGGCTGGAGGTGATGCGCTCGCTCGACATCTTCCCCCGCGAGAAGCACCGCAAGAAGAGCTGGGAGAGCCTGAACCTCTACGCCCAGATCGCCCACAAGCTGGGCCTCTACAATCTGAAGAGCGAACTGGAGGACATCGCCCTGAAATACCTCGAGCCGCAGGACTACGAGCATATCCGCACGAAGCTCGAGGAGACCGAGAAGGAGCGTCAGACCTTCATCGGCCGCTTTCTGGAGCCGATCCTCGAGCGGATGGACCGTCAGGGGATCAAATACCACATCAAGAGCCGCACAAAGTCGATCTACTCGATCTGGACCAAGATGCACAAACAGCGCGTACCGTTCGAAGGGGTCTACGACATCTTCGCCCTGCGCATCATCATCGACTGCCCGCGCGAGCTGGAGAAGCAGCTCTGCTGGACGGTCTACTCCATCGTCAGCGACTGCTACGTCCCCAACCCGGAGCGTATGCGCGACTGGATCTCGATTCCGAAGTCGAACGGCTACGAGTCGCTGCACACCACCGTCTCGGCAAAAGGGGGCAAGTGGGTCGAGATTCAGATCCGGACCGAGCGGATGGACGCCGTGGCCGAGCGCGGCATCGCGGCCCACTGGCGCTACAAAGGGGTGAACCAGGGAGCGCAGACCAGCGAGATGTGGCTGGGACAGCTGCGCGAGCTGCTGGAGGAGAAGACCCACGCGCTGGCCGAACGGTTCGAATCGAAACCCGTCTCGCACGAGATCTTCGTCTTCACCCCGAACGGCGACATCCGCAAGCTGCCCGAAGGGGCGACGCTGCTCGACTTCGCCTTCGACATCCACTCGGGGCTGGGCTCCACCTGCTCGGGCGGCAAGGTGAACAACCGTGCCGTCTCGATCCGCGAGGTGCTCCGCAACGGCGACATCGTGGAGATCATGACCCAGAAGAACCAGACGCCCAAGGCCGACTGGCTCAACGTGGTCGTCACCTCGAAGGCGCGGTCGAGGATCAAGGCCTACCTGCGCGAGGAGCAGGTGAAGAATGCCCGCATGGGGCGCGAGGAGCTGGAACGCAAGCTCAAGAACTGGAAGATCGACAAGCCCATCGACGAGGCGGTGGGCTATCTGTGCAAATACTTCAAACTGCGGACGGGCACCGAGCTGTACGCGCTGGTCGCCACCCAGAAGATCGAGATCGGCTCGCTGAAGGAGATTCTGAACCATTGGCTCTCAGGCGCGGCGGACGAGGAGCGCCGCCAGGCCGCCGCCGAGCAGGAGGCCGAAAAGCTGCGCACCGCGGCGAAGCGGGAGAGCGTCCCGCACCGGAGCGATGCGCTGGTGATCGACGAGGCGATCAACAAGATCGAGTATAAGCTGGCGAAGTGCTGCAACCCGATCAAGGGGGACGAGATCTTCGGCTTCATCACCATCGGTTCGGGCATCACCATCCACCGTACGGACTGCCCCAATGCCAAGCGCCTGCACGAGAACTACCCCTACCGCGTCATCGAGGCGCGGTGGCGCGACCGGGCCGACGGCGCCTTCCGGGTCGTGGTCGCCATCGTAGCCAAAGACGAACCCGGCATCGCCAACCGGATCACCGAGGTGGTGAGCCGCGATCTGAAGCTAAATATCCGCACGCTGAGCCTCACTTCGCGCGGCGACGGGTCGGTCGCCGGCACCATCAGCGTCGAGGTGCCGGGGACGAGCGTGGTCGACATGCTCATCCACTCGATCGTCCGGATCAAGGGCATCCAACGCGCCTACCGCGTGTAGGAGCCGCACGGCACCTTTTTCGATGGCTCATCCGACTGCTGTCACCCGGCTCTGACGAACGGCCCGTTGCATTTCAAAAAAGCGCGGTCCCGGTACAGAATAATACCCGGAATAAGAAAGATTAAATAGAATGTAAAATGACCAGGACCCGCGCTTGGTTCCCGGCTGTCTTTCCATTTTACCTATTTTTAATCTTTCTTGGGTATTACACTGCGATCGCAGCCTTTCGCTAACAAAATTAAAGATTCGATTTATTATATCAAAATTATCCGACCGTTTTTTATTATTTTTTACGGCTTTTTGGAATAAAAAAGGTACATCCGTCGATGTTCCGGAACATCGACGGTGCGATTCGTGACGGATTTACGCCATTTCACCCTCGGGATCCCTCGATTCCGCTGCGCTCCACTCGGGATGACAGCTGTTTCTGTCACCTTGAGCGGAGCGATAGCGTAGTCGAAAGGTCTCGAGTTCGCCGAACTTTCGCCGGTGCGGTTCGCAAGGGCTCTTGCTAATCCGCCCTCGAGACCCCTCCACTTCGCTCGGGGTGACAGCCTTTGCTGTCATGTTGAGCGAAGGGGCGACAAGCCCCGAAGTCGAAACATCTCGACTCGTCGGAGCATTCACCTTTGCGGATCACAACGGCGCTCGGGGTGACAAAAAAGAGCGCGGAAAGAAATTCTTTCCGCGCTCTTTTAATTACCTCTACTATTTTTCGTACTCCATATTTCTAAAAAATTCATCCAATGCAATCCCATAAAAATTACAAAGAACTGCTAATAATACCACCGTGATATTCGTTTTCCCGATCTCGTACAAACCGACATTCACTCCCGTTCTGTCAGTTACAACTTCTTGAGTGTAGCCCCGTTCAACTCGGAGACATTTCAGACGAGCCCCGATTGATCGTAATAATATATCATTTGTGTGCTTCACTCACATTTTTTTTGCAAAGAACACTCCTAAATCATTTTTTTGCTCCTACGAATTCGTATGTTTAGATTTATTTTATTACTTTTGTCACATAATTTCAATAGTTATATGAATTATGCTAACTTTGCAATTGAGTAGTTCGGTATAGCCGACAAACATAATTAAAGAGCAGCAACTCTTTATACCGAAACAGAAAAATTGGGAATTTTCAAAGCGAAGGTATAAATGTTGCCAGCCCTTGATATGTTCCGTCCGAAAGGACGGGACTTGCAAGGGCGCGGTGCATTTCTTCGCTACGGTATCCCAATGCCTTCTGTTCGAAATGCTATCGCGTCCCTTGCTTTTTTTGCCGTCTTATGGGGCGCACGACCAATCCACTAACCCCAACCGTTATGCGCCGGCATCGAGAAGACACATTCCATACGACTTGCATAGTCAGTACGGCTCCCAACACTCGGGATGACAGTCTTTGCTGTCATGTTGAGCGGAGCGATAGCGAAGCCGAAACATCTCGACTTGACGGAACATTCACCCTTACGAACCATACACGCAATGCGCAGATCGCCGAAACGAACATAAATGACCGGTCCCGGTGCAGCATAATACCAAGATTGGAAAGAGGAATGCCCGCCGTCGATGGCTTCGTAACATATCACTCTACATTTAGTAGCCTCGACGGCGGTGCGTTCCACCCTTTGAGAGCCATCCTTCACACGAATGGCCGGCATGCCCTCATCTTATCAGCCATCCCTGGCGGGCATGCCATTTTCGAAAATTCATCCACCCTATATATCGGAACGTCCGCCGAAGAGAAACTGTGCGCAAGGATTGAGTGCTTGGCATCGGCTGGACGTTCCCCCTTTTATCACACATTTGGGGAGGCATGCCCTGCGCGGGCATGCCGTTTTAACCGCGCATTTCCATGACGGACGGCCTCTGAACGGATTTTACATCAATTCTCTTATTGGTATTACATACAGCTCACTCATCCGTTCATGTCGTCCGGCTTCTTTTCACAGCAAGCCCCGCCCAAACCGCAAGTCGGAATTATTCATGATTTTTATATTTATATGCGGTCGACGGCGGGGCTTCGCTGTCTTTCAGAGAGAGCCTGCAATGAAAGACGGAGATAAGGCCCAGACCTTATCTCCGTCATTTCGTTCGGCAGCGACGTCTACTTCGTCTCGCTGTCAGCGGCCTGGAAGACCGCCACGAGACTGCCCTCGTCGAGCAGCATCAGCATCGGGCCGTCCATGTCGTAATGCGTCACGCCGTCCAGCATCTGAAAGAACTGCGTCTCGCTGTCCATGTCGGGGCACATCATACGCGTGGCACCCAGCGGGCCGATCTTCAGCGACCGGTCCTCGCCGACCTGATAGCTACCCATCAGGCGGTTGCAGGCACCCTTGCCGCTCACGTCGCCCGTCTCGGCGAACCGCAGCGTGAAGCTGTCCGCATCGGCACCCTCCACGGCCCGGCCTCCGAGCTGCACCAGTTTCCACTCCGTACCGATCAGCGGGCGCTGGGTACGCTTCTGATGGGAACGGCATCCGCAACAGCCCGTCAGCAGCAGAACGGCTGCGCACAGGCCCAAAAAGAGATTCGATTTCATGGCTTTCATCTTTTTAATTTCCATTCGTCAACTTTTGTGCCGGCAAAAATAGTCCAAATAATCGGATCGCGAAAATATTTTCCGGACGGATCGCCGTTCGACCCGGAGAAAAGGCGTTGGAATCGATTTTTATTGTTACCTTTGCTACGGTTCCCTTTCGGACAAAACCGTTAAAAACGAAACGATATGAAAAAGATCATCGCATCGCCCCTGGCCCCGAAGGCCGTGGGACCCTATTCGCAGGCCGTCGAGCACGACGGAACCCTCTACGTCTCCGGACAGCTGCCCATCGACGGCGCCACCGGCAAGATGGCCGAAGGCATCGAGGCCCAGACCCGTCAGTCGCTCGACAACCTCGGTCACATCCTCCGCGAGGCCGGCTACGACTATGCCGACGTCGCCAAGACGACCGTTCTGCTCGACTCGATCGCCGACTTCGGAGCCATGAACGCCGTCTACGCCGAGTACTTCACGGCCGACATGCCCGCCCGCATCTGCTTCGAGGTTGCCAAGCTCCCGATGGGCGCGCTGGTCGAGATCGACGCTGTGGCGGTGAAATAACGATGGACCCGGAACGAAAAAGGTGCGCTGCGAACTGACGCAGCGCACCTTTCCCGTTTTTGTAAATAACTTGTCGATAAATAGGGGGCGCAAAAATTAGGTTGTCTCGAAAAAAAGGAACATCTTTGTAGGACCGTGACAACCCCAATCGGCTGTGAACACACGATAAAACAGATACATAGCTATGGCAGACAACAAAAAAGCACCGCAGGAGGTCAACTTCGCCGACGCGGTCGCCGAGTCGAAAAGGTATTTCGACGGAGACGAGCTGGCCGCCCAGGTGTGGGTGACCAAGTACGCTCTGAAGGATTCGTTCGGCCACATTTACGAGAAGTCGCCCGCAGAGATGCACGAACGTATTGCGGCGGAGATCGAGCGAATCGAAAACAAATACCCCGCACCCCTGAAGCACGAGGAGATTTTCCACCTGCTCGACCACTTCCGATACGTCATTCCACAGGGCGGCCCGATGACCGGCATCGGCAACAACTTTCAGGTGGCCTCCCTCTCGAACTGCTTCGTGATCGGCCATAAGAACCCGGCCGACTCCTACGGCGGCATCTTCCGCATCGACGAGGAGCAGGTGCAGCTCATGAAGCGGCGTGGCGGAGTGGGTCACGACCTGTCGCATATCCGCCCCACGGGCAGTCCCGTCCTGAACTCAGCCCTCACCTCGACGGGCATCGTCCCCTTCATGGAGCGTTACTCGAACTCCACGCGCGAGGTGGCGCAGGACGGCCGACGCGGCGCCCTGATGCTCTCGCTCTCCATCAAGCACCCCGACGCCGAACGATTCATCGACGCCAAGATGGACACCGGTAAAGTAACCGGCGCCAACGTATCGATCAAGATCGATGACGAATTCATGCGCGCAGCCCAGGCCGGAAAGCCCTATCGCCAGCAGTTCCCCATCGGAGCCGAAAAGCCCCGCTACGAACAGCAGATCGACGCCCGCAAACTCTGGAACAAGATCATCCACAACGCCTGGAAGTCGGCCGAGCCCGGCGTCCTGTTCTGGGACACCATTCTGCGCGAGAGCGTGCCCGACTGTTATGCCGACGAGGGATTCACCACCGTTTCGACCAACCCCTGCGGCGAGATCCCCCTCTGCCCCTACGACTCGTGCCGTCTGCTGGCCGTCAACCTGCTGAGCTACGTCGACAAGCCCTTCACGAAGGAGGCCTCGTTCGACTTCGCCAGGTTCGCCGACCATATTTATAAGGCGATGCACATCATGGACGACATCATCGACCTGGAGCTGGAGAAGGTGGAGCTCATCATCGAGAAGATCGCCGCCGACCCCGAGGATGCGGATGTCCGCTCCGTGGAGCTCAACCTCTGGAAAAAGATCCGCACGATGGCGCTCAAGGGCCGCCGCACGGGTCTCGGCATCACGGCCGAAGGCGACATGCTGGCCGCACTGGGGCTGCGCTACGGCACCCCGGAGGCGATCGACTTCGCCGTCGAAGTTCAGAAGACCCTGGCCGTAGAGGCCTATCGCGCCTCGGTCCGGATGGCCGCCGAGCGCGGAGCCTTCCCGATCTACGACGCCGAGAAGGAGAAGGACAACCCCATGATCGGCCGCATCCGCGAAGCCGATCCCGCCCTCTACGAGGAGATGGTGAAGGTGGGCCGCCGCAACATCGCCATGCTGACAATCGCCCCCACGGGAACCACCTCGCTCATGTCGCAGACCACCTCGGGCATCGAACCGGTGTTCCGCACGGTCTACAAGCGCCGCCGCAAGATCAACCCCTCGGACCAGAACGCCAAGGTGGACTACGTGGACGAGACGGGCGAAAAGTTCCAGGAGTACAACGTCTACCACCATAATTTCGTCAAGTGGCTCGAGGCCAACGGCTACGACACGGCGAAGCTGGAGAACATCTCGGACGAGGAGCTGAACCGCTGGATCGAGGCCTCGCCCTACCACGGCGCCACGGCCAACGACATCGACTGGGTGGCTAAGGTGAAGATGCAGGGCGCCATCCAGAAGTGGGTCGACCACTCGATCTCGGTGACGGTCAACCTGCCGAACAACGTCACCGAAGCGCTGGTGGCCGATGTCTACCGCACCGCCTGGGAGTGCGGCTGCAAGGGCGTGACGGTCTATCGCGACGGCTGCCGCTCGGGTGTGCTGATCGAGAAGAAGAAGGAGACGAAAAAGGAGGAGGCCCGCAACAACAAGCGTCCCAAGTCGATTCCGGCCGACATCGTCCGTTTCAAGAACGGGTCGGAGGATTGGATCGCTTTCGTCGGTCTGCAGGACGGCCATCCCTACGAGATCTTCACCGGCAAGATCGAGGAGGACGCCATGTACATCCCGCCCAAGATCACCTCGGGCCACATCATCAAGGTGCGCGAGGAGGACGGATCGAAGCGCTACGACTTCCAGTACCGGGACCGCTACGGCTACACGAACACCATCGGCGGCATCTCGCGTCTGTTCGACGAGGAGTTCTGGAACTACGCCAAGCTGATCTCTGGCGTGCTGCGCCAGCGCATGCCCATCGAAAACGTCGTCTCGCTCATCGAGTCGCTCCACCTGAACAGCGCCAGCATCAACACCTGGAAGACCGGCGTGGAGCGTGCACTGAAGCGTTACATCGTCGACGGCACCAAGCACAAGGGCAAGTGCCCGCACTGCGGCCAGGAGACGATGGCCTATCAGAACGGCTGCCTGACCTGCATGTCCTGCGGCTATTCGAAGTGCGGTTGATCTCCTCACCCTGTTCCGCGAAGCCCGAAACATACAGTTTTCGGGCTTCGCCGTTTTCGAAAGGCACTAATTTTGAGGGATATTTCGCATATTTGTACGTTTTTTTTGTCAGCATTTGTGAAAAAACATTATCTTTGTCGCGTAAACTGTCAAAAAAACATATTAAAACTAAAAGAATAGCGATTATGAAAAAACTTTTTCTTCTGGCATTGTGCACGGTTTTCGCCGCAAGTACGTTCGCCCAAGAGAATGAAGCTCCGGCCAAAAAGCCCAGCGTCAAAGGGTTCGTATCGAATGGCTTCTGGGACAACTGGGAGATCTCGGTAGGCGCAGGTCCCGCTACCGAGAATATCCACAACAATTTCGGCACGGGCGACCACGGCTCCTTCTGGCACCGCATCGGCTGGGAGGCCAACGTATCGGCCGCCAAGTGGTTCCACCCGGTATTCGGTGCCCGTCTGCAGCTGCAGGGCGGTCAGTTCAAAAACTGGCGCACGGCTCTTTCGGAGTCTCCCGAGTTCTCGCCGGCTCTCTTCGTACACGCCGACTTCATGGTGAACCTGTCGAACTGGATCGGCGGCTATCGCGAGGATCGCGTCTACTACGCCGTTCCCTTCTTCGGTTTCGGTTATCAGACCCTCGAATTCACCGATTCGGCCCAGAGCCACGGTGCCCTCAGAAACGACAGCTACGCCTTCACCGCCGGTTTGCTGAACAAGTTCCGCGCAAGCAAGTGCATCGATATCAACCTCGAGCTCAAGTGGTGGTACTATCCCGAGGAGGGACACTCCATGGATGACAACGGCAAGTCGATCTGCGCCTACAGCGCCACGGCCGGTATCACCTACCGCTTCAACAAGCGCAACTGGAACCGCGAGTTCGTCTACACCGGTCCCGACGCTGCCGCCTACGCAGCCATGGTAGCCGAGAAGGATGCCGCCATCGCCGCTGCCGTTGCCGAGGCCGAGCGTCTGCGCGCCGCCGCCAACAAGCCCGCACAGGTCGTAGAGAAGCCCGTTTACCTGACCGGCAAGAGCATCACCTTCTTCGAGATCGGCAAGACCACCCTTTCCGAGAAGGAGAAGGTTCGTCTGAACATCACCGCCGAGCAGATCAAGAAGAGCCCCGCCGACAAGGTATACCACATCCAGGGCCACGCCGATCCGCAGACCGGCAGCGCCGCCCGGAACCAGAAGCTCTCCGAGGCTCGTGCCAAGGCCGTTTACGACTACCTGATTTCACAGGGCGTAGATGCCAAGCAGCTCGACTACAAGGGTCTGGGTTCGACCGTCGAGCCGTTCTCCTCGCCCGCAACCAACCGTGTAACCATCACCGAATAATCGCAGGCTAACACGACATATCGAACCGCCGTCCTTCGAAAAGGACGGCGGTTTCTTATTGCAGTGGATTGCCGACATGAAATGCCGGGGAGAAGCGCACAATGCGGAAAGGCAACAGAACAATCGTGCATTGTGAATTAAAAAATACCCTTGATTTCGATTATCGATTATTTTTCCTACCTTTACACTCCCGAAACCTCTTCAGAACAGATAGAAAATGTATTTGCGCAAACTGTCGCTGGTGAATTTCAAGAACCTGGCCCAGGCGGAGTTCTCGCTGGGCGAGGGGATTAACTGCTTCGTGGGAAACAACGGAGCGGGAAAGACCAACGTGATCGACGCCATCTACTACCTCTCGATGTGCAAGTCCTCGCTCGCCACGACCGACGGGCAGAACATCCTCCACGATGCGGAGTTCTTCGTCGTGGAGGGGCACTACACCTCCGACGAGGAGAAGAGCGAGACGATCGCCTGCACCTTCTCCCGCAAAGGAGGCAAGATGCTGAAGCGCAACGGCAAGGAGTACGAGCGGCTGGCCGACCACGTGGGGGTGATTCCGGTGGTGATCGTCTCGCCGGCCGACGCCTCGCTGATCTCGGACGCCGCCGACGAACGGCGACGCTACCTCAACGGATTCATCTCGCAGCTCGACCGCAGCTATCTGCAAGCCGTCATACGTTACAACGCCGTACTGGGCGAGCGGAACAAACTGCTGAAAATCTCGTCGGACGAAGACATGCTGCTGATCTACGACCGGCAGCTCACCGAACACGCCCGCACCATCCACCGGCTGCGCCGGGAGTATGTCGAACGGCTGCAACCGCTGGCGGCAGAGTTCTACCGCACCCTCTCGGACGACCGCGAGCAGGTGACGCTCGACTACCGTTCGGAGCTCAACGACGCGCCGCTCGAGGAGATCCTCCTGCGCAACCGTCAGCGCGACCTCGTGAACCAGTTCACCGCGTCGGGGGTTCATCGCGACGATCTGATCCTGAAGATCGGCGGCTATCCCCTCCGCAAGTACGGTTCGCAGGGGCAGCAGAAATCCTTCCTGATCGCCCTGAAACTGGCGCAATACGCCGTCGTGGCCGAGCAGAAGGGGGAGCGGCCGCTGCTGCTGCTCGACGATCTGTTCGACAAGCTGGATGCCGGCCGCGTCACGCAGCTGCTGCGTCTGGTAGCTGGACCGGTGTTCGGCCAGATCGCCATCACGGACTGCAACCCCACCCGCCTGCGCACCATCCTCGACAAGGCTTGCGTGCCCTACCGACTCTTCACGGTCGACGGAGGGACCGTAACCCCATGAGACGGACGAAGACCCTGCTGATGGGCGACCTGCTGAAGGAGTTCTTCAGCCGCCCCTACATCGCGGCCAAAGTGGCCGAAGGGAAGCTTCCCGACACCTGGCGCGAAATCGTCGGAGAGCGGGCCGCGGCCGAGACCGTTGAACTGAAGCTCGAAAACCGGGTGCTCTACGTCCGGATCCGGTCGAGCATCCTGCGTTCGGAGCTCTTCTACCAGCGCGAGGCCCTGCGTCGCGAAATCAACGAACGCTCGGGAGTCAAGTTCGTGAATGTGGTCATCATCCGATAAAAGCCGCTGCCCGCGGCATTTTTTTCGCACTTTTTCCCGATTTCAGAAAATTTTAGCTAACTTTGCAAATTAGCAAAGAGATGCTTACAAGCAAAAAACCGAAAAAAAATAAATTATCACTATGGCAAAAGAGCAAATTACGAAACCCGAAGAGGTGACGTTGGAGAACGCGATGAGCAAAACCGAACAATTCTTCGAGCAGAATTCGAAATCCGTCAGCTACCTGCTGCTGGTCCTGATCGTGCTGGCCGGCTGCATCTTCGGCTACAAGAAACTGGTGGCCGAGCCCCGCAACGAAAAGGCGGCCGAGCTGATCGCGCAGGCCGAGGTCCGTTTCGGCGAGGAAAATCCCGATTTCCAGCTCGCCCTGGAGGGCGACGCCAACGGCGCCGGCTTCCTCGACGTCATCGAGCAGTACGGCTCCACCCCCTCGGGCAATCTCGCCAAGCACTGCGCCGGCATCTGCTACCTGAAGCTGGGCGACCTGGAGAATGCCGCCGCATACCTCTCCAAGTACGCACCCGTGAAGGGGCTGCCCGGAGCCATCGTCAACGCCCAGAATCTGGGTCTGCAAGGCGACATCGCCTTCGAGCAGGGCGACAAAGCCGCTGCCGTGAAGTTCTACGAGAAGGCCGTGGCCGCCGCCGACAACAACTACACCGCTCCCCTCTACCTCCGCAAGGCCGGCATCGCCGAGCAGGCACAGGGCCGTGCGAAGCAGGCCGAGGCCTATTTCCAGCGTATCCTGACCGAGTACCCCGCTTCGTCGGAGGCTCGTGAGGCCGAGAAACTGATCGGTTCGAACAACTAATCTCCACCCCGACCGCATGACCCGGATCCCTACCGCCCCGCATCGTCGCAAGCTGCCCGCAGCCGACGAAATGGCCTTCGGAATCGTCGTTTCGGAGCTTAACGGAGAGATCACGGAACTGATGCTCGAAGAGGCCGTGCGCACCCTACGCGAAGCCGGTTGTCCGGAGCTCAATATCCAGATCAAATATGTTCCCGAACTGTTCGATCTGGCGATGGGCGTACAATGCTTCGCCGAATACACCGATGTGGACGCCGTGCTGCTGATCGGCTGCCGGATCCGGCAGGAGTCGCACACCGATCCGCTGCCGGCACTCATGCAGAGCATCGGGCAGATCCAGATTCAGTGGAACATGCCCTGCGCCTGGGGAATCGTCGAAGCCGGCGACCGCAGCGAAGCCTACGAGCGAAGCGATCGCGGAGCCTGGGCTGCCGCAGCAGCGATCCGGATGGTTCATCTCCAGATCGAGATGGAGGCCGCATCGCCCAACAGCACCCCCGACCGCCGGAATCTGAACTGAGCCGCCGTCACCGAAAGCGCGTGCATCGAAGTCGATTTCGATGCACGCGCTTTTGCATGCAATTTGCCCGGAGCGGTCGGTATGAAAGCATATTCCTTTATCGCGACGGCGCTCGCCGCCGCACTCGCCGCCGGCGCACTCCGGGCGCAAGCCTGTACGCGCGTCCTCTATCAAGGACCCGCAGAGACGGTTCTTACGGGGCGGACCATGGACTGGAAAGAAGATCCGGAGAGCCGGCTGTGGCTCTTTCCGCGCGGCATGCACCGCAGCGGGGCGGCCGGAGAGAACTCGCTCGAATGGGTCTCGAAATACGGGAGCGTCATCACGTCGGCCTACGATATCTGCACCACGGACGGCATGAACGAAAAGGGGCTGGCGGCCAATCTGCTCTGGCTCGCCGAGTCGGTCTTCCCCATCCCGGATGCAAACAGAAAAGCCCTCTCCGTATCCATCTGGGCCCAGTACGTGCTGGATTGCTTCGCTACGGTCGCCGAGGTCGTAGAGCGCTTCTCGACCGGCGATCTCGATGTCGTGTCCGACTGGATGCCCGACGGCTCGCGGCCGGCGACCCTCCATCTGTCGATCTCCGACGCCACGGGCGACAGCGCCATCTTCGAATACATCGGCGGGAAACTCGCCATCCACCACGACCGCGCCTACACGGTCATGACCAATTCGCCCGTCTTCGAGCAGCAGCTGGCTCTGGACGACTACTGGAACGGGATCGGCGGGCTCGTCTTCCTGCCGGGAACCAACCGGGCCGCCGACCGGTTCGTCCGCGCCTCCTTCTATATCGGAGCCGTCCCCCGAACCGACGACATCCGCTATGCCGCAGCAGCCCTCACCGGCATCATCCGCAACGTATCCGTGCCGCTGGGCATTCGCACGCCGAACGAACCGAACATCTCCTCGACCCGATGGCGCACGATGGCCGACCAGAAAAACCGAATCTACTATTACGAATCGACCCTCGATCCGGCCCTGATCCGGATCGACTTCGGCGAGCTGGACTTCTCGGACGGCGCTCCCGTCCGCTGCCTCGACCCGAAAAAGAGCCGCCCGGTGCTCGCGAACAGCGCCGCCGAATTCGTTCCGGCCGCCCCGTTCCGCTTTCAGGCCGTCACGGGCGGCCGCTCATAGCACCGATAGAGAGTCCGATCAACAGCCCAAAAGGTCCAGCAGCCGGTCCGGGCGATCGATGATGGCATCGGCCTCCGCTCCGACCAGCTCTTCGCGGCTGCGGAACCCCCAGGTCACCCCCACCGACCGGATACCGGCCGCACGGGCCGCCTGCACGTCGATTGCCGAATCGCCCACGTGCACCGCCTCGCCGGCCGAAAGACCGGTCCGGCGCAGAATGTCGAGATCGACGGCAGGGTCGGGCTTGAGCGGCACGTCGGGCCGCTGTCCCGAGACGACCGCGAAGGGGATATCGGGAAAAAAGAGCCGCACCAGCTTCTCCGTGCCGGCCTGGAACTTGTTCGAGGCGACGGCCAGCCGCATGCCGCGGGCGTGCAGTTCGGCCAGCAGTTCCGGAATCCCGGCATAAGGGGTGGTGCGGGCATCGATGTGGTCCGTATAGTAGGAGACGAAATCCCGCCGGGCGGCCTCGACCGTATAGGGATTGCGCAGCGGCTCGGGCAGCGCCCGCTCCACCAGCCGCATAATCCCGTTCCCGACGAAACGGCGGTACTCCTCCAGCGAGTGCTGGGGCAGACCCCGCAGGGCCAGCACGGCATTGCAGGCGACGGCCAGGTCCCCGAGCGTATCGAGCAGCGTACCGTCCAGATCGAAGATAATCAGTTTGGTCATATCCGTTTCCTCATTTTCTGCGTGCAAAAATAGCGAAAAAGGGCGTAAGTTGCAACGATTCGCGCCCTTCGGAGGGAGGACGGATCGGGTTCCCGTTTATTTTCGCTAACTTTCGCTCTGCGACGAAGATTTACGAAAGATGAACGGATTGAAACGCATCGCACGATTCTACATCGACGGATTCCGCGGGATGACGCTGGGACGCACCTTGTGGGCCATCATTCTCGTGAAGCTGTTCGTCCTCTTCGCCGTGCTGAAGCTCTTCTTCTTTCCGGACCCCCTGGCCGGAAAGAGCCCCGACGAGCGGGGGTCGTTCGTCGGCGAGGCCCTGACGGAGACCCTGCAGCATAACGACTGAAAAAAACATACGATTCCATGTCCCCCGAAATCTTTCAAACCGTCGAATGGTCGCGGGCTCAGTTCGCCCTGACGGCCATCTACCACTGGCTCTTCGTCCCGCTGACGCTCGGCCTGGGATTCCTGATCGCCCTGATGGAGACCCGCTACTACCGCACGGGCGACCTCTTCTGGCTGCGCACCACCAAATTCTGGATGCGGCTGTTCGGCATCAATTTCGCCATCGGCGTCGCCACGGGCCTCATTCTGGAGTTCGAGTTCGGCACCAACTGGTCGAACTACTCCCACTTCGTGGGCGACATCTTCGGCGCACCGCTCGCCATCGAGGGGCTGATGGCCTTTTTTCTGGAGGCGACCTTCATCGCCGTGATGTTCTTCGGCTGGAACAAGGTCTCGAAGCGCTTCCACCTCGCCGCCACCTGGCTCACGGCCATCGGCGCCAACCTCTCGGCCCTCTGGATCCTGGTAGCCAACGCCTGGATGCAGAGCCCCGTCGGCTGCCGGTTCAACGTGGAGACCGTGCGCAACGAGATGACCTCGTTCGGCGAAGTGCTCTTCTCGCCCGTTGCTATCAACAAGTTTTTCCACACCGTCACCTCGTCGTTCCTGCTGGCCGCCCTGTTCGTCGTCGGGGTCAGCGCCTGGTACCTGCTCCGGGGCCGCGACCGGGAGACGGCCCGCCGGAGCATCGGCATGGCAGCTCCGTTCGGACTGCTCTTCGCCCTGCTGGCCGCCACGACGGGCGACAGGTCCGGCGCCGAAGTGGCCCGCGTACAGCCGATGAAGCTGGCCGCCATGGAGGCCCTCTACGACGGAGAGGCGGGAGCTCCGCTGACGGTGTTCGCCCTGCTGCGGCCCGAGGCGGAGCGCACCTCGAACGAAACGTCCAGACGGCTGCGGATCGAGATTCCGAAACTGCTCTCGCTGATGAGCTACCGCGATGTGGAGGCCTACGTGGCGGGAATCAACGACCTGATCCGGGGCAATCCGGAGCAGGGAATCCTTTCGGCCGAAGAGAAGATCGCCCGCGGACGCGAGGCCATCGGAGCGCTGGCCCGCTACCGGACAGCCCGCGAGGCCGGCGACCGGCAGGGGATGGCCGCCGTCGAACGGCTCTTCGACCCTGCCACCCCGGAGGGGGCGGAGTTCCTGAGCGAGAAATTCGCCTGGTTCGGATACGGTTATATCGACGATCCGGCCCGGCTGGTGCCGAACGTGCCGCTGCTCTTCTACTCGTTCCGCATCATGGTCGGCGCCGGTCTGTTCTTCATCCTGCTGCTGGGAGTCGTCTGGCGGCTCAACAGCAAGGAACGGCTGGCCGACAAGCGATGGCTGCTGCGGCTCTGCATCCTCGCCGTTCCGCTGGCCTACATCGCCTCGCAGGCGGGCTGGGTCGTGGCCGAAGCAGGCCGTCAGCCCTGGGCCATCCAGAACCTGCTGCCGGTAGGGGTCGCCGTCACGAAGATCGGCGCCTCGTCGGTCGCAGTCACCTTCTTCCTCTTTCTGGCTCTCTTCACCGCGCTGCTCGCAGCCGAGGTGAGCATCCTGTGTCGACAAATCAAAATCGGACCCGAAAAAGAATAACACCCCATGTTCACACTCGACTTTCTGCAACACTACTGGTGGTTTCTGATCTCCCTGCTGGGGGCCCTGCTGGTCTTTCTGCTCTTCGTGCAGGGCGGTCAGGCGCTGCTCTACGCGCTCGGCCGCACCGAACGGGAGCGGACCCTGATAGTCAACTCGCTGGGCCGCAAGTGGGAGTTCACCTTCACCACGCTGGTTACCTTCGGCGGAGCCTTCTTCGCCTCGTTCCCGCTCTTCTACTCCACCTCGTTCGGCGGGGCCTGCTACGTCTGGTTCGCCATCCTGATGGTCTTCGTCATTCAGGCCGTCGCCTACGAATTCCGTCACAAACCGGCCAACGTACTGGGTGGTAAGACCTTCAACGTCTTCATGCTCGTGAACGGATTCGCCGGGCCGCTGCTGCTGGGAACCGCCCTCGGAACCCTCTACACGGGCGCACCCTTCACCGTCGATCGGCTGAACATGGCCGATATGAACGGCGACAACATCATCTCGCAGTGGACGACCCCCTGGCACGGACTGGAGGCCGTCGCCTCGCCGGCACTCCTGCTGGGCATCGCCGTGGCCCTGCTGTCGATGCTGCTGGGGTGCCACCACCTGCTGCACGACACCGGGGACGACACGCTTCGCGAACGGACCCGCAAACTCGCAGGACGGGGCGCCCTGCCCTTCCTGCTCTTCTTCCTCGCGTGGCTGGCCCTGCTGCTGACGGGCGAGGGATATGCCGCAGACCCCGATACCGGAGTCATCGTCGCCGAGCCCTACCGCTATCTCCGCAGCCTGGCCCGCATGCCCGCCCTCTCCTGCACCCTGATCTCCGGGATCATTCTGGTGGCGACGGGGCTTCTGAAGGGGTGCCGGGGCTCCCGCGCCGCCATCCGTTTCAGCGGCACGGGCACGGTGCTGACCGTGCTGGCGCTGCTCCTGCTGGCCGGGTGGAACGGCACCGCCTACTATCCCTCGGTGGCCGACCTGCAATCGTCGCTCACGATCCGCAACTCCTCGTCGAGCCTCTTCACGCTGCGGGTGATGAGTGTGGTTTCCCTACTGATACCCATCATCTTCGCCTACGTCTTCCACGCCTGGCGCGCCATCAGCAACCGTCCTCTCACCTCGGAGGAGGTAGAAGCCGAGGAGCACAGCTATTGATCGGAACGCACGCACGGACCCCGGCCCTTCAAGGGCCGGGGCTCGTGCGTACAACAGCGGGTCAATCGATGAAAACAGGACCCGAAGCGGGCTTCATCACGTCGTGCACCGGCATCAGCTTCTCCGCCCCGACCTTCACCGTCCGGCTTGCGGAGAGCTCCTCGGACGAGAAGCCGAGCGAGAGGCGGTAGCGTCCCTTCGACACCTTCCAGGCCATATCCTTCTCGCTGAAGGTCGCCAGATCTTCGAAAGCGAGAGGCATCGTCACCGTGCAGCTCTCGCCGGCGGCCAGCTCGGGGGTCTTGCGGTAGGCCCTCAGCTCGATGGCAGGACGGTCAGTCTCGGGTGCGAGCTCGGTGGAGTAGAGCTGCACGACCTGCTTGGCGGCCCGATCTCCCGTATTGGTCACCCGGCACGAGACCTCGAAACCCCGGCCGGTCGGCGTCACCTCCATCTCCGAGAGCTCGAAAGTGGTGTAGGTCAGGCCGTAGCCGAAGGGATAGGCCGTCGCCACGCCGCGGGTCGCGAAATGGCGGTAGCCGACATAGATGTCCTCGACATAGTTCGTATAGTCCACGTTCGGGATATCGTACACCTTGCCGCTGCCGCAGAAGTTCTCGAACGACTGGTTGACGCCCGTCTCGGGGACATTGACCGGGAAGTTCTGCGCCGGCACGTCGGCATAGTCCAGAGGAAAGGTCATGGGGAGATGGCCGCTCGGCGAGACCTTGCCCGAGAGGACGTCGGCCACCGAGTGACCGCCCTCCTGCCCCGGCTCCCAGCAGACGAGCACGGCATCCACCTCGTCGCGCCACGAGGCGATCTCGACGGGACCGCAGACGTTCAGCACCACGAGCACCCGCTTGCCGGCGGCATGGAACGTCTTGCTGACGGCATGGATAAGCGCCTGCTCGTCGATACGCAGCCGGAAGTCGCGCTCGACATGTCGGTCGAAACCCTCGGAGGAGTTGCGGCCGATGGTGATGACCGCGAGGTTCGACGCATCCACGGCGCGACGGGCCAGTGCATAAGGGTCCCGGATCTCGTTGGCCCGCAGTTCGTAATGGCACCACCAGCGCAGTTTGCGGGCGGGCTCCATGCGGGCGTTCTCCCGCTTCATGTGGTTGAGATAGATTTCGTCCAGCTGCTCGTCGAGCGAGAAGCCGCAGGCCTTCAGTCCGTCGCGCAGATCGACCACGTAGGCCTTGTTGACGTCGCCCGAGCCCTTGCCGCCGGCGATGAAGTCGTAGGAGGTGACGCCGAACAGGGCTATTTTCTCATTCGGAGCGACCGGCAGCGTCCTCGCGTCGTTCTTCAACAGCACAAACCCCTCGCTCGCCACCTCGCGCGTCAGGCGTGCGTGCGCCGCGAGATCGGGATTTTCGGTCGGCTTGCAGCCGAGGAAGCGGGGCGTGCGGACCACGAGCCGCAGCACGCGCGCCACGCAGCGGTCGAGCGCCTTTTCGTCGAGCCGACCCTCGCGAACGGCCTTGACAAGGGCTTCGTACTGGTAATAGGCGCCCGGCTGGATCATGTCGTTGCCCGCAGCGATCTGGGCAACGGGATCGACACCGCCGCCCCAGTCGGTCATGACGACCCCTTCGAAACCCCATTCGTCGCGCAGGATATCTTCGAGCAGCTGCCGGTCCTGAGAGGTATAGCGGCCGTTGATGTAGTTGTAGGAGGTCATGACGGTCCAGGGCTGCGACTCCCGGACGGCGATTTCGAAGTTGCGCAGGTAGATCTCGCGCAGTGCCCGGATCGAGATGCGCGAATCGTTCGCCAGGCGGTTGATCTCCTGGTTGTTGGCCGCGAAGTGCTTGATCGAGGTGCCGACCCCGTTGCGCTGAACGCCCGCAATGAAGGCGGCAGCCGTCCGGCCCGCCAACAGCGGATCCTCGGAGTAGTACTCGAAGTTACGGCCGCACAGCGGATTCCGCATGATGTTGACGCCCGGAGCCAGCAGCACGTCGACGCCGTATTCGCGGACCTCGTTGCCGATAGCCTCGCCTACCTCGCGGATGATCTCGTCGTTCCAGGTAGCGCCCAGATGCACCCCGACCGGAAAACCCGTGCAGTAATAGGTCCGCTCGTCGCCAGGCCGCTTCGGACTGATCCGCAGCCCCGCAGGACCGTCGGCCAGCACGACGGGCGGAATGCCCAGCCGCTCGATGGGATAGGTCGTACCCGCCGCACCGGGGACGAGTCTGCGGGTATACCCCACCTGGCCCGCGGCCTCGGCATTGTCGGAGAGACTGGCCCCGACGACCAGATGGGCCTTCTCCTCGAGGGTCATCGCAGCGACGACGGCATCGATGTTCTCCGCGGTCAGCCGCGGCGGTTCGGCAGCCGTCGCCCGCACGGCGAGCAGGCAGACGGCCAGAGTCAGAAATCGGTTCATTCACAAAAAATTTAGGGTTGTAACAAATTCGGTTCAAGGTAGTTCAAAATCGGGAAACGGACCAACAATATCCGACCTGTTCGGGATAAAATCGTAAAACAGGGCCGAAATGTCCGGGAAACGCGCCGGAACGTCGCTTCGAAAGGGTTTGAACCCGAAACAAACCGCATTTCCGGAATTTTTTATTACCTTTGCCGACGATCTGGTAATTATGACCGTTTTTTTGGTCGTTTATACGGACCGGATCGCAATTAAACAGAGAATACAATTATGGGAAATTTGTTGCAAGGAAAGAAAGGAATCATCTTCGGAGCCCTGAACGAGCAGTCGATCGCCTGGAAGGTGGCCGAGCGTGCCGTCGAAGAGGGTGCCGAGATCATACTGACCAATACGGCCGTTTCGATTCGCATGGGAACGATCGGCGAACTGGCCGAGAAGTGCCGCACGGTCGTCATTCCGGCCGATGCCACGAACGTAGCCGATCTGGAGAATCTGATCGACAAGGCCATGGAGCACTTCGGCGGGAAGTTCGACTTCATCCTCCACTCCATCGGCATGTCGCCCAACGTCCGCAAGGGCCGCACATACGACGATCTGGACTACGACTACCTCTCCAAGACGCTCGACATCTCGGCGCTCTCGTTCCACAAGGTCATTCAGGTGGCCCGCAAGAAGGACGCCCTCAACGAGTGGGGATCTATCGTGGCCCTGAGCTACATCGCCGCCCAGCGGACCCTCTACGGTTACAACGACATGGCCGATGCGAAGGCGCTGCTGGAGTCCATCGCCCGCAGCTTCGGCTACATCTACGGCCGTGAGAAACACGTCCGCATCAACACCGTGTCGCAGTCGCCCACCAAGACCACGGCCGGCAGCGGCGTGCTGGGCATGAACGACCTGATGGAGTTCGCCGAAACGATGTCGCCGCTGGGCAATGCCGACGCCGACGACTGCGCCAACTACGTGCTGACGCTCTTCTCCGACCTGACCCGCAAGGTAACCATGCAGAACCTCTACCACGACGGCGGATTCTCGTCGATGGGCATGAGCCGCCGCGCCATGCGCATCTACCAGAAGGGAATGCGCTTCGAGGACGTGAAGGAGCACCAGTTCCCCTTCGGCCAGACCGAAGAGTAGGCTCCCGAAGCCTGAAAAAAAGCGGGATGCTCATCAGCATCCCGCTTTTTCATATCTTTTCCGGTTCTATTCCAGCTCCAGAAGCGCCATCAGCCTGCGCGACAGCTCCGCATTGTCCAGTATGCCGTTGATCCGCTCGGCGCCGGCGCCGTACAGATAGACCGGAACCAGAATGCCCGTATGGCTTCCCGTGCCAAACTTGTACTCCATCCCGCTCTCCGAAGCGGTGAAGTCGGCCTTGCGGCTGGGCATCGTGAGCCCGCCCGTCTCGTGGTCGGCCGTCACGACCAGCAGCGTCCCAGGGTGGTTGTCCGCAAAACGCATGGCCGCCGATACGGCCGCCTCGAAGTCGCGGACCTCGGCCAACACACCGTCGGCACGGTTGCCGTGGCTCTCGAAATCGATCTGCGACCCCTCGACCATCAGCACGAATCCCGTTCCGACGGT
>Ga0209064_1000962_pt1 | contig 55347 bp, 44 predicted proteins | sample Inofromicrocosms_FD_187498 | JGI IMG/M metagenome (GOLD analysis project Ga0209064, IMG submission 187498) | Mouse cecum microbial communities from Vienna, Austria - Inoculum for glucosamine and mucus D2O microcosms (SPAdes) (version 2) | ecosystem: Host-associated > Mammals > Digestive system >...
AATCAAGTATCTGAGAGGGCAAAACTATCTGCGCCAACATCTGTAAGTAGTCATTTTCCATGACACAAAGCTCGCAATAATCTTTGGTTGTGAAAAATTTATTTCCCCACGGTTTTTCTACTGACCCGTTAAAAGGTTTGTTAGAAAGGATAACGCAGATGTAGGTCCGAGGGGACCGGTGGGCGAACGCGAAGCCGAAAGGCAGGCGTCGCACCACTTTTAGGGAAGGGCGGAAGCCCTTTTTTTGTTGAGAAATGTCGGTTCTTTTATCGGGCGGTAAAAGGTTGGCAAATGATGTTGTGATTAGCTTGTAATTGTTTGGCGGACCTGTAAAATAATTGGATCGGATTTTCAATTGTGTGGAGAGCGAATATAGGAATGCCACCTAAAGACATTCATTTTTTATTTAAGATAATATTGCCGTTCAGTCCGTTTTTTTCAGAAAAAGAGGGGTAAGTACGTTCTTTTTTACTATCTTTGCGCGTCATAAATAGGCATAACATAGGAACAAATACAAAAAAATAACAAAACAAAAACAACCAATGGCAGCATTACAAAAAATCAGAAGTAAGGGCGGTTTGCTGATAGCGGGACTCGGCCTTGCCTTATTTGCCTTCATTGCCGAAGAATTTTTCCGTTCCATCGAGACGACTTCGGCCATTAACAAACAACAGGTGGGCGAAGTTTATGGTGAGAAACTCTCCGTACAGGATTTCCAGAACATGGTGGAAGAGGCCTCGGAAGTAATGAAAATCCAGCGACAGACTGACAACCTTTCCGAACAGGACATGGAGAACATCCGTCAGCAGGTGTGGCAGTCATACGTGAACAACAAAGTCATCGAGCATGAGACGGAGAAGTTCGGTCTTTTTGTGACGGATGAAGACGTTCAGAATACCTTGCGCGAAGGCCGTGCCCAGTCTCTTATGATTCTGGCACCGTTCTTCGGGAATCAGAACGGACAGTTCGATTTGGCTTCTCTTCAGAACTTCCTGAAACAGTATGACCAGATGGTTGCCCAGGCCGCTCAGACCGCTCCTCAGCAGGTAGAGCAGTTGCAGTCTATCAAGAATCTGTGGGAATATGCCGAGAAGGAACTCCGTAAGGAAATCCTTCGCAATAAGTTCTATGTTCTTCTGGCACAGAGCTTCATTTCCAATCCTGTTACGGCCAAATATGACTTTGAGGCACGTACCGAGCAGAGCAATGCCGAAATTGCTGCCGTTCCTTATTCTACCATTGCAGACAAGGACGTCCAGATTACAGACAGCGAACTTAAGGCTATGTATGAGAAATATAAAGAGAATTTCCTTACGACGGCCGAGACGCGTGATATCAAATTCATTGATGTTCCCGTTACTGCCAGTGCTGCCGATCGTGCCGCTTTGCAGAAAGAGGTTGAGGCTTTGCAGGCAAAACTTGAAAGTACGGATGACGTGGCAGCTGTAGTTAACAGCAGCAAGACGGCTTATCCTTATTCCAATCTTGCCATGAGCAAGAATGCGTTCTCACGTATGAGCGATATTTCCGCTTCGCTGGATTCCATGTCTACAGGCAGTGTGAAGGGCACTTATTACAACGCCGCAGACAACACGATGAATACCTATAAACTGATCAGTAAGATCCAGGCTCCCGACTCTGTTCTCTGCCGTCAGATTTTTGCTCCTGCCGAATCGCCGGAAAAGAGCAAGGTTCTTGCCGACAGCATCTTCAAGGCTTTGCAGGGCGGTGCCGACTTCAAGGCTCTGGCAAAGAAATACCAGCAGCCGGGTGATTCGTCCTGGGCCGTTTCTTCTCAGTACGAAGGACCCGGACTGGGTGAAGACAATGCAAAACTGATTTCTGCCATCAACACGATTCCGACCAATGGCATTGAGGTGGTTTCCACCAATCAGGGAAGTATCGTTTTGCAGGTTCTGGACCGTCGTGCCATGACAACCAAATATAATGTTGCCATCATCAAGTGTCCTCTCGAATTTTCCAAGACAACCTATAATGACGCTCTTGGCAAGATAAATCGTTTCCTCGCTGCCAACCGTACATTGGAAAGCATCGAAAAGAATGCTGGCAAAGAGGGCTATCTTGTCCGCGATGTCAAGAATTTCAGCAGTTCGGACTTTTCTTTGCAGCAGTACATCGGTGGCTCCGGCACCAAAGAGGCTGTACGCTGGATCTTTGACGAAGCCGAGAAGGGTGATATTTCCAAACTCTATGAATGTGGACGTAACAACGATCATCTTCTGGTCGTAGCCGTGTCAGATATTTACAAGCAGGGTTTCCTGCCTTGGGATAATGCCGGAGTGAAGGATTTTCTCACCAAATTGGTATTGCAGGACAAGAAAGGAGAGAAGCTGATGGCACAGCTGAAGAATGTGAAATCCATCGGCGAAGCTAAAAAGCAGAAAGGAGCCGTGGTCGAGAATCTGACAGGCGTGACGCTTTACGGTTACCCCCAGTTGGGAGCAATCGGAGTTTCCGAACCTGCTGTTGCCGGTGCGATATCTAAGACGGGAACAGGAAAATATACCGGTCCGGTCAAAGGTGCGGCCGGAGTATATATGGCACAGGTTTCCGGTAAGAACAAAGGTTCCGAGAAGTTTGATAAGGATGCCGAAATGCTCCAGACCGCTCAGCGTAACTTCCGTTATGTTTACAGCCAGTCTTACAATGGAGCCAGCGAATGGCTGATCAACTATCTGACGCTGAAGGCAGACGTAGTTGACCATCGTTACAAGTTCTAAGATCGTAGGAACGATTTTTTCCAGATAAAACCGTCGCTGTCCTCTTGCAGAGAGATAGCGGCGGTTTTTTTGTGAGGGGTGTCTGTTATTGGGATTCGGTGTCCAACTGTTTTTTCAGGTACACCATATCCTTCAGTGTGATGCCTTCGTCAATGACAGGGTGATCATAGTTTTGGGTGAAAAAATCCGGAACTCTGTGTGAGAAAGTATAACCGCAGGCTGCATAGAAACCGAGGGTGGCCGGGGTTTCTCCTGTTCCCAGCCGGATGGTAGTGGCTCCGCATTCGCGTTCCACATATTCCAGCATGGCGCGTCCGTAGCCTTTGCGGCGGAACTCTTCGTATACAGCCAGATTTTTCACTTCGATTTCATCTGAGGTCTCCCGTATGATGACACATACGGCCACAACTTTGCCTTCTGCATATCCGGCATACATCTCTCCTTGTTCCAGGTAGCGGTCTATCATGCTTTCCTGCTCGTCGCCGATGAGAAGCAGTTCCAGAAATTGCTTTCTGTTTCTTTCTATACGTTTTATCTTCATAGGCGAAAGCAAAAGGATTTATGCTGTTCCGCTTGTTGAGGGCCGGCCGTAGCAAGTCAGTGCTTACGTACGTCAAGAGTTTTCAGGCAGGATCCGTCCAGACTGTAGATGGAAATTACCTTCTGTTCATATACAGCGAAAGTCGGAAGGTTGCCTTCTTTCGGGAATGTTATGGAACCGGTATTGCAGATCCATTGCATCCGGTCTGTTGCTTGCAATTTCCATAAGTGGGTATGTCCGTAAAAGAGGACATCGTAACCTGTCTGTGGTGTGCTTTTTTCATTGTAGATGTGTCCGTGTGTCAGAAAGAGCCGTATTCCCTCGTCTACAATCAGGGCATAATCTGCCGAGATGGGAAAGTTGAGCAGCATGCCGTCCACTTCGGAATCGCAATTTCCCCGTACAGCCACGATTTGTCCGGCCATGCGGTTCAGCCGTGTTGCTATAGCCTGTGGATCCAGGCCTTCGGGCAGACCGTTACGGGGACCGTAGTTCAGGATGTCTCCCAGAATACAAAGCATGTCACACTGCTCTTTCTCATAGAATCGGAGAACTTTGTCGAGTGCCGGTAAGGAACCGTGAATGTCGGAAACTATCAGGTATTTCATATCTTCTTGTCTATTTTCCGCAAAGTTAGCATTTACCGATAGATGTGACAAAGGAAGTCGGATTAAATTTGACCGCATGGGAATTACTTGTTGAAAAGAAGCGGTGCTGAAAATATCTTAAATGGTGGATTCTCAGTTGTAAAATGATCTTTTTGGATAACTTTTTTCTTGTGTGTAAAATGTATAATTTTGATAATCAGATATATAGTTTCCTGAAATGGAAAATTTTCGGAAGTGTGGAAAACTTTGGGCTTTTAGTTTTTGCCTATCGGAAAGTTATACGTAGCTTTGCACGGCCAATCAAAAAGGAAGGATTCTTTCCTGTTGGCGGCAGATACATAAAACACTATTAATACGATTGTCGTGGAAAAAAGAACTTACAGTTACGAAGATGCCTTCCAAGCCTCTCTGGCTTATTTCGAAGGTGACGAACTGGCTGCCCGGGTTTGGGTAAACAAATATGCCATGAAAGACTCGTTCGGCAATATCTATGAGCAGTCTCCGGCAGACATGCATCAACGATTGGCCGACGAAATTGCCCGTATCGAGGCCAAGTACCCTAATCCAGTCAGTGCGGGACGTATCTTTGGATTGTTGGATCATTTCCGTTATATCATTCCTGCGGGAAGTCCTATGACCGGCATCGGCAATGATCAGCAAATCGCTTCGCTGTCCAATTGTTTTGTGATTGGTATTGACGGTAATGCCGATTCGTATGGAGCCATTATGAAAGAAGACGAGGAGCAGGTGCAGTTGATGAAACGCCGTGGTGGAGTGGGGCACGATCTTTCACAGATCCGGCCGAAAGGATCGCCGGTGAAGAACTCTGCTCTGACTTCTACGGGCCTGGTGCCGTTCATGGAACGTTTCAGCAATTCTACCCGTGAGGTGGCTCAGGACGGACGACGGGGCGCTCTCATGCTTTCTGTCAGTATCAAGCATCCTGATTCGGAGGCTTTTATTGATGCCAAAATGACGGAGGGAAAGGTGACGGGGGCGAATGTCAGCGTGAAAATAGACGATGGGTTTATGCGCTGTGCCATTGAGGGCCGTCCTTACCGGCAGCAATATCCCATTGATGCTGAAAAACCTTTGACAGAGAAGGAAATAAACGCGGCAGCGTTGTGGAAAAAGATCGTGCACAATGCCTGGAAAAGTGCGGAACCCGGAGTATTGTTCTGGGACACGATTCTCAGAGAAAGCATCCCCGATTGCTATGCGGATCTGGGATTCCGTACGGTTTCGACCAATCCTTGCGGCGAAATACCTTTGTGTCCGTACGACAGTTGCCGGTTGCTGGCTATCAATCTTTATTCATACGTGAAGAATCCCTTTACTTCCGAAGCAGTGTTCGATTTTGATCTCTTCCGCGAACACGTGGCATTGGCCCAACGTATGATGGACGATATTATTGATCTGGAACTGGAAAAGATAGACCTCATAGAAAAGAAGATCGAAAGCGATCCTCAGGACGAGGAGGTAAAGCGTACCGAATACAGACTGTGGGAAAAGATCCGTCACAAGACCTCTCAGGGCCGGCGTACCGGTGTCGGTATTACCGCCGAAGGCGATATGTTGGCAGCGCTCGGTTTGCGTTACGGAACTCAGGAAGCCACTGATTTTGCCGTCACTGTTCAGAAGACGTTGGCTCTGGCGGCTTATGCATCTTCCGTGCAGATGGCCAAAGAGCGTGGGGCGTTTGGTATTTATGATGCAGTCCGTGAGGAGAAGAATCCTTTCATTCTCCGCGTGAAGGAGGCCGATGCGGCTCTCTATGAGGAAATGCGCCGGTACGGTCGCCGCAACATCGCTTGTCTGACCATTGCTCCCACAGGAACAACCAGTCTGATGACACAGACCACAAGCGGTATAGAACCGGTTTTCCTGCCGGTATATAAACGTCGCCGTAAGGTAAATCCCAATGATCCCCAAGTGCGTGTGGACTATACCGACGAAACCGGAGATGCCTTTGAGGAATATATCGTTTATCACCACAAGTTCCTTACCTGGATGCAGGCCAACGGTATTGACACTTCGTGCAACTATTCTCAGGAGGATATTGACCGTCTTGTGGCCAGTTCTCCCTATCACAAGGCCACGGCCAACGATGTGGACTGGCTCATGAAAGTGAAGATGCAGGGAGCCATACAGAAGTGGGTGGACCATAGTATCAGCGTAACGGTGAATCTTCCGAACAACGTGAGCGAGGAACTGGTCAACCGTCTTTACGTGGAGGCGTGGAAGAGCGGATGCAAGGGATGTACCATCTATCGTGACGGATCTCGGTCTGGAGTTTTGGTGAGTACCAAAAAGAAAGAGAAAAAGACAGAAAGTGCCGTTTCAGTGCTTCCTCTCTGTGCTCCTCCGGAGGTAACGGAACGCCGCCCCGATGTGTTGGAGTGCGATGTAGTGCGCTTTCAGAACAATAAGGAGAAATGGGTGGCTTTTGTCGGTCTGCTTGGTGGACGGCCCTACGAGATTTTTACCGGACTGCAAGATGACGAGGAAGGCATTGTCCTGCCCAAGACTGTCACCAAAGGACGCATCGTCAAGCATACCGGTCAGGATGGAAGCAAACGTTACGACTTTCAGTTTGAGAACAAACGCGGTTACAAGACCACGGTAGAGGGGCTTTCCGAAAAATTCAACAAAGAGTATTGGAATTATGCCAAACTTATTTCCGGTGTTTTGCGTTACCGCATGCCTCTTGAGAATGTCATCAAGCTGGTAGGTTCGCTCCAGCTCGAAAGCGAGAACATCAATACCTGGAAAGTCGGTGTGGAGCGTGCCCTCAAGAAGTATATCAGTGACGGCACGGAAGCGCACGGGCAGAAATGTCCCAACTGTGGTCAGGAAACGCTTATTTATCAGGAGGGATGTCTCATTTGCAAGAATTGCGGGACCAGCCGTTGTGGATAGATCTCTGACAGGGATTTGACAAGAGACAGAAAGAAAGCAAAGCTCCTTTGATGGTAGCTTTGCTTTCTTTCTGTCTTTTGTCGGCTTTTAGGTGAGAGGAAATCAGTCACCCTCCGGTTCGCTGCCGGAAGTGTCCTGAATCGTATCTCGCAGAATGCTGACAGCACTGCCGTTTGTCGGAATAAGTACGGTAAAGGCTGGCCCGGACTCTATGCCTGGCTGCCCTATCTGTGCTCCAAAACATAGCGTATTTGCCTCGGAGCGTTCAGCGTCAAAAGCCATGCCCAAGAGTATAGTAGAAGTGCGGTCGGTTGCGGAGAGATGATTGAGGAAAGCCTCTTTGGTGAAAGTCTTGGAATAAAAACTGCTGCCATCGCGTTGGATTCGTATCTCTACACTGTTGTCATAGAATTCCTGTCCCAGTTCGTCCTTGACCGTGGAGAGCGATTTGTCGGCATAGCGGTGGATGCTGATGGTGTATTGGTGACCGCCAAGTGTGACGGACGATTCGCGTTGCAGATCTCCGTCGGCCGAGCGCGGGCCATCGGCAGGAGCCGTCAGTGCGGTGCTGTCCACATCCGTCTGTGACGGTTTGGTGCGGCCGCCGCAGGCGGTCAGAAGAACCAGAGAAGAGAATGCGATTATCAAAGGAGTCTTTTTCATGATTCGTAAGTTTGTAAAATTTTTGACGGCAAATTAACAAAAACTTGCGGACCCGTACAAGAAAAAATAGGTCTTTTGTTGTACCGGAACTGGAATTTTTCTATTTTTGTCCGTCAGAATGAATACGAAAATCATGACTCACGCAAAACCTGTCCGGATAGTTTTTATGGTCCTGATCAGTCTGGCCGTTGTCAGTCTGTGCGGTTGTAAAAAACATGGATCGTCTGAGCCGGAAGCAACGAGACCTGCTACCGATACGACCGCCCTGATCGTGATGCAGGCTACGCGGTGCGCACGGCTTTATACTACCGAGTATAAGATTCACAAAGTTGTGACGCATGAGGACGTGCGCCGTCTCAAGGGGCGAATCCTTTCCATTCCTGTAGATATGAATCTGTCTGTCGGCAGCCGCAAAGCAGCTATTCCTATCGACGTGACCCTGAAAGCCTATATAGATTTTGCCGGGTTCGATGCCGGCCATGTCCAGCGGGACAGCAACCGGATTGTTATCATCTTGCCCGATCCGCATATTGTCGCTACTGCATCTCGCGTTGATCATAAAGCTACGCGGCAATACGTCGACCTGACGCGCTCACGGTTTTCAGACCGTGAACTGGCTGATTTCGCCCGACAGGGAGCCGATAGCATTGTAGCCCATGCTTATCGGTACGGGCTGGAGGAATCAGCCCGGCGTAGTGCGGTGAAAACCCTTTTGCCCGTTTTGCGCCGTATGGGATATGAGGAGAGAGACATTACGGTGAAGTTCCGCAAGAATTTTTTGCCGGATGACTGGCGCACAATGATTACTTTCAACCAACCGGACTGATATGAAACCGACTATGCGAAGTTGTTTGACCAGACCGTTCCGACTCCTCTGGTCCCTGATGAAATACTGGCAGATATTGGCGCTTTTTTTGCTGGCGGGAGCGGCCTTTTGGATATACCGTGGCTGCGTGCGGGAAGACGTACCGTTGGCGATAGAGCATGATAAGTCGATAGACGTCTCGCCCGAGGAAATCCGTGCCATCCGTGACATCGGAGAATGGGAGTTCCTGTCGGTCAATACCGAGGAACTGGTGGAACTCAATGAGGCTGGCCTGTTGGGAGACAAGGAACTGGTGCGTATCTATACCGGAACATTGCGGCTGGGCATCGACCTGGGCTGTAGCGACGATCATTGGTTCGAGGCGCGTGGCGATACTGCCTTTTTGCATTTGCCGGCCGTAGGGTTGCTTGACCCTGATTTTATAGACGAGGCCCGCACACGTTCGTTCTACGAGAAAGGACATTGGGATGCCAAAGCCCGGCAAAAGTTGTACGAGAAAGCGCGCAAGGCCATGCTTCGGCGTTGTCTGACCCGTCAGAATCTGGAGCAGGCCGAAAAGAATGCCCGTGAGCAGTTTGAGAAGATATTCCGTTCCTTCGGTTTCGGAACGGTAGAGATTACTTTTGAACCTTCGAAAAAATAAAATTACCGTTGCCGTGTCCCGTCCCTCTTTATATTTCCCCAAAGTCGTGTTCCGGTTCTTTGCATCCGTTGTCCAGACGGGTCTTCTGTTCATTTTCGGTCTGGTAACGGGCTGTTCTTCCGAAGACGAAATGTCTCCTGTCCGGCCGCCTTCCGGAGATTTTGTGGAAGGCCGTACCGTACTTGTCTATATGTGTGCCCAGAATTCTCTGGGGGCGGACTTGCGTCATCGGAGTGATTCGGCCGAATTGGCGGAAGGGCGGAAGTTTCTGGCGGACGAAGACCGTTTGCTGGTGTTTCTCGATGATGGCGGGAAACCGCGCATTTATCTTTTTACGCGTGACGAGAAACATCCTCGTGTGGTCCGTCGCTGGACGGAGGACATCTGCTCGACGAAGCCGGAGACATTTGCCGAGGTGCTGAACTGGACACGTGAGAATTATCCCTCGCGGGAATACGGACTGGTGATGTGGTCGCATGCCGACGGATGGCTGCCTGCTACGGACAGAAACTACGTACGGCCTTACTCCTTTGGCATTGACACCGGATCTTCCTCTATGCGGGGCGACAAGGGACCGCAGATGGACGTGCGGGATATGGCCCGCGCCATTGTTGCGGGTGGCATGCACTTTCGGTATATTTTCTTCGATGCCTGTTTGATGCAGAACATCGAGACCTGCTATGCCTTGCGCGGAGTGACGGACTATGTGATTGCCTCGCCTATGAGCATTCCGGCGGCCGGAGCCTTTTATACCCATCAGATGCAGAACGGGCTTTTTGCCGCCGACCCGACGGAAATCGTCGGCACCTATTGGCAGGATGTGACGGACGAGGTCCTCTGGAATGATTATGATGACTATGGCATCGTCATTTCAGCAGTGCGTACCCGACGGCTGGAAGAGCTGGCGGCGCTGATGGCCGAAGTGTTGCCTCGTTCTGAGGCGGCCCGGGAACTTTGGCCGGATGTCAGCGGAGTACAGTATTATCAGGCCTATACGTCTAGTTATTTTTATCGGCCGCACAATTATGACATGCGTGATGCCATGCGCCGTCTCCTGTCGGCCGGGGATTACGCGCGGATGGACCGCCTGCTGGACGAAATCATTGTGCGTAAGGAAGCTACGGACTATTTTTGGATAGGGCCGGGCTATTGGACATACGGAACGGTGGACAAGGAGCACTATTGCGGTCTGTCCATGTTTGTGCCTCAGGAGGTGTATGGTGGCAATAGCCGTTTCACACCATTGGGAGATCTGAATGAGGCCTTTCGCCATACGGAATGGTACGAGGCCGCGGGATGGAAACATACCCGGTGGGGGCGGAATACGGAATCAGCAAAAGATATGCTATGAGAATAGAAAATATGGAAATATACTTGAAGGACATCCGTCTGTTTGCTCGTCACGGCGTGATGGAGCAGGAACGGCTTACAGGCGGGGACTTTACGGTGAGTCTCCGTCTGAGGCTTGCTGAAGCGGAAGGAGCCGTTTTCCACGACAATCTTTCCGATACAGTAAATTATGCCGAGGCATACCAACTGGTAAAGGAAGAGATGGGCCGTCCGTCCGCCCTCATAGAGCATGTGGCCGGCCGCATCCTTTCTGCTGTTTTTGAACGTTTTCCGCAAGTATCGGAGGCTGAGGTAGAGGTCTGTAAGAACAATCCTCCTATGGGAGCGGACTGTCGGGGAGCCGCTGTTTGTATCAAGGCCGTAAGATAACTGTTTTTTCATGGCATGACTTTTGCGGACCGCAGAACCTCCGAATGAGAATTGCAAAACTACTTGTTTTCAGATTTGAGTGTAAAGGTTCGGATAATATTCAGACTGTCCAATTGTAGTCCGGTATAAAGTTTTTGCCATGGGAGAGAGTCATCAGCCCAACAGGTACACCGAGCGCCGGCCGAGCAGCCGGCGACCTGCGGCTACCACCATCCATGAACATACGAGGATGACGAATGCTGAGACCGGTACACACAACGCTGCGGGCAGATGGAGCCACGACACGACATCGTAGCCCAGCCGCACAAAGAAATAGTGGACCATGTAGATGCCGAAACCGCATGCCGTGAGATTGGCCAGCAGTGCTGCCGTGCGCGATCCTGACTTTACGGGTACAAGGCGTGCCAGTAGGTACCATCCCACGGTCATCAGAACCACATTGGGCGTGTTGTAGGTCCAGAAAAGTTCGATCTGTTCAGGAGTCTTCTCGGGAAGGGCCAGGATATATTCGTAGCCTGTGAGGGTTATGGCGAATCCTGCGGCCACCAGCACAAGTGCTGCGGCGAGTGCCTTGGCAGGACGCGGATGTACGTAGAGGCTGAGATAGTGGCCGAGCAGTATGTAGCCGTTGAAGCCGGCGAAGTAGTAGAATAGTCCGAAGGAGTTCCATTCGCACGTGCCGAAAGCATAGCGGCTCACGAACTCGGTGAAGTAGGGCAGGAAGGTACTCAAAGCCCAAAGCGCGAGCACAATTTCTTTCTGTCGTCGTGTGGCACGTTCCACCCAGGCCGAGAAGATAGGCAGGTACAGATAAAGTCCCACGAGCATGTAGATGTACCACATGTGGCAGGCGATGAAATTGAACGTATAGGGAATGCGCGCCACGTTGGCCAGACCAGTGGAGAGGGCCTGGCTGTCGGTCTCGGCCCAGCAGAAGAGGCAGAACACAACGCTCTTGTCGAATCCCATGACTCCAGTGAGCCACGGTGTGAGATAGTAGACGACAGATCAGATGAGGAAAGGCCATAGCACACGCGGCAGCCGTTTGCGGTAGAAAGCCTCCATAGGCTGGCGTACCGGCAGTGAGAGGATGCCCGTGAGCATCACAAAGAGCGGTACGCAAGATCTTACCAGCGAACCCCAGCGGGCACCCCATGCCAGACACTCGGGTGAGGTAGTTTCACCGGACACTCCGTAGGTGGCGGCGGCATTGAAGGGATCGGCGGCATGGCAGCCCAGTAACAGGATAAAGGCAAACAGGCGCAATACGTCGCACCAAACGATACGTTCTTTGGTCATGGTGAAGTTTTAGAGATATAGGTTAATAATTGTGCAGTATGCGGGAGACTGTGGCAAACATGGTGTGTCCACGGACACACAAAGGTACGCAAAATATCTGAATCCGAAATGGTTTTTCAAGATTGGCAATATCCAGAGAATATAAGCAGTAAGCGGTTTGCGATGGCTCGGTAAATCGCATTCAAAAGAAAGGTCATACTCCCCTTACCGGTGATTTGCCCGTTTTCACCCACGTTTACTATGCGCCTACAATACGCATACTGTGGGCTACACCGTTGGTCTCCCTATCGGTATCAATCGGGGGGACTATGCAAAAGTTATTGGGGTGTTTAGTCAATTTCAGAACACAGCGATTTGTGGGAAAAGGCTATTTGCAGACAGGAATATAATAAGAGGGTGGTTTGCAACAAACCGCAATGTATCAGAATGCGTCACGGTGTGTCATTAGATTGGTCTCCCGATTGAGCCTCCCCAAGAAAAAGCCCTTGAAAGTGATTGACTTTCAAGGGCTTTGTAATGTTGTTGCGGTGCGTACGGGACTCGAACCCGTGACCCCATGCGTGACAGGCATGTATTCTAACCAACTGAACTAACGCACCAATGTTTCACTTAAAGCATTCTCTCTTGAATGCGGATGCAAAGTTAAGACTTATTTTTATTCCGGCAAAGAATTCATACTTTTTTTGAGAGTTTTTTTAGGAAAATGCAGATGTCTTCGTATTCTCCGTTATGGTAATGCCATTCCGGCAGGCTGGCTACGAGACCGTAGCCAGCCTGCCGGAACAGGCCGGAACTTCGCGGATTTGTCAGGGCCGGAACTTGTGCATAGAGGATGCGTAGGTTCAGAATATCGCGGGCATAATGTTCTAGGCTTCGAAGGGCTTCCCGGGCATATCCTTTGTTTCTTTCCGAACGCAGAAGGGCTATTCCGATTTCCGCCCTTCTGTCTCTCGGATTCAGATCCGTGAGATCTATCAGTCCCAGGCTTTTGCCGCTTTGGGAGTGAGAGATGATGAAACGTATGGCCTCGGCAGAGTAGGGGGATGTGGGCAGTGATGCGATGTATTGCCGGAGCGCATAACGGGAATAGGGGCCGCCAAGTGCTGTTACTTCCCAAAGGTCACGATCGTTTTCAATTGTGTACAGGAAGTCCAGATCTTCGGGTTCGGGTGCCCGTAGGAGGATGCAGGTATCTTCAGATGAATTGCTACTCATTATTCACCGGATTGAAGAAAAAGGTGTCGGCACCTGTGATAAGGACGTGGGTCTGAGGGTCGAATGTCCCGATAAATTTCCGATAGTCGGAGCGTGAGAACAAGTTCAGGATGTCCGTACGTGAGAAATCGTAGACATCATACACAATGTAGGTATAGGGGGCCGTGCTGATGCCGGAAGTGAGGTGCCCCTCAGGAGTCTGTCTGGTTGTTGTTTCTATGATATCAATGTTCAGGCTCCATTGGGCGGCCAACTCGCGAATGGCACCGGAGTGTGTTCCTAAATAGAGATAACGGATTTCCCGGTTTCGGCGGTAGGGAGTGATAAATGCTTTTATGTTTGTAATCTGCTGGCCGATAAGTGCAATAAGGCCTCTCACGAGAATCGCTGTTTTTATGGGGAAGGTAAAAAATACCCCGTAGTGGCGGTAGTGTTTTTTGAAGAAGATGAGCATAGCCTCGTAGAAGATATGCACATATTTGTAGGAACTCTTTTGGGTGCTTTCTCCTTTGTAGTGAAGGATGGGAGTGGGAAGATAGTAGTTTCTGTAGCCAGCCAGACGCAGACGATAGGAAAGGTCAATGTCTTCGCCGTACATGAAAAAATCCTCGTCGAACATGCCGCTTTTGTCAAGTGCAGTTTTTCGCACCAGCATGAAGGCTCCCGAAATGATGTCGATTTCGCTTTCCATGTTCTTGTCCAGATAGCGCAGATAGTATCTGCCGAAGCGCCGGGAGCGGGGGAACAGGGCCGCCAATCCTGTCATCTTGCAGAAAGCCGTCCATGGAGTGGGGTGTCCGCGTCGGGACTCCAGTGCGAAGCTGCCATTGTCGCGGAGCATCTTCACGCCCAATCCTCCCATTTCTGGATGGGAGGTGGCAAAGGCCAGACAATCCGTCAAGGTCTGTTCCGTTATCAGAGTGTCCGGATTCAGGAAGAGGATGTATTCGCCTGTGGCCTTCCGGATTGCCTGGTTGTTTGCCCTTCCAAATCCGATGTTCCGGGCATTGGCGATGATGCGGATCGTTGTGGAGCCGGAGATTCGGGGAAAGCGTTGGCGCAGATAGTTAATGGTACCATCTTGCGAGGCATTGTCCACGATGAAGATTTCCGTGGACATTCCGGAAGGAACGGATGACAGTACGGAACGGACACATTGTTCCAGATAGTGGCGGACGTTAAAGCTGACGATGATGACCGAGAGTTTCATCGCGTTTCCTCCTTCTTTTCGGACCCTGCGAGCAGGTGGTCCAAGTCGGTTTGCGAAGGCCGGCAGAACAGACTCGCCAAAAGGCAGATGAGCAGACAATATTGTGCCGTGTTTGTAGAGAGTGTGGCATAGTACAAGAAGGCACAGCCCCAGATGGAGACAGCTATAATGCACAGGCGCAGGGTATTCCATCGGAGATAGGCTTTCTCGGATGTTTTTTCCTGTCTTATCTGTTCCTTTACTGCACGGAGTGACAGCAGCCGCAGAGACGTATAGGTACCGCAGAGGGTTAAACAGATTGCAAGGATGTCCAGTAGATATAATGTCGTGGCGTCCTGTCCGATGAATCCAGTAGGCAAGTATTCCGATTCGGAGAGTAGGATATACAGTAGAGTTGTGATCCAGATTCCAATATAGGTGAATTGATGTATTCTGATTTTTTTCTTCATGGTCTTTTTATGTAAGTATGTATCCGATGGGAAGATCTCTATTTTCGCGGCACCAGTTCGATACGTGCGGCGATGGACCTTCCCAGCGTTACCTCGTCCGTATACTCCAGTTCATCGCCAACGCTGACGCCGCGGGCGAGGGTGGTCAGGCGTACGTTGGTGTGTGAGAGTTTTCGCTGGATGTAGAATCCTGTGGTATCTCCCTCCATTGTTGGATTCAGGGCGAGGATGACTTCATTCACTCCTCCGGCGTCTACTCTTTCTACGAGCGATTCCAGTTCGATGTCGGAAGGGCCGGTCCCGTCCATTGGCGAGATGACGCCTCCCAGCACATGATACAGGCCGTGGAACTGTCCCGTGTTTTCTATTGAGAGCACGTTGCGGATGTTCTCCACCACGCAGATCGTCGAAGAGTCGCGCAACGGATTGGAGCAGATGTCGCAAAGTTCGCTGTCCGATATGTTGTGGCAGCAACGGCAGTATTTCACTTCGTCTTTCAGCTGGGTGATACTATTTGCGAAAGCGTGTACCTCCTCGTCTTTTTGTTTGAGCAGATGCAACACCAGCCGTAAGGCCGTGCGCCTGCCTATCCCCGGAAGTTTCGCAAATTCGGCAACGGCTCTTTCCAGCAACCGCGACGGATATTGTTCCGTGACCATGTCGTTTGTTTTATTTTGTGGCAAAGGTACGTAAACTCCGTGGAAAAAGCTATCTTTGCCTATAAAAAATCAGGTGGATATGAAGATCAAGACCGCAGAATTTAAAATCAGTAACAGCGATGTTTCCAAATGTCCTTCGGACAGCCGGCCCGAATATGCTTTTATCGGGCGGAGCAATGTGGGGAAAAGTAGCCTCATTAATATGCTGACGGGACGCAAATCACTGGCCATGACCTCGGCTACTCCCGGAAAAACCATGCTTATCAATCATTTTTTGATTAACGATGAATGGTATCTGGTGGACCTTCCCGGTTACGGCTACGCCAAAAGGGGGAAGAAAGAGCAGGAAAAACTGAGAGTGCTGATAGAAAGCTATGTACTTAGACGTGAGCAGCTGACAAGCCTTTTCGTTCTGATTGATTCCCGGTTGACACCCCAGAAGATTGATCTGGAATTCATAGAATGGTTGGGCGAGAACGGAGTGCCGTTTTCCATCATCTTCACCAAGGCCGACAAGAACAAACGGATGGAACTGAAGAAGAATGTGACTCGTTTTCTATCTGTTTTGGCGGAACAGTGGGAGGAACTCCCTCCTCACTTCATTTCGAGCAGTGAGACGAGGCTCGGGCAGGAAGAGATTCTTGGCTATATCGGACAGATTAACGAATCCCTGACCATCAATGCAGTGGACTGACAGGAGCAAACTTGTCAAGAGTACGCTTGTTGTGGCAGCGGGACTGATTGCGGCGATATCGCTGATGGTCTCGCGAACGCTTGTTCGCGATCTTTCCGTGGAAGAACGTAACAAGATGGAGGTGTGGGCAGAGGCCATGCGGGCACTTATCCGTGCCGATGGAACCACGGATCTCAGTCTGGTGCTGAAAGTAATAAATGGCAACAATTCCATTCCCGTCATAGTGCTTTCCGAATCCGGCGAGGTGATGGAGACACGTAACATTTCCATTCGTGAAAAAAGTGATTCGCTGGTCGAAGTGAAGGAGATGGCGGCGCGGATGCGGCAGGCCGGAAATTACATGCGCATGGAATTGCTCTCTGGAGAAGACGGAGTGAAGGAACCGCCTATATATATATGTTACGAAGAGAGTCTGATGTTGCAGCGGTTGGCTGCCTGGCCATACGTACAACTGGGAATCGTGGGCCTTTTCATTGTTGTGGCAGTTTTTGCGTTGCTGGCTTCCAAACGTGCCGAGCAGAACAGGGTGTGGGTGGGACTCTCGCGAGAGACGGCCCACCAGTTGGGAACTCCTATCTCCTCCCTGATGGCCTGGATTGAAGTGTTGCGTGAGAACTATCCAGACGATGTCCTTCTTCCCGAGATGGAGAAGGACATTTGCCGGCTCAGACTGATAGCCGAACGTTTCTCGAAGATCGGTTCAGCTCCTGGGCTGAAGGAGGAGAATCTCTGCGAGGTCATCAGTCATGTAGTGGAATATATTGCCCGTCGTGCTTCCGACAAGGTTTATATGACGTGTAGTTTTCCCGATGATGTGGTGCGGGTGCGCATGAGTGCTCCGCTTTTTGAATGGGTGGTCGAGAATTTGTGCAAGAATGCCATTGATGCCATGTCGGGGCAGGGCAGCATCAATATATACGTATATAGTTCGGGCAACAAAATTGCCATTGACATCTCCGATACTGGAAAGGGAATTTCCAAGAAAGACTTCCGTAACGTGTTTCGTCCCGGATACACCACCAAGAAGCGTGGTTGGGGACTGGGGCTTTCTCTTGCGAAACGGATCATTGAAGAATACCATGGCGGAGAAATATATGTGAAGCGAAGCGAGCCTGGTGCAGGCACTACTTTTTGTATAGAACTCAGCAAGACCCGTTGACGTGTAGGAGGGGCAGAAATCGCGTGCTTTTCCGTAGTTCCTCCGTGGTATGCAGAGTCCAAGATCAGAGGCAAATACAACCGCGCTGCCCACAAGCAGAGCAAACCGACCAAGGCCACCAATATACCCAACCGTACAAGCATACATGAGCGTCCGACTGAGTCTGATGGCTCAAGGCTCGGAGGCTGGGAAATGGATCTTTTTATCGGTAAGGGCAGTTAATGGAGGCTTCCTCGTTTTGGCCAAAATAAACACTTCATACTGCATCATCGAGAAGCTGCCGCATGGCAAGAAGGAAAAAGAGATTGCCAAAGTCAATCAGCTGGACGCAGACCTGAAAATCATGCTTGAAGAGGCCCCGAATCGCTGCCTGAAGGAGTCGCAGACTAAAGAGGGGGCTTGTCATACACAAAAAGTAAGCCCAACTTCTGCCTTTCAAGAAGTTGGACTCACTCTTTTACGGTTTTGCGGACAGTAATAAATATATTTGTTATAAATGTAGATTAATAAGAAGATTTGTGTTACCTTTGCGGCCGGAATAAATCTATTGTGTACTATGAAACAAAAAACCGTTTTTATTGCGGCAATAGGGATGGCTGCGGCTGTCTCTCTTCCTGTATGCGGGCAGATCGATTGGGATAAGAAAAAATATCCCGATTATTCTCCTAAGATGAAGCCTAATGCGGGTTTGGCTGTTCGGAACAATTCTGTGAAGCGTCCGGACAGGGTGAATAATGCAGAGACAGTCTATTTCCCTCCGGTTTTCAATCAGGATGGAGGCTCATGTGGTTCTGCTTCCCGTATTGCCTACATGTTCAATTATGAAATCAATGCCTGGCGTGGTCTGGACGGATCTCTGGAAGAAAACCAGTATCCCACGCATTTTACATGGCTGTTGACAAATAGTAATTCCGGCAAGGATGGCATGGCCATAGCCAACGGTATTCCTAATGTTCCCACCTATGGTGGCCGCACCTATTCCCGTCTGTTCGGAAATCAGGATTGCAGTGATTCTGACTTCGGATGGATGAACGGATATGACAAATGGTATGCCGCTATGCACAACCGTCTGGAGCGTACTGCCAATTTCCCAATCTCGGTGGAAACGGAGGAAGGGCGCGAGGCTGTGAAAAACTGGCTTTGGAACCATAATGGAGATACCAGTTTTAAGGCCGGTGGTATCTGTGGAATCGGAGTGGCATCCGGCGGTGTCTGGAAGAATATACCCAGAACCACTACCAACAGTGCGATAGGTGTGACCGGACAGTATTATGTAGATTCATGGGGTAAGCAGGTAGACCATGCACTGACTATCGTAGGTTATGATGACCGTGTGGAGTTTGATCTTGACGGAAACGGTATCGCTGGCGAAAAGGATAAAGATGAGGTGGGAGCATGGATTATTGTCAATTCCTGGGGTGCCGGATGGTGCAACAAAGGTTTTATTTATTGTCCGTACAAGAATGCGGTGACAACGGCTGCCAGTTCAAGTTATTATTATCCTGAGGTCTATTATATACGTAAAGACTACAAGCCTCTTCGCACGTTTAAGATCAAGATGGATTATTCCAAGCGAAGTGAGATAAAACTGACAGCCGGTATTTCTGAAAATCTGAATGCGGAGATGCCCGAGCGTACGGTCGATTTTGAGCATTTCAAGTATGCCGGCGACGGTGACGGAAATGGTTCCGATGCCACGACTCCTATGCTGGGACGATGGGCCGATGGGGTCCATGATGAACCTATGGAGTTCGGGTACGACCTTACGGATCTTTCTTCTTCTTTCAACACACGCAAGCCTTTGAAGTATTTCTTCATCATCGAAAGTAAAAGCAGTGCTTCGGGCACGGGAAAGGTACACGAGTGTTCTCTGATAGACTATGAGTTTGATGCGGAAGGTGTGGAGATTCCTTTTGACATGTCGAAAGAAGGAGTGAAGATAGAGAATAAAGGCAAGAAGACGGTAATTTCCGTAATAGCCAATGGAGAACCGCTTCATGCGCCGCGCAACATCGTACTGGGTGACGGAATTTTGTCGTGGGCCGCTCCAATGAGCTCTTCTTATGCGTTGAAGGCCTATAATGTATATCATAACGGAACGCTTCTTGCGAGAGTTGCGGCAGACCAGTTGCGCTATGAGATCGAACCGAACGGTTTCAACTATAGCGTTTCGGCCGTTTACGACTATGAAGGGGCCGATTTTGAATCCATTTGTTCCGATGCGGAATTACCTGTCACTCCCGGCACTGTACCTGAACTGAATTTCGGGCGCTCCTTTATAGAGTCAGGATTCCAGATTCTGGACATTTTCTCCCAGAAGATGGAGAAGGTCACGATAGAATACTGGATTAAACCCTCGAAGTGCATTGACTGGAATCAGCAGATTGGTCCCGGATGGGGCAGTTTCTTGGCACATACGACGGCCAGTGGCGAATTTGTGGTAGGATGGAACACCGGCAGTCGCATAACTACGGCCGCCCGTACCCTGAGAGCCGGACAGTGGGCTCACGTGGCAATTGTTGTGGACAAGAATCAGATGACAGCCTATATTAATGGCAAGAAGGCTGGAGAGATAGCTTCTTCCTATTCTGGGCTTGGTGGCTTCGGAACATTGGATATTGGCCGTAGCGCAAACAATAGCGGTATCAGCGGAACAATGGACGAGCTGCGTATATGGAATACGGCCCGTACGCAACGGCAGATTCAGGCATTGATGTATGCCGAGATTGCCGATCCTCAGAATACTCCCGGACTGCTTGCCGAAATCAAGATGGATGAAAACGGTTCAGAGAAACCGGTGGATGCGACCGGACGTTATCAGACGGCGTTGTTCAGCGGAAACCAGAGCCGTTCCGCACAGAACAGTCTGTTCAGGGATACTCGGGTATTGGCTGCCGATTTTGCTTTCCCGCGTACTTCTTATTATACTGGTGAAGAGGTAGAGCCGGAGAACACTTCTTCGGCCAATTCTCTCCGTTGGATTTGGACGGTAGACGGCAGTGATGTTCAGTATGATATGGAGACACCCTCTTTCCTCTTTACAACACCCGGTGAGAAAAAAATCCGTCTGACGGCTTACGATATGGAAGGAAACAGTGTCGTAGCGGAAAAGATGCTCACGGTAGAGGCTTTGCCTCAGCCTGTGCCGGCATTTAGCCTTTCCTCATCTTCTGTTTCAATGGGTGAGCGTGTCAGCTTTATCAATTCGACGGAACCTGCAACAGGATGCACCTACGAGTGGAGTATGCCCGGAGCCGTGACAGAGAAGGCCAAGACCGTCAATGCGACAGCCGTGTATACGCGCTCCGGTGAATATTCCGTTACGCTTAAGGCAACGAATGCGTCAGGTAGCCAGACCGTTACTCACAAGGTGAAGGTTATGAAGACCGCTCCGGTTGCAGACTTCAACGTCTCTACCCCCATTGTCCTTAAAGGATCTGCCGTTACTATGCAAGATCTCAGCAAATACGATCCCGACAAATGGCACTGGCAGGTATCGGACAAGGCACATGTGCTCGTTTCCAATACCATGAACAACGAATTGGTTATGGATGCCCCCGGTGTGTATGATGTCAGTTTGGACGTAAGTAATGAGTCTGGAGAATCCTCGGTAAGCAAGAAAAGAGCAGTGATAGTCTGCAATGCGAACTCGTTCACCGGACTGAATTTTACAGGCAAGGCTTCTGAAGTTGTCTCTTTTAAGAATCCTATTACAGAAGACCAGACAGGATTTACAATCGACTGGTGGATGTATTCCAAAGGCAATAAAGTCTATAGCCATAAGATGGGAAATTCCATCAACGATTTTGTCATGAGGGTGGACGGCGAAGGTGCTTTGCATGTCATTATGGGTAAAATAACCTATACTACCGCTCCAGGTTTTATTGTTCCTTCCGAATGGCACCATTACGCCGTTGTGTTTGATCGCGGAGACCTTTATATTTACAAAGATTGCAGCCTTGAGTCGGCATTCAATACTCCGTGGACAGACAAGATGCCGGCAGTTTCCGAGAAGATGCAGATGGGAGGTAACGGCGGAGCCATGAATGCCATTATCGATGAGTTCAGAATATGGAACAGTGCGCTCTCTAAGGATGATCTTATGAGCTATGCCAATGCTCCGATAGAGGAGGTGGCACAAGCTGAGGAGCAGAGAAAACTGGCTTTGTATTATCAGTTCAACCAGAGTTCGGGCAATGTCAATGATGCTACATCCAATGGCAATACGGGCACCCGTTCCGGTTTCGGTCCCGAAGGTGATGCTTGGGGATCTTCGTTGGGTGTTTTCTGTCTCAGCACTGTTGAACGTCCGGATGTGACGGCTGACTATCTGACCAATTACCAAATGCCTTTTCTTATGACGGATGAAACGGTCAATCCTTATGATGCTGAACGTTATCGTGTTCTTTTGCAGGATTCTCCGCAGTCGGCCTGGAAAATCGAGAATCCGACGATTTTCCGTGATGTCATCACCGGAATCCATGTCGATACCAGTTTGGGACAAGCAATGGCCATCACCATGAAAATTGATGATTTCGAGGGAGAGGTGAATAACCATAAGCTTTATCAGACGATCACACTGCCTGCCGGTCATTATGCTTTTGGTGTAGAGGGGCTTACCGACATTGCCACCGATGAAGGATATGTCGTTGTTGCTGCGGGTGTAGGCTTACCCGATACGGAGAATCTGGGAAAACAGGCTTTGGCCTATTCCGAGCTTTCCAAGAAAGAAGTAGTATTTACTGTCAGCAAACCTACCGAGATTTCTGTGGGATTGTTGTTGAATGCCAGAGGAGAGATGACAATGGCTTTCCGTCGTTTCTATCTGGAGACCTTGTTCTCTAATGATGATTTCTCTTGGACTGGAATTGCTTCTCCGGGTGTCGGAGCAGAGATGTCCCGTCCGCAGATCCGGATTAACGGCCGCACGGTTGTGATCAGCTGTGGCGTACCGCAACGTGTGGCTGTTTACACCCCGTCCGGTCTGCCCGTTTATAGCGGACAGGTCAACGGAAGTGTCAGCGTGGAGTTGGCCCCTGGTGTCTATATTGTCGCAGGACAGAAGATTGTGATTCGCTGAAGAACTTTCTTGTAGCTTCATAAAGAGAAGAAGAGGCTGTTTCCTTTTTCTGGGAGACAGCCTCTTTGTCGTTTCGGTCAGGATTTGAGGAAATTTGGGAAGGAGTATGAAACCCCGTCGGTCGTATGAACAGCTCATAGAGACGAATCCGCTGTTGCGGTTCGTGCTGCCGCTTGCCACAGGCATTATGCTGGGCGAATTTGCCTATGCGGAGCTGGAAGGCAGGTGCGGGATGTTGGTTCTTGCAGTGTTGGCGGCGCTTGTTGTTTGTGCCGTGCTGTTATGGCAACGGAAGGCAGGCAGTTTTTTTGTCTTGTTGTTTTCTGTGATACTGAGTCTGGGTATAGTGGCTCTTGGAATGGCTCTTCTGGTCTGCGAGCGTGAGAGCTTACGGTGTGAATGGCCTGAAGAGGAAGGCAACTATCGTGCTGTGGTGATGGAAAAACCGCGTGAAACCGGTGGTGTGGAGGTGAGGCGGATTGTGGTGCTTGTCAGTCAGGGAAGGTACAGAGGTCGTAAGATACGACTCTCTTTGCAAGGTGGTTCCGGTCCGGTTTGTGCTGGTGATGAACTGTTTTTTCGTGCTCGGCCGGAGGAACCGCATAATGCCGGTAATCCGCATGAGTTTGATTATGCCGGATGGTTGAGACGGCAAGGCATAGTGGGGACAGCCTTCTGTAGGGACGGTCGGTGGCGGAACCGGGGACCGTCTGAGCGGATGCCGTTTCGTCTGAGGCTGTTGCGTTTTCGCGACAGGCAGGCAGAAAAATATTCCCGTTATATGAATGGACGGGCTTTGGCTGTGATTTCGGCGCTGACGCTTGGAGACAAGTCTCGTATGGACGGAGCTACGCGCGAGTTGTTTTCCCGGGCCGGTGTCAGCCATGTATTGGCATTGTCAGGACTTCATCTGGGCATTTTGTTCGCTCTTTTTCGTTTTTTCGTTCTGTCCCGCTGTCATCGGCGTGTTTTGCTGTTGTTGCTGAATGGGATTGGTCTGACCGCTTTGTGGGCATACGCGTTGCTTGTGGGATTGCCTCTGTCTTTGGTGAGAGCTGTGCTTATGTTTACCGTGATGCAAGCTGCTGCGTGTTTGCGGCGCGATACATCTTCGATCAACAATCTGGCTCTGGCGGCGTTGCTGTTGTTGTTTATTTCTCCCCAGTCACTTTTCGATGTAGGGTTCCAGCTTTCGTTTCTTTCAGTGTTCTCTATTCTGGTGTTGTTGCCCCAGTTGCCGGTTCCCCGTGTGGTAGTGCGTAATCGTTTTCTACGTCCGTTTCATGATCTTGTAGCTGTTTCCCTCTGTGCTTGGTTGGGTACGGCTCCTCTTGTGGCTTATTATTTTCATGTATTGTCGTTTTACTTTATTCCCGCCAATCTGGTGGCCGTGCCGTTGGCCTATGGGTTGTTTCTGTTGGCTGTCCTGTTTTTCGCTTGTCCTTTTCTGCAAGTTGTGACGGGGCCGGTTATGGGCATACTGTTGTGTTGGGCCGAGAACATCTTCGCTTGGGTTGCTTCCATTCCCGGTGCGGTGCTGGAATGCCGGCCTTCGGGCTGGGACACGTTGGTGGCTTATTTGTTTCTGATTTCCCTCATTGCTTTTTGGCTGATACGGCGGGTAAGATGGATCTATGTTGCGGCCGGTGTCCTGTTGTGTGGAGGGGGCTGGAGTCTGTTTTGTCAGGCGACAGTCCGGAACTCCGAGCGACTGGTCTTTTACAGACTGTCTTCCGTGACGGCAATTCATTATATACCGCCGTCGGGGCGGTCCGCTTTGTGGGTTTCGTGCGATTCGGCCCGTGCGCTTAAGGCTTTATCTTCCATTCGGCGTACTTTTTGGACGGCTGAAAAGATCGTGATGCCGCGGCTGATAGAACGGCGGAAGCAGTCACGATTCCGGCGAAGCGGTGCGGATTTTCTGACGTGTGGAAAATGGTCTGTGGCGATATTGTCCGGTTCATATGAACAGACTGTTTCTGAGCGGCCGCAGACGGTGGATTATCTTTATTTGTCCTCGTCTTATCGAGGCAGCCTGTCTTCCGCACTCTGTTGCTATGTTCCGCAGACAGTTGTGTTGGATGCCTCGTTGCCGAAAGAAAGATGTGAGGCTTTGAAATGTCAGGCCGAAGTCTTGTCCGTACCGGTGTATGACATGAGATTTAGCGGAGCCTTGCTCGTGAGGAAATAAGGAGGAAATCCGGAAAGAAAAGTTTTCTTTTTAGGAAAAATGGTTTGTCTTGTCCGAACGTTTTATTACTTTTGACGGTGAAAAACCAAATGTAGTCCGCAGAAGGATGCAGAATGAAAAACAGATATCGTCGACAACTTTTTCTGAGGCGGAGAGTTCGCTCTTTCCCGCTTGTTTCGTTGAGTTGCCTCTGAATACGGAAAGACGAAGAGCCGCTTTCTATCTGGCGGCAGAGGAATATGTGGCCTGTGCTTTGCCGGAAGATGTCTATCTCTTTACATGGCAGTTGTCTCCTACCGTAGTGTTTGGACGCAATCAGGTGATGCACCGTGAATTGGACGTGGATTTTTGTTTGCGCGAAGGTATAGACATGATTCGTCGGAAGAGTGGCGGCGGTTGTATCTATGCTGACCGCGGAAACATCATGCTCAGCCTGATTACGGGCGGCGGACCTGTGGAACCGCTGTTCAGGGAATATGCCCGTTGTGTGGCCGATGGTCTGCAACAACTGGGAGCTCCCGTAGAGGTGAGTGGACGCAATGACATTGTTCTGAAAGGAGGAGGGAAGGTTTGTGGCAATGCCTTTTATCATCAGACCCGCAGAAACATCGTTCATGGAACGATGCTGTATGATACAGATCGCAGGCGGATGGCGGGAGCGCTGACACCGGATCGTTCCAAATTGAAGTCGGCCGGTGTGGCCAGTGTGAAGAGTCGTGTGGCTGTGCTGAAAGACGTGTTGGGCCGTATGGGTGTTGATGAGCTGAGGCACAGGCTGAGGAAGATGCTCTGTGACCGGAGTGTGGTTTTGGCGGAAGCCGATGTGGCGAAGATAGAGGCGATGGAACAGGAATATTATGAGCCGGAGTATTTTTACGGTCGCATATTTTCAGAAAGCGAGATGTGTTCCGGCAGAATAGAGCAGTGTGGCCGTATTGAGGTCCGTTTTTCGGTCAAAGGTTCTGTGATAGAGGACGTGAGACTGACGGGCGATTTTTTTGAGCAGGAAGATGCGCATACCGCCTTTCTCCGTGCTTTTGTGGGTAGAATGCCAACATGGGAGAGTTTGCGTAAGGCGGTCTCCGAGTACCATCCCGAGCGTAGCATTCGGCATCTGAGCGAAGAAGGGCTGCTTGAAATTCTTTCCGGAGCCTTTCGGGAACCGGATCGCTCTTAGTGTTTGAAACATTGAAAACCTTATATCTTAAATAAAATGTCAGAAAAAAGAACTTGTCTATATGACAAACACGTGGAACAGGGTGCCAAGATGGTTCCTTTCGGTGGGTTTGAAATGCCCATACAGTACACCGACATCGTAGACGAACACAACTCCGTGAGAAAGTCGTGCGGAGTGTTCGATGTTTCCCACATGGGCGAAGTGCTTGTTACGGGAAATGAGGCGGAACGCTTTGTACAGCATATATTCACGAATGATATCAGCGGAGCTCCCGTCGGTAAGATATTCTATGGAATGATGTTGCATGAGAATGGCGGAACTATTGACGACTTGCTGGTCTATAAGATGGGAGAAGCTGAATTTTTTCTGGTGATCAATGCTGCCAACATTGACAAGGATTATGCTTGGATTTCCGCACAGGCGGATAAATTTGACGTGAAGGTGGAAAATCAGAGCGACTGTTATGGCCAGATCGCCGTGCAAGGTCCCTTGGCCGAAGTTGTGGTGGAAAAGCATCTGGCGTTGGCTTGCAAGGATTTACAGTTCTATACCTTCAACACTTTGGAGATAGAGGGTGAGACCGTCATCGTCAGTCGTACCGGTTACACCGGCGAAGACGGTTTTGAGATTTACGGCAGCCATGCTTATATCCGGCACTGCTGGGACCGGCTGATGGCCAGCGGCGAGGCGAAGCCTTGCGGTTTGGGATGTCGTGACACTCTGCGATTTGAAGTGGGGCTGCCCCTCTACGGAGACGAACTGACCGATGAGATCTCTCCGATAGAAGCAGGTTTGGGCATGTTTGTGAAGCTGGACAAAGAGGAATTCGTTGGCAAAGAGGCCGTGGCACTCCAGAAGGCCGAAGGCGTGACGCGCAAGATCGTTGGCATAGAACTGAGCGGACGTGCCATTCCCCGTCACGGATATGAAGTCGTGGTGGAAGACAAGGTGGTGGGAACGGTAACAACCGGATACAATTCCATCTCGACAGGAAAAAGCGTCTGCATGGCATTGGTAGACATCGCATACGCAAAAATCGGTACACCGGTTCAGATACGCATCCATCGCAAACTTCAGGACGGAGTGGTGACCAAGAAACGTTTTTATGAAAAGAATTATAAGAAATAATATTCATTAAACCTTAAACAAAAAGATATGGCAAAAGTAATTGAAGGTCTCTATTATAGTGAGAGCCATGAATATGTACGTGTAGACGGTGAGTTCGGATATGTAGGAATTACTGATTTTGCACAGGACCAGTTGGGCAATGTAGTTTATGTGGACATGCCCGAAGTGGATGATGAAGTCAGTGCCGGCGAAGAATTCGGAGCTGTAGAGAGTGTAAAAGCCGCCAGTGATTTGATTTCTCCCGTGAGCGGAACTGTAGTAGAGATCAACGAGGCACTTGAGGATCAGCCTGAACTGATCAACCAGGATGCTTTCGAGAACTGGATCATGAAGGTGAAACTCTCCGATAAGGCTGAACTGGAGAGTCTGATGGGAGCAGCCGAGTACGAGAACGCTTGCAAGTAAGCCATGTCCTACAAGTATCACCCCCATACCCCCGATGAGGTCAGCCGGATGCTTGACCTCATCGGGGTCTCTTCTTTGGACGAACTCTATTCAGAGATTCCGGAAGAGCTGAAATTGCATAGGGAGCTGAATATTCCTTCGGCCATGTCGGAAGTGGAAGTGCGCCGGGAACTGCAACGGCTGTCCGATTGCAACCGGCCGCTGGTTTGTTTTGCCGGAGCCGGAGCTTACGACCATTATACTCCGAGTGTGATCCCCTATATCGCATCCCGTTCGGAGTTTCTTACTTCCTATACTCCCTATCAGGCGGAGATTTCTCAGGGAACTCTGCAATACATTTTTGAGTATCAGACACTGATGGCCGACCTGACGGGAATGGACATTTCCAATGCCAGCATGTACGATGGAGCAACGGCAACGGCCGAGGCTATGATGATGTGTGTGGCCGCTGCCAAGAAGCGCCGCAAGGTGCTGGTTGCTTCTACATTTGCCCCCAATGTGTTGAGGGTAGTGGAGACGTATGCTAAGTTCCACGGTGTGGAATTGGTGAAGTTGGCTGTGAAGGAGGGCGTGACGGACCGGAGTGATCTGGAAAGCAGACTGGCGGCAGGAGACGTGGCCGGAGTCATCGTGGCGCAGCCCAATTACTACGGTGTTGTGGAGGATTTCACCGGATTTGCCGATTTGTGCCATGCCAATAAGGCACTTTTCGTAATGAACACCCGTGCTTCGGCTTTGCCCGTTTTGAAGTCTCCCGGCGAATGGGGGGCAGACATCGCATGCGGCGATGCGCAGTCGCTGGGGCTGCCGCTTAATTACGGAGGTCCTTATATCGGTTATCTGTGTACAACGAAGGCTTTGGTTCGCAAGATGCCCGGCCGCCTGGTCGGCGCGACGGTCGATGCGGACGGAAAGCGGTGTTTTGTGCTGACTATGCAGGCACGCGAACAGCATATCCGGCGTGAGAAGGCTACATCCAATATCTGTACCGCGCAGGGTGTGATGTGCCTGTATGTGGCGGCCTATCTCTCACTTATGGGGCCCAAGGGCATGCAGGAGGTTTGCGGACTTTCGTATGGCGGTGCCCATTATCTGCATGACCGGTTGCTGGCTACTGGACAGTTCGAGGAAGTTTGCCCGGCTCCCTTCTTTGACGAGTTTGCTCTACGCTACAAGGGAGATGCGGATGCGCTTCTCAGGGCTTGTGCGCAGCAGGGCTATCTGGCCGGAGTAAAAGCGGAAGGGACAACGGATGTCCTGCTGTTCGCTGTGACCGAGAAACGTAGCCGAGAGGAGATTGAAACTCTGACAGAGATCATAAAAGAATTTGGGAACTAACCGAAAATAATATCCCGATATGAATAATATTTATTACGGAAAGTTGATTTTTGAACTTTCGACACCGGGACGTGTCGGTTATTCACTTCCCCGGAATCAGTTTCCCGAGCATAGCCTTTCCGAACTGCCTGAAAATTTGCGGCGATCGCAAAAGACGATTCTGCCCGAGACGGACGAATTGACCGTTGTACGCCATTATACCAATATGTCTAACAATAATTTCGGCGTAGATACCGGGTTCTATCCGTTGGGCAGTTGTACAATGAAATACAATCCCAAGATCAACGAGGAGGCAGCGTCTATGCCGGCTTTTACGGCTTTGCATCCGTTGCAGCCGGCCGAGACGGTTCAGGGAGCGCTTGAAGTCTATTACAATGTACAGACCATACTTTCCGAGATTGCCGGTCTGAGTGAGTTTACGTTGAATCCGTTTGCCGGAGCTCACGGCGAACTGACAGGTCTGATGGTAATCCGCTCTTACCATGCGGCTCGTGGAGACCTGAAACGCACGAAGATCATTGTGCCCGATTCCGCCCACGGCACCAACCCCGCTTCGGCGGCCGTCTGCGGGCTTCAGATCGTCCAGGTCAAGAGCACGCCTGATGGTACGGTTGATGTAGAGGATCTGAAACCGCTTTTGGGCGATGATATTGCCGGCATGATGATGACCAATCCCAATACGTTGGGTATTTTCGAGAAGAAGATACCCGCCATAGCCGAGCTGGTTCATGGTTGCGGAGGCCTGATGTATTATGACGGAGCAAATCTGAACCCGATGCTTGGCGTATGCCGTCCCGGCGACATGGGATTTGATGTCATGCACATCAATCTGCACAAGACGTTCTCGACACCTCATGGCGGCGGTGGCCCCGGTTCCGGTCCTGTCGGAGTGCGCAAGGGGCTGGAGGCCTATTTGCCTAATCCGCAGGTGGAACGCCGGAGTGACGGCACGTTTGCGCTCAGGGACGGAGCCGAGGCCTTGGGATCTGTTTCCGCATTTCTCGGAAATTACGGTATCGTGCTCCGGGCTTACGTGTATTTGCTGACGCTTGGCAAGGAGAATATCCCTATGGCCGGAAAACTTTCCGTACTCAATGCCAATTATATCAAGGAAAGTCTGAAGGAATACTATAAACTTCCGATAGAAGGGGTGTGCAAGCATGAGTTTGTTTTCGACGGTCTGAAAGACGAGTATGCCGGCGAACATGACGACCCTATGCATGTCACAACGCTGGATGTGGCCAAACGACTGCTTGATTATGGTTTTCATGCGCCCACCATCTATTTCCCGTTGCTCTTTCACGAGGCCATGATGATTGAACCTACGGAGACGGAAAGCAAGGAAACGTTGGATGAATTCATTGATGTGATGAAGCGCATTGCTTTGGAGGCCGGGAAAGACAAGGCCCTTTTGAAGAATGCTCCGCATCATACTCCGGTGCGTCGTCTGGACGATGTCCGTGCTGTGAAAGATGCCAATTTCACCTACAAGGATTTGTGTCATGCAGAATGCTGATCTTATCATTATCGGAGCGGGTCCCGGAGGCTATGAAGCTGCGGTACGTGCGGCCCGTTCGGGCCTGAATACGGTCATTATCGAACGGCGGGCCGTTGGCGGAACCTGTCTCAATGAAGGCTGCATTCCTACGAAGTGCCTGTGCCGCAGTGCCGAGGTGCTCGAAGATGTCCGTCAGTCTGCCTGTCACGGCATAGCTGTCGGCGAAGTTTCGTTCAACCTTGCCGAGGCCATCCGTCGCAAGGATGAAGTTGTCGGTAAGCTCTCGGCAGGTATTCAGACACTGATGAAGACCCCTGGCATTACCTTCGTTCAAGGAGAGGCACGTTTTGTCGATGCGCATACGGTTGCAGCCGGTGAGAATACCTATACAGCGCCTCATGTGATCTTGGCGACGGGCTCCGTCACCCGTTTCCTTCCCATCGAAGGAGCACGTTCCCGTGATGTTGTTACGTCTACCGAGATGCTCGACTTGAAGGAAGTTCCGCAACGTCTGTGTGTCATCGGCGGCGGTGTCATCGGATTGGAGTTTGCCTCCATTTACCGTTCCTTTGGTTCGGAGGTAACCGTGGTGGAATATTGCAAGGAGGTGCTTCCCGCTTTTGACCGGGATGTGGCCAAGCGTTTGCGTATGGCTCTCAAAAAACGGGGTATCCGGATACATACCGCCGCAGCCGTTACACGGATTGAAGAACTTTCCGAAGGTGGCAGCGAGGTCTTCTTTGAGGAAAAAGGAAAGACGGGGACCGTGCAGGCCGATCTTGTGCTGATGGCCGTGGGACGTGCAGCCAATATGGATGTGCCCGGTCTGGACAGTCTGGATGTCAGAAAAACACCGCGCGGCATCTGTGTTGACGAGAATATGCAGACTTCCGTTCCGGGACTTTATGCCGTGGGCGATGTCAATGGGTTGTGCCAGTTGGCCCATGCTGCAACCTTCCAGAGCTATCGTGCCCTGAACCATGTTTTGGGCCGGAAGGATGAGACTCCTTTGACGCTGGTTCCGGCAGCGGTATTCACCGTTCCGGAAGTGGCTGCGGTGGGAGTTTCCGAAGAGCAACTGGAAGCCGAAGGCGTGACGGACTATAAGGCTTACAAGTCATTTTATCGTGCCAATGGAAAGGCTTTGGCCATGGATGCCGGCGATGACGGTTTCGTAAAATTGCTGGCTGCTCCCGACGGACGCCTGCTGGGGGCACATATCCTCGGAGCACATGCGTCCGATCTCATTCACGAGGTGACGGCATGGATGCGTACGGGAGCCGGTATGGATGTGTTACGAACAACCATCCATGCTCATCCGACGCTTAGCGAGTTGATCCTATCCGCAGCTGAGGCGTAATTACATGAAAAGACCGGTCCTGCCATCAATAAGAGTAGGACCGGTCTTTTGTTGCATCGCTTCCCTGTCAGGCGAGGACAGGACCGGAGCAATTATTATTTTTTTTTGTTGTACTTGAACAGAATCTTGCCTCCTGCTGTATGTGCGAGGCTGTCACCTTGTACCAGCAGGGTATCGGTCATTTCGCAGGTGCTTCCGTTTCCGATACTTTTTCCCGAGACAAACAAGGTGTCACCGCTTTGTTCCCAGGATTCGTAGACAAGTGTGGCTCTGTTGATGGACGCGGCTTTCCCGTCGGCCATGATGCTGATGCCTTCTTCGCCGCCTATTCCGGGAATGGGCTTTACCCAATCGCCCAAAGCGGAAACTTCTTCTTTTGCTTCCGGAGCAGGTTCCGAAGCCGGTTTTGACTGGTTGCTGCACGATGCCATTGCTCCCAGGCATGCGCAGAATGCAAAAATTGAAATTGTTTTCATGATGTAAATATGAATAAGTTAGGTGATTGCTAAAATTCGCTCGTAAAGTGGAAGCGGATATGCTCGAAATCGTGTTGGGCCATTTGCAGGACGTAGCCGGAGTCGGCCAGGAAAACGTCGCGCCCTTCTCGGTCTTTGGCCATGAACTGATACTTGCGCTTCTTGAAAGCCTCCAGTTCGGCGGCATCGTCGCTTTCTATCCAGCAGGCTTTGTACAGCGATACCGGTTCCCAGCGGCATTTGGCGTTATATTCGTTCTCCAGACGGTATTGTATGACCTCGAACTGAAGTTGACCGACGGTACCGATGATCTTGCGACCGTTGAATTGGTTGACGAACAACTGTGCCACACCCTCGTCCATCAGTTGTTCGATGCCCTTTTGCAACTGTTTTGTTTTCATCGGGTCAGCGTTTTCTATATATTTGAACATTTCGGGCGAGAAGGAAGGCAGACCGCGGAAGTGCAGCGCTTCTCCCTCGGTCAGTGTGTCTCCAATCTTGAAGATGCCGTTATCGGGCAGGCCCACGATGTCGCCGGGCCAGGCTTCTTCGATGGTACTTTTGCGCTGCGCCATGAATTGTGTGGGGGAAGAGAAGCGGACGGTCTTTCCCTGTCTTACGTGCAGGTAGGGGGCATTGCGCACGAACTTTCCGGAACAAACTTTGCAGAAAGCAATGCACGAGCGGTGGTTGGGGTCGATGTTGGCGGTGATTTTGAAGATGAAGCCTGTGAACTTCGGCTCTTCCGGTTGCACCTTGCGTTCTTCTGCCTGTGTGGGGCGCGGATTGGGAGCGATCTTGACAAAGCAGTCCAGCAGTTCTTTTACTCCGAAGTTGTTCAGGGCCGATCCGAAGAACACCGGTGCAACGTCGGCCGAGAGATAGGTGTTCACATCGAATGCCGGATAGACACCGTCCACAAGCTCCAGGTCTTCGCGTAGTTTTTCGGCATCCGTCTCTCCCACGTTGGCTTCCAGTTCGCCCGGGGCTGTGATGTCTACGGCGATTTTTTCCGTCACTTTCTGCTTGTCGGCGGCAAAGAGGTTCAGTTGTTGCTCATATATGTTATATACGCCTTTGAACCGTGCTCCCTGGTTGATGGGCCAGGAGAGCGGGCGCACTTTGATTTGCAGTTCCTGTTCCAGTTCGTCCAGAAGGTCGAAAGGGTCCTTTCCCTCGCGGTCCATCTTGTTGATGAAGATGATGACCGGAGTTTTTCTCATCCGGCATACCGTCATCAGTTTGCGTGTTTGTGTCTCCACGCCTTTGGCACTGTCCACAACGATGATGGCCGAGTCCACGGCAGTGAGGGTGCGGAAGGTATCTTCGGCAAAGTCCTGATGGCCCGGTGTGTCGAGGATATTCACTTTATATCCCTCGTAGTCGAATTCCATGACAGAGGTAGTGACGGATATTCCGCGCTGTTTTTCTATCTCCATCCAGTCCGATGTGGCAGTTTTCTTGATCTTGTTGCTTTTCACGGCTCCCGCCACCTGAATCTGTCCTCCGAAGAGCAGGAGTTTCTCGGTCAGTGTGGTCTTGCCCGCGTCCGGGTGGGAGATGATGGCGAAGGTACGCCTGCGTTCTATTTCCTGATTCATTGTTTATGGTTTGCTTGTGATGTGCCGGACCTTTGGTCGGGCTGTATTCTAATGTTTACAGTTTGCAAAGGTAATACTTTTCCGGCTTGTTCGATCATTCGGGATGTAGGTTTTGACGGACGATTCGTCAGAAGTCGATGTTCAGGCGCAGGTTGATCTGCCGGCCCGTCAGGTAGTTTGGCACGGCGTATTGCGTATTCGTGATGTCCGTCACCCAGTAGTAGGAGTTTACGTTTTTGATGCCCAGCAGGTTGAAGGCATCCAGGCCCAGCCAGGCATTCTTTATCAGGCGGCCGATGCCGCGGTAGATATGTTTGTCCTCGTTCAAGACGAGGCGGTAACTCATGCCTACGTCTACGCGTTTATAGGCCGGTGCGCGGAAGGTCTGTGTCTCGCGGCCGGAGTGGGGCGGGCCGAAGGGCAGACCGTCGGCGAAGGCCGCCTTCAGCGTGAGGCGCCAGCGGTCTGTGCCCGGGAAGTAGTCTGTGAAATGGAGCGAGAGGTTGTAGCGCTGGTCCGTAGGGCGGGGCAGCCATTCGCCGTTCAGCTTTTCCTGGGTGCTCATCAGCGAGAAGGTGATCCACGAATCCGTGCCCGGAACGAACTCGCCGAAGAGTTTGAAATCGATACCCGTGGCGTAGCCCTTGCTCATGTTACGACCGTAGTAGACCACCCGTACGTTGTCCACACTGTAGGGGATCAGGTTGGAGAGGGCCTTGTAGTATACCTCCGTGGTGAACTTGAAGGGACGGTCCATCATGCGGAACGTGTAGTCGCCTCCCAGTACGAAGTGGATGGAGCGTTGCGACTTGATGTTGTGGTTGAGGCGTACTGTCGAGATACCGGCCGTCAGGGTCGTGTCGCGCAGTTCCTTGTAAAAGGGAGCCTGATAGTAGAAGCCGGTGGCGAAGCGGAATGTCCAGTTATCGAATCGTGAGGGCAGCAGCCCAACCGAGAGGCGCGGCGAGAGCAGGGTCTCGCTGTTCCAGTCCCAGTGGCTCATGCGCAGACCGTAGGTCAGGTTAAAGAGCCCGATGCCCGACTTGATGCGCCAGGTGTCCTGTGCGAACAGTTCCAGCCGCGTGGTGTTGATGTCGCAGTGCGAGCGTTGGCTGTAGATGAGTTTGAGCTCGTCGGGTGAGTAGGGCAGCGAGTAACCCATGGAGTCACGCATTTCCCATTCGCGGGCGTTCTCGCGTATGTGTTGCCGCTGCCAGTTGAAACCGGCTTGCAACACGTGGCCTGTCAGGCGGGTGCGGAAACGCAGGCCGGTGTTTACCACGGCGGCGCGCAGGCGGTTGCGGGCGTGTTCAAGATAAGTGCCTACACCGAGCTGTTCCTGCGTGGTTGCCTCGTTCAGCCAGTATTCACCTTGAATGTCGTAGGTTTCCTGTTCGCGGGTGCTGAAAGAGGAAACTTGCAGGGCCAGGTACGTGTCGGGATTGAAGTGGCGCGTGAGGGTAGCGGCACCGAAGTAGGTGCGGAAGAAGTCCTTTTCCTGCCCGTCAAAATATACCTTGAACGACTTGGCGTCCATCATCGTGCCGAAGCGTGTCTCGCGGTCCTCCGGTTCGAAGTTGTAGTGGTTGTCGGAGATGTTGCCGATCAGGTCGAAGCTCCAGCGGCGGTTGGGCTGCCAGGACAGGAAGGCCTGATAGTCCAGAAAGTTGGGGCGGTATTCGCCGTTGGTATCCATGGAACCGAGCAGGTAGCGGGTGGTTTTGTAGCGCACCGAGGTCATGAGGCTGATGCGTCGGTTGCCCCATCCCACGTAGGCACCTGCGCCCAGCATGGACGCCTGAGCCGAGGCCTCGAACTTTTCGGGACGCTTGTAAGTGATGTCCAGTACCGATGACATGCGGTCGCCGTAGCGCGCCTCAAAGCCGCCGCTCGAAAAGCCGATGCTCTCCACCATGTCCGGATTGATGACGGAGAGCCCCTCTTGCTGTCCCGAACGAACCAGCAGAGGACGGTACACTTCGATACCGTTCAGGTAAACACAGTTCTCATCGAAGGAGCCGCCGCGCACGTTGTACTGCGATGACAATTCGTTGTGCGTGGACACTCCGGCTTGTGTGGCTATCAGTTCTTCCACACCGTTGCCTGTGGTGGAGGGTGCGAGCCGCGTGTCGGCTGGAGAGAGCTTCTGCACCGTTCCGGTCTGTATCTGCCGGCCGGTCACTACGGCTTGCCCGAGTATTGCCCCCAAGGCAGGAATCATCACATCCATGCGTACCGAGTCTTTCGGGGCCGTCAGGGTGCGTTTACGTGTCTCGTAGCCTATCATGGAGAATACCACCGTTATGGTGTCGCGCGAGGTACAGTAGAAGGAGTATTCTCCGCGCAGGTTGGTCACCGTCCCGATGCCCTGTCCCTGCACCCTGACATTGGCCAGTTCCACGGCTTCTCCGTTTTCGTCTTTCACGGTACCGTAGAGGCGGACACGTTGTGCCGCAACCGTGGCGGCCACCGTCATCAGGAGCATCAGAAGCATCACTCTTCTGATGGCGGAGTTTATGGATGGATGTGTTGTCGGATTCATATAGAGTATAAACGCGCGATTTGTATATATTATTGTGTGGCTGCCAGTCGTGTTGCTCCTTTCTGCCCGGTTCCTCTTCTGCTTCGGAGCGGGGAAGGCGGAGCGGAGGGAGTATCTTGTGTGTTTTACAAGGCGTGTAAAAGTTTTTACATGCCTTGTAAAACTTTTTACACGCCTTGTAAAAAAGCTTGGATTCTTTTTTGAAAGGTAATAATTGGGCTCAGTCCCAGTTATAGCACTCTTCGTAACAGTCGAACTCCACCGGATCCGTAGCGCCATGTCGGGTCAGAATGTCGGCAATATCTTTCTGTATATCAGGTGGTAGCAAATATGTGCCTTTGCGTGTACGGTAGTAGAATCCGAAGCCATATTTGCCTTTGATTTCTTCCGCTACACTCTTGATATTGCCGGCGGGCACCGTCTTGAGTGAATTCAGGTAGCCACGGGCCATGCGTACCTTGATGGCTTCGCGGTATGCGGGGCATTGTCCTGCGGGAGCGGTTGCTATGTATGCGGGGTTGACACAATGGAGCACCTCGCGCCGGGGATCCGTCTTCTTTCCGGCAAAGTAGTGCAGGCAGGTTTCGGCCTGCGGGCAGCATGCGGCAAAGCAGTATGCGAAGTCACCGGGTATTTTGTTTGCTTCTTTTATCATGATGGTTCTATCTGTTTGTGGGGTAAGTTTTGGGTCAGTCCATGCGGTCGCGGTAGTCTTCGTAGTGGAACTCCCGGAGCACTGTCGTGCGGCCGTCCGTGTGGAGCAGGACGATGGAGGGATGGTGGATGCCGTTGAACATCGTGGTCTTCACGGTGGTGTAGTGAATCATGTCTTCGAAGGTTACGACGTCGCCTGTGGTGAGCGGAGCAGGGAAGCGCCAGTAGCCCATATAGTCGCCCGAGAGACACGAGTTGCCGCCGAGCCGGTAGACGCAGGGATCTGTCTCTTGTTCTGTGGCAGCCTCGCCGGCCAGCGTCTCGGCCCCGCGTACGGCGGGATGGTAGGGCATTTCCAGACAGTCAGGCATGTGACAGGTGAAACTCACGTTCAGGATGGCGGTCTTGATGCCGTGGTTCTCCACAATGTCCGTCACCTGTGCCACGAGCGGTCCTGTCTGCCAGGCAAAGGCCGATCCCGGTTCGAGGATGACGTGCAGGTTGGGATGTTTGCGGCGAAGGTCTTGAAGCACGCTGACGAGATGCTCCGTATCGTAGTCGGCACGGGTCACGAGATGCCCGCCGCCGAGGTTCAGCCATTTGAGCCGGTCGAGCCAGGGGCCGAATTTACTTTCGATGTGTCCGAGGGTGCGTTCCAGTGCGTAGCTGTCGCTTTCGCAGTGGCAGTGGCAGTGGAACCCTTCTATTCCTTCGGGCAGTTGCTGCGGAAGGTCGGAGGCCATTACGCCGAAGCGCGATCCGGGAGCGCAGGGGTCGTAGAGAGCCGTCTCTATCTCACTGTGTTCGGGGTTGATGCGCAGCCCGCACGAGACACCGGCGGCCCGGGCCTGCGGGGCGAAGCGGGCGGCTTGAGTCAGGGAGTTGAAGGTGATGTGGCTGGAGCAACGCACAATTTCGCCGAATGTCCGTTCTTCGTAGGCTGGTGAATAGGTGTGCGCTTTCGATCCGAATTCCTCGTAAGCCAGTCGTGCCTCGTAGGGAGACGAGGCTGTGGTGTGGCTTATGTATTCCCGGAACACGGGAAAGGTCTTCCAGAGCGCAAAGGCCTTGAAGGCGAGAATGAACTCTACATCGGCACGGCGGGCGAGGTTGCTGATGAGGGCGAGGTTGCGGCGTAGTTTTTCTTCTTCTATTATATAATAAGGTGTGGGCAGCGGTGCCCGGAGGTTGTCCATTGTCTTGTCTTCGTTGGTTGTGGTGTATACGGAAAGGAGCGGAAAGTCGGTGTCCGGCCGTCGTGGCGAGGGGACGCGGGCTTTCCGCTCCTGCGCGGATGCTATGGTTGTTGTCTGTTGTTACATGATACCCTTCTCGCGCAGTACCTTCTGCCAGTTCCAAGCGGAGGAGAGGGCTTCTTCAAGGGTGTGGACAGCTTTCCAGCCGAGTACTTTATTGGCTTTGTCCACGTTGCCCCATACTTTCTCTATGTCGCCTGCGCGGCGGGCCACAACTTTGTAGTTGAGTTTCACGCCCGTGCATTTCTCGAAGGTGTTGATCAGTTCGAACACGCTCACACCGTTGCCGGTACCTACGTTGTAGATTTCTACCGGTTCGGCATTCTTGCCGTCGAGGATGCGCGCCATGGCTGCCACGTGGGCTTTTGCCAGGTCGAGCACGTAGATGAAGTCGCGGATGCAGGATCCGTCGGGGGTGTCATAATCGTCACCGAAGACGCTCAGACACTCGCGGATACCCATAGCCGTCTGGGTGAGATAGGGGATCAGGTTGGCGGGAACACCGTTGGGCATTTCGCCGATGATGCCGCTGGGGTGGGAACCGATGGGGTTGAAGTAGCGTAACAGAATGGCGGAGATAGGGGCACCGCTCTTCACGTAGTCCTGAACGATTTCCTCGTTGATCTGTTTCGTATTGCCATAAGGACTCTCTGCCTTCTTGATGGGAGCCTCTTCCGTAACAGGCAGGTTCTCGGGGTCGGGCTGGCCGTAGACGGTACAGCTGCTGGAGAAGATGATGCCTTTTACATCGTATTTGGGCATGAGTTTGAGCAGGTTGATAAGGCTTACGAGATTGTTCTCGTAGTACTTCAACGGCTGCTCCACGCTTTCGCCTACGGCTTTGGAGGCTGCGAAATGGATGATGCCGCTGATTTCGGGATATTTCTGGAACACACTTTCCAGTTTGGGCAGGTCGCAGCAGTCCACTTCTTCAAAGGCGGGACGGATGCCTGTGATTTTCTCTATGCCGTCGACTACGTCAGCTTTGGAATTGCTGAGGTTGTCAATAATCACTACGTCATAGCCTGCGTTTTGCAGTTCGACGGTGGTGTGCGATCCGATGAAGCCGGTACCGCCGGTAACCAAGATTGTCTTTTTCATGAGGTTGAATTTAAAAAGTCGGAATATTTATGTATGTATGCAAAAGTAGTAAATATTTTGCTTATGTGGCATCCGTGTCTCCCTTTTTATGGGAAAAAGATGCGGACGGGCTTATTGTCCCAGTATGAGAACCCTTCCATAGGAATCGCAGGTCCCGTCGCTGCGTACTTTTGCACGGATGTGACAGGAATTGTTGGCCGGCGCATGGAGGGATTTCCGGAACAGGTAGGCATTGTTCCTGTTGACGAGGCCTGTTTCGCCGGGATGTCTCTCCCGTGCGATGACTTGTCCGTCGGCTTCGACCGATACTTCTTCTATTTCCAGTTTATTGGCTCCCCTTGTGTATTGGAATACCACGCCTCGTAGCGTCCGGAGTTTTGAGGCGGGAAGGGTCCACGAAATTTCCTGCCATTCTGTTTTTAGACCGGCCGGCGTCCATTGTCCCAGTTCTTTACCTTCGGTCTCGGTCAGCAGGGCCGGGGTGATGCGGGAGGCGCGTTGCAGCCATGTGCGGCAGGCTTCCATCGGGTCTTCATAAGGACGTGCGGGAGATATGCCTTTCCGTTTCTCTACCCAGTCTCTTTCCCATGCGGCAAAGTTGAAGGGAGTTCCTGTCCGTCGGCTCTCGAAATAGTGCTTCCAGCGTGGCATGTAATAGTCGCGGATTAGGCCTGACCAGATTCGTGCCGAGTAGTCGTCGACAGGCGGCCCCCAAATGGTGACGATACGTCTCGCGTTGCGTTCGTAATAGTCGGCGAGGACGGAGGTCTGTCCTTGCCGGCGGGCAAAGTCCAGCCATCGGTCCAGCCTGAGAACCGGGTGCGATGCCAGCAGGCGGTCGGTTGCTTCAGCCAGGCACAGGAATTCTTCTTCTAACTGACGGGTCTGTGCAGTATCGCCGGCCAGAAAGGTCTGTGCGGCTGCCTGGACAAGTATTTCCATCTTCCCGCCCAGGTAGTGGGCGGTCATTTCCAACATATCGGCGCGGAATAGCGGGGAACGGTTGAGGTCGGGTATCGCCTTGGCCAGATGCTCTATGCCTTTGTAGAAGGATTCGTCTGCCCGTATGGACCCTTTGCTGATCCGCCCCGGCCGGAACTGCCAGTTGTATCGGGGGTGGTCTGTGAAGGATCCGTAGACGGACTTCCGCAGGTTGTTCCAGAAAGCAGAGAGGTTGTCGGTTGTCTTTCCGTAGCGGCAGGTATTGTAGTTTTCCAGCCATTTGTCAAGGTCTATGGGAGCGGAGGTCCATCCGCCGTCTGTCACCAGTTCGTAGATGATTTCGTTGTTTTCGATGCCTTCGGGAGCCATGCCGTAGCCCGTGAGTTTTCCGTGGTTGGGAGAGTGTAGGGCCTCAATGCGTCCGTTGGCATAGAATTCCAATACGCCGGTAAGACCGGTTTTACCTCCCATGTTGGGAATGACGCTGTAGACCCACGGCTTGTTGAAATATCCGCGATAGAAGTCCCAGTTCGTTTGGCTGTGCCAGAAATGCTTGTTATAGTCGACGGCCAGGTCGAGCAGTAACATACGGTCATCGGGTACGCGGCTCACCAGCGCTTTCAGGGTTTCATAGTCCCAGATGTCTCGTTGGAAACCGAACATCCAGCCCTGCATGACCCACGTGGCCTTCGGGTTGCCGGCCCGTATGGAACTGTACACCGCTTCTCCGTAGTCGGCCATCATGCGGTACCGCTCGGGCGATCCTTTGGGCGGAAATGGAATTTCCATCTCATTGAAGCTGTCAACAATGTAATAGTCGTTGCTTCCGAACTCTTTTTCCCATTCGTTGATGAACAACTGTCCGATGCGTCGGAACAGCGGATGGTCGGGCATGAGCATCCAGTTGTGGAAGGAACCTGCCCAGGAGGTTTCCACGATGTTGATGTCGGGATAGAGACGTTTCAGGGCTTGCGGAACGAAACCTGCGAATCCGGGACATATCGGTTTCATGCCAAGCGCTTTCATCCGGCGCAGAATGCGGTGCTGGAGGGCGATTTGCTTTTTGTGCCAGGAGGCGGGTAATGGCCCGTCAATGCCGCTGATGTTTCCCATGCGCATCCATGGAAAATGCGCGGGTCCGACAAAATAGGCACTGATCTCTTCATCAGTCAATCCTAATTTTTTCCAGACACGTGCCGATATGGCTTCGTTTGCCACAAGGGCCAGCGGCATGTCGATGCCGTGCAAGGCCATCCAGTCTATTTCGCGCTCCCAGCGTTCCCAGTCCCAATAGGGCATGGAGTAACCATATGTCACAACGTTGAGATAGTAATGGTGCAAGTAGGGGGAGCAGGCCTGTACCGGAGGACTGTCCGGTAGCTGGTCGGGCAATTCGCAACGGTTTCCAGTCCACGACGCTATGCCGGCCTTGTTGGCTTTCAGGTAGTCGTAGAAGGCTCGGCACAAGGCCACTCCGCTGCTTCCGCGCAGGGAGAGACGCCCGTTTTCTGCCGAATATTCGTAGCGGTCGAAGCCGTTGTCCTTTCCAAAGGAAAGCGATAAGGTCATGGGGATTTTCTTGCCGGAAAAACGTTCGATGACACTTCGGGCCTCTTTGATGTCATGCCCGTACAGGTGTTGACCTGTGAGAAGTGCCATGAAAAGAATTAAAATGTTGATCTGTAGATGCTTCTGTAATTGGGATGGTTTTCGGAAGGTCATTATTGAAGTAGATTTATAAGGTTATTTGATGATGTGCAAATGTACGAAATTTTTTCCATTGTGCGGTTACGGATAGACATTCCGGATGGAACGTAGGCGGAGGATGTAACGAAGTGGCGCAACGGACAACGAATGGTCAGAGGCATTTATATAATCTGTTGTGGGACAAAACAGAAGTAAGATCTCGAAAAAATTGGCTACTTCTGAATAAGTTCTTATTTTTGTACCAAACTAAAACAGCCATACCAAAATGACTAAACCCAAGATATCTCTGAAGAGTGTCAGGGAAGATGTGCGCTATCTGCGTCTGTTGGGGCGTGATTTCCCTACAGTGTCGAGCGTCACGACCGAAATAATCAATCTGGAAGCCATCCTGCATCTGCCCAAGCCGACCGAACATTTTTTGGCAGATCTGCACGGTGAGAACGAGGCGTTCCGGCATGTCCTGCGCAATGCCTCGGGAAATATCAAGAGGAAAGTGAACGAACTGTTCGGCAATACGCTGCGCGAACAGGAGAAGAAGGACCTTTGTACGTTGATCTATTATCCCGAGCAGAAACTGGAGCTGGTACGACAGCACGACCGGAACTTGTCGGATTATTACCAGACTACGCTGAACCAGTTGATTACGGTGTGCCGCAGCGTTTCTTCCAAATATACGCGTTCGAAGGTGCGCAAAAGCCTGCCCGAGGAGTTTGCCTATATTATCGAAGAACTGCTGCACGAATCTTCGGATGACCGTAACAAGCAGGCCTATTTCAATGTCATTATCCAGACGATCATCGGGACGAAGCGGGCGGATCATTTTATCGTGGCCTTGTGTTACCTGATCCAGCGTCTGGCCATTGACCGGCTGCATATCCTGGGCGATATTTACGACCGGGGGCCGGGAGCACATCTTATAATGGACACACTTTGCAATTACCATAACTGGGACTTGCAATGGGGCAACCATGACATTCTGTGGATGGGGGCGGCTGCCGGAAATCCGTGTTGTATTGCCAGCGTACTGCGCCTTTCGCTCCGGTATGCCAACACCCAGACGCTGGAGGAAGGGTACGCCATCAACATGGTGCCTCTTGCGACGTTTGCCATGGAGATGTATGCGGAGGATCCGTGTGTCGTGTTCGAACCTAAGACTGACCCGGACACCGAAGAGCCAGACCAGAAAACATGTCGTCTTATCGCACAGATGCACAAGGCCATCGCTATTATACAGATGAAGTTGGAGGGCGTGCTTTATGCGGCTCATCCGGAATGGAACATGCAGGACAGGAGATTGCTGGATTTCGTGGATATGGAGCGTGGAACGGTGGTGCTGGAGGGAGAGACGTATGAGCTGACCGATAAAAGGTTTCCTACCGTTGATCCGGATGATCCCTATCGTCTTACGCCGGAGGAAAACGACCTGATGGAGAAACTGAGACGATCCTTCCAGATCAGCGAACGCTTGCAGACCCATGTGGCGGAGATGCTTCAGCACGGCGGTATGTTCGGAGTGTATAATTCCAATTTGCTTTTCCACGCCTCAGTGCCTTTGAACGAGGACGGCTCTTTGCGCGAGGTGCAGATAGGCGATGCCGTAGTGAAGGGAAAGGAGTTGATGCAGCGCGTGGAACAGATGGTGCGTACAGCTTTCGATGATGCTGCGGATGAGGAGGAACGCAGCATGGCCTGCGATTATTTCTGGTATCTCTGGTGCGGTCCGGATTCGCCTTTGTTTGACAAGTCCAAGATGTCTACGTTTGAACGTTACTTCATTGAGGACAAGGAAACACATCATGAGGAAAAGGGCTGGTATTACAAGTTGCGCGATTCGGCAGATGTATGTGACCGGCTGATGGATAATTTCGGTGTGACGGGTCAGCATCGGCATATCATCAACGGCCATGTTCCCGTAAGAGCGGGTAAAGGAGAGAATCCCATTAAGGCCGAAGGAAAACTGATGGTGATAGACGGAGGATTTGCAAAGGCCTATCACGACACAACGGGCATAGCGGGTTATACGTTGGTTTATCACAGCCGCGGATTCCAACTGGTACAGCATGCTCCCTTCACTTCAACGGAAGAGGCTATTCTCAACGGAACAGACATCCGCAGCACGACACAGATTGTGGAAATGATGGGACAGCGGGAGATGGTGAGCGATACGGACATGGGACGGAAACTGCGGGAGCAGATTGCCGATTTGGAGAAACTCCTGACGGCATACAGGAAAGGATTTATCAAGGAAAGATGAAGGGCGGAACCCTTCCTCATAGGTTTTCCGAAAAATGAAAAACATATAGATTATGAAAAGTCTGAAAGAACTATTTAGAATAGGGCATGGCCCGTCGAGCAGTCATACAATGGGTCCCCGCAGCGCGGCGGAAAAATATCTGGAACGTCATCCCGACGCTTCAGCCTTTCGGGTGACACTGTACGGCAGTCTTGCCGCAACGGGTAAGGGACACCTTACAGACAGGGCCATTTATCAGGTACTGGGTGAGGAGAGAACGGAGATTATATGGCATCCCGAAACGATCCTGGACTTTCATCCCAATGGAATGAAGTTTGAGGTGGTGGATGAATTCGGTATGCTGCTGGATCCCTGGACGGTATTCAGTGTGGGAGGCGGAGCTTTGGTCGAAGACGGCGTCAATCAGTTGGAGACACCGGAAGTATATGAACTGGATCATTTGCTCGACATCAAGGACTGGTGCGAAGAGCGCGGACAATCTTATTGGGAGTATGTGAACTATTGCGAAGGTCCTGAAATATGGGACTATCTGGCCGAGGTGTGGCAAGTGATGCGTGAATCCGTAGAGCGGGGCCTTGAACATGAGGGTGTCTTGCCGGGAGGACTGAATTTGCGTCGCAAAGCTCCCCACTATTATATCAAGGCCATGGGATACGGCAGCAATCTCCAGACGCGCGGACTGGTCTTTTCGTATGCCCTGGCCGTGACCGAGGAGAATGCTTCGGGAGGCCGCATTGTTACAGCTCCTACTTGTGGCTCGTGTGGAGTGGTCCCGGCTGTGCTTTACCATATAGCCAAGAGCCGCAAGTTCACGGACAAGCGGGTTCTGCATGCGTTGGCTACGGCTGGTCTTGTGGGCAATATTGCCAAGACACGAGCCTCTATATCTGGGGCGGAGGCCGGATGTCAGGCCGAGGTGGGTGTGGCATGTGCGATGGCTGCCGCAGCGGCCAACTATATATTCGGCGGAAGCCTGGCCGCAACCGAGTATGCGGCTGAAATGGGGTTGGAACATCATTTCGGGATGACTTGTGACCCCGTTTGCGGGCTTGTGCAGATTCCCTGTATAGAGCGTAACGCCCATGCCGCAGCCCGCGCGTTGGATGCCAATCTCTATGCAACGTATGCAGAGGGCATTCACCGCATTTCGTACGACAAGGCGGTGGAAGTCATGAAACAGACGGGACATGACTTGCCGTCTCTTTATCGTGAGACCAGTGAGGGCGGACTGGCAAAGGAATATGAAAAAAAGGAAAGACGGAGAGCATGACAGATAACGAAATACTGAATAACTTGGGGCTGAAGAAGCTCAATCCGATGCAGGAACGGGCCGGACAAGCGGGCCGTGACGGGCGGAATGTCATTTTACTGTCGCCTACGGGAACCGGAAAGACATTGGCTTATCTCCTTCCTTTGGTACATCGGATAGATTTCCGCTCCGATGAATTGCAGGCCGTGATCGTGGTTCCTTCCCGTGAGTTGGCCATGCAGTCTGAAGAGGTTTTTCGTAAGATGAAGACCGAAGGCAGGGCTTTGTGCCTGTATGGCGGCCGGCCGGCCATGGAAGAACACCGTAAAATCAGGGAGGTGAAGCCTCAGATCGTATTTGCTACTCCCGGACGACTTTTGGATCATCTGGAGAAAGAAAACATCAGGGGTGGTTCAGTTTTCCTGCTGGTGATAGACGAGTTTGACAAGTGTCTGGAACTTGGTTTTCAGGCTGATATGGAGCAGATCCGCTCCCATTTGTCTGCCGTAAAGCAATTGCTGCTGACCTCAGCGACTGATGCGGAGGAAATTCCGGCATATATGGAAAGATTTGGCCGGGGCAGTCGGATCGATTTTGTCAGACTGGATCACTTGGATGGTCTTCAACTTGAAGACAGGCTGATTGTAAAGACTGTTCCATCTCCGGTCAAGGATAAACTGGAGACTTTGGCGCAACTTCTCACGTGGGTGCAAGGCAAGCCTTCCATTGTTTTTGTGTCCCATCGGGAAAGTGCCGAAAGGATTGGCAAATATTTGAAAGACAACGGTTTCTTTGCGGAGATCTATCATGGTGGAATGGAACAGGAGCGCCGTGAAAGAGCTTTGTATAAGTTCCGTAGTGGCAGCAGTAATGTGCTTGTTGCCACCGATCTGGCGGCCCGTGGTCTGGATATACCTGAAGTGGAGGTGATTGTTCACTATCATCTGCCGGCTACGGAGGAAATCTACATACATCGTTGCGGCCGTGCCACCCGCTGGATGTCTACCGGAGAAGTCTATTTGCTGAAGGGTCCTGACGAATATATTCCGGAGTTTACAGGAAATACCGAAGACTTCGGTGTGGATGGAACAAGCATCGTTCCGGCGGTTCCTCTTTGGGTTACTTTATACATAGGAAAAGGAAAGAAAGATAAGTTGTCCAAGGCCGACATCGTGGGCTTTCTTTGCAAGAAGGGAGGCCTGAGGGGAGAAGAGATTGGAAGGATTGATGTCGGAACGCATTTTGCATATGCTACGGTAAAACGAACGAAGGTAAAGGTTGCGATGCGGTCTTTGGCAGGGGAGAAGATAAAAGGAAAGAAAACATTAATAGAAATAATGAGAAACTGATGACTGAGTTGTTGAAGGTAACGATAGAGGAGAAAGATGTGAAAGAGGCGGCCGGAGAAGGTACGGATGCGTTCGTCAATCTCTTTTTCCGTAGAATTTCGGCGGCAGCAGGAGGTGAACTGAATGCCGAAAGCATGCAACGGCTGACGGGCGACCAGATTACCCTGTGGGCTTTTTCCATCCTGCACGAAGAGATTATGGACGGCGGTTTTGTCCAGTTGATACATAACGGCTATGGGCCTTTCTTTTTTAGAAATCCCTTTGCCAAGGCTATGCGCCTATGGGGCTTGGACGAATGTGCCAAATTGATCAATAAAGCCAGAAAACTATATGATAAATATGGTGGGGAACTGACAGTGGAGTGTAGCGACGAGGAGTTCATGGCTCTGTTTGAACGGTTCCCGGTTTTTGACGAACTGGATGACAGATTTGTCGAGGAGGAAGAGAATATGGTGGCGAGAGTGGCCTACTATATAGATGAACATATCGGGAATTTTGCAACAATCGTCTGAAATATAGAGTATGGCATCAAAGAACAACAAGTTGTCTCCGGCAAGGATAAACATCAAGAACAAACGTGCCGAGTTCGACTATCTGGTAGTGGACAGGTACACGGCAGGTATCGTGCTTACCGGAACGGAAATAAAAAGCATCCGCGAGGGAAAGGCCGGACTGACAGATACCTATTGTTATATATATAACGGTGAACTCTGGGTCAAGAACATGTATATATCGGAATATAGTCTGGGATCTTATAATAATCATTCTACGAGGAGAGACCGGAAACTTCTTTTGAACAAGAAAGAGATCCGGACCTTGCAGAACGAAACGAAATCGCCGGGATTTACGATTGTTCCGTTGCGGATGTACATTGATGAGAACGGCCGTGCAAAACTTGTGATAGGGCTTTGTCGGGGTAAGAAGGAATATGACAAGCGGGCGACATTGAAGGAAAAAGATGATCGTCGTGAGATGGACAGATTTTTCAAGAATCATTGACATGGGCTGTACGCTACAGGAATTGATAAAGGAGCGCATCCTCATATTGGATGGGGCGATGGGCACGATGATCCAGCAGTTTCATCTGACTGAAGAAGATTTTCGCCGGGGAGATTTACAGCAGTTGCCTGTTTTGCAGAAAGGCAATAATGACATTCTTTCTCTTTCGCGCCCCGATGTGATAGAGACAATACACCGCAGCTATTTGGAGGCTGGTGCCGACATCATCGAAACCAATACGTTCAGCGCGCAACGCATTTCAATGGCCGATTATCATTGTGAGCATCTGTGCCGCGACATCAATCGGGAAAGTGTCAGAATCGCCCGTCGGCTCGCCGATGAGTTTACTGACCGAACTCCTGAGAAACCGCGTTTTGTGGCAGGATCGGTGGGGCCGACCAACAGAACATGTTCCATGAGTCCGGACGTAAACGATCCGGCTTTGAGAAATCTGACATTTGACCAATTGGCCGAAGCCTATCGCGAGCAGATGGAAGTGATGTTGGAGGAAGGAGTGGATGCAATCCTCATAGAGACGATCTTTGATACGCTGAATGCGAAAGCGGCCCTTTATGCAGCCGAAGAGGCTATGGCGAATACTGCAAAAGTTGTCCCTCTTATGCTTTCCGTCACGATTGCGGACAAGGCTGGCCGTACTTTGTCCGGACAATCATTAGGAGCTTTTCTCGCTTCCGTTTCCCATGCTCCGATTTTCTCGGTCGGATTGAACTGTTCCTTCGGAGCCTCGGAAATGAAACCGTTTCTGGAAGAATTGGCCAGACAGGCACCTTATTATATTTCGGTATATCCCAATGCGGGACTGCCCAATTCTATGGGAAAATATGATCAGACGCCTTCAGAAATGGCGGAGATGGTAGAAAAATACATAGAAGAGGGACTGGTGAATATAATAGGCGGTTGTTGCGGGACGACCGATGCTTTTATTGCGGAATATCCCGGGTTGTTACGTAAAGACGGTATGTGGCGGCCGCCACATGTGCCTGTCCCGTTTTCAAAAGACTTGACATTGTCGGGACTGGATGTTTTATCAGTCAGGTCCGAGAATAATTTTACCAACGTAGGAGAACGGTGCAATGTTGCCGGATCGCGAAAATTCCTGCGTCTTATCAGGGAGAAAAATTATGAGGAAGCGATAGGCATAGCCCGTCAGCAGGTGGAAGACGGGGCGCAGATTCTGGATATAAACATGGACGACGGCCTGTTGGAGACGAAGGAAGAGATGGTGCATTTTCTCAACCTTCTTGCGGCAGAGCCTGAAATAGCCCGTGTTCCTCTTATGATAGATTCCTCCCGGTGGGAGGTCATTACGGCGGCATTGAAATGTGTTCAGGGAAAATGTATCGTAAATTCGATTTCTTTGAAAGAGGGGGAAACTGCCTTCTTGAATCATGCGCGCGAAATCAGACGGCTTGGAGCCGCAGTCGTGGTGATGGCGTTTGACGAGAAAGGACAGGCCGATACTTTTGAGCGGCGCATAGAAATATGCGAGCGAGCTTATTCATTGCTGACAGAGAAAGTTGGATTCAATCCGGCGGATATCATTTTTGATCCTAATGTTCTTGCTGTCTGTACGGGAATGCCAGAGCATGACAATTATGCTTTGGATTATATCCGGGCAACTGCCTGGATTCGGCAGAATCTGCCCTACGCGCATGTGAGCGGAGGCGTCAGCAATCTGTCATTTTCTTTCAGGGGCAACAATTATGTCCGTGAGGCAATGCATGCCGTGTTCCTTTATCACGCTATTCGTTCCGGTATGGATATGGGTATTGTGAATCCATCATCTTCAGTTCTATATGGTGACATATCGAGAGACTTTCTTGGATTGCTGGAAGACGTAGTTCTCAATAGGAGACCGGCTTCTGAGGAATTGATCGCGAAAGCGGAGGAATTGCAGTCTGAAGCGGCTTCGGCGTTGCCTCGGAAGGAGGCCAAGAACCATGACGGATGGAGGCAGGCCTCATTGGAGGAACGTCTGCACTATGCTTTGTTGAAAGGGGTGGGCGACTGCTTGGAGGAAGATCTTGCGGATGCGATCGGAAAATACGATCATGCTGTGGATATCATTGAGGGTCCCTTGATGGAAGCGATGAATGATGTCGGCGAACTGTTCGGTTGTGGCAAGATGTTTTTGCCTCAGGTTGTCAAGACCGCCCGGACCATGAAAAAGGCTGTCGGTATTCTGCAACCGCATATTGAAGCGGAAATGACGGTGGGGAAAAAGGCTGGCAAGGCTGTTCTGGCAACGGTGAAAGGGGATGTCCATGATATCGGGAAGAACATAGTCTCTGTGGTTCTGGCCTGCAATAATTATGATATTACCGATTTGGGAGTCATGTGTCCGGCTGAGACAATCGTGGAAGCTGCGTTGTCGGAGAAAGCGGATTTCGTCGGGTTGAGCGGACTGATCACTCCCAGTTTGGACGAGATGATCAATACCGTGCGTGCCATGAAACAGGCAGGATTGTCGGTCCCTGTCCTGCTGGGTGGCGCTACAACCAGCAAGATGCACACCGCTTTGAAAATCGCGCCTGAGTACGACGGGCCGGTGATATGGGTGAAAGATGCCTCGCAGATGGTTCTTATTGCGGCCCGTCTGATGAGTCCGGCAACAAGAGGCAAGTACATAGAAGAAATAAGAGCAGAATACGCGGAGCTGTGTGCTTTTGCCAGGGATAGAGCCGGCCGGGAAATCGTGCAGCTTGAAGAGGCCCGTAGGAACAAGTTGAATTTATTTTAGACAAGTATTTAAATACCATGGTTTAATTATGAAAATCCGTAGTTTTTTTGTTTCAGTGCTTTTGCTGGCAGTGTCGTTTTCCATGATGGCCAGCTCCTTTGTCACAGCCAGCGGCGGCCATTTGTACCGTGACGGAAAACCGTATTATTTTATTGGAACCAATCTTTGGTATGCTCCGATATTGGCATCCGAAGGTGAGGGAGGAAACCGCGGACGGCTTCTCTCGGAATTGGATATGCTGCACAGGATGGGGGTCAATAATCTGCGTATTCTCGTCGGAGCTGATGCCGGAAGTGCCAATGCCAACAGCGTAGTGCCTTGCTTGCAGGCAAAGCCGGGTGTGTTGAACGATACGCTGCTTGCCGGACTTGATTATTTGCTGGTCGAGATGGGGAAGCGGGATATGACGGGAGTGTTCTATCTGACCAATTCCTGGGATTGGAGCGGAGGTTACGGATATTATCTGCGCGAAGTGGGCTATGGAGATTCTCCGGATGCTACCGCCCACTACAATGCCTATGTGGACTATGCAGCCGACTTTTTGCGTGACGGAAAGGCCAGAAAACTGTACCTTGATTTTGTGGAACGTATCGTTTCCCGCACCAACCGTTACACAGGGGTGGCCTATAAGGACGATCCTACCATCATGTCCTGGCAGATCTGCAATGAGCCGAGGCCGTTCAGCAAAGAAACAAAGGAGAGCTTTGCCCGATGGATTTCCGAAACGGCAAAACTCATCAAACGCATAGCACCCCGACAGCTGGTCTCTACAGGCAGCGAAGGCTTGTATGGCTGTGAAGTCAATGAGCAGTTGTGTGAGCGTATCCATAATGATCCGAACGTGGACTATCTCACGTTGCACATCTGGCCCATTAACTGGAGATGGGCCACATCCGACCGTCTTTTTCAGGCGTTGCCGAATGTATATCTGAGGTCCGGCGAATATATAGACATACACGAGCGTATTGCCCGTAACATCGGGAAACCGATGGTGATCGAGGAATTCGGTTATGCCCGCGACAACAATTTCTACTATCCGGGAGCTGGAACCCGAAGCCGGGATTCTTTCTACAACTTCATCTTCTCCAAAGTGCAGGAGAGCAAAGAGAACCAAGGACCTCTGGCCGGTTGCAATTTCTGGGGCTGGGGAGGTTCCGGCCGGCCGGCCGGAAAAACGTGGAAGAGGGGTAACGATTATCTGTGCGACCCTCCTCATGAACCGCAAGGCTGGTATTCTGTCTATGATTGCGATTCGACAACGCTGTCTGCCATATCGGAGGCGGTACGGAAATTGGAGAAATGAGGACTTGTCCGGACGCGGGAAAGGAAGAAAAGCATTTCCGGACAACTGTCTGGTTGTTGCTGTTTTGTGTCGGATTGTGCCAGACCGGCTATGTGAAAGCACAATTCGAGAGGCGGGTCAGGACTTCTACGGACATATTGATGTTCGTGCCGGGAGTGGCCGGTGCAGTGGCTACTGTGGCCCTGAAGGACTACGAGGGAACCAAGCAACTGGCTCTGAGTGGTGCCACCGCGCTGGCGGCCAATTATCTTCTGGAGGCATGTATCCGCAAGTCTCGTCCCGACGGCAGCGGGTATCATTCGTTTCCCTCTACCCATAGTGCCGCGGCTTTTGTGGGAGCCGCGTTTGTTTCCCGTCGTTACGGCTGGCGCTATGGGGTTCCGGCTTATCTGTTGTCCTCGTATGTGGCCTGGGGACGTGTGCGCAGTCGCCGGCATGACTTCTGGGATGTTTTTGGCGGGGCGGCATTGGGAGTAGGTTGCGGTTACCTCTATACGCGTCCGTTTTCCCGAAATGTCCGGATGTCCGTTTTGCCTGCAATTCCTGAAGGTGGGGGATGCTCCGTGCAGTTCAGGGCTGAATTTTGAAATTCGGCAGGCAAATATTCCTGCACGTTGTGAAAGAATTTGTAGAAAAAATGTCAAAATGCTTTTTCATACAAATATAATCCGTATATTTGCAACTGAAATAAAGAATAGATCGTAATGATAAGAAGTTTGTACATATATTGGTGGCGCGCCTCGGATTTGTAGCAAAGTCGTGAGGAAGCAAGTCTATTGTGTATAAACAACAAGAAACATATAGGGACCTGTCGTACTTACGGCAGGTCCCTTTTCTATATTGACAACAGAATCTGAGTATGAACCGATAAAAAAGAGAAATCATGATGAAATCCTATCAAGTGAGCAAAGACGGCTTTTATGGGGAGTTTGGCGGAGCTTATGTTCCGGAGTCCCTTTCTTGTGCCATGAACGGGCTGAGAACTGCGTATCTCGAAATTCTTGAAAGCGACGATTTCCGGAAAGAATACCACGCGTTGCTGAAAGATTATGTGGGCAGGCCTTCGCCTTTGTATCATGCGGAGCGTATGAGCCGCAAATATGGTTGCCGCCTGTATCTGAAAAGGGAAGACCTGAACCATACTGGGGCGCATAAAATCAACAATGCGATCGGACAGCTTCTTCTGGCCCGCAGGTTGGGAAAGAAGCGCATCATTGCCGAAACCGGTGCCGGACAGCACGGAGTAGCTGTCGCTACAGTCTGTGCGCTAATGGACATGCCTTGCCGCATTTATATGGGAGCCATTGATGTGGAGCGTCAGCGTGTAAATGTCGAACGGATGAGAATGCTGGGAGCCGAAGTCTGCCCGGTTTGTAGCGGAGGCAGTGCGCTGACCGAAGCCGTGGATGTGGCCATAGCCGACTGGTGCGAACATCCTGATGATACATTCTATGTCATCGGGTCGGCAGTCGGTCCGCACCCTTATCCGGACATGGTGGCGCGTTTACAGAGTGTCATCAGCAAGGAAATCAAGGAACAACTCATGGAACATGAGGGACGCGATTATCCGGATTATCTGATGGCCTGTGTCGGCGGAGGATCGAATGCTGCCGGAACCATTTATCACTACCTTGATGACACGAGGGTGAAGATTGTGCTGGGAGAGGCCGGAGGACACGGAGCGGAAAGCGGAGAGACGGCAGCGACGATGTCGTGTGGCACTCCGGGCATCATACATGGGAGCCGTACGCTGGTGATGCAGGATGACAAAGGCCATGTGATGGAACCCTATTCCATATCGGCCGGTCTGGACTATCCGGGCGTAGGACCATTGCATGCCCATCTTTCGCAGACACGCCGTGCCGAAATCATTTCGGTGAACGATGACGAGGCTTTGAGAGCGGCTTTTGAACTGACACGTATGGAAGGCATCATTCCGGCTTTGGAATCTTCCCATGCGTTGGCCATGCTTCCCAAAATGAAGTTTCGTCCCGATGACGTGGTGGTGCTCACCGTAAGCGGGCGGGGAGACAAGGACATAGAGACCTATCTGGCAAAGAGGAATGAAATAGAAGTCTGAATCCGCCTGAAGGTTATTTGCCGGGAAAAAGAGAACCCCGCAGGGCCGTATGTTTTGTTTACATGCCCTGCGGGGGATTTTCTGAATAGGCTGGAAGGCTATTTATTCTTCCACCTCTATTACTTTGTTTACTTTTTTGATGGCTCCGGCGGCACGGGCGGCACCTTTGAAGATTTCATCCTTGCGGTCGATGGTGAAACGGCGGAATTTTCCGGCAATGCGGGTCAGTTTTGTTCCGTCCTTGCTGAGGGCTTCGCTGTCGGTGATCCAGTTCTCGGCAGCGTAGTCTCCGGCATTGATGTCGTCATACAGATAATGGAGGCGGCGCATGGTGATGCTGAACTTTCCGTCTTCAATCTGATAGACCAGCTGATAGTAGAACCGGACTCGGTGCATGGTCCATGCCTTGCGTTTGAAATAAAGGTATTCCTCAATGCTGGCAGCGATGATGCCGTCCTCAGGATTGTCCTCGGTGATGCGGGCCTGTTCAAGATGGTTCTCGCCTTCGACGATGACTTTCTGGGTATATTGCTTCAAGAGGCGGAACAGCTCGGCTTTTGAGGTTCCCGGCACTTGATAGGTTTTCTCAAAGCACACGTAACCGTCGCGTGTGGTGACGGCGCCTGCCAGATATTTGGTGTCATTCTTGGCCTTTTGGGCATTGAGAACCACGGGCAGTGTCAGCAGAAACAGCAGGAGTATTTTCTTCATATTGTTTTGTAGTTTTGAATGATGTTGACTACAAAGGTAGCTTTTTTGTAGGAAATGCAGATAGTAGGCGTGTTGTTTTTTGGAATTTATTGTTAGCTATGTCTTTTTCGGATTCTGGAAAAAGTGTATGTCTCGCTTCCTGTTTAGCAACGATAAGAAAAAAGTGCATTTGCTTCCCGATTAAAAATAAGTTAATTAACATTTGCATTTTGTCTTCGGATGTAGTAAATTTGCGATAGCAAAGTAGAAGACCCTTGAAAAGCCGCCTAATGGGCGGCTTTTTTCGTTACTTAACGTGAAAAAAACATAGGATCTTGTTGAAAAAAGGTCCTATCTTTTTTGAAAAACATACTATGTTGTAAAAAAAAGGTCCGTTCTTGTTCAAAATCCGTTGGGGCTCAAAGTTAAACTTTGGATGTATACGTTAATTTTTTGTACAAATATTTTTTCTAAAAAATTCCGGCATGCTTTTTGCCGGGATATTTGGAGCAGTGAATCCTCCGTAAAAATTTTTATTACTGTCCGCTAAACCATATAAGAGTGAGTCCAACTTCCTGAACGGCAGAAGTTGGGCTTACTTTTTGTATTTGACAAGCCCCCTCAGCCGTTTTCAGGTACTTCGGGAGGGGATTCCGATGCTTCGGCGAGCATGATTTTCAGGTCTGCATCGGGCTGATTGAGGAACTTTTCGAGATTCAGGTAATACATCAGCACAATTCTGACGATTGTAGCAAGCCCTGAGAAGCTCCAACGTCTTTCGAGTTTGCTTTGAAGTACTGACAGCAGCAGATTTGCGATGAGTGTAACCCATATCTGGATTTTGATGGCGTTGGCGCTCTC
>Ga0209064_1000965_pt1 | contig 55085 bp, 44 predicted proteins | sample Inofromicrocosms_FD_187498 | JGI IMG/M metagenome (GOLD analysis project Ga0209064, IMG submission 187498) | Mouse cecum microbial communities from Vienna, Austria - Inoculum for glucosamine and mucus D2O microcosms (SPAdes) (version 2) | ecosystem: Host-associated > Mammals > Digestive system >...
TGTCCAGTGCCCCTTGATGTTTCCCGACAAATCCATACGGTATACGCCGTCGCCATAACAACCGGCCAGTACATTTCCGTTGCCGTCCTCACACAGCGACACAACGACTATTCCGGATAATGAATTTTTCCAGATTCCGGTACGGGGATTGTAAATGCTTATTCCGCGGTCAGTTGCATACCATATATTTCCGTCTGTCGACTCTATGATATAATTCACATTGTTGTTGACAAGAGAGTTGGGATTGTCTTTTATATGTGTAATTATCTGTATGGGCGACTGCGACAGACTCACCATTGTCACCCCTCCGGTATAACTGCCAATCCACAGATTGCCGTGGCCGTCATTCAACAGTGCATATATGCCGTTGCCGGTAAATGAAAACTCCGGGGCGAGTTCCGTGTTGACAAACGTGGCCAGAGAGTTGGCCTTTACATTATAAGCCAGGACACCGCTGCCGTCAATACCTATGGCAAGCCTTTCCGGGCTAAGTTTGACAATATAACGTATCGGCTTATGCAACAGGCTGTTTGTAGCATGGATTTGGGCAACACTGAAATCCGACAAATCAAGTTTATATAAGCCCTTGTTGAAAGCTCCGATATATAGGGCATCGTTTTCCTCATCGAAATACAGGCTCTGTATTTTGGTATCTTTCAGCAGACCAACATCTTTGACCGCATGGTCGTCACGCATGATTTTAAGTCCCGAAGATGTTGCTGCAAACAAATAACCTTTTGCAATAATGATGTCGTTGACAGCCGCGCCGGGCAGTATGGGGCGATAATCCTTATCTGACACGTATTTAAACAGGCCGTCATTGGTTGCATACAATATACTGTTGTCACTGCTCACCAGCATTTTGTTGAGCACAACATCGCTATGACTTAGGTCGGAAAGATTGCTCGTCAAAATAAACGAATCATATACGGGCGTATATTTGTGAATTTTGCCTGTACTTTCGTAGGCATACAAATCGCCCTCATTGAGATACAGCTGAATTATACGACCAGCTCTATCGCCATAGAACGAATCGCCTTCAAGAGAGTAATTCTTAAGAATCCTACCATTATACCTGTCAACCCCCGACTTGGTACTTATCCAGATAGCTCCTGACGCATCTTCAGCAAGCGAATACACCTTCTGACTACTGAGCCCCGTCGAGTTGTCAATACGCAGAACTTCTGAAATTACATGCTGACTTCCATAGCCTTTCTGTGCAAGAAACAGAAAAACCATGACAACCACTGTAATAAACAGCCCGTTCTTAGTGCTCTTTAGCGAAGTTGGCGTATAATCACCCATAATACTGCAAAGTTAGCTAAATTTCTCGACATTAGAGGATTTACAACTCAAAAACTTTAATAATAGCATAATAGCAAAAACAGACGCGTTGCCTCCGACACTATCATCTTCAGCCGTGTGGTATGAAAGTCCACGGCGGAGGTGGCGAGTCGGCGCTGTGTACGCAGGTAGATGTCATACTTGTCTATGAAGGAACGGTCGATAGCCGTAAACGGAATGTCCGACAACTTAGAAAAAGAAAAAATGCTTGCCGGCATGATATATGATGCCAATTATGATCCGTCGCTCATTGCCGAGCGTCTCTAATGCAAGGAACTTTGCCGTGACTATAATGACCTGCGTCCAAAAGACACCATAGGCCGCGAGCGCCTGTTGCGCCGCATTCTCGGCCATGTGGAAGACTCAATCCTGATCGAACAGCCCTTCTTCTGCGACTATGGCTACAACATAAGTGTAGGCAAAAACTTCTACGCCAATTTCAACCTCGTCATCCTTGACGGAGCCAAGGTGACATTCGGCGACAATGTCTTTATAGCCACGAACTGCGGATTCCACACCGCCGGTCATCCGATTGACCCGGTTGAAAGAAACAAAGGTCTGGAATATGCCCGGCCGATAACCGTCGGCAACAACGTATGGATCGGAGCATCTGTCACGGTACTGCCGAGAGTGCCATAGGTGACAACTGCGTGATCGGAGCCGGAAGTGTAGTGACAAAAGACATCACGGCCGGTTCTGTAGCCGTAGGTAATCCATGCCGCGTCATCAGGAAAATAGACGAACAGCAACCTTAAGCATCATGTTCTGACAAAAAATTCGTACCTTTGCATTGCTGATCTGAAGATGCGTTTTGTAATCCTCATCGGAGGGCATTATGATAATGCTGGATAAGATGACCGGGTAAAACCTCGATTCTTATTCAGCAATTTTTATGTTCACATTAGTCATAACCCCTTTTTTCTATCTTATGAAACGTGATGCCATTGATCTAGGGAATGTACATATCCCCACCCTCTTCAGAATCTATCTTGTGCCTACGCTGCTTGGAATGCTCGCACTTTGTGCGGTGACCGCAACGGACGGTATATTCGTAGGACGCGGATGTGGGAGCGACGCACTGGCTGCCGTCAACATCTGCATTTCGCCGACAATGGTGATGATGGGCATCGGACTGATGCTTGGCGTAGGAGCGTCTGTTGTTTCCTCACTCCATCTTGCCGCTGGCAACATCAAAGCCGCAAGACTGAACATCACCCAGGCCCTCCTTGTCGCAACCGTCCTCGCAGGGCTGTTTCTTATCGCCACTCTGTCATCTCCCCGTCACACCGCGCTGCTTTTAGGTAGCTCCGAATCGCTTATGCCGCTTGTCCTGGACTATATGCCCTGGATATTTGCCACGTGTGTGTTTCAGATCTGGTGTGCGATAGGCCTTTTTATTGTCAGACTTGACGGTTCGCCGAAATATGCCATGTGGTGCAACGTCCTGCCCGGCCTGCTGAATGTGATCCTCGACTATCTGTTTATCTTTCCGCTTGACATGGGAGTCCGCGGTGCGGCACTCGCCACATTTCTCAGCTGCATGACAGGCGGCGTCATGGTACTTGTCTATCTTGTGTTTCTCGCATCCGATCTCAGACCGGCTAAATTGAAAATCAGCCTGACCAGCCTGCGGCTGACTCTCCGCAACATAGGTTACCAGTGCAAGATCGGTATTTCAGCACTACTTGGCGAAGCTACTATGGGCGTTCTGATGCTGATGGGCAATCTGGGATTCATGCGCTATATAGGCAATGACGGCGTCGGAGCCTTCAGCATTGCCTGCTACTACTGTCCGTTCGCATTCATGATCGGTAATGCCATCGCACAGTCAGCACAACCGATCATCAGCTATAACTACGGACTCGGAGAGCGTTCAAGAGTGGTATCTACTGAAAAACTTGCCATCATCACCGCCCTGATATGCGGCGGGGCAGTCACCGCTTCTTTCAGTCTGCTGCCGGAACTTATGGTCGGCCTCTTTCTTGACACCCATTCCGAAGCGGCCTTGATAGCGATCGCCGGATTTCCGGTCTATTCTACTGCATTTGTCTTCTTCATATTCAATCTGACGGCAATAGGCTACTTCCAAAGTATCGAAAAAGCTCTTCCGGCAATAATTTTTGCTCTGCTGAGAGGTGTCATATTCCTTGTTCCGTCCTTTATTCTTGTTCCGAAGCTATTGGGCATAAATGGCATATGGATGGCTCTTTCTGTTTCAGAGATCATGACAAGCCTGTGCATTTCCGCGTATTATCTGTACAACAGACTCCGGCCTGGAGCTCATTCATAGAAATCACAGGAAAACAAAAGAATTTATTCTATTATCCGACTGTCCACTGCGGGGATTTGCGCCTGCTGAAGTTTGCTGAAAGCACCGGCGCAAACGGCGACGAAAGACTTCGCGCTCCAGACGGGCAACCCTTGACACAGGCACAGCATTTTATGCACTTTGCCGGATCTGACGAACGGCAGTCATCACTGACTGCATCAGCCGGACATACAGAGACACATTTCCCACACCCGCTGCAAAGCATCGGATCTATAAGCGGAACAAGCCTGACAGGATTCACTTTCTGTCCTTCGGAGTAAACTTTCACAAACGCCCTGAAATTAGCCAAAGACTCTTCCGGCAACGGTTCGTCATGCAGCACCGCCACATCCACCGGCCTCAGACCTCCGCTTTTCAAAGTCTCGCCAACAGCCTTGCCGAATCCGAATGCTTCATCAAGATCTGCCCGGTCCGGACGTCCGACAGCAATCGGGGTGTCAGGGCGCGAATAGGAATGCTCCCCGACAAAGGCTCCGGCCGCAACCGGCACAAAGCCAAGACCGGAAACAAATTCAGCCATATCTGAAAGCGCGTTCTCAAAAGCCCGGTTGCCATAAACTGCGATCAGCACACACGGAGTTGAATCTGCAACAATGTGTTTCATTCTTTCCTTTGCCATCGGAGCCATCCTGCCGCCATAGACAGGTGCTGCGATTACGGCCAGATCAGACCGCCTTAGGCTGATGCTGCCAGGCTGAAGCCCAAGAGTAAGATTGTGGAGAATACTGCCTGCCGCAGCCGTTCCGCTGATGCCGTCCGCAACCGAACGGGCTATTTTCAGAGATGTTTCTGTAGGCGAAAAAACGATATTGTGTAATTCCATTTCAAGAAGCAATATTATGTGATACCGGCAACCGATAGGGTCGAGACTGCAAATATACACATTTCCAATGAAAAAACGTCCGCCAGGATTCACATCTTAGCGGACGCATTGTTAAACACTTAACATCTTTTCTGCTCATAAACTAATCTTCTTTGTTATATATTATGTGTTTGTTGAAAGTATGAGCAATATGGATTATTCATAACGTATTGCCTCTATCGGGTCGAGATTCGACGCCTTCTTTGCCGGATACCAGCCGAAGAAGACCCCGGTGATCGTACACACGGCAAAAGAAAGTCCGACCGAATACATCTGAATATACACCGGCCAGTGGGCTATGACCGTGACAAGCCAGGAGGCAAGCACTCCGACCAATATGCCTATGACACCGCCGGTCACGCTTATGATGACGGCCTCGATCAGGAACTGCGAGAGGATGTCGATGCCACGGGCTCCAACTCCGTCAAATATTAAACCAACAGGCAAAAAAAATCCACGAACCGGCTCTTATCGGACATCCACACGGCTAAGACCCTGTTCACCAATATTTGTTAACGCCGGGGCGCTCAAGCGTCATGCAGATGTGTTCGCGCAGTAGGGGAGCAATGCGGTGGCATTGTGGCCGAAACATATTGTGCATAAATATGAGCCATAATGACACATCGGACTGCTGCCATTTTCGTATTTTTGCCATGCCGTGAACGTTTTAACATACCTTATAAAATTGCGCCGTGAATATGCTGCAAAACATATAACCGATCGCTTGAAAGTTATTGCAAAAAATCTAATTTTACAAACTAAAACCAAACCTTATGAAATTTACATATCTCACAGCATTCATCGTTGCCGGTGCAGCCTTGACTCTGACATCATGTGGAGAAAACAAAAAAACATCGGATCTTACAGAATCCGGACTTGACCCTGACAACTTCGTGACCACCGTCAACGGCAAGACTACCGGACTTTATACCCTGAAAAATAATTCCGGCATGGAAGTCTGCATCACCAATTTCGGAGGACGCATCGTCTCGCTGACTGTGCATGACAGAGACGGAACCCCGACAGATGTCGTGCTGGGATTCGACAGCATCGCCTCATATCTCCCGGAAAACAATCAGACTGACTTTGGAGCTGCGATAGGCCGCTACGCCAACCGCATCAATCAGGGAAGAATGGTGATTGACGGCGACAGCATCAGACTGCCTCAGAACAACTTCGGCCACTGCCTGCATGGCGGTCCAGCAGGATGGCAATATCAGGTATATGACGTCATTGCAGCAAATGACAGCACTCTCGTGCTCGAAATGGACTCTCCTGACGGTGACAACAATTTTCCAGGTAACGTGAAAGCGACAGTCTGCTACACTCTCACCCCTGACAATGCACTTGACATAGCCTACAGCGCTGTCACCGACCGCCCGACTGTCATCAACATGACCAACCACTCCTATTTCAACCTCAGCGGAGACCCTGACAAAGCGATCACAGACCATCTGCTCTACATCAACGCTGCGGACTACACTCCTGTCGACTCAACATTCATGACCACCGGCGAGATAGCTTCTGTCAAAGACACTCCGATGGATTTCACCACCCCGCGTGCCATCGGCGAAAAAATTGATGAAACAGACTTCGAACAGATCTCAAACGGTATGGGCTATGACCATAACTGGGTACTGACCACAAACGGCAACGACAGCATTATCGCCGCCAGCCTCTACGCCCCTTCAACAGGTATCAGACTTGATGTACTCACCGACGAACCGGGTATTCAAGTCTACTCCGGCAACTTTCTTGACGGCTCTGTCAAAGGCAAAAACGGCAAAGTCTACAACAAAAGGGCTGCCATATGCCTTGAATCACAGCACTACCCCGACAGCCCGAACAAACCTCAATGGCCGTCAGTGATTCTCAGACCCGGCGAGACGTACAGCAGCCATTGCGTGTTCCGTTTCGGAATTGAAAAGTAATTCTACACATATACTATTACTATATTTATACCATTACTATATTTAAATGTTGTTTAAAAACAATCTCTTATAACTCAGAATCTGACACTAAAAAATCATCAATTAAATCATGGCTCTATTAGACTGGATTGTCATCGCTATATTCTTCGTAGCGCTCATCGGCATCATCGTATGGGTGATGCGGCAGAAACAAAACAATGCCGAAGACTACTTCCTTGGCGGCAAAGACGCAACCTGGATTGCCATCGGCGCTTCGATTTTCGCCTCTAACATCGGATCGGAACATCTTATAGGCCTGGCCGGATCAGGAGCATCAAGCGGCATGGCAATGGCCCATTGGGAAATCCAGGGCTGGATGATCCTTCTGCTCGGATGGGTCTTCGTGCCGTTCTATTCCCGCTCTATGGTCATAACGATGCCTGAATTTCTTGAACGCCGCTACAACTCGGCCTCCCGAACCATTCTCTCGCTGATCTCTCTGATCAGCTACGTGCTGACTAAAGTCGCAGTGACGGTTTATGCCGGCGGACTCGTATTCCAGCAAGTGTTCGGCATCGACACCCTATGGGGCATAGACTTTTTCTGGATCGCTGCCATCGGCCTTGTCGTGATCACTGCCCTCTACACCATCTTCGGCGGCATGAAATCTGTGCTCTACACCTCCGTGCTCCAGACTCCGATCCTGCTGCTCGGATCAATGATCATCCTCGTGCTCGGCCTTAAGGAACTCGGCGGATGGGACAAGATGATGGAAATCTGTTCCTCGGTGGAAGTCAACCAATACGGTGACACCATGACTAACCTCATACGCGACAACCGCGATCCGCAATATCCCTGGCTCGGCGCCCTTATCGGCTCGGCGGTTATCGGTTTCTGGTACTGGTGTACCGACCAGTTCATAGTGCAGCGCGTGCTCTCAGGCAAAAACGAGCGTGAAGCCCGCCGAGGCACAATCTTCGGTGCCTACCTCAAACTGCTCCCGGTCTTCCTCTTTCTCATTCCCGGCATGATAGCCTTCGCACTCCATCAGAATCTCGGCGACTTCCTTCCGCTGACTGAAAACGGACTCCCAAACTCTGACGCCGCCTTCCCCACCCTTGTGGCAAAACTCCTTCCGGCCGGTGTGAAAGGCCTGATTGTATGCGGCATTCTCGCTGCACTTATGTCATCACTCGCATCTCTCTTCAACTCCTCAGCCGCTCTGTTCACCATCGACTTCTATCAGCGCTTCCGTCCGAAAACCGACCCGAAAAAACTCGTGCGCATCGGCCAGGCCGCCACAGTTGTCATCGTGGCTCTCGGCATTCTCTGGATACCGGTCATGCGCTCCGTAGGCGATGTGCTATATCTCTATCTTCAGGACGTGCAGTCAGTGCTCGCCCCCGGCATCGCAGCAGCATTCCTCATGGGCATCTGCTGGAAACGCGCGTCAGCCCAAGGCGGCATGTGGGGACTTATCGCCGGTCTCGTCATCGGCCTGACCCGACTCGGAGCCAAAGTCTATTACAGCAATGCGACCGTAGTGCCCGGCAGCGACAGCAGCCTCTTCCAATACCTGTTCTACGACACCAACTGGCTCTTCTTCTGCGGATGGATGCTGGTGTTCTGCCTCCTGGTTGTGATAATTGTCAGCCTCTTAACCAAAGCGCCTGACCAGGAAAAGATACGCGGACTTGTGTTCGGCACCTCAACTCCGGAACAGCGGGCCGCAACCCGCGCAAGCTGGAACCACTGGGATGTAATCCACACCGTCATCATTCTCGGCATCACAGCCGCTTTCTATTATTACTTCTGGTAATCTGGCGGACTGAACCTGACCAGCCGAATGATTGTTTATATTAAACTATACTCGTCTCATAAATGTTACAGGAACTTAAAGAAAAAGTCTTTCACGCCAATCTCGAACTGGTAAAGCAAGGACTCGTCATCTACACCTGGGGCAATGTCTCAGGCATAGACCGTGAAAAAGGGCTCGTCGCAATCAAGCCGAGCGGGCTCGACTATGACAAAATGACCGCTGACGATATGGTAGTGGTTGACCTTGAAGGAAATATCGTAGAAGGCAAGCTGCGCCCATCTTCTGACACTCCCACCCATCTCGCTCTCTACCGGGCTTTTCCGGCTATTGGCGGAGTTGTCCACACTCACTCCACCTATGCCACCGCCTGGTCACAGGCCGGCCTTGACATACCCAACATAGGCACCACTCATGCCGACTATTTCCACAAAGACATCCCCTGCACGGCCGACATGACAGCCGAAGAAGTCAGAGGTGACTATGAACTGGAAACCGGCAACGTCATCGTCAGACGCTTCGCCGACATCGACCCGACGGCCACACCGGCAGTTCTGGTAAAAAACCACGGACCTTTTACCTGGGGCAAAGATCCGGCCGATGCAGTCCATAACGCAGTTGTGCTCGAACAGGTCGCCAAAATGGCATTCATAGCCCGCACCATCAATCCGGCGCTGACCATGAATCCGCTCCTCATCGAGAAGCACTACAACCGCAAGCACGGCCCCGGTGCATATTACGGACAGGGCAAACAGGATTGAAAAACTGCAAGACGAATTCTTGCAATTCAAATAATACAGATAACACAGACAGAAAAAAACAAACTGATATGGCATTTGAAAACAACGAACTTTGGTGGATCACCGGAGCACAGCTCTTATACGGCGGCGACGCAGTTGTAAAAGTCGACGCACACTCAAAAGAAATGGTCGATGGTCTCAACGCCTCCGGCGTGATACCGATGAAAGTGGTCTATAAAGGCACAGCCAACTCTTCACGCGAAGTGGAAGAGATTATGAAAGCGGCTAACAACGACTCACGCTGCGTCGGTGTGATCACCTGGATGCACACATTCTCACCGGCCAAAATGTGGATTCACGGCCTGCAGCAACTCCGGAAGCCGCTGCTCCATTTCCACACACAGTACAATGCCGAAATCCCCTGGGAGACTATGGACATGGACTTCATGAACCTCAACCAGAGCGCCCACGGCGACCGCGAATTCGGCCACATCTGCGCCCGTCTGAACATCCGCCGCAAAGTAGTTGTAGGCTATTGGAAAGACAAGGCCATCCAGGAACGCATAGCCGTCTGGTCACGAGTGGCCGCGGCATGGGCCGACGCACAGGACATGAGAGTCATCCGCTTCGGCGACCAGATGAACAACGTGGCTGTCACTGACGGTGACAAGGTTGCCGCCGAAATGCAGTTGGGCTACCACGTGGACTACTGTCCCGTCAGCGAACTGATGGAATATCACAAGAAAGTCACCGAAGAGGAAACCAAGGCTCTCTTCGATACCTACCTCGCCACCTATGATTTTGACCCGAAAATCGCTGACGCCACAACTCCTGAACACAAATCGGTCTGGAATGCCGCCCGCGCCGAACTCGCAATCCGTGCCTGCCTCCAGGACAAAGGAGCCAAGGCATTCACTACCAACTTTGACGATCTCGGCACTGATGACATAAATGATCCGCACTTCGAAGGCTTTGACCAGATACCCGGCCTCGCATCACAGCGACTGATGGCTGAAGGCTACGGCTTCGGAGCCGAAGGCGACTGGAAATCAGCAGCCCTCTACCGCACCCTGTGGGTCATGAACCAGGGTCTACCCGGCGGGTGCTCCTTCCTTGAAGACTACACTCTCAACTTCGATGGCAATGAAAGCTCTATACTCCAGGCACATATGCTTGAAATCTGCCCTCTCATAGCAGAGCGTAAGCCTCGTCTTGAAGTGCATTTCCTCGGCATCGGCATCCGCAAGGCTCTGACCGCACGTCTGGTATTCACCTCAAAACCGGGGCCCGGCGTCACAGCCACTGTCATTGACATGGGCAACCGCTTCCGCCTGATTGTCAACGATGTCGAATGTCTGAAATCAAAACCTCTTCCCAAACTGCCCGTAGCATCGGCTCTTTGGAAACCGATGCCCGACTTCGCCACAGGAGCCGCAGCATGGATTCTCGCCGGAGGCACCCACCACTCATGTTTCGCCTACGGTGTCACTCCCGAATACTGGGCAGACTATGCCGAAATGGCCGGCATCGAAATGCTTCACATCGACAAGGACACAACCATCGAGAATTTCAAGCGTGAGATGCGCATCAACGATGTCTATTACATGCTCAACAGATAAAATGCAACTTGATCCGAAAACAACAATCGAACAGGGCAAGGCGATCCTCGGAATCGAACTGGGATCCACCCGAATCAAAGCCGTACTGATCGACGGAGAGAACAAGCCGATAGCCCAAGGCTGTCATGAATGGGAAAACCAGCTCGCCGACGGGCTTTGGACCTACAGCACAGAAGCTATCTGGTATGGCCTGCAGGACGCCTATGCCGACCTGCGCGCAAATGTGCGCAAAGATTTCGATATAGAGATCGAACATCTTGCAGCAATCGGCGTCAGCGCCATGATGCACGGCTATATGCCTTTCGGAGCCGACGGCGAAATACTCGTGCCCTTCCGGACCTGGCGCAACACCAACACCGGACCTGCCGCAGCCCGGCTGTCGGAACTCTTTGTCTACAACATCCCTCTCAGATGGAGCATCTCTCACCTATATCAGGCTATACTCAACGGAGAGGAACATGTGAAAGATATCGACTATCTGACCACTCTCGCAGGCTATATCCACTGGAAACTGACCGGCAGGAAAGTGCTTGGCGTAGGCGATGCCTCAGGCATGATACCCATAGATCCCTCCACCGGAAACTATTCGGCAGAAATGGTCGGCAAATTCGACTCGCTCATCAAAGACAAGGCCTACCCCTGGACTCTGACCGATATACTTCCTGAAGTGCTTTCGGCCGGACAGGATGCCGGAAAGCTCACGCCTGAAGGCGCCAGAAGGCTTGACGTGTCGGGCCATCTGCAGCCGGGCGCACCATTCTGCCCGCCGGAAGGCGATGCGGGAACCGGCATGGTAGCAACCAACGCCGTGTTGCAGCGCACCGGCAACGTGTCTGCCGGAACCTCGTCATTCTCAATGATCGTTCTTGAGAAAGATCTCTCCAAGCCCTATGAGATGATCGACATGGTGACCACACCTGACGGAAGCCTCGTCGCGATGGTCCACTGCAACAACTGCACATCCGATCTAAATGCCTGGGTCAGCCTTTTCAAAGAATACCAGCAACTGCTCGGAGTGCCCGTTGACATGAACGAGGTGTTCGGCAAACTCTATGAGAATGCCCTTAGCGGAGACCCCGACTGCGGCGGACTGCTTTCCTACAACTACTATTCCGGCGAACCTGTGACCGGCCTGACCGAAGGACGCCCGCTTTTCGTCCGTTCAGCCGCCGACAGATTCAACCTCGCCAATTTCATGCGCGCAAACCTCTACGCATCCGTGGCTGTGCTTAAAATCGGAAATGACATCCTTTTCAACGAAGAGAAAGTAGAAGTAGACCGTATCACCGGACACGGCGGTCTGTTCAAGACCAAAGGCGTAGGCCAGAGAATACTCGCAGCGGCGCTCAATTCTCCGATCTCCGTAATGGAGACTGCCGGCGAAGGCGGCGCATGGGGCATAGCGCTTCTTGCATCGTATCTTGTCAACAATGACAAAGGGCTGTCGCTTGCAGGCTTCCTCAACGACCGGGTGTTTCTCGGTGATGCGGGCTCTGAAATCGCCCCTGATCCGGCCGATGTGGAAGGCTTCAACCGCTACATCGAGACATACAAGCAAGGTCTGGCCATCGAACATGCAGCCTGCGAAGCCAAACGATAATTCGGCTCCACAAGAACTGACAAAACTATCCAATAAGAAGGACGGAGAGCTTTCAACAGCTGTCCGTCTTTCTGTTTTTTCTCCAAAAACACGGAAACCATTCCGAAAAAGAAAATTTAAGAACCGGCATTTGATTTTTTCTGATGATTTGTTGTAAATTTGTGACGCGTAAAATTTTATCATCAGTCTAAAACACATCAGTATATGAAAATCAACGGTCAGATCAAGGCCATAGCCACGCTTGTGCTTGCCGGCGTAATTCCTCACTGTGCCATCGCACAGCAAAATGAGATCTGTTTTCAGACACCGGGCGGACAGCACATCAGAGTCAGCGCCATAAGTGACAATATCATCAAAGTTAGCAACTGGAATGCCGGAGAGACTTTGCCGGAAACCGCCACTTCGGTATTGAAAGGCCAAAGCGGAACTTCATCAGTGAGCACGGCTCCGGGCATATGCGTGATGACAACCGGAGGCGGAATAGTTGTCCGCGTAGACAGCCTCACCGGCTCTGTCGACATCAGCGCCGGCCCGAAACGATCAGTAAGTGACAACGGCCTGCGCACACTCGCCGACGGACAGAGACGGCTCGAACTGTCGACCGTAGGCGGAGGATCATTCTACGGCGCAGGCGAACGCGGCTACAGTTTCAACCTTGCCGGTGACACCCTTGTGATGTACAACAAACAGAACTACGGCTATACCGCCGGCGAAGAGCGCATCCGTCAGATGAACATCACCATGCCGCTGTTTCTCTCGTCAAACGGCTATGCTGTTGTATTTGATGACTTTGCAGCCGCCAGTATGATCATGTCTAATCCGATTGTCTACACAAGCGAATCACGGTCACCCGTTTCATATTATTTCATCAACGGCGCCGGATCACTCGCTTCGGTGACACAAGAACTGTCAGCGCTTACCGGCCGGCAGAAACTGCCCCCGTTCTGGGCCCTCGGATACATAACTTCAAAATACGGCTATCACACCCAGCAGGAGACTCTCGGTGTGGTTGACACTCTCAAACGGGCCGGTTATCCGCTTGACGGAATCGTGCTCGACCTCTACTGGTACGGCAAAGAGGAAGACATGGGGCGTCTGGCCTGGGATCAGCAGCAGTGGCCCGACCATAAGAAAATGCTTTCCGATCTCAAAGAGCACGGTGTAAACACGGTCATCATATCCCAGCCCTACATTCTCCGCAACGGACGCGGTCTTGAAAACTACAATGAGCTTGCATCGAAAGGCCTCCTGGTCAAGGATTCGACCGGAGGCCCGCAGGAAGTCAAAATCTGGGTCGGCGAAGGCGGCATGTTTGATGTCTCTAATCCTGACACCAGGTCGTGGCTGAGCGAGCGCTACAAGGCTCTTACCCTTGAAGGTGTCGGAGGCTGGTGGGGCGATCTCGGCGAACCCGAAGTGCACCCTGAAACCGGCATACACGCCAACGGACTCAGCGCCCGTGAATACCATAATCTCTACGGCAACGACTGGTCATCAGTCATATCTGACCTGTTTGCCTCGGAGTTTCCAGACCGCAGGCTCATGACCATGATGCGCGGAGGCACTACAGGCCTGCAGCGCTACAGCGTCTACCCCTGGTCAACTGATGTATCCCGCTCCTGGGGCGGACTGCAGCCGCAGATCACCATCATGCTCAACTCCGGGCTCAGCGGCCTGGGCTACATGAGCCACGATGTGGGCGGTTTTGCAATCGACCCGGATGCACCCTATGATCCCGAACTGTATGTGCGGTGGCTCCAGCTCGGCACCTTCTCTCCCATCCTCCGCACTCATGCCCAGGCTACGGCAGAACCTTACAATTATCCGGACCAACAGCACATAATCCTGCCCCTGATCAAGGAACGCTACAGATGGCTGCCATACAACTACACTCTGGCCTACGAAAATGCCTCGCAGGGTCTGCCCCTTGTGCGCCCGCTCAATTTCTATAGTTCCGGATCTGACAGATTCGATGACATCACAGATGAATATCTCTGGGGATGCGACATCCTCGTGGCTCCGGTCATGACCCAGGGCGCAACCCGGCGCAGCATTGTCTTCCCCGATGGCCTCTGGGTCGACTACAACAATCCAGGCAGACTTTACAACGGCGGAGATACCGTCACCTATCCCGCGCCACTTGAAGTGCTCCCACTCTTTGTCCGCGCAGGTGCCATCATCCCGCAGGCCGACTATGGCATGCAGTCGACTGAAGACTACCGAACCGACCGTTATACGATAAACTACTATCCGTATCTCGGCAAATCGGAATACACTCTGTTTGAAGATGACCGCAAATCGCCCGGCTCACTCGATGAAGGTGCTTATTCTCTCATAAATTTCACCGGCGAAGCCTCCATTGAAGGGATAAATCTTGACATCTCGTCTCAAGGCACATATCCGGGAGCGCCGAAAGTCAAAGATCTGACATTCCGGATTCACCTTGTTGACGGCGACCCTTCATCAGTCAGCGTTGACGGACACAAGCTGAAACGCGGAGCATGGAAATTTGACCGCAGCGAATCCATGCTGACATTCAAAATCAAATGGAACGTTGACAAACCTCTGGCAATACATATCCGCTAAACAGTCTCCCCCCCCCACAAAAAAAGTCCATGACCAATGGCCAAGCGCCACAGTTCATGGGCCTTTTTTTTACGGATTACATCATGCAATCTTCTCGTGCTGACGTGTGCCCAAAACTCAATGCCTCCGAGATGCGATAAAATCACTTTTTTTTCGTAACTTCGCGATTGCATCGGCATTATGCCGCTAATGTACCAAAAGTCAATAACCTATCATAGACATGAAACAGTGCATACTCTTCTCGCTGACACTGTCGGCTTCTCTTCTGCTGCCGTTCGGCTCCAGGGCCGATGGCTATCGCAATCCGGTGATACCGGGTTTTCATCCCGACCCTTCAGTAGTGGCAGTCGGTGATGATTTTTATCTTGTGAACTCGTCATTCTGCTATTTTCCGGGAGTGCCCCTCTATCACAGCAAAGACCTTGTCAACTGGCAGCAGACAGGCCATGTGCTTGACCGCGAAAGTCAGCTGAATCTCAAAGGCGCCTCTGTCTGGGGCGGTATCTATGCCCCGACTATCAGATATGACAACGGACGGTTCTATATGATCACCACCAATGTCTCGGACAAAGGAAATTTTCTCGTGCACACCACCGATCCGGCAAAAGGCTGGAGTGATCCGGTGTGGCTCAGGCAGGGAGGCATTGATCCATCGCTATATTTCGAGGACGGCCGATGCTACATGGTCAGCAATCCTGACAACGGCATATGGCTGTGTGAGATCAACCCGCTCAGCGGAGAGCAACTGAGTGAAAGCCGGCACATATGGGACGGAACAGGCGGTCGATATCCCGAAGCACCGCACATTTACAAAAAAGACGGCTGGTATTATCTGTTGATAGCCGAAGGAGGCACTGAACCGGGCCACAGTGTGACCATAGCCCGCAGCCGTGACATAGCCGGGCCTTACACAGCCAATCCGGCAAATCCGATACTCACTCATTTCAACCGGGCTGGACAGGCCAACCCCATCCAGGGAACCGGACATGCCGATTTCGTCCAGGCTCCTGACGGATCATGGTGGCTGGTATGTCTCGGATTCCGCCAGCAGAACGGCGCGCACCATCTTCTCGGACGCGAGACTTATCTTGCTCCGGTACGATGGGACGAAAACGCCTGGCCTGTGGTCAACGGCAACGGAATCATCAGCCTTGACATGGATGTGCCGACATTGCCGCTCAGACCGCTCCCTCCCAAAAAGCAGCGCGACAATTTCGACAGCAAGACTCTCGGCCACGAATGGGTGTGGCTCAGAAATCCGGTGACCGGCAACTACAGCTATGGCAAAGGCAGTCTGAAACTCAAAGGCACCTCCGCCGGACCGGATAGCACGACCGAATCACCGACAATGCTGTTACGCCGTCAGGAGCATATCAATTTCACGGCAACTACAGCTGTCAGCCTTGAGAATCCATCGGCCGGGAGCGAAGCCGGCCTGACGGTATTCGCCTCCGAGCCGTCGCACTATGACATGTTCGTCACTCAGAAAACCGACGGGAGCAAAACGGTCGCGCTCAGATACCGGCTTAACGAACTGACCCATATCGAAAAGGAACTCTCACTCCCGCATGACTGCAAAAAGGCGATACTGCGAGTTACCGCAAGCCCGACTGTCTACAGTTTCTCCGCATCAACTGACGAAGGCAAGAGCTTTCAGGAGCTCGGGAAGATGAACACCCGCTATCTCTCAACCGAAACCGCCGGAGGATTCACCGGCACATTCATCGGGCTATATGCCGTCTCGCCTGATAATCACGGAGACGGAATTTTTGACTATTTCGACTACATTCCTAAATCAGAATAGAATAAATGAGAACTTTTTTAATAGCCCTCGCTCTTGCGCTGACTGCAGGAGGAGCCTCGGCAAAGGTCAGGCCTTCGGCTATGATCAGTGACAACATGGTGCTTCAGCAGAATGCCAGCGCACGCATATTCGGCAGCGCCGATCCGGGATCGACTGTGACCGTGACTCCGTCATGGAACAACAAGCCCTACTCAACCACCACTGACCGCACCGGCCAGTGGTGCCTGGCCATTGACACCCCCGGCGGCAGTTTCGACAAGCACACCATCACGATTTCTGACGGCGAGCCGATAACGGTCGGCAACGTGCTCGTCGGTGAAGTCTGGCTGGCTTCCGGACAGTCCAACATGCAGATGCCGCTGAAAGGATTTCCCGGCTGCTGCACCGAAGGCGGATATGATGAGATTGCGTCTTCACGCCGGCAGGCCGACAAAGTCAGATTTTTCACCGTGCCCCTGACACAGAGCTATACTCCGGTTGACACTGTCAATGCTTCATGGGCTATTCCCACACCTGAAACCGCTGCTGAGTTCAGCGCCCTCGCATGGCATCTGGCCAAGCGCATGAGCGATGTGCTTGGTGTGCCTGTGGGCATTGTCAGTGCGGCTTATGGCGGTGCCAAAGTTGAAAGCTGGACTCCCAGAGAGCTGCTTGAGACATACAAGGATGTGTCGCTTGATCCGAAAGACATCGAACCGATGGTCCACTACCTACGCCCGATGCTGATGTATAACGCTATGTTTGTACCCATCAGCAACTACACCTATAAAGGTATCCTGTGGTATCAGGGTTGCTCCAACGTATCCACCTGGCAGACCTATGCCGAACGGCTTGAGGCTATGGTGAAACACTGGAGAGACCGGATAGCCATCGGTGACATTCCGTTTTACAGTGTTGAGATCGCACCGTATGAATACGGCGACCCTTCTGAGCAAGGCAAAGCGCCTCTGCTGCGCGAGGCTCAGCGGAAAGCCGTGGAGCGGATTCCGAACAGCGGAATCATCTGCACGAACGATCTCGTAAAGCCTTATGAACGTTTCAACATCCATCCGGCCGACAAAGCGGCTGTAGGCAAGCGTCTTTGTGACCTTGTGCTTAACAAGACTTACGGCAAAAAGCAGTTCCCGGTAGAAAGTCCACGCTATAAAAGCCACAAATTCAAAGACGGAGCCGCATGGGTTGCTATAGACTCTCCTTGTGACGGCATCTGCCGCAACTATGACATACAGGGCTTTGAGGTTGCAGGTGCTGACAAAGTCTTCCACCCGGCCGATTCCGTGTGGCTCCACTGGGAGACAAACGAAATGGTGGTTTCAAGCAAAGAGGTGCCGCAACCGGTGGCTGTCCGCTACGGCTGGCGCGATTTCATGCCGGGCAATCTACATGCCGGCAACTATCTGCCCCTGATTCCGTTCCGGACCGATGACTGGGAGTAAGCTCCGCCGCCCCACCCTCCTGCATCTGCCGGACAGATCCTAAAAAAACAAGGCCGTAACACACGCTTTATGAAGCTTGTATGTGTTACGGCCTTTGCTATATCCTGTTAGTCTGCGAGCGCCTGATCGAGATCATTAAGAATGTCGTCGATATCCTCGATGCCTACCGACAGTCGCACGAGATCCGGAGCTACGCCGGCTTCTCTCAGCTGCTCGTCGGTCAGCTGGCGGTGGGTATGGCTTGCAGGATGCAGGACACAAGTCCTGGCATCAGCCACATGGGTCACTATAGCGATAAACCGGAGTTTGTCCATGAACTCTATCGCATCTTCGCGCGAACCATTAAGTCCGAACGAGATCACACCGCAAGTGCCCTGCGGCATCTGCTTCCGGGCGAGTTCATAATACTTGTTGCCCGGCAGTCCGGCATAGTTCACCCAGCTGACTTTCGGGTGCTTTTCAAGCCATTCGGCCACCTTCTGTGCGTTCTCGCAATGACGGGGCACACGAAGATGCAGGGTTTCAAGACCGATGTTGAGCAGAAACGAATTGTGTGGCGAAGGAATTGATCCGAGATCGCGCATCAGCTGAGCTGTGGCCTTGGTGATAAACGCGCCCTTCCCGAAAGCCTTGGTGTATGTGAGTCCGTGATATGATTCGTCAGGAGTGGTCAGGCCCGGAAATTTATCGGCATAGGCATCCCAGTCAAAGTTACCGCTGTCCACTATGGCTCCGCCTACGCTTGTGGCATGGCCGTCCATATATTTAGAAGTGGAATGTGTCACGATGTCCGCGCCCCACTCAAACGGGCGGCAGTTGATGGGCGTGGCGAATGTATTGTCGACAATCAGCGGCACACCGTTGGCATGGGCCACTTTGGCAAATTTCTCAATGTCAAGCACATCATTGCTCGGATTGGAGATAGTCTCGCCGAAAAGCAGCTTTGTGTTGGGCCGGAAAGCCGCAGCGATTTCCTCTTCCGTAGAATTCGGGCTGATGAAAGTGCAGTCAATGCCCATTTTCTTCATTGTCACGGCAAAAAGGTTGAATGTGCCTCCATATATTGCCGATGAGCAGACGAAATGATCGCCGCTCTGACAGATGTTGAACACGGCATAGAAGTTTGCGGCCTGGCCTGAAGATGTCAGTATCGCAGCCACACCGCCCTCAAGTTCCGCAATCTTAGCCGCTACGGCATCATTTGTGGGGTTGGCAAGACGTGTATAGAAATAACCGCTTTCCTCAAGGTCGAAAAGCCTGGCCATCTGTTCGGAACTTGAATATTTGAAGGTTGTGCTCTGAATGATCGGCAAGACACGGGGCTGCCCGTTTTCAGGCTTCCAACCGCCCTGCACACAAATAGTACCGCTGTTAAGTTTATTTGACATTATTGTTATTATTAAGTATTTTTGCAAAGGTAATAAAATTTTAGCAACTCCGTAACCGGCTTTTGTCCATGATAACTTTTGACAATCTCAGAGATCTTCTGAAAAGCAACCGCTCCGTGCGCCGTTTCGACGGTTCAAAGTCTGTCGGCGCAGAAATTCTGAAGCAATTGGTCGAACTGACCCGCTATTGCGCATCGGCCCGCAACATGCAGCCTCTGCGCTATCGCCTTGTCAGCACACCTGAGGAGTGCGGAGGTCTGTTTCCGGCTCTGAAATGGGCCGGCTATCTGACTGACTGGGCCGGTCCGTCAGAGGAGGAACACCCGACGGCCTATCTTGTGCAATGCCTCGACACTGAACTGGCAGGCAATTGCCTGTGTGACGACGGGCTTCATCTTGAAGCCCTGACACTCGGAGCCTCTGCCCTCGGAATCAACGGTTGCATAATAAAAGCGTTCAATGCAGCCGAGGTGGTCCGATCGCTCGCGATACCTGAGCGATACAAGCCTTTATATGTGCTTGCTTTAGGCTATCCGGCTGAAAAAGTCGAAATCATATCCACTGACGGTACAAGCCAGGCAGACATTCGCTACTTCCGTGATGACGCAGATGTCCACATCGTGCCCAAACGGCCTTTGGAAGAACTTATCATCAGCTGAAACAAACCCTGCGGCAGCGCCGTCTCACAAGACCACCACAAAATGCAAGGCCATCGGCTGAATCCTGACATGGATACTGCCGATGGCCTTGTATTTTCAGTGCCTGAGATCTTCAGCGGTCAGCCTCCGAAGTTGTCATAGTGGACAGATTCGGGATCAACGCCAAGATCATCGAGCATCTTGTTGACGGCGGCGCTCATCGGGCCGGGGCCACACATATAGTATTCGATATCTTCCGGATCTGGATGGTCCTTGAGATATGTCTCATAGATCACCTGATGAACAAATCCGGCGGTGTATTTCACTCCTGCGGCATCAGCTGCCGGATCTGGGCGGTCAAGAGCGAGATGGAACTTGAAGTTGGGGAAGTCCTTTTCAAGCTGCATGAAATCGTCGAGATAGAACACCTCGTTGAGCGCACGGGCTCCGTAGAAATAGTTCATCACGCGGTCGCGGGTCTGGAGCGTCTTGGTGAGCCACATGATCTGTGCGCGAAGCGGGGCCATACCTGCGCCGCCGCCTATCCACATCATCTCGGCCTTTGAATCGACAATCGGGTGGAAATCGCCGTAAGGACCGCTCATGCGCACCTTGTCACCGGGCTTGAGGGTAAAGATGTAGCTCGAAGCGATACCCGGCATCACATCCTGGAATCCCACCTGGGGTTTCGGCTTGAAAGGTGGAGTGGCGATGCGGACTGTCAGCATGATGCGGTCGCCTTCTTCCGGATAGTTGGCCATCGAATAGGCGCGGACAGTTGTCTCCGTGTTGCGGCATTTCAGTCCGAAAAGTCCGAATTTTTCCCATGCGGGAAGATATTCGGCACCGATCGAATCCTTGTCAATGTCTTTGTCATAGTCCATATCGAAGGTAGGAATCTTTATCTGGGCATATGAACCGGGGATGAAATCCATGTGGGCGCCTTCAGGAAGAGCCACAATGAACTCCTTGATGAAGGTGGCCACATTGCGGTTTGAGATCACCTCGCATTCCCATTCCTTGACGTCAAGCGCAGAGGCCGGAATGCCGATAGAGCAATCTTCCTTCACCTTTACCTGGCAACCGAGGCGCCAATGGTCCTGCTGCTGTTTGCGTGAGAAGTGCACCTTTTCAGTAGGAAGTATGTCACCGCCACCTGAAAAGACCTGACATTTGCACTGTCCGCAACTTCCTTTTCCGCCACAGGCCGAGGGGAGGAAGATGTTTTCGTCAGCGAGTGTTGAGAGCAGAGCTTTGCCTGAGTCGGCTTCCACAACGGTATCATTGTTAATCGTGATCTTTACTTTGCCCGAATGGACAAGATATTTCTTGGCGAGCAGCAGAATCATCACAAGAAAAAGTGTGATGATCAGAAAGATGCAAACGCCTGAGAGTATTGTCAGCATATCTGTGAAATTCAGTAATAACAAGGGTTAGTAAATCAGATCTTGATTCCGAGGAAGCTCATGAAGGCTATGCCCATCAGTGCGGTGAGGATGAAAGTGATGCCAACTCCGCGCAGTGGTTTCGGAATGTTAGAGTATGTGGCAAGACGCTCGCGTATGGCAGCGATGGCAGTGATAGCCAGCAGCCAGCCGAGCCCCCAGCCGCCACCTGCACAGACTGCGGTCCAGACCGAGGGGAAATCACGCTGCTGCATGAAGAGCGAGCCGCCGAGAATGGCACAGTTCACTGCGATAAGGGGTAGGAAGATGCCGAGCGACGAGTAAAGCGCGGGGCTGTATTTCTCTACCGTCATTTCGACAAGCTGTGTCATCGAGGCTATGACGGCGATGAACATTATGAGCGAAAGGAAGCTTAGATCCACGTCGGCATATTCCGGACCGAGCCATGAGAGCGCTCCGGCACTAAGCACATAGGTCTGCAGAAGATAGTTGACCGGCAGAGTGACCACAAGCATGAAAGTCACGGCCACGCCAAGTCCGAAAGCCGTCTTTACGTTCTTCGAAACGGCAATGAATGAACACATGCCGAGGAAATAGGCGAAAATCATATTGTCGATGAATATCGACCGTATGAAGATATTTAAATTTTCCAACTCTGATAGTTTTAAACTGTAAACACTATTTTTAGCGAACACTCGGAGATCAATCCTCCTGGAGATCCTTGTTGTAGGAACGCTGCACCCAGATGATGCAGGCTACGAGGATCAGAGCCATCGGGGGAAGGATCATCAGACCGTTGTTGACATATCCGGCATTGTAGAAGCTCTGCGGTATCACCTGATAGCCCAGAAGAGTTCCGCTGCCCAAGAGTTCGCGGAAGAAACCTACTATGACGAGGATGACGGCATAGCCGATGCCGTTGCCGACACCGTCGAGAAACGAAGGCCAGGGCTTGTTGGCCATCGCGAAGGCTTCGAGACGCCCCATAAGGATACAGTTGGTGATGATGAGTCCGATGAATACCGAGAGTTGTTTGGAGGCATCATAGGCGTAGGCTTTCAACACCTGATCGACTATGACCACGAGTCCGGCAACCACTACGAGCTGCACGATGATACGGATGTTTGTCGGAATGGTGTTGCGAAGAAGCGAGATGATGACGTTGGCGAATGCCAGAACGGCGATCACCGACACTCCCATGACGATTGACGGTTCAAGTTTGGCAGTGACCGCAAGGACAGAGCAGATACCGAGGATCTGCACCACCACGGGATTATTTTTTGACAGAGGGTTGAAAAGCACCTCTTTTGCTTTGATTTTGTCAGCCATGACTTATAGAAGTTTTTTCATCGCGGCAGATCTCATCTGACTGTTTGCTGCGAAAGGTTCTGAAGAAATTTCTTATAGGGGGTCAGACAGTTGTCGAGCATTGATCCGACTCCTTTTGAAGTGATCGTGCCACCGGAAATTCCGTCGACATAGTCTTCACCGTCAAGCGGAGCCTGGCCGGCCTTGACTACGGCGATAGGGCGGAAACGGCCGTCTTTGAACACCTGTTTGCCTGCGAACTGGCTGCTGAAAGCCGGTTTCTCGATTTCAGCTCCAAGTCCCGGAGTCTCTCCCTGATGGGCAAAATAGGCGCCATAGATTGTTGAGCCGTCGGAATCGAAGGCCACATAACCCCAGATCGGGCCCCAGAGGCCGGCGCCGTAGACCGGAAGAATGTATTTCTGTACTCCTTCGGAAACGGTGCAGACATAGACCGGGAGTTCTCTGCGGTCAGGGGCAAGTTTTGCCTGCGTGGCCACATCAACATCGAAAGCCTTGACATTGTCAAGAGTCTCGCCGCGCTCGTTGACCACAAACTGCGATGTGATATAACGGTCAAAGTCGGCCACAATCCTGTCTTTTTCAGGCGTGATCATGGCTGCCGCAAGAATCTGCGCCATTTTATCGGCGTTGACATTCTCCTGCTGACGCGGGCGCAGTGCGAGCGCTGTGGCCGCCAGTGCCGTCCCGACGACGATGACAAGTACTATTATATATATAATGGTGTATGTATTGCTTTGCTTGTTCATTGCTGTTAATGGATGAAGTGAACGTTAATGCAAAATTTCAGAGCCTCATTCGGCGCTCTGGCGCAGACGGCGCATGCGACGGGCCACGTTGAGCTGAACCACACAATGGTCAATCAGAGGCGCAAGAGCGTTGGCCAGAAGCACTGCCAACATGGCGCCTTCGGGATAACCGTTGTTGTAGGTACGGATGATTATGGCCATCACGCCCACAAGGAGTCCGTAGAAATACTTGCCGGCATTTGTTCTGGCCGCGGTCACCGGATCTGTGGCCATGAAGACAGCCGCAAAGGCGAAACCGCCGAACAGAAGCTGGTCGGCAGGCGAAAGGAACGAAGCCGGATAAGTCGGGGTGGCGAATACGTTTGCAATCCATCCCATCAGCAACCCGCCGGCCACCACGCTCAGCATGATACGCCAGGAGGCGATGCCGGTGGCAAGCAATATGACAGCTCCGATAAGAATGGCCAGCGTGGATGTCTCGCCGAATGATCCGGGGATCAGACCGAGAAAAGCATCCCAGGTGCTGATCACATTGCCCTGAAGGTTGAGCAGCTCAAGGTCGCCGCCGCTGAACGAGGCGATCTGTCCCAGAGGAGTGGCTCCAGAAAAAGCATCTGGCAGGTCATAGCCAAGACCGCAGATAGAGTTGGTCGACACGAACACTTTGTCGCCGCTCATCTGGGCCGGATAGCCGAAGAAGAGGACGGCGCGGGTCACGAGGGCCACATTGAATATATTATAGCCTGTGCCGCCAAACACCTCCTTGACAAAGATAACCGAGAAGGCCGTGGCCACGGCAAGCATCCACAGCGGAGTCTCTATCGGGCATATCAGCGGGATAAGGATGCCGGTTACAAGGAAGCCTTCCTGGATCTCCTCGCGACGCCATTGGGCAACCACGAATTCAATGCCGAGACCTACTGCATAGGCCACCACAATGCGCGGGAGCACTGCAAGGAATCCATAGGCCATGATCTGCCAGAACGGGAACGATGCCGCGCCGGCTGCCAGCCAGTTCTGATAGCCGGTGTTATACATGCCGAAAAGCAGGCAGGGCATCAGTGCGAGCACCACTATGATCATCACTCGCTTGGAGTCAAGGCTGTCATGGATATTGACTCCCGATGTGGATGTAGAGTTCGGGGTGTAAAGAAAGGTCTCAAACCCGTCGAACACACTGCGGAAAGCATGCAGCTTTCCATCAGGCTCGAAATTCGGTTTGATCCTGTTAAGATAATTTCTTAGCGCTTTCATTGTTGAAATGTTGAATCTAAAAACAATCGTCAGACTTCGTTTCGGAGATAGTCAAGACCCTCGCGGACAATTTTCTGAAGTTCCAGCTTCGACGGATCGACATATTCGGCAAGAGCGAAATCTTCCGGAGCCACCTCATAGATGCCCAGAGCCTCCATGCGGTCGATATCTTTCGCGAGAATAGCTTTGACCAGATATTCCGGAAGGATATCCATAGGGAATACCTTGTCATATTCTCCTGACATGATCATGGCGCGGCGTCCGCCGTTGAGACGTGCGTCGGGCGAAAATTTACGCCTGAGGAAACGGCCGATGAACGACGGGCTTACACTCATCTTCGACGGGCTCATCGAAGCCCAGCCCATGAACTCGTCGGCATCATCACCTTCGGGAATAACCGTAACCTGACGGTAGGGATAACGCAGAAAACCGTCCTCGCCTACCGGCACTCCGGTCAGTACATTTCCGGAAATCACACGGTGATGCCGCCCGTCAACCTTGACATTGCCGCCGACAAGAGAAGACATCTCGGCGCCGGCAACTGCTGTCAGCACCTGCGGATGCTCAACCTCGCTTCCGGTCACAGCCACTTCTACAGTCCAGTCAGGCTTCCCGGTCAGCGCAAGCGACCCGATCCGGACAAGCGTCACAATATCGAGAGTCAGCACAACCTCACCCTTGTTGACCGGATCAATGTTGGCAATCTGCACTCCGGCATTTCCGGCCGGATGCAGACGCGGGAATTCCACCATCTCCACCCCATCGGAATCAGGCAGCGAAGATCCTTTTTCCATACCTATATATATAGGGCCGCTGCAGAGAGTCCGCAGCACGTCAATACCGGCCTTCAGCTCGGCCGTCTTTCCTTTGACCGACTCTTCAAGCGAAAGAGCCAGCGGAGCAGTGTCCATTGCGGTCACCATTATCGCCCTCGGCTTCACTGCCGAATGAGGCACAACATCAAACGGGCGCTGACGCATCATGGCCCACAGGCCGCTTTTGGCAAGAGCCCGGCGCACGGTAGCGGCATCGGCGCCTGCAAAAGGCTTGCAGGTCTCGGCCTGACACTCTGCCGCATCCACGGCAATTACCACTCGTTCGATCTTACGGCGCGCTCCACGCACGACAGCCTCGACCACACCTGCGGCAGGAGCCACAAGTCTGACCGACGGATCATTTTTGTCGTGAAGCAGAGGCGAACCGATGCTGACCATATCGCCTTCCTTGACGTCAAGTTTAGGCACAAATCCCGGAAAATCGTCAGGCACTACGGCCACACGGCCCACACAGGCCTTTCCGACGGACTCCTTAGAGGTCAAGCCACCTTCAAGATTAAGGTTTAAGCCTTTAGTTAGGCTGACAGTCCTTCTCATCCTTAGAAATATAAATTATACCTTTATTAGAAATTGTAAGGCACAAAGATAGTAAATAGATTTGGATATTTCTTAATCATGTTTAAGTAAAATAATCACAAATAATTAAAAAGCGAAATCCCGGCTCAACTTTCCTTTACATTTTAAGCGCACCGCACTGAAAAAAAGAAGCAAAACGTTTGCAAACACCGAAATTTCCTTATAATTTTGCAATATCGTTTACAAAACACCATTGACAGAGCCTTAAATTCGAAGCCATAACCAAGGTCCGATATAGCCTCTACTATCTCTGAACCTATTCAATCATCAAAACTAATAACCAATAAACCAATAAACTTAAAATTTTAGTAATTACAAATTATGGAAGCTCAAAAGCCCACCCAGCCCGCAAAGGCCAATGCCAAGAACAACTCCGGCAGCAACGTAGCCGGAATCAAGAATGCCTTCCTGGTTATTCTCGCCTGCTTCGTAGTAGCAGTATGTCTTTTCATCTTCTGGTTCGGTCACGAATCTCACTTTGAAGAAGGCCACCCCATCGACCTCTGGGGCACCATCTATAAGGGCGGTTTCATCGTGCCTATCCTCCAGACCCTCTTCCTCACTGTAATCGTTCTCTCTGTTGAACGTTGGATCGCCATCTCTTCTGCAAAGGGCAAAGGCTCTATCCAGAAGTTCGTTGCCGGCGTTAAGAAATGCCTCGCCGCCAATGACATCCAGGGTGCCAAGAACCTCTGCAAGAACCAGAAGGGTTCAGTTGCCGCTGTTGTTGCCGCAGCTCTCGTAAGCTACGAAGAAATGGACAAGAACACCATCCTCACCAAAGAACAGAAGATCGCCAACCTTCAGAAGACTGTAGAAGAAGCTACCGCTCTTGAAATGCCCGCTCTTCAGCAGAACCTCCCGATCGTCGCTACCCTCACCACCCTCGGTACTCTCGTCGGTCTTCTCGGTACTGTGATGGGTATGATCAAATCATTCCAGGCTCTCGCAGCATCCGGTGCTCCTGACTCAACCGAACTTTCAACCGGTATCTCTGAGGCACTTATCAACACCGCCTTCGGTATCGCAACCGGTGCATTCGCTGTAATCTCTTACAACTTCTACACCAACAAGATCGACAACCTGACCTACGCTATCGACGAGATCGGTTACTCTATCGTGCAGACATTCACAGCTACACACTAATCCCTAATTACAGATTCAACTAACCAAGGTTTAATCCAATTCAAATTAACCTATAACAATTAGATAATCGTAATATGGGAAAAGTAAAAATGAAGAGAAAAAGCACCCTCATCGACATGACCGCGATGAGTGACGTGACTGTGCTCTTGCTTACTTTCTTCATGTTGACATCTACCTTCCTTCAGAAGGAGCCGGTCACAGTGCTGACCCCCTCCTCTGTATCAGAGCAGAAGGTACCGACCGCCAACCTGGCGTCGATACTCGTGAGCCCTGAGGGGAAAATCTTCATCTCCATTGCCGGTGACGCTGACGCCGAAACCAAAGACACATGGGGATCTGAGGCTCTCCGCAAGACGATTCTTGATGAAGCAGTAACGCTCTACAACAAGCAGCACCCCAGCAATCAGGTGCAGCTCAGTGTGGCACAGCGCGAAGCATTCTCTAAAATCAATATGTTCGGTGTTCCTTTCCAGGTACTCCCCCAGTTCCTTTCAATGTCTCAGACTGATCAGGACAAATTCATCACTGACATGACTCAGAAAGGTGTCGGAATTCCTATCAATGACAACAAGGACATGGAACACCTCAATGAGTTCCAGATATGGATGCGCGCCATCTACAACTCAGGCAACGAAAACCTCGTGAAAGCCATGAAAAAAGGTGAAGGTATCGCCGTCAAGGCCGATAAAGACACCTCTTATGACATTGTTCACGATGTGCTCGACAACCTGCAGACCCTCAAGATGAACCGCTTCAGCATCCAGACTGCGTTAAAAACTGAGCAAGACTAATCATTATGGCACAAATAGAACAATCAGACGGCGGCAAGAAGAAAAAAGGCGCCCAGAAAAAGATGTCTATCCACGTGGACTTCACCCCCATGGTGGACATGAACATGCTTCTGATTACATTCTTCATGCTTTGTACCACAATGATCAAATCTCAGACCCTCACCATCTCACTCCCCTCGAATGAGAAAGTTGAGGAACAGCAGATGAACAAAGCAAAGGAATCAGAGGCTATCACCCTCATCCTGACTACTGAACGCAATGCCAACGGCGAAGTCAAGAAAGATGACGCAGGCCGCCCCATGAACGTGGTTTACTACTACGAAGGCATGCCTGAAATCGCTGACGCTAACGGCGACGGTCTTATTGACAACAACAAGCTCAACGCTGAAAAATTCCTCGGTAACGACGGAAAACTCCAGCAAGGCATCCGCAAGATCCTCCACGATCGTAACCTCCAGGTTCTGAGTAAAATCGAAAAAGAGAAAGCTCGCTGGCGCGCCAAAGAGTTCTCTCCGATTTCAGCAGTCAACGACTCTATCTATCAGGCTCGTGCCCGCGAAATCCGTAACGACTCTACTCTTACCCGTCCGGTGGTTATCATCAAGGCCACTCCTGAAGCTTCATGGGAAAGCCTGATCAGCGCTCTCGACGAAATGCAGATCAACCAGATTTCCCGCTACCAGATTGACAACATCAACCAGGTAGACTCAGCGCTCATTCTTGACTTCCTCAAGAAGAACCCGAAGAAGTAATCTTTTGATGACAGATATATAATTAACCCTGAAAAATTTCTATTGAAACTATGGCAAAAGACGTAGATCTTTCATCAAAAGAATGGATTGACATAATTTTCGAAGGCAAGAACAAAGACTTCGGAGCCTATGAGCTCCGCAAGGCTTCTGCCGGACGCCACAACCGCGCGATGCTCGTTATTCTTATCGTGCTCCTCCTGGTCGGCCTCCTCGGTCTCCTCGCAAACACCGTGCTTCAGAAAGCTGAAGAACGTCCCGAAGACCAGATCGAACAGGCCATGATCGACTACACTGCCGATGACCAGCAGGACGATGAGCCCGAAGAAGAAGAAATGCAGCGCGTAGAGGAGCAGAAGCCCGAAGCTCTTCCTGAAGAAATCCTCAACACCGTAAAGGCAACCGAACTTCAGATCACAAAAGACGAAGAAGTAGTAGAGGAAATCAAATCTCAGGACGAACTCAAGGACACTGACACTGCCGTGGGTACCACTGACTTTGACAAGGGTACCGATGACCTCAATGTGGTTCGCGAACACAAAGAAGAAGTAATCGTTGAAGAAAAGAAACCCGAACCCGTGGATGACAACCAGGTATTCACCGTGGTTGAACAGAAACCCCAGTTCCCCGGTGGCGATGCCGCACTCCTCAAATGGGTGAGCGAGCACATCCGCTACCCGGCCATGGCTCAGGAGAACAACATTCAGGGACGCGTAGTCGTACAGTTCGTCGTCACCAAGACCGGTAAGGTCGGTGAAGTGAAGGTGCTCCGCTCTAAGGACCCCGATCTTGACAAGGAAGCTGTGCGCGTGGTGAAGTCACTTCCCGCATTCGTCCCCGGCAAGATGAACGGTCACGCGGTGAACGTATGGTACACCCTCCCCGTGACATTCAAACTCCAGGGTATCTGATCCTGACTCGATTCTCATCAGACTAACGGCAGCCGCCGTCTTTACCTGTTGCGGTAAAGACGGCGGCTCGTTTTTTGCCTCAATCCTGACTGACAACTCAACCAATCGGCATGATTTTTGTTAAACTATTATAGTAGCCGGTCAAACAACGCACCGGCCAAGGCCCAGGCCCCTCTGCGGGCCATCATGACAGACAAAACTCACTACTTCAACATAGCTCATGAACTTCAACAATTTCACTATCAAATCACAGGAAGCCATTCAGAAGGCTATCGAAATTACCCGCGGAGCAGGTAATCAGGCCATCGAACCCGTGCATCTTCTCAAAGGAGTCATGACTGAAGGCGAATCGCTCATCAACTTCATCTTTTCCAAAGTCGGAGCCAATACTGCCACTTTGATGCGACAAGTTGACAGCAAGATTGCAGCCGAACCGAAAGTGTCGGGAGGCGAACCTTATCTCAGCCGCAGTTCAAACGACGTCCTGCAGAAAGCACTTGACTTAGCAAAAAAGCAAGGTGACGAATATGTCACCCTCGAAGCTCTGCTTTTAGCCATCTTCTCAGTCAACTCTCCGGCATCGACCATTCTCAAGGACGCCGGATTGAGCCAACGGGAACTCGAATCGGCTATCGCAGAACTCCGCAAAGGCAAAAAAGCTACTGACCAAAGTGCCGAAGACACCTATCAGGCCCTCTCGAAATATGCCATCAACCTGAACGAACGCGCCCGTGAAGGCAAGCTCGATCCGGTGATAGGCCGCGACGATGAAATCCGCCGTGTGCTTCAGATCCTCTCGCGACGAACAAAAAACAACCCCATGCTCATCGGCGAACCTGGCACCGGTAAAACAGCCATAGCCGAAGGCCTTGCCCAGCGCATAGTCCGCGGCGACGTTCCGGAAAATCTGCGCACCAAGCAGATCTACTCTCTTGACATGGGAGCCCTCGTCGCAGGCGCCAAATACAAAGGCGAATTCGAAGAGCGACTCAAAGCCATAGTCAACGAAGTCACCGGAGCCGACGGCGAGATCATACTCTTCATTGACGAGATCCACACCCTCGTCGGAGCAGGCAAAGGAGAAGGCGCGATGGATGCCGCCAACATACTGAAACCCGCGCTCGCCCGCGGCGAACTCCGCTCCATCGGAGCCACGACTCTTGACGAATATCAGAAATATTTCGAAAAAGACAAAGCACTCGAACGTCGTTTCCAGAAAGTGATGGTCAACGAACCTGACGAGGCAGCCGCCATTGCCATCCTCCGCGGCCTGAAGGAACGCTACGAAAATCACCACAAAGTCCGCATCCGCGACGAAGCGATCATAGCCGCCGTAACCCTGTCAGAACGCTATATAACCGACCGCTTTCTTCCTGACAAGGCCATCGACCTTGTGGACGAGGCCGCGTCAAAACTGCGCCTTGAGATCGACTCCGTGCCGCAGGCTCTTGACGAAATCACCCGTCTGATTGCCCAGAAAGAGATCGAGCGCGAGGCCATCAAGCGCGAGGGTGACAAAGAAAAAGTCAAAGAGATTGAAAAATCACTCGCCGATCTGCGCGATCAGGAAAAAGAATTCACAGCCAAATGGAAGGCCGAGAAAGACCTGATCAACAAGATCCAGCAGAACAAGATAGACATCGAACAGCTCAACTTCGACGCCGAACGCGCCGAACGCGAGGGCGACTATGCCAAAGTGGCAGAAATCCGCTACTCGAAAGTACAGCAGAAAGAACAGGAAAACGCCGCCATTCAGGAACAGCTGAAAATGATGCAGGGAGAAAAAGCCTTCATTAAAGAAGAGGTTGACTCGGAAGACATAGCCGATGTGGTTTCCCGATGGACAGGAATTCCTGTCAACAAGATGGTGCAGAGCGAAAAAGAAAAACTCCTCCATCTCGAAGCCGAACTCCACAACCGGGTTGTCGGGCAGAACGATGCTATCGCAGCCATAGCCGATGCTGTACGCCGCTCACGCGCAGGCCTCAACGATCCACGTCGCCCCATCGGTTCGTTCATCTTCCTCGGCACCACCGGTGTCGGCAAGACAGAACTGGCAAAAGCCCTCGCCGAATATCTGTTTGACGATGAAAACATGATGACCCGAATCGACATGAGCGAATATCAGGAGAAACACTCCGTCAGCCGACTCGTCGGAGCACCTCCGGGATATGTAGGCTACGACGAAGGCGGACAGCTGACCGAAGCCGTAAGGCGCAAGCCCTACTCCGTGGTTCTGTTCGACGAAATCGAGAAAGCCCACCCCGATGTGTTCAACATCCTACTGCAGGTACTTGATGACGGCCGTCTGACCGACAACAAAGGCCGCATGGTCAACTTCAAGAACACCATCATCATCATGACCTCCAACATGGGCTCGCCTCTCATCCGCGACAACTTCGCAAAAATGACTCCCGAAAACCGAGGCGAAGTCATTGATAAGACCAAAGGCGAAGTGATCGAACTTCTCAAGCAGACTATCCGTCCGGAATTCCTCAACCGCATCGACGAGATCATAATGTTCACGCCGCTCAACGAGAAGGAAATCGAAGAAATCGTAGGCCTGCAGATCAAGTCGATCCAGCGGATGCTCGCCAAAAACGGAATCACCCTCGAAGTCACCCCGAAGGCCTTGAAATTTCTCGCCGAAGAGGGCTACGATCCGGAATTCGGAGCCCGTCCGGTCAAGCGAGTGATCCACCGTCTGGTGCTCAACCAGCTATCGAAAGACATTCTCGCCCAGAAAGTAGACCGCGAACATCCGATCATAATCGACCATGACGGATCTGACATCGTATTCAGGAACTGATCCTTGCGCCGACAATGGCGCTCTTTATCAATAATTTATCATACTCTACCTATTTTTTACTCAAAACTATTTTACTGCAACTTATGAAAAAATTTCTTTATCTGCTCTTAGTCCTTCCGTTACTCGGCGTCTTCACATCATGTGACGATGACGACAAGGACCTCCCCAACGTATCTCTGGCAATTGACTATTCAGGAGGCACCGAGGAAAACGGAGTTGTCAGCGTAGTTCAGGGAAACACCCTCGAAATCAACGCCCTGAAAGCCATCCCGGCAGAAGGCACCAAAGAAGCTACGCTCACCAATGTTGTATATTTCCTTGACGGTGTGCCCGTTGGCCGTACTGATATCATGCCTTTCGCCATCAACATCAACACCTCCGAACTCGAAGTCGGCGAACACTATCTCGGCGTTCAGGCAACTGTGCTTCAGGTCGACAAATCTGTCGGATTTGCCGTAGCCCGCTTCAAATTCAACGTCCTCCCCAACGACTCTCAGGAACCCGGCGGAGACCAAGGCGGTGAAGGCGGCGGCACTCTTACCCCCGACACCCAGATTACAGATCAGGGAAAATAAACACATGAGATTCAATTTGTGACATCAACCCAATATGGCGGCCATTCTGCCCGACCTTTCAACAAGGGCGGCCGGAATGACCGCCATTACACGCTCCGGATAAAGACCCCTGACAAGCCAACCGACACCGGTCTTCTCATTTATGCCGGATAGTTGCAGTTGATACCAAAAAAAATATTAATTTTGCACCGTAATACGGCCCTACAGTTTCAACACCTGTTTACAATTCAATTCACCACGCATCAAAGCCATAAGCTGATTATGCTTCACCTCCGTTTCAACCAGATCTCAATTCTGATTATTCTTCTCCTGGCCTCGGCCGCATGCTCTACGCCAAAAGACATCACTTATTTTCAAGATCTTAAAGACGCCCGGATCTACACAGTCCCCACCCAGACAATAAAGATCAAGCCGGCTGACAAGATTTCAATCGTCGTGAACTCACGTGACGCGCAGCTCACCGACATGTTCAATCTGCCCTACGTCCCGCGCAACATCGGCACCTCGGCATCCAGCCGCGGAACCAGTCAGGGACTCAGCGCATACACCGTATCGCCGGAAGGCTCGATTGACTTTCCTTTCCTTGGCGAAATCAAAGTCGAAGGCATGACACGCCTTGAAATCGCCGCCCTCATCAAAGGCATGCTTATCTCCAAAGACCTCGTACGCGACCCCGTGGTGACAGTCGAACTTACCAACGGAATCGTAACCGTGATGGGCGAAGTAGCAAAACCCGGTTCATACGCCATTGACCGTGATGACATGACCATACTCGACGCGCTCGGCCTCGCCGGCGACCTCACTATCTATGGCAAGCGTCAGGAAGTCAAACTCGTGCGCAGCTACGGCGACCGCCAAGAAACATACATCGTAAGCCTGCTCGATGTAGAGAAACTGCGCAACTCCCCGGCCTATTTCGTGCAGCAGGACGACGTAATCTACATTGATCCCAACAAAACCAGAATCCGCCAGAGCACACTCAACGGCAACACCTTCCAGTCAACATCATTCTGGATCTCCCTCGCATCTCTGGCCACAACAATCACTTCGCTCATCATACTCAAGTGATGCCGACGGCCTCTTTTTCAGACCGTCACGCTAAATTCCAACCGGATTCATCCTCTCCAAAGGCCAAGGCCAGAACCAGGAGATTGTTAAAAAACAACCTCTAAGGCTCCGCCAATTCAAGATTCTTCCATAAAAGGACCACTACTACTAAAAAACGTGTCAAAAAAATGACTCAGAACAGCAACCCGTTTCCCGAAGGATATCCATACAATCCCGCATCCGCCCGGCCGGAAGCGGCTCCATCGCCTCAGGCACCAGAAACAGACGACAGCTCTTTCAACCTGCATGACTTCTTCATTCTCTGCCTGAACAAATGGAAATGGTTCGTAATTTCCATTATAATCTTCCTCGGTCTTGGAGTGCTCTACATAATGAGCACTCCCGAAACCTACACCCGGACAGCCTCCGTTATGATCAACGAAGACACCGAATCCGGAAGTCAGGGAGTGGCAAGCGCACTCAGCGACATCGGCCTCTTCCAGAGTTCGGCAAACGTCAACAACGAGATGCTCGCCTTCCAGTCGCCGGCCATAATCGCCGATGTGATCCAGAGACTCGGCCTGCAGACTGACTACATCTACCGCCATAATCTGAAAAACATAACACTCTATGGCGACTCCTGCCCTGTGTCCGTCGATTTTCTATCTATCCCCTCAAAACAATCGGCATCAATGGAACTCGACATCCGTGACGACGGAAAGATCGACATTTCAAAAATGATGCTCAACGGAGTCGAATGTGACCCTTCCGAAATGACGGTCAATATCGGCGACACTGTGGCCACCTCATTCGGTCCTATCACAATCAATCCTGGTCCCGCTTACGCCAAAAGATTCGGAAACACGATCAAAATCTTCCGCTACAGCATCTCTGACGCTATCGAAGCCTACAAAGCCAGGCTCTCGGAAAACCTCGCCGATGACAATTCCACAGTCATTGACTTCACGATCAAAGACGTCAGCATCCAGCGTGCCGACGATTTTCTCAACACCCTCATAGACATCTACAATGAAAAATGGGTCGACGACAAAGCCAAAATGGCCAAATCGACCTCCAGGTTCATAGCCGATCGTCTGCGCGTCATCGAACAGGAACTCGGAAACGTCGACAGCGACATAGCCGACTTCAAAGGCGAACATCTCGTGCCCGACGTAGCGGCAGCTTCGGCCATGTATATGGAAGACGCCAATGAGAACACCAAACAGCAGATGCAGGTGTCCACTCAGATCGCCATTTCAAAGTTCATCCTTGACTATATCAAGAATCCCGACACAAATGGCCAGCTCGTCCCCGCAAACGCCGGACTTGAAAATCCAGGCATCGAGGCGCAGATCAATGAATTCAACCAGCTGCAACTCGAACGCGACAAACTTTCAAACTCAACAGGCGATACCAACCCTCTGCTCCAGGACTATGACAAGAACCTACGCAGCATGCGCAGCGCGCTCGTCTCATCGCTCACCAACCAGGAGCGCGCTCTTCAGACCCAGCTCAACTCTCTGATCAGAAGCGACAGAGCCACAAGCCGGAAAATAGCCTCATCGCCCGGACAGGCCAAATATCTCCTGTCCGTAGAACGCCAGCAGAAAGTCAAGGAAGCCCTCTATCTCTATCTGCTCCAGAAGAGAGAAGAAAACGAGCTCACACTGGCATTCACGCCCTACAACACCCGCATCATCACACCACCGATGGGCTCCAACCGCCCAACCGCACCAATCTCGCGCAACATTCTCCTCATCTGCTTCGCGCTCGGCATCCTGATTCCAGGCTTCATTCTGTTCATTGACGAAAGCATGAACAGCCGTCTGCGCAACCGCGGTGACCTTGAAGGCATCCGCACTCCTTTGATCGGCGAGATTCCGGAATCTTCTGACAGCAACACCCTGCGCGTACGCCGCTGGCGCCGCCGCTGGCGTGACATTCTCGGCAAAAACTCACAGATCGAAGAAGCCCCCTCGCTTCTCGTCCGCGATCACGGCCGCAGTATCATCGACGAATCATTCCGCATGGTGCGCGCCAACCTTGAGTTCATGACACGCAACAGTCAGAACCGCGTGATAATGGTCACCTCATTCAATCCCGGCTCAGGAAAATCATTCATCTCGCTCAACCTCGCGGCAGCTCTGGCTCTGAAAGAAAAAAATCGCAAGGTACTGATCATCGACCTCGACCTGCGTCGCGCCTCCGTCTCCCGTATCCTCCCGGACCACTCACGAGGCATCACTGACTACATTTCAGGAGCGACTGACAACTGCGACAAATACATCCAGCAGACCGAATGTCCGGGTCTCTACCTGCTCCCCGTAGGCACCATTCCCCCCAACCCCTCGGAACTGCTCTACTCCGACCGGCTGAAACAGCTGATCGAAAAATACCGTCAGGAGTATGACTATATATTCCTTGACTGTCCGCCGGCCGAACTCGTGGCCGATGCCTCGATCATCGCTCCGCTCGCTGACATCACCATCTTCATTCTGCGCGCAGGCCTGCTGGACCGCCGCATGATCCCGGAAATCGACCGAATCTATGACTCGCGCCGCTATCACAATTTCATGGTGATCCTTAACGGCACTCTGACATCCGGCGCCCCCTATAACCGCTATGCCTCTTATTACTCGGCCTATGATAAAAAATCCTGATCATACGGGCTTAGCCGATAACATCGGATTGATAACCGCCCAATGATCAACCGCAATATCGGAATCCGTCCGGCTTGCAAAAATTTATTTGCAAGTCAGACGGATTCTTTTTAACTTTGCACCCGAAATCAAAAAGTGGACAAATTTGGCTGCTTGCAACCACTTCAAAAAATGCTAAAACTGCACCTCTTTCAACCGCATTTACGCCCCTGCCTCCAAAGCATTGCAGCAGAACGCTGAAAGAGACTGTCACCATCAATCAGAGGATTGACTTTTGAGCATAAACGAATCCGGCACCGGAATGCCGCCTGGCATTCACCGCCACCGGATGAAAATGTTGAAGCAGCCGCGTCTTATCCACGCAACAAAAGCTGTTTTCGACATTTTATTTTTTTACCAGTTTCAAAATATGAAAACTTATCTCTTCACCTCCGAATCAGTTTCGGAAGGCCATCCCGACAAAGTCGCAGACCAGATTTCCGATGCCATACTCGACGAGTTTCTCGCCCGTGACCCCAAGTCAAAAGTAGCATGCGAGACCCTCGTCACCACCGGCCAGGTTGTAATAGCAGGCGAAGTCAAAAGCGAAGCCTATATAGACCTCATGGAAGTGACCCGCGATGTGATCCGCAACATCGGCTACAACCGCAGCGCCCTCAAATTCGACGGCGAAGCCTGTGGAGTGCTCTCAGCCCTTCACGAACAGAGCGCCGACATCAACCGCGGAGTAGAGCGCAGCGAACTTGAAGCACAGGGCGCAGGTGACCAGGGCATGATGTTCGGCTATGCCTGCAACGAGACTCTCGACTACATGCCTCTCACCATCGACCTCTCCCACCGTCTCCTCCGCGAGCTTGCCGACATACGCCGCGAGGAAAAAGAAATGACTCACATCAAACGCGGCCGTCAGCACACCTATCTGCGCCCCGACTCAAAAAGCCAGGTAACGGTCGAATATGACGAAAACAACCGCCCCCTCCGCGTCGACACCATAGTCATATCCACCCAGCACGACGAATTCATCCAACCGATTGAAGACACCGACGCAGCCCGCGCCGCCGCAGACCGTGCCATGCAGGAGAGAATCACAGATGATGTGCGCAACATACTCATCCCCCGCGTCAAAGCCAAGCTCCGCCCGGAAGAGGCCGCTCTGATCGGCGATGACGTCAAGCTCCTTGTCAACCCCACCGGAAAATTCGTCATCGGAGGTCCTCACGGAGACACAGGCCTGACCGGCCGCAAAATCATAGTCGATACCTACGGAGGCCACGGAGCTCACGGCGGAGGCGCATTCTCAGGCAAAGACCCCTCCAAGGTAGACCGCTCGGCAGCCTATGCCGCCCGCCACATAGCAAAGAACCTTGTGGCCGCAGGAGTGGCTGACCGTGTCCTCGTGCAGGTCGCCTACGCCATCGGCGAAGCTAAGCCTGTCAGCCTCTGCATCAACACCTACGGCACAGCCAAGGTAAAACTCTCCGACACCGAGATCGCAGCCATAGTGACAGACATGCCATGCTTCGACATGACCCCCTATGCCATCGAAAAGCGATTCGGACTGCGCAACCCTATCTATCGCGAGACCGCAAGCTACGGCCACATGGGACGCCAGCCGATGACTGTCACAAAGACATTCCACTCAAAATACGAAAAGCCGTTCACACGCACCGTCGAACTCTTCACATGGGAGAAACTCGATGCCGTTCCGGCCGTAAAAAAAGCCTTCGGAATTGATTGAACATTCGACATCTGTATTTCAGCCGGATCTTCGCCGGAATACTGACTGACTACAATTGACATAACATTTAAGCCTCATGGGAAACAGACGTCACAGACTCTTGTTTTCCATGAGGCTTATTAAATTTTCATGAGGCTTATCAAGAGGTTGTTTTTAAACAACCTCTTAATTCGAGAACCTTCCGTAGCTCTGTTATTCCTTTATACCATAAGCAAGATCGCCTGCATCGCCCAGACCGGGCACTATGTAGGAATGCTCGTTGATCACATCGTCAATCGCACCTACCCACAGAGTTGTCTTATCAGCCGGGAAAGTCTCGCGCACATAATCGACAGCCTTTTTCGAGGCAATGATGGAAGCCACATGCACATGAGCCGGTTCACCCTTGGTGAGCAGAGCGCGATAGCTTAACTCCATCGAAGCACCGGTGGCAAGCATCGGATCAGCGATTATCAGAGTCTTTCCGTCGAGCTTCGGAGAAGCGATATATTCAATAAACACATCGAAATTTTCCTTCTCGCGATACTTTCTGTAGGCCGACACAAAAGCATTCTGAGCATGGTCAAAATAATCAAGAAAACCTTTGTGAAACGGAATTCCCGCACGGAAAATCGTTGCGAGAACCACCTGCTCGTCGAGAATTTGGCATGGAGCTACCGCCAGCGGCGTAGTGACATCAACTGTCTTGTAGCGCATACGTTTCGATATCTCGAAAGCCATGATCTCGCCTATACGCTCAAGATTACGGCGGAAACGCAACATATCATTCTGCACATTGATATCGCGCAATTCGCTCATATACTGGCTGACCAGCGAAGGCTGATCAGCAAAATTGATTACTTCCATGATATTCTGATTAACTTTTTAAATTTATTGACAGGAGATTGCCCAAAGCCTCCTTGGAGGTCGCCAAGAAACAATCTTTTAATGTAAGACTTATAAGGCACCTATATATTATAAACACAAAATTACAGAGAATTCCTGTCACAGACAAGAACACAAGGTGTATTTGGTGCCCCCGCCTATATTATATTCCTCGCTTCGGCAAGCTGGTTGTGGAGCAGATTTGTGAACTGGTAGTTTTTCAATCCCCAGCGCGGATAGATAAGCAAGTCGGACGGAGACTGCGACACAAAACGCTCCACCGCAATATCCTTGCGCAGCCGGTCAAGTATCCTGACGCATAGACTGATATACTCCTCTGCCGTAAAACGGGGTATGTCATATAGCCCCGCTTCGACGTCTGAAGCCATTCTGGTGCCTCTGACCAGTTGAAGCTGATGGAATTTTACAGTGTCGACAGGCAGCTCATTAATGCAGTCGACAGTTTCAAGCATCGTCGCCTCATCTTCACCCGGAAGACCCATGATCAGATGCAGCCCGCACGGAAGTCCTGCGGCGTGAGTGCGGTTGACAGCATCAACAGTGTCGGCCCATGTGTGACAACGGTTCACCAGTTCAAGAGTGCGGTCACATGCGCTTTCCGCTCCATATTCCACCATCACCCATTCCCGAAGCCCGGCAAGACGGTCGAGAAGATCCTGAGGCATACAGTCAGGACGGGTACCGATGATCAGCCCCGCCACACCGTCCACATCAAGTGCCTCACGATAGAGAGCCATCAGCCGGTCGATATCATCTGAATGCGTATTGGTGTATGCCTGGAAATAGGCCAGATATTTCATCTGAGGATACTTCCGAGCAAAAAACTCCTTGCCGCGTTCGAGCTGCTCCCTGACGCTCAGCGAAGGGCGGCAGTAACCGGGATTGAATGACTGATTGTTGCAATAGGTGCATCCGCCACGGCCCTTGCTTCCGTCGCGGTTCGGACAGGTAAAACCGGCATTGACAGTGATTTTCTGGACTTTCCCGTCAAAATGCCCTCTCAGAAAATCTGAAAAATCCCTGTAAGGCTTCATAGGCGAGAGGCTCGGTTCATCAGACAGGCATCAAGGATAACAATAGCCGCCATCGCTTCTACTACCGGCACTGCGCGAGGCACCACACAGGGATCATGGCGTCCCCTTCCTTTGATCACGATCTCGTTTCCATCACGGTCAACCGTGCAGACATCCTGCATCAGAGTGGCCACTGGTTTGAAAGCCACACGGAAAGTTATGTCCTGGCCGTTTGAAATTCCGCCCTGGATGCCTCCCGAATGGTTGGTAAGAGTAGATATCTCGCCGTCTGGTCCGGCAACAAAGCGATCAAGCACTTCACTGCCCCGAAGCTCTACGCCACGGAATCCCATACCGTATTCAAAGCCCTTGGTCGCATTTATGCTCATCATAGCCTCGGCAAGACGCGCGCCAAGACGCCCGAACACAGGATCACCGATACCGACAGGCACACCGCTGACCACACAGTCGACCACACCGCCTATCGTGTCACCTTCGCTTTTCACCTTCAGTATCAGCGCCTCCATCTCGGCAGCCATCTCCGGATCCGGACACCTTACAGGATTGCTTTCAGCTACAGACAGATCCATACCGCCGTAATCCTTGTCAAGGACAAGCGGACCCACCTGAGAAGTATAGGCCCGGACCGTTATGCCCCACTGCTCCAAAGCCTGCCGCGCAAAAGCTCCGGCCACAACCCTTGTGGCAGTCTCACGCGCGCTTGACCGGCCGCCTCCGCGATGATCGCGAAGACCATATTTGGCTGTATATGTAAAATCGGCATGCGACGGGCGGAACGCGTCTTTCAAATGATCATAGTCATTCGAATGCTGGTTCTCATTGCGGATAATGAAACCGATCGGACCGCCGGTAGTGCGTCCCTCGAACAGCCCGGAAAGAATCTCCACCGTGTCGCTCTCTTTCCTGGCTGTAGTGACAGCCGACTGCCCCGGTTTGCGGCGGTCAAGTTCATGCTGCACCTTTTCAAGGTCTATTTCAACCCCTGCGGGCATACCGTCGATGACACCGCCGATGGCGGCACCGTGACTTTCACCGAATCCGGTGAAAGTAAATATCTTTCCGATTGTATTCATAGTCTGTCATTGTCCTGGCGCACTCTTCATTCCGCCGTAGAAAGCCACAGGGACTGCGCAACATTATTATTCATTTATATATTATCACTCCTTGCTCTCTGCCACGTCAGCCACCGAGGCCCTGCAGAAATCAATCAGTGCCTGTGGGCTGATTCTGAGCTGAAGACCGCGCTGGCCGGCAGAGACATAGATGGCCTGAAAATCAAGAGCCGTCTGATGGAAAAACACAGGAAAAGGCTTCTTCATACCGACAGGCGAACACCCACCGCGGATATAGCCCGTAAGCGGCAACAGTTCTTTCATCGGAATCATCTCCGCCTTCTTAGCCCCGGCGGCTTTCGCGGCCTTCTTCAGATCCACCTCCATGTTTCCGGGAATCACGCAGACAAAATAGCCGCAGCGGTCACCGTGGAGCACCAGAGTTTTAAACACCGAGTTTATATCCTCGCCAAGCTCCTCGGCCACATGTTCGGCCGCGAGATTGTCAGGATCCACCTTATAAGGAATCAGTTCATATTCAACCTTAGCCTTGTCAAGCAGTCGCGCTGCATTTGTTTTCGACACTTTATCCACAGTAATTTCAGTTTTAGAGAGTGTTCGACAATAAGAAAACAAAGTTAATCCATTTTAAGCTCAAAACCAAATCGGGCTGCCACGGCGGCTGAAAAATCTTCATCACCCCGAACGGCTCCTAAAAAAGGGGCTTCGGAAAAATTCAACCGGAAGAAGCGGTAATTAGACAAATTTAACACTAAATCGAAGTTTTGACCCATATTCACACCCTTATTTCAGTCTGATCAAGCAGGTTAATTGCAAGATATTTGTTAACTTTGCAAACTGAAACCAAATAAGCTGCAAAAACGAAGATATAACTATCAAGCTGAAAATAGAAACAATTTATGAATCCAATCAAAAAAACCATCGCGCTGCCTGACGGTCGTACCATCACACTGGAGACCGGCAAACTTGCAAAGCAGGCCGATGGAGCGGTAGAACTGCGCATGGGCAACACTATGCTCCTTGCGACAGTAGTAACGGCCAAAGAGGCCGGAGAGGGCGTAGACTTCATGCCCCTCCAAGTTGAGTATAAAGAAAAATTCTCCTCTAACGGACGTTTCCCCGGCGGCTTCCTCAAGCGTGAAGGCCGCGCAAGCGACTACGAGATCCTGACATCGCGTCTGGTTGACCGTGTGCTCCGCCCACTTTTCCCTGACAATTACCACGCCGACACTTTCGTACAGGTTACAATGTATTCTTCCGACGGTGTCGACATGCCCGACGCTCTTGCCGGCCTCGCCGCTTCGGCAGCCATCGCAGTGAGCGACATACCCTTCAACGGTCCTATCTCGGAAGTCCGAGTGGCCCGTGTAAACGGCGAATTCGTAATCGACCCCACTTTCGAACAGCTTGAGAAAGCCGACATGGAGCTCATGGTCGGCGCCACCTATGACAACATCATGATGGTGGAAGGCGAAATGAACGAAGTATCAGAAGCAGATCTTCTCGCAGCGCTCCGCGCCGCCCATGACGCCATCAAGGTTCAGTGCAAGGCCCAGATGGAACTTGCCGAGGAAGTTGGTTCGACCGTAAAACGCGAATATTGCCACGAGACCAATGACGAAGATCTCCGCAAGGACGTACATGACAAGTGCTACGACAAGGCATATGCAGTGGCCAAGGCCGGCTGCGCCGACAAGCACTGGCGTCAGGAAAGCTTCGAAAAGATCTGCGAAGAATATCTCGAATCACTCCCCGAAGAAGAACGCGATGAAAAGACCGCTATGGTCAAGCGCTACTACCACGATGTGGAAAAAGAAGCCATGCGCCGCTGCGTTCTTGACGAAGGCATCCGTCTCGACGGCCGCAAGACCACCGAGATCCGCCCGATCTGGTGTGAGGTAGACTATCTGCCCGGACCTCACGGATCAGCCGTGTTCACCCGTGGCGAGACCCAGTCGCTCGCAACCGTAACCCTCGGAACCAAGCTCGACGAGAAGATCCTCGATGACGTTCTCAACCAGGGCCGCGAACGCTTCCTCCTCCACTATAACTTCCCGCCCTTCTCCACCGGCGAAGCCCGTCCGGTGCGTGGCGTAGGCCGTCGCGAAGTAGGCCACGGCAATCTTGCCCACCGTGCCCTCAAGCGCATGTTCCCCGATGATTTCCCCTACGTATGCCGCATCGTCAGCGACATCCTCGAATCAAACGGATCATCGTCAATGGCAACTGTCTGCGCAGGCACCCTCTCGCTGCTCGACGCAGGTGTGAAGATGAAACGCCCTGTCAGCGGTATCGCTATGGGTCTCATCTCTGACGGAACAAAATATGCAGTCCTCTCCGACATTCTCGGTGACGAAGACCACCTCGGCGACATGGACTTCAAGGTGACCGGTACCCGCGAAGGTATCACCGCCACCCAGATGGACATCAAGTGCGATGGCCTGAGCTACGAAATCCTTGAAAAGGCTCTCAATCAGGCCAAGGAAGGTCGTCTGCACATCCTCGACAAGATCGAAGAGACAATCCCCGCAGCCCGCGAGGACTACAAGCCCCACGTGCCCCGCATCGTCACCATGCTCATCCCCAAAGAGCTTATCGGTGCAGTGATCGGCCCCGGCGGAAAGATCATCCAGGGAATCCAGGAAGCAAGCGGCGCAACCGTAAGCATCGACGAAATCCCCGACGGAGGCTACATCGAAGTCGCTGCCTCTAACAAGGCTTCGATCGACAAGGCTCTCGATATGATCAACGCTATCGTCGAACTCCCCGAAGAGGGAAAGGTTTACCACGGCAAAGTGCGTTCTATCCTTGACTTCGGCGCATTCGTTGAATTCATGCCCAACCGCGACGGTCTGCTCCACATCTCGGAAATCTCATGGGACCGTCTCGAAAACATGGAAGCCGCAGGCCTCAAGGAAGGCGACGAGCTCGAAGTGAAACTCATCGAGATCGACAAGAAGACCGGCAAATACCGCCTGTCAATGCGCGCGCTCCAGCCCAAACCCGAAGGCTACGTAGAGCGTGAACGCGCACCCCGTGGCGAACGCGGACCGCGTCGCGAAGGCGACCGTCCCCGTCGTGACGGAGATCGCGGTCCCCGACGTGACGGTGACCGTGGACCCCGCCGTGAAAACAATGGCGGCAACCACGGCGCTCCCCGTAACTAAGACCTGAAAAGTGCATTATAGTATCTTAAATCCATCATACAGATTAAATTTGCACACTCTTAGTTAACCAAGCTCTGATATTCATTACCATTGAATCAACGCCCCGGCGGGTTCCCCTTCACGGGAATCCGCCGGATTTATTTACCCGAACCATATGGCAGCCACCGCATCAACAAAACAAGCCGAAAGGAATGTCCACATTATAGTAGCCGCTGGAAGCGGATCGCGCTACGGAGGCAATCTGCCCAAGCAATTCTGCCAGCTCAACGGCAGACCTCTGCTCATGACCACTCTCGAACGTATCCATCGCCACACTCCGGGCTGGGAACTGACAGTGGTGCTGAGCTGTGACATGACCGTAGAGTGGCAGGATATGTGCCGGGAATATGGCTTCAGCCTGCCTCACAGCATTGTGACCGGCGGCCCGACCCGCGCCCACAGCGTCAGAAACGCCATCGAATCACTCGCCGTGGAATCATGCGGATTAATCAGTGTACATGACGCCGCGCGGCCTGTGGTAAGCAGTTCTCTCATCCGGAATCTTCTTGACGGACTTAACGGGGCAGACGGTGTGATTCCTGCCTGCCAGGTGACAGACTCCATACGTATCACCGCTCCTGACGGATCAAGCCGAGCCGTAGACCGCAAGCTCTACCGATCGGTGCAGACCCCTCAGATCTTCCCCGCCGCAAAGCTCTCGGAAGCCTACCGCCAGGAACTCCGGCCGGAATTCACTGACGATGCATCGGTGATGGAAGCCGCCGGATTCTGCAATCTGAGGCTAACGGCCGGCGATCCGCATAACATCAAAGTAACCAATCCCGGCGACATGGCTGTGGCCGAGCTCTATCTTTCGCTGTCCGACACATTATAAGTATAAGCTATTGTTGACACTCATGGACAGGCTGAGACATACCGACATAAAATTTCTGCGCGGAATGGGACCGAAACGCGCCGAGCTTCTCGACAAGAATCTCGGCATAAAGACGTTTCACGATCTTCTGTACCACTTCCCTACCCACTATATAGACCGTCGTTCCGTCTACCGCATCATCGACTTTGCTGGTGAAGACATGCCATCAATTCAGGTCAGAGGCCGCTTTGTCAGCTTCAATGTGCAGGGTGAAGGCGCCAAGATGCGCCTTGTGGGCCTTTTTTCCGACGGTTCAGGAGTGATGGAAGTGGTATGGTTCCAGCGCATAAAATCGCTCAGACAGCTCTATCACACCGCAACCGAGTATATTCTCTTCGGCAAGCCATCCAATTTCAATGGCCGCTGGAGCATGGTTCACCCTGAAGTCGACACTCCTGAAAACGCTTCGGCACAAGGAGGCTTCCGAGGTGTCTATCCGCTGACAGAGCAACTGCGCAACCGCGGTTTCTCATCGCGCACATTCGCCAACGCCGCCACAGAGATCCTGGCAGGAATACGCACTGTCACCGAGACGCTCACTCCGCAGATCATCACCCGCCACCGGCTCATGGGGCTACACGAAGCTCTCACCGCCATCCATTCTCCCCAGACACCGCAGCAGCTCGAACAAGCCCGTTTCCGTCTGAAATTCGAAGAGCTTTTCTATCTTCAGCTTGACATTCAGCGCTACGCCCGGCGCCGCAACGGGGCCATCAAGGGCTTTCTGTTTCCCCGCATCGGACATTTTTTCAACACCTTCTACTCCCAGTTTCTGCCCTTCCCGCTTACCGGCGCGCAGAAACGTGTGATCAAAGAAATCCGCGCCGACATGGCCACCGGACGCCAGATGAACCGCCTGCTCCAGGGCGACGTTGGCTCCGGCAAAACCCTTGTGGCACTGCTATGCATGCTCATAGCTCTTGACAACGATGCCCAGGCCTGCCTGATGGCACCGACCGAAATTCTGGCCACACAGCATTTCGAGACCATCAGCTCAATGGTAGCTCCTATGGGCATAAACGTGAAACTGCTCACCGGATCTACCCGCAAGAAAGCGCGCGAGGAGATCCACTCCCAGCTCACCGACGGTTCTCTCCACATACTCATAGGCACCCATGCCGTGATCGAGGACAATGTGCGGTTCAAAAACCTCGGTTTCATTGTGATCGACGAGCAACACCGCTTCGGTGTGGCTCAGCGTGCACGGCTGTGGACCAAAAATGTCATCGCACCCCATGTGCTTGTGATGACGGCCACCCCGATTCCCCGCACCCTGGCCATGACCGTCTACGGCGATCTCGATGTCTCCGTGATCGACGAACTGCCTCCAGGCCGAAAGCCTGTACAGACTCTGCTACGCTATGAAGAAAACCGCTTTGCTACCTATCAGGGCATCGGACGGCAACTGCGCCTCGGACGGCAGATCTATATAGTCTATCCACTCATCAAAGAAAACGAGAAACTTGATCTGAAATCGCTTGAAGAGGGCTATGAGTCGATCTGCGACACCTTCCGCGATTATAAGGTTGCCTTCGTGCACGGACAGATGAAACCGCAGGAAAAAGAGTATCAGATGGGGCTTTTCGCATCCGGAGAGGCCCATATACTTGTGGCTACAACCGTGATCGAAGTCGGTGTCAATGTCCCCAACGCCACCACGATGCTCATCGAGAACGCCGAGCGCTTCGGCCTTTCGCAACTTCACCAGCTCCGCGGCCGAGTGGGCCGTGGTGAAGGCCAGAGCTACTGCATACTGATGTCGAAACGCAAGATCGCCTCTGACACCCGCAAGCGTCTTGAACTCATGACATCTACCACCGACGGCTTTGCGATAGCCGAAGCCGACATGCAGATGCGAGGTCCCGGCGATATCGAAGGTACCATGCAGAGCGGAATGCCGATTGATCTTCACATAGCCAATCTTGCTACGGACGGGCAAATCGTGCAGCTTGCCCGCGACACGGCCTGCGAGATTCTTGACGCAGACCCCGAACTCGGCCACCCGGAAAACCGCCCCCTTATTGTAGAACTGGCCAATCTTACAACCCGCGTCCGCGACTGGTCGAGAATTTCCTGACCACTGCCGTACAAACTGACAACACCCTCTAACAGATCACCTGAAATAAGAGGTTGTTTAAAAACAATAGTTAAAATCTGAGCGAAAGTTTTGAGGTGGATATGGCTCTGAATCGAAGGAGCATAGCGAGCTATGTGACTGAGATGAAGAGTCATAGGCGCCCAAAACTTTCGCAGGCGAGGGTATTGTCTTTTTCCCTTTTAGTAATTTCATGTTTGAGAATTTTTTAAGTTACCTGAGCCTTGGTGTCTCTTTTGCTAAATTGTTGAAATTCGTCAGTCACATAGCTCGCTATGCTCCTTCCTCATTTGCAACAATTTATCTAAAAGATACACCACTCAGATTTTAACTATTGTTTTTAAACAACCTCTAAGCCCTCCCCTTGACGTTTTTTAAAGTCTTTTAGCGCACCTGACCACTTCAAAGCATGGTTTCAGTTGTTTTAATAGTGTAAGTAAAGATAAAGAAGCAACAACAAGCAGGAAAATCTAAATTTACATCCCTCGTCCTCTTTATCGGGTTGTGAAACCAGGTTCTGAGGCTCTCATAAATAAATAGTTGAAACGTGAGGGGAGGAGTTAAGGCAGTTGTCTTAACTCCTCCTTTGTCATATACAGCCTGAGGCGTCAGACTGTGATTCCTGAAAGCGGCTTTATGCAATTCCAGTCAAAGGCTTCAATAAGATCGTCCGGACGGCAGGCCTGGGGCTGCGGGAGCAATCCGGCAAGCCACGCAAGGTGCCCCACAAGTCGCTCCGGACTATAAGCCTCGCGCAGCCGATCCATGCTCAGCGAGCTGTCGCGCTTCGACAAGCGCTGTCCGTCCTGATTGCAGAGCAACGGAAGGTGGGCATAGGAGGGCGACTGCAATCCGAGCAGTCTGTAGAGATAAATCTGCTGGGCGGCGGACAGCAAGAGGTCATTCCCGCGCACAACCTCGGTCACACCCATCAGCGCGTCATCGACCACTACCGCCAGCTGATAGGCCCAGGCCCCATCGGCCCGACGCAACACAAAATCGCCGCATTCGGCAGCCAAAGAAACTCTCTGCGGGCCATAGACGCGATCGGAGAAACAGATTTCATCTTCCGGCACATAGAGTCTGACAGCATGACGGGCCGTGACATTTTCAGCAGGCAAAACACATGGCAGTGTGGCCGGACGGCATCTGCCTCCATAGATCACACGCCCGTCAGACTGGTGTGGAGCCTGGGTGGCCATTATGTCGGCACGGGTGCAGACACATGGATAGGTATAGCCGGTCGACTCCAGCCGCCTGAGATAAGTCTCATAGATTTCTCCGCGGAGGCTCTGCCTGTAAGGAGCCGAATCGCCCCTGCCAGCCAGACCTCCCTCGTCCCATTCAAGGCCGAGCCAGAGGAGGTCGTCTTCAATCTGCCGCGCATATTCTTCTCTGGAGCGCTGTGGGTCAAGATCTTCGATCCGAAGAATCCACCGCCCTCCGGCCTTCCTGACTGAAAGCCATGAAAGCAGAGCCGTGAACACGTTGCCGAGGTGCATGCGTCCGGTAGGCGATGGCGCGAAACGTCCGGCAGGAGTCTTCGTAGCGGCTGAAATTCCGGTATCTGAGTCTTTAGAGGGCGTTTCATAACAATAGTTAAAATCTGAGCGAAAGATTTGAGATGGATATGGCTCTGAATTGAAGGAGCATAGCGAGCTATGTGACTGAAATGAAGAGCCATAGCCGCTCAAAGCTTTCGGAGGCGATTGTATTGTCTTTTTGTAAATAGAATATTCCATTTGTGAAAAATTTTAAGTTCCCTGAGCCTTGGTGTCTCTTTTGCTAAATTGTTGAAGCTCGTCAGTCGCATAGCTCGCTATGCTTCTTCCTCCCCTGCAACAATTTATCTAAAAGATACACCACTCAGATTTTAACTCTTGTTATGAAACACCCTCTTAATATCCATTGCAAGTTCTATTTGAGCACAAAGATACACAAGATTCAGTGATTTTTTCGAAAAATATCATTCCGCGTATGCAAGATTCAGCAGAAAGCGGATTTATAGATATAGACAATACCAACAAACCAATCAATATAAATTATGAAGAAAGCAAAACATCTGCTGCCCCTCGCCCTGCTTCTGGCCTCAGCGCCTATGATGCAGTCGTGTCTTGATGATGATGACAACAACAGCTACGTTATCTGCCCGTCGAGCCCCAAAGCCCTCGTGACAGTCTGCCCGACTGTAAACGGAGGATTTACAATGGTGCTTGACGACAAGACCACCCTCGTTCCATCGAACATGGATAAGTCGCCTTTCGGCAATAAGGAAGTCCGCGCACTTGTCTGCTACACCCCCGACAAATCATTTCATGGCGGAACCGGCGTCACAGTCAACCGCATCGACAGCATCCGTACCAAGCTGCCCGCCATAGACCTCGGCGACAAGAACAATGAGACTTATGGGAATGACCCTATCGAGATAGTTAAGGACTGGGTGACTGTGGCTGAAGACGGCTATCTGACCCTGCGTGTCCGCACAATCTGGGGCCCCGGACACACTCCACACCATCTCAACCTGCTCACCGGTTCAAATCCCGACGATCCGTTTGAAGTCGAGCTCCGGCATGATGCCAAAGGCGACACCAAAGGCTATTTCGGCGATGCTCTTATCGCGTTCAACCTCAACAGCCTGTCGGCCACAAGCGATAAGCCTGTCAAGATCAAACTCCGCTGGAATTCGTTTTCAGGAATGAAGACCGCCGAATTCGATCTCGCCCTACGCCCGAAAATATTCGATGACGATCTGTCAGACCTTGTTTCCGCCTCTGTTCTCAGATAAGAGAACCGAAAGCAAGAATCTGCCCATTCCTCACGTTATATTTTTACACAGAGCTAATTCGGCAGTCAATTAGCGCACATTTTTTCATATAGCGGTTTTGAACACAGCTGACAACGAACACGATCTGTTGCAGCTCATCGGCAACAACGAGCCTGCGGCTTTGAGACTGATGTATTCAAGATATATCAGACATCTCACAGCCGTATGCTCCCGCTATATCCGGAATGATGAGGACGCGAAAGATGTGTTGCAGGAAAGTTTTCTTAAAATATTCGGGTCGATTGACAGATTTGTCTACAAAGGTGAAGGCTCGCTGAAAGCGTGGGTGACAAAGATTCTTGTCAATGAGGCGCTGAAATTCATCAGCCGGTCCGGGCGCCTTGATTTCAGCCCCATTTCAGAGGAGAATACCGACATCGGTGATGATCAGCCGGAAACCGCCGACATCCCTGCGGCAATAATCCATGACTTCATACGCCAGCTGCCCGACGGCTACCGGATAGTGTTCAACCTCTATGCCATTGAGGGGAAAAGCCATCGGGAAATCGCTTCGATGCTTGGCATCAGGGAAAGCACTTCGGCCTCGCAACTCCACAGAGCCAAAGCACTGCTCGCATCAAAAATCAGAGAATACATCAACAGACGGTCTTCATGAACAACGACAACTGGTTAGACGACATACGCAACAAGATGACGGATTTCGAACTGGACGAGCCGTCAGGACTCTGGGAACGGATCGAAACGCACCGTGCCGACCGTCAGCAGATCACCCCGATAAACCGCAACGGTCACCGACGCGGCGCTGTGCTGTCATGGCTTGTGGCCGCCACTCTGCTCACCGCCATAATGCTCTCAGGCCTGCATTTCTTTAAGCCTGAAAGCAAGGTAGACATGACCGCGGCCCGACTCGCAAAAGATGTTTCCGACAACACCCTCATCAGTCCCGTCAATTCAGAGCAGAATCTTGCACAGACCTTGCCCCAAAGCATCGGCAACCGAATCAGCCGGGCCAATACCCTGACAGCAGCCGTCTGTCAAGCATCACAGTCTTCATCCGCCGCACAGCTGACTGATGACGAACCGGCCAATCAGAATCCGGCCGGGAAAGACAATGAAAACGCTGAGAATTCAGAGACATCGCCGTCAGCAGACAATGCATGCAACCGGATAAATACGGAATATGCGGAATCAACAGTCTCTGCCTCAGACAGCCATAATGTTCGGGAAAGGGTCTCCGTAGGCATATTCACCTCAGGCTCGATCGGTAACGGAATGTCAGGACCGTCAAACAACAGCGGCAATAAATCACTTAGCGGTCTTATGTCAGACCCTACCAAGAATCCTGATGACGGGCCCGTAGTGCAATCACAAGCACCCGAATCCGGCAGTTCGAATACACGCAATTCCAAAATGCAGCACCACCAGCCGATCCGTGTCGGGCTGACCGTAGCCTACCCTATTTCTCCACGCCTGAGTCTGGAAAGCGGCCTGACATACTCAAGGCTCCGCTCTGATGTGGACGCTACAGAGGCAAACATCAGTTTCTCCGGCGAACAGACTCTTCACTACATTGGCATTCCGTTGAATCTGAAATGCCGCCTCGCATCAGTGAATCGGCTTGAATTCTACGCCTCGGCTGGCATACTTGCCGAAAAATGCGTTGTCGGCAAACTCTCCGGCCATAAATTTATCAACGACCAGGCTGGAGCTGAAGAAAACACCGATATCCACGAAAAAAGGCTGCAATGGTCACTCAACGCGGCAGCCGGAGCACAGCTGTCAATAACTCCTGATCTCGGCATCTTCATAGAGCCCGGCATAAGCTATTATCCCGACAACGGCTCCGACATCTCTTCGATCTACAAAGACCGTCCTTTGAATTTCAATCTGAATCTCGGTCTAAGACTCACCCTTGGAAAATAGCAGCCTCTCCCGAAAGCAAATCCTCAAGAAGCCTACATACACCATCCCCTTTGCACCACATAGAGGGCAATCCGCTACCTCCGGCATCCTTCATGGAATCAACCTCAACAATCATTCAGCCCAATAAGGCGAGGCTTCCGCATACGTGGAGACTTCGCTTCTCTCAGTATGAAGTCAAGATTCACATAAAACACATTTAGCAAAACATAGCTAATAGCGCATATTATAGATTGTTAGCCAACAGTAATCAAGATATAAGCCTTGATTTTTATTCGGTAGTATAAAAATCTCAGGATTTTTATCTACATTTGTATCTATAATAGGTTCAAAATCTGACAATGACCTAAAGAAACAAAGACATATGGCGAGAGCCGAGAACTTTTAAGTTCTCCTATGTAGTCGTTACAAGGCTTTGGTCAGCCGTCAGATACTACATAGGAGGACTTGCTTTTGGTATGAAATATATTTCGTACACGTATAATCAACTGATTGATTCGGACAATTTCCATTGCCCGGCTCCTTTGTTTATATACTTAATATGATTGAATTAAGCTTATTCCCCGAACTCGATTCCGAGTTGCAAGATAAAAAGTCTTCTACCTTTGAGGACAATATGAAATTACCTATTCATCGGTGGTATAGATACACCGCAGGCTTTTCAGCTACTTGGGTCGCTAAAATCATCGAAGAAGAGATTCTAAATGGTAGGACGCGTATTATCGACCCTTTTGTCGGCTCTGGGACGGTTGCCTTAGAAAGTACAATGCATGAAGTGGAAGCTTTTGGGTTAGAATCAAATCCTTATGTGTTTAAGATTGCGTCTGCCAAACTTCTTTGGAACCATATAAGTATAACTAAAATTCAGCAAGCAAGCAGACAACTGATTCAACGAGCTAAAGAGATTGATACCTCCGTTGAGAATTATCCTCTAATTATTCGGAAATGTTTCCCTGATGAAACTCTTCTTAGACTTGATGCACTAAAAAATGCTTGCTTAGAGATCGAAGAAGGAGATATCAAAAACTTCTTTTGGTTTGTTATCACCTCTATTCTGCGTAGCACTTCGCCTGTTGGCACTGCTCAGTGGCAATATATTCAACCAAACAAATCTAAAGCAAATGTTTTAGATCCCTTTGCTGCATTTGAAAAAAAAATTATAGAAATCTGTAGCGACATTCGTAAATGTAGTTTGCGGTCATCAAACCATAAAGCTTTAATTCTCCAACAAGATGCTCGTGGCGAAGTAGATATACCTGATAATTGGGGTGATTTAGTTATTACGTCTCCCCCATATGCCAACAATTATGATTACGCAGATGCCATGAGATTGGAAATGTCATTTTGGGGTGATATTGAAAACTACAAAGGACTCAAGGACGTAAGTCGCCATTTGGTAAGAGCGTGTACCCAGCACGTTTCGCGTCTTAAAAATGATGTTTTTGACATGATGGAATCTTCTTTACTGGAGCCTATTAAGGAGGAACTCAGGATTAAATTCGACCTATTGGATAACGAACGAAAAAATCATGGAGGGAAAAAGAATTATCATCTAATGATAGTTGCGTATTTCTACGACTTGGCACAAGTTTTTAATACACTTAGCAAGAAAACTTCTGAAAAATGCAAAATGTGCTTCGTTGTTGGAGATTCTGCACCTTATGGCATATATATACCTGTTGATGAATGGTTGGGCAAATTAGCTCTCAATTCTGGATTCAAAAGTTTTTCTTTCGAAAAGCTCAGAGATAGAAATATAAAATGGAAAAATAGAAAACATAGAGTTCCTCTGAAAGAAGGAAGACTTTGGATTAACAAATAATATTATGGCTAAATCACCTTCTCATATTCTTGGAGAATTAATTGGAAACTTTTTTGAAGATGTCATGAAAGCTCCGATAAGGGAACTTTGTAATAAATACAATGTTTACTTTGACACCATCGGATCACGTCCTGCAAGAAGTACAAAGAAAATATCTTGGACAGATATTAATGGCAGTAAGCACGACTTGGATTACGTTATCGAGAGAGATGGAACACCTGATAAACTAGGTGTACCTATTGCTTTTATAGAACTTGCATGGAGGCGATATACCAAACATTCAAAGAATAAGGCGCAAGAAATATCAGGTGCTATCATGCCTATCGCTGAGAAGTATAAAGAATATGCTCCTTTTAAGGGCGTGATATTGAGCGGTGTTTTTACAGATCCTTCATTGAAACAATTAGAGAATCAAGGATTTAATATTTTGTACATCCCTTTTGAAAAGATTGTAAATGTTTTTCAGAAGTACGGTGTGGATATTTACTTTGACGAAAATACATCAGAACAAGAGCTCTCTGTCATCGTAGACCGCTTCAAAAACTGTACAGTTTTAGATAAAATCGCGCAAAAATTGATCGATTCTAATAAGAAAGAAATCGGGTCAAGCCGAAAACACGGTGCATGAATTTTGAGAAAAGTGTTAAATTTGTGGCATGAAAACCGCAGATGCAATATGGATGTGCCTGCCCGAGGGCATGGACGAACTATTTGAAATGGTGCGCTTCGAGCGCACGGAACAG
>Ga0209064_1000977_pt1 | contig 54684 bp, 30 predicted proteins | sample Inofromicrocosms_FD_187498 | JGI IMG/M metagenome (GOLD analysis project Ga0209064, IMG submission 187498) | Mouse cecum microbial communities from Vienna, Austria - Inoculum for glucosamine and mucus D2O microcosms (SPAdes) (version 2) | ecosystem: Host-associated > Mammals > Digestive system >...
AAGGTAACTTCATTTAGATATTAATTTCAAAATTTAACCATGAGGCGGTTTATAATAAATGTTTTGTCGCACCCGTTTTCACGGTCGCCTTTTGCCCTGAACCTCGGTCACATAGCTACAGCTATGCTCCCTCGATTCATGACAAAATCCGACTCGTGTAAACGGGCTTTGGATTCACATTTGTTTTTAAACAACCTCTTATTTTGATATCACAAATCTTGATGAGATTGAGTCATCTGTTCCTTAAATTATTAACATTTGCATTATTAAAATAGTTTTAAAAAGTGAGTGTCTGAATTTATTTAATGTATTGCAATGAGTGGCATGGAGATTCCACTCCTCCCCCACCCCTAATTCGTTTTTTTTACTTAACTTTGTGCGATAAAATAACTGCGTCACATTTACGTTTAAATAAAAATAGGACGTTCCCAAAACATATTAACAATGAGAAAGTATATCGGCCTCGTTTTTGCGCTATGTCTGCTGTGTCTCTCCGGCTGCCGGGGAGCGAAATTGTCGGTTGCCGACGAGCAGATGGCACGCGGGGAGTATTATGACGCATCAAAGACCTACCGCAAGGTTTATAATAAGCTGAAAGCGCGCGAGCAGCGGGCCGAGCGCGGTGTCGTGGCTTTCCGCATGGCCGAGTGTCATCGCCATTTGAATCAGAGTGCCCGTGCCGCGGCGGCTTATCAGAACGCTATCCGTTACGGCTATCCCGACTCGATGGCGATACTATACCTCGCCCAGATGCAGCATGCCGACGGGAAATATGCCGCAGCCATCAAGAGCTATGAGGAATTTCTTGAAAAATCGCCTCAGTCAGAGATTGCGCGTTCAGGTCTCTCCGGTGCCAGAAAAGCAGCCGAGATGAAAAAGAACCGCACGCGTTATGTGGTAAAAAACGCGAAACTTTTCAATTCGCGCCGTGCCGACTTCTCCCCTATATTCAACGGCGACATCCTCTATTTCACCACGACCAACGAAAAAGTCAGCGGGACCAACCGCAGCGAGATTACCGGCATGAAACGGAGCGACATCTGGATGGCGCGCAAAAACGAGCGCGGCGAGTGGCAGCGTCCCGAGCCTGTCGAAGGGGAGCTGAACAGCGAGACCGACGAGGGGATAGTGTCATTCACGCCCGACGGCTCGACGATGTATCTCACAATGGCCCGCCGCTCACCCAACTCCAATACCGGGGTCGAGATCTACACCTCGCAACGCAGCGACGCCAAGTGGAGCGCGCCTGTAAAATTTGAAATCACCGCCGACACCCTGTCATCCTACGGCCACCCGGCAGTCTCGCCCTCGGGCACATGGCTCTATTTTTCAAGCGACATGCCCGGAGAGGGCGGCAAAGACCTGTGGCGCATCAATCTGAAGGAACGCGCAGGCTCTCTCGAGAACCTCGGCAAGGCAATCAACACTCCGGGCGACGAGGTGTTCCCCTACATGCTGACTGACAGCATCATGTATTTCTCATCCGACGGCCACCCGGGACTCGGCGGTCTCGACCTGTTCAAGGCCACCATGACCCCCTCGGGAGGATGGCTTGTCGAAAACCTCGGCAGCCCGATGAACTCTGAAGCCGATGATTTCGGCATAACCTTCGAGACTCCGGGCAAAGAGGCCGGATATTTCAGCTCCAACCGTGGCGACGGTCGCGGGTATGACCACATCTACTCATTTGAACTCCCCGACTTGAAGATAGTCATCTCGGGATGGGTGCTCGACAAGGACGAGGAACCCGTGCCGGGAGCGGTCATCCGCATCGTGGGAAACGACGGGTCCAACCAGAAGGCTGTAGCCCGCAACGACGGGTCTTTCTCGTTCCCACTTGAACGCGGTGTGAGCTACGTCATGCTCGCCGGGGCCAAAGGCTATCTCAACGCCAAACAGGAATTCACGTCCGACACTGCCGAGGAAGATGCCGAATATGGCATCGACTTCATCCTTGCGTCGATTACAAAGCCTAATATTGTCGAGAACATTTTCTACGACTTTGACAAGGCTACCCTGCGTCCCGAATCCAAAGAGTCTCTTGACGAACTGGCGCAAATGCTCCGCGACAACCCCAACATAACAGTCGAGATGGCGTCCCACACTGACCGTCACGGCTCCGAGGAATACAACATCAACCTTTCGGAACGCCGTGCCAAGTCAGTCATCGACTACCTCATCGAGGTAGGCATCCCGGCACAGCGGCTACAGCATCAGGGATATGGCAAATCGCGCCCCAAGGTGGTTTCAAAGCGCATCGCCCGAGAATTTCCGCAATTCAAGGAGGGCGACGTGCTTAACGAGGAGTATATTCTCAGCCTGTCACCCGAGGACCAAGAGGCGGCTGACCAGATCAACCGCCGCACGGAATTTCAAGTGCTTTCTGTAGATTTTCAGATGTATTGATTTATGGCTGAGTTAAGAGGATGTTTCATAACAAATGTTAAATCCGACGCGTGAAAACGGGTGTGACAAAAGCATTTATATAAAACAGCCTCATGTTTAAATTTTGAAAATTAATATCTGAATGAAGTTACCTTATCCTCATGGCAGCCTCTTTCGTTACCTCGTCATTACGCATCGGTCACATAGCCACGGCTATGCTCCCTCTGTGTAATAACGAGTTAACTGAAAGATGCCACCACTTTGGATTAACATTTGTTATGAAACACCCTCTAAAACTGCGCACCGAGGTCGAGCCGCTGAAAGGCCGTGAAGGACTAATCTCCCACAACGACCGCATACTGCTGCTTGGATCTTGCTTCAGCGATAATATCGGCTCCCGCCTCGAAGCCGACCTCTTTGACACAGTTGTCAATCCATTCGGCGCGCTCTACAACCCCCGCTCCATTCATCTTGCCATCCAACGGCTTGCCGAAAGAAACCCAGTCACACCTGAAGAACTCTTTCAGCACAACGGATTGTGGCACAGTTTCTATTTCCACTCGGCATTCTCATCACCGTCTCCCGCAAACGCGCTTGAAAAGATGAACAAGTCACTCATCCGCGGCGCGGAACGGCTGCATAATGCTACGGTGATAATCATCACTCTCGGCAGCGCGAGAGGATTTACGCTGAAGAAAGGCATCGTAGTGGCCAACTGCCACAAAATGCCGGCCGGCACATTCGATGAATTTGAAATGGACTCCTGCGAGGTCGACCACGCGGTCAACAGCGCCATCGACACCCTCAGGAGCGTCAACAAAGAGGCAAAAATAATTTTCACCGTCAGCCCTATACGTCACACCGGATACGGGATGCATGAAAACGCCCTGTCCAAGGCCGCTTTGCTGCTCGGATTGCACCGGGTCATTAAAAAGCATCCTCAGTCCGCCGTCTATTTCCCGGCCTTTGAAATCATGATGGACGACCTGCGCGACTACCGTTTTTATGCCGATGACATGAAACACCCGTCGACAGTCGCGGTCAATTACATCTATGACATCTTTCTGGAGTCGTTTACGACGGCTGACACCCGTGCAACGGCTCTCGACTGCCGCAATCTCACCCGCCGCATGAACCACCGCCCTCTTTCCACGTCGCCCGAGTCCATATCGGCCGAAATTGACGCGCGACGCAAAATGAAAGAGAACTTTCTTCGGACCTACCCTGTCACCGGGCAGGCTCTGGAAGAGTATATTGCGAACCATCAGGTACTTGAATTATGAACTATACAGCATCTTCCATCGCGAGGGAATTACATCTTCCCGAGCCTGTATGCCCCTCACTCCCCATAACCGACCTGCTCATTGACAGCCGCTCGGTCACCTACCCCGCCTCATCCCTGTTTTTTGCCCTCGAAACGCCACAGAACGACGGCCACAGATATATCGTCGCGCTCTATGACAAGGGGGTGCGAAACTTTGTCGTAACTCATGTCCCCGAAGAAATGAATAGCGTCACTGACGCCAATTTCTTCATCGTCACCGACGTTGTCAAGGCATTGCAATCTATTGCGGGCAGCCATCGCGCAAAGTTTTCCATGCCGGTAATCGCCGTGACAGGCAGCCGGGGAAAGACAACGGTCAAAGAATGGCTTTACCGCCTGTTGCAGGATGACATGAACATCGTGCGCAGCCCCCGCAGCTACAATTCCCAGTTAGGCGTGCCGCTGTCGCTGTGGCAGCTTGACGAGTCGGCACAGCTCGGCATCTTCGAGGCCGGAATATCGATGCCCGGCGAAATGGCCCGGCTGCACTCCATAGTGAGACCCGACATAACGTTGCTGACCAACATCACGATGGAACACAGCGGCTCGTTCAGCTCCATGCGTGACAAGTGTGAGGAAAAAGCAATCATGATGCGCGACTGCGACGTGGTCGTCTACAACGGTGACAACGAGCTTATTGCCGACGTGGTCGCACACGCATGCCTGACAGCAAAAGAAATCGCGTGGTCGCGCACCGATTCTGACCGCCCCCTCTTTATCAGCACAATCGACAAGGGAGAGAAGTTAACGACAATTGCCTACAGTTATCTGAATATCACCGACGGAGAACTGACCGTGCCGTTTACTGCCGACAATGACATTGAAAATGTCATCCACTGTCTTGCCGTCATGCTTTATCTCGGCCACATGCCCGTGACAATCGCATCACGCATGGCCCGCCTGTCACCGATAGGCACCCGTCTGGAAGTAATCGAGGGACTTAACCGATGCATGCTCATCCACGACAGCTATACCTCCGACTTCCAGTCGCTCGCCCCGGCACTTGACTTTATGTCGCGGCGTGCCGAAGGGTCACGCACTTCCACAGTGATACTAAGTGACCTTATGCATGATTTCCACGACCCGTCAATCGTCTACCGCAACGCCGCCGACCTGCTGCGCTGCAAAAACATCGACCGTGTAATCGGCATCGGGCCCGAGATTTCCCGCCACGGGAAATATTTCGGCACCGATGCACGTTTTTTCCCTTCGACCGAGGATTTTCTTGCCGAAATGTCGCCTGCCGACTTTGCCGGAGAACTTATTCTTGTCAAGGGCGCGCCGCAGTTTGACTTCGGGCGCATCTGCGAGATGCTCGAAGCACGTCAGCACGAAACCGTCCTTGAAATAAACCTTGATGCCATCGTCCACAACTATAACTGGTTCCGCTCCCATCTGAAACCCGAAACCGGGATAGTATGCATGGTCAAGGCTTCGGGTTACGGAGCAGGGTCTTTTGAACTCGCCAAAACGTTGCAGGCACAGGGCGCAACTTATCTTGCCGTCGCCGTCCATGACGAGGGTGTCGACTTGAGAAAAGCAGGAATCACGATGCCGATAATCGTGCTGAATCCCAAAGTCGAGAATTTCACCTCCCTATTTGCCAACCATCTCGAACCCGAGATTTACAGCCTCGACTTCCTCAAGCAACTCATACGCGAGGCCGAAAAATGCGGCATAACCGACTACCCCGTCCACATCAAAATCGACTCGGGAATGCACCGCCTCGGGTTTGTAGAGGAAGACATCCCGCAGCTACTTGCGACTCTATCGGGTCAGAATCAGGTCATCCCCAAGTCAGTTTTCAGCCATCTGTGTGCAGCCGACAACCCCGACGAGGACGACTACACCCGAGGGCAGTTCAGCTACTTTGACCGCTGTTGTGACAAAATTCAGGCAGGCTGTCCCGGCCGCCGCATCCTGCGTCACATCCTCAACTCGACCGGAATCACCCGTTTCCCTGAGCAGCAGCACGACCTTGTGCGCCTCGGAATCGGCCTTTACGGGATACGCACCATGCACGACGGCTCGCAGGACGAGCTGCGCCCTGTGTCATCACTCCACACCACTATAATATCTATAAAGCACTGGCCGTCCGGAACCACTATCGGCTATAACCGTCGCGGACGGCTGACACGCGATTCAATCATCGCGACAATCCCTGTCGGTTATGCCGACGGCATGAACCGCCACTACGGCTGGGGCAACTCGTCGGTGGCCGTCAACGGCTGCAGGTGCCCCATCGTGGGCACCATCTGCATGGACGCATGCATGATTGACATTACCGATGTCCCTGACTGCAAAGTGGGTGACCGCGTGGAGATTTTCGGCGAAAACATCCCCGTCGAAGAACTGGCCGGTATCCTCGACACAATCCCCTACGAAGTCCTTACATCCATTTCGACCCGTGTCAAGCGCGTGTACTACCGCGAATGAACCCATCACATGAAATAATCGTTAATTCTAATAAAGCAAAATGTAATCATTATGAAATCAAGAGCTTTAATCCTTACAATCGCTGCTGCCGGACTGATGTTCACCGGATGTGTCAGCAACAAGAAGTATGCCGCCCTTAAAAGCGACTATGACTCGCTGTCCAAGGAGTACAACGCTTCACAGATTGCCCTCACCGAGTGCCGAACCAATGGCAAAAACCTCGACGCGATGCTTGAAGATGCCCGCAAGCGCAACCAAGAACTCAAAGATGGATATGCCGCCCTGCAGGCATCCCTTGACGAGAGCCTGCGTCAGGGAACACAGGGCAGCGTAAACATCGCCAAACTCGTTGACGAAATAAACGCCTCCAACAAGTATATCAAACAGCTCGTCGACGCCAAATCCAAGAGCGACTCGCTCAACATGGTGCTGACCAACAACCTGACCCGCTCGCTCAGCCGCGACGAGTTGCGCGACGTTGACATCAAGGTTCTGAAAGGCGTGGTCTACATTTCGCTGGCCGACAACATGCTGTTCAAGTCAGGCAGCTACGAAGTCAGCTCACGCGCAATGGAGACTCTTTCCAAGATTGCCAAGATTATCAAGGATTACGGCGACTATGACGTGCTTGTCGAGGGCAACACCGACGATGTGCCCATTTCGCGCACCAACATCCGCAACAACTGGGACCTCTCCACGCTGCGGGCATCCTCGGTCGTTCAGGTGCTGCAAAATGACTTCGGGGTTAACCCCAACCGTCTGACCGCCGCCGGAAGAGGAGAATATAACCCCATTGCCGACAACACTACCGATGCCGGACGCGAGCGCAACCGCCGCACCGAAATCATCGTGACCCCCAAGCTCGACCAGTTCCTCGACCTCATTGATCAGGCACCCGAATCTGACGACAAATAACAACGGCTCAGGCTTGTCAATCAAAAAAACAGGCGTTAACATTGACAAGGCATACCTTTTAACACATCACAATATCTCCCTGACAACAATAACAGAAATGGAATCACTTTGAGCGCAAGAGTGATTCCATTTCTTTATTCCCGTGGTTTCTGCAACACACCTCTGCCCGATGCCGTTGCCAAAGAGGCTAAGAGGGCGTTTCATAACATTTGTTATGAAACGCCCTCTTAATTTGTGGATTAAATGTATGCCGTGTCGCGCTTTTGGATGCGGACACGGCATAAATTGTTATTTCACAGCAGCATAAAGCAGCTGTAATGGTTGCAGTTTAGAGAAGGAGGGTTTCTACGCGCTTGAGGTTTTCAGCATCGTTGAGACGGTAGTAAACCTGACGGAGGGTGCGGAGCGCGTCGGTCATTTCCTCGTCGGCGGCATAAGAAGCTTCGCAATACTGTGCGATTTCCAGAAGCATGGGCTTGAGGGTCTCGACGAAGTATTTGTTATACTCGGCCTGTGACATCTTGGCAGACGCGTCGCTATCGAGGGCGTCAAACTCGGTTGCGAGAAGGGATGCGTAGGCGAGCAGGGCGCGGGCGTGCTTGGGGTCAAGCTCGGTCGCTTTCTTGAAAGCGGCCTTGGCTGCGGGCATATCGTTCATCGACTGGCTGAGGAATCCGAGCGAGAAATAGTATCCGGCGTTGTTAGGATCCCTGGCGATAGCGCCGTTAAGGAGCTGCTTGGCGGTGTCATAATCTTTCTGGTCGATGTGGATGTTGACAAGGAGTTCGAGGAAACGGGGTTGTGAGTCGCCGAATTTCTCGTAGGCCTGCTGGGTATATTTCAGCATGCGGGGGTAGTCCTTTTCGCTCTGGTAAGCGGCATTGAAGGCGAAGTCGTAGGCGACAGTGTCGGGGACACCGCCGAGTGCGACCATCGAGTCAAATGCGTCGAGAGCCTGCGGGAGTTTGTTGGCATTCATCGCAGCATAGGCGCGATACATTTCAAACTCGGCAGCAGTCGAGTCGGGCAATTGCTTGGGAGCGTCCTTGCCGAAGACGGGATTACCGGGAATCGAGAGATAGACGGTAAAGGCATCATAGGCTTTGTTGAAATCTTTCTCGCCCCAGAAGATTGAGCCGGCATTGCTGAAGTCGGCAAAGTGACCGCAAATCTGGCTGACGATATCCTTTGAGTATTTGGTCTTGGTTTCAACTTCTCCGTTTTTGTTCAGTTTGGGTTCTCCGGTCTTCTTGTCGATAACGACCACAGTGTCGCGGGCGAGAGCCTTCATCGAGTAGTCATAGCCGTCCATGAGGGCGTTGCTCATTTCCACGAGGTTTACGTCCTGACCAAACTGTTTGAGGCCATACATGTCGTCATAGAGTTTGAATCCGGCCTTTCCGGGGATGTAGAAGGTCTGGGCGTCTTTGTCGGTCTCGGGGTTGGTGAACGCGGGGGTGATCATCTGGAGAGTTTTCTGGTATTCTCCATAGTTTTTCACTTTCTTAAACTCGCGGTCAGCCTCCTTAACGACATTGATCTGTGCCGTCATTGAAAATGCGGCTGCAAGGCATAGGCCAAGGATGCTAATCTTCTTCATAAGAGAATTGATTTTAAGTAACTTTATATTAGGGTTTATTTCATTCTTCTGTTTCGGTTTCGTCCTCGTCGATTTCGTCAACAGGCTCGTCGTCGAAAAGCGTTGCCTCAGCCCCGGTGTCGACGAGGGTTTCGTCAATCACGTCGGTTGATTCTTCAACTTCCTCGACAACTTCTTCGGGGTCAGTGTCGACACAGCATACCGAAGCGATAGTGTCGTTGCGCTTTTCGAGGTTGATAATGCGCACGCCCTGAGTTGCACGTCCCATGACGCGGATGTCGGCCACGCGGAGACGGAGGGTGATACCGCTCTTGTTGATGATGACAAGGTCGTTGTCGTCATTTACACTCTTGATTGCAACGAGTGAGCCTGTCTTTTCGGTGATGTTCATCGTCTTGACACCCTTGCCGCCTCGGTTGGTGACGCGGTAAACGGGAACTCGCTCGATGGTGCCGTCTTCAGTCTCTACGTCGACGTCGAGGGCGGTGCGCTTGCCGTAACCGTTTTCGCTGATTACCATTACAGTGTTGACGGTGTCGGGTTCCATGCATATCATGCCTACGATTTCGTCGTTGTCGTCGTCAAGCGTCATGCCGCGCACGCCGGTTGACATACGGCCCATTTCGCGGACACGGGTTTCGTCGAAACGGATGGCTCGTCCGTTGCGGTTGGCCATGATGATCTGCGAGTTGCCGTCGGTGAGCTCGACTCCGAGGAGTTCGTCGCCTTCGCGGATGATGATGGCGTTGACTCCGTTGGCGCGGGGACGCGAGTATGCGGCAAGTTTCGTTTTCTTGATTACGCCTTTGCGTGTGCAGAATACGAGGTTGTGTTTCTCGACAAACTCGGCATCGTTCAACCCTTTCACGCGTATAAACGCTTTGACACAGTCATCGGGTTCGATGTTGAGCAGATTTTGTATTGCACGGCCCTTGGAGTTCTTGGCTCCTTCAGGAATCTCGTAAACCTTGAGCCAGTAACAGCGGCCCTTCTGGGTGAAGAACAGCATGTAGTTGTGCATCGAGGCGGGATAGATGTGCTCGATGAAATCTTCGTCGCGTGTATCGGACCCTTTGGCACCTACTCCGCCACGGTTCTGAGCGCGGAATTCGCTGAGCGGCGTGCGCTTGATGTAGCCGAGGTGGGAAATGGTGATAATCATGTCGTCATCGGCGTAGAAGTCCTCGGCATTGAAGTCGCCGGCGGTATAGTCGATGTCGGTGCGGCGGTCGTCGCCATACTTGTCGCGGATTTCAATCAGTTCTTCTTTGATTAGTTCGCGGCACACATGGTCATCGCTGAGAATGAGCTGGTAGCGGGCGATAAGGTCCTCGATTTCCTTGTAGGCCTGAAGGAGTTTTTCCTGTTCCAAGCCGGTGAGCTGACGGAGGCGCATCTCGACGATTGCGGCGGTCTGGGCGTCGGACAGGCCGAAACGCTCTGAGAGCTTGGCGCGGGCAGTCTCGGTGTCAGATGCTCCGCGGATGATTGCGATTACTTCGTCGATGTTCTGCGAGGCAATGATGAGACCTTCGAGGATGTGGGCGCGTTCCTGAGCCTTGGCGAGCTGGAACTTGGTGCGGCGGATTACCACTTCGTGACGGTGGTCGACAAAGGCCGACAGGAGTTCCTTGAGGTTCAGAGTCTTGGGGCGGCCGTTGACGAGGGCCACGTTGTTGACGCTGAATGATGCCTGCATCTGGGTCATCTTGTAGAGTTTGTTGAGGACAACGTTGGCGTTGGCGTCACTCTTGAGCTTGATGACAATGCGCATTCCCTTGTAGTCACTCTCGTCATTGATGTCGGCGATGCCGTCGAGTTTTTTCTCATTGACGAGGTCGGCGATATAGGCAATCAGGTCGGCTTTGATGACGTTGTAGGGAATCTCGGTCACGATTATGTTTTCATGATTGTCTTCCACCTCTATTTCGGCACGGGCACGGATGACGATGCGTCCGCGGCCTGTCTCATAAGCGTCTTTTACACCGTTGTAGCCGTAAATCGTGCCGCCGGTGGGGAAGTCGGGAGCGGTGATGTGTTTCATCAGCTCGGAGATTTCCATTTCGGGATTGTCGATGAGGGCTACACAGGCGTTGATTGACTCGGTCAGGTTGTGGGGGGGCATGTTGGTGGCCATACCGACGGCGATACCTGACGCGCCGTTGACAAGAAGGTTAGGGAAACGGGTGGGGAGCACCACAGGTTCCTGACGGGAGTTGTCATAGTTGGGCTGGAAGTCCACGGTGTCAGACTCGATGTCGGCCAGCATTTCCTCGCCGATGCGCTGGAGTCGCACCTCGGTATAACGCATAGCGGCCGCGCCGTCGCCGTCGACCGAACCGAAGTTGCCGTGGCCGTCGACGAGCGTGTAGCGGAGTGCCCAAGGCTGGGCGAGACGCACTACGGTGCCGTAAATCGAGGAGTCGCCGTGAGGGTGATACTTACCCATAACCTCACCGACGCAGTTGGCAGCCTTCTTGTGGGGATGATCCGAAGTGTTGCCCATCTCGTTCATTCCGTAAAGCACACGACGGTGAACGGGTTTCAGACCGTCGCGTACATCGGGGAGCGCGCGAGATACAATCACCGACATTGAATAGTCGATGTAGGCACTCTTCATTTCATTTTCGATGTTGATCTTAATAATGCGATCTTCTTCAATCATGATTTATTCTTACAAGATATGTTAAATAGTCTTTAGGAGTCCGGGGGTCAATCATATCCTACATATAATTAATGTGTAATCCCGGCACTTTTATATGTTAATTATCCTACAAAGGTAGTAATTTTCCGTGAAAAAATTGCTACCTTTGGCAATCAAGAAATGTTTTTTAATTGTTATTAGTACTAAAGCGAATCCAAAAATCTGTCAGCACCTCCAGTTTGGCACATTTTTTGCTTATTTATCATCAAAACTTTCAGAAAGGTACAAAGATTGATGGACATAGTTTATTCACAGAAATTCAAAGAGATACTGACCGACAGCCGCAATCAGGCTGTGCGCCACAACAGCACGCATGTCATGCCCGAGCACTTGTTGCTGTCGTTATTGACCGACGCCGGGTCGTCGTCGTTCAGCCTTGTCGAGCGGGCCTCACGCGGCACTTCGGCCCGGGATTTAGGCTCGCAGCTTGACAAGTCGCTGTTTGACGCGGCTATGGAAAACGGGTATCACGGGAATGTCGCCATCGCCGATGTCACGATGAGCGACATCACGGGGCGCATAATAAAGCTCAGCGTTCTTGAGGCTCGCATGTTAAAAAGCAACGAGGTGGATGCGGCCCATCTCCTTCTCGCGATATTCCATAATTCAGAAGCCCGCAACTCTGCGTTCATGGGGCATTTTACCCGTGCCGGCGTAACCTATGAGACCCTCTACGCGCTCATGTCAGGAAAAAACGCCGCCGACCGTCAGGCGACGAGCATGAGTGCCGAGTTTGGCGACGATGACGATGACGACGAAATGCCCGACTCGCCGAAAGAGGGCAGCGAACCTTCCCGGCAGGCTGCGGCAGGCACGGCCTCGCGCCGAGGGAACGACACGCCGGCCCTTGACAAATTTGGCAACGACATGACGCTTGCAGCCGAGGAGGGCCGTCTCGACCCCGTCGTCGGGCGCGAAGTCGAAATAGAGCGACTGGCGCAGATTCTGAGCCGACGCAAGAAAAACAACCCGGTGCTGATAGGTGAGCCGGGGGTCGGAAAATCGGCCATTGTCGAAGGTCTCGCCCTGCGCATCGTTCAGCGGAAGGTGTCAAGAATACTCTTTGACAAGCGCGTCATCTCGCTCGACATGGCCTCTATCGTGGCCGGGACAAAGTATCGCGGCCAGTTTGAGGAACGCATCAAGTCGATTCTCAACGAGCTTGCCAAAAACAAGAATATCATCCTGTTTATCGACGAGCTCCACACCATCGTCGGAGCCGGCAACGCCGCCGGGTCGATGGATGCCGCCAACCTGCTCAAACCCGCCCTTGCGCGCGGTGAAATCCAATGCATCGGCGCGACCACGCTCGACGAGTATCGCAAAAACATAGAGAATGACGGCGCCCTCGAACGCCGTTTCCAGAAAGTGATGGTAGAACCGACCACTCCCGAGGAAACCCGCGTCATCCTTGACAACATCAAGGACAAGTATGAGGAGCACCACAACGTCACCTTCACCCCCGAGGCTCTTGACGCTTGTGTATCGCTGACCGAGCGTTACATCAGCGACCGCAACTTCCCCGACAAGGCAATCGACGCGATGGATGAGGCCGGATCGCGCGTCCATGTGACCAATATCACCGTCCCGCGCGACATCGAGCTGCTTGAAGAAAACATCGAGGAGGCAGCCGCAGCAAAATTGCGCGCCGCCCAGTCGCAGAACTTCGAGAAAGCGGCATCGTTCCGCGACCGCGAGCAGAAACTCAAGGCCGAGCTTGAAAATGCCAAGCGACGCTGGGAGGAACAACTGACCGCCCACCGCGAGATTGTCGACGAGGACAAGGTTGCCGAAGTCGTGGCCATGATGACGGGGGTGCCCGTGCAGCGCATCGCGCAGGCCGAGGGGCGACGGCTTAAAGAGATGTCGCCCACGCTCCAGCGTCAGATTATCGGGCAGGATGCCGCCATCGCCAAAATCGTTAAGGCGATACAGCGCAACCGCATCGGGCTGAAAGACCCCAACAAACCTATCGGGACTTTCATGTTCCTCGGGCCTACCGGTGTCGGCAAGACGCATCTTGCAAAGAAACTGGCCGAGTACATGTTTGACTCGGCAGATACCCTGATCCGAATCGACATGAGCGAGTACATGGAAAAATTCACCGTGTCACGCCTCGTCGGGGCGCCTCCCGGATATGTCGGTTACGAGGAAGGCGGCCAGCTGACCGAGAAAGTGCGCCGTCACCCCTACTCTATCGTCCTGCTCGACGAAATCGAGAAGGCCCATCCCGACGTGTTCAACATCCTTCTTCAGGTGATGGACGAGGGACGGCTGACCGACAGTCTGGGCCGCCGCATCGATTTCAAGAACACGATTATAATCATGACCTCCAACATCGGGTCGCGGCAGCTCAAAGACTTCGGGACCGGCATCGGGTTCAACCGAGCCTCGGACGGCGACAAGGAATACAGCCACAGCGTGTTACAGAAAGCACTTAACAAGGCGTTCTCTCCCGAGTTCCTCAACCGCATCGACGATATAATCATGTTTGACCCGCTGAGCCGCGAATCTATATTCAAAATCATCGACATCGAGCTCGCCGGTTTCAAAAAAAGACTGGAACAACTCGGCTACACGCTCAACATCACCGACGAGGCGCGGGATTTCTTGGCTGACAAAGGTTATGACGCGCAATACGGCGCGCGGCCGCTCAAACGCGCCATTCAGAAATATCTTGAAGACGAGCTGGCCGAGATGATTATCGATGCCGAGGTCAAGGAAGGCGACGAAATAAGAGTCAAGTTCCTCTCCGGGGCCGAAAAACTCTCCATCGAGCAACGCCTGCTTCCCGCTATCGGGGAATCAGGACCGGCAGAAGAATAAGAGGTCGTTTAATAACAAATGTTAACCCAAAGTGGTAGCATCTTTCAGTCAACTCGTTATTACACAGAGGGAGCATAGCTGTGGCTATGTGACCGAGGTGTAATGACGAGGTAACGAAAGAGGCTGCCATGAGGATAAGGTAACTTCATTTAGATATTAATTTCAAAAATTAACCATGAGGATGTCTTTGTCGCACCCGTTTTCACATTTGTTTTTAAACAACCTCTAACCTGCGCATTTAACGCAATTATAGCGCGGGGGAGCGAAAAGGATATTACACCTTTTCGCTCCCCCGCGCTATATGCATTTTAATCGCAGCGAGTAAACGATTTGCGGTGTTGGATGGTTATAACTATAGATTTTTAATAATGTAAAGAGATGTATCGCACTGCTCACGTTTTAACGTTGCTTATGGGACTGGTGTTTGCCATTCAAGGGGTTGCGGCTGCTCCCCGACCGGACAAACACCTTGCCGACAGCCTTCCGGCCCGATGGAGTTACACGGCTGAATTCACTCAGACGATGCCGACTGACGACGGATGGTGGAAGACATTCAACGACCCCTTGCTGGACTCACTTGTCAGCAAGGGTATCGAGAGAAATTACGATGTACTGACGGCCTGTCACCGCATGGAAATAGCAAGGCAGACCCTAAAACAGGCGAGTTCGCAGTATTACCCTGCGTTGACATTCAATGGGGGTTGGACAAAGAGCCGTTCCTCAGGAGCGATGACCACGTCTTCAACCCCGGCAAGCACCATCAGTTACTTTTCTCTCGGGATAGACATGAGCTGGGAGATTGACCTTTTCGGGAAAATCACAGCTCAGGCGCGTGATAAAAAAGCACTGTGGCAGGCATCACGCGCCCAATATGTCGGCACGATGGTCAGTATCAGCGGCAGCATCGCATCCTATTACATCGGCCTGCGCATCTATCAGGCCGAGCAGCGTGTCGCGATGGAGCATCTCGAATCTCAGAAAAAAGTGGTCGAAATAACCGAGGCGCGTCACGAGGCGGGACTGGTGTCTATGCTCGACGTGTCCCAGGCCCGCACAGTCTATTATGCTACACAAGCGACAATCCCGCCTCTGGAGACCGCCATCCGGGGATCGATGAACGCCATTGCGGTCCTGCTCGGCGAGGACATCGAGGATGTCGTGGCCATGCTGACTCCCGAAGTGCCGCTGCCCGACTGCCACCAACTGGTTCCGGCCGGGGTTCCGGCCAACCTGCTGCGGAGACGGCCTGACATCGTGGCTGCCGAATACAACCTTGCCGCCTATGCCGCAGAACTCGGTATCGCTAAAAAAGATTTTCTGCCTACCCTCACCCTCAACGGTTCTATCGGCACCGAGGCTCACCGCGGGGGGGACTTGTTCCGCAACAACAGTCTGACCTACACCATCGCGCCGACGCTGTCGTGGACCCTCTTTGACGGTTTTGCACGACGCAGCGCGGTCGCCTCGGCCCGCCAGATGATGGAAATCGGAATCGAGGAGTACAACCTGACAGTCCTGACTGCGGTTCAGGAGGTCGACAACGCTATGGCGGCCTACACCAACGCGCTGAGAGCCATCGACCTGACCGACAAGGTGGTCGAAGAAAGCCAGCGGTCGTTTGACCTGTCAATCGACTTGTACAAACAGGGGCTCACCCCGTTCAGCAACGTCGTCGACGCGCAGATGAACCTGCTTCAGTACTCCGACTCGCGCGTGACGGCACAAGGGCGCGCGCTGACCGCGCTCATTGACCTCTACAAAGCATTGGGAGGGGGTTTTCAAATGGACATCTAACTTGAACCAAAACAGTTTCAACAATGAAAAAGACATACATTTTATCTTCGGTACTGACAGTTGCCGCAACGCTGACAGCGTGCCACGGCTCCCGCAATAGTTCTGACTCAGACATGGAAATGCCTGTCGACGTAGCGGAAGCAATAGTTGACTCGGTTGTGCTCCACAAGACCTATCCGGGTTATCTCGACGCGCTGGAGCAAGTAGAGATCGTCGGGCGGGCAAGCGGACAACTTACAGGCACATATTTTAACGGCGGCGACCATGTCACCAAAGGGCAAGTCCTTTTCACAATCGAAGATACAAAATACCGCGACGCAGTCACTCAGGCCCAAGCCCAGCTCGAAACGGCCAAAAGCACCAATGCCTACGCCTCGTCCCATTATCAGGCCGTCAAAAAGGCACTGGAAAGCGATGCCGTATCACAGATGGAAGTAAACCAAGCCGAAAGTGCCTACCACGAATCAGAAGCCGCGATAAAAAACGCACAGGCAGCATTACAGACAGCACTTACACAGCTGAGTCATTGCACCGTGACCGCTCCCATCTCGGGCACGATCACGTCGGGAATCCCCTATGGCCACGACTTTATCAACGGCGAAGCCTCGCCGGTGCCGTTGGCCACAATCTATGACAACAGTGCCTTCAATGCCATCTTCAGCATCGAAGACGAGCAGTATATCAATCTCGTCAACGAAGGACACGGCCCGGGAAAGGCGGTAATGTCAAAAGTTCCTCTCACGTTCAGCGAGAAACTGCCTCATTCCTATTTCGGCGACCTCAGTTACATTGCCCCGTCAATCGACAAGTCGACAGGTACAATGGTAGTGAAATGCGTTGTCGAGAATCCCTACGACGAGCTGAGAAACGGGATGTATCTGACAATCGACCTCCCCTACTCTGTCAACCCGAAAGCCATCCTTGTCAAAGATTCATCCATCGGTACCGACCAGCTCGGGAAATATCTCTATGTGGTCAATGATTCTGACAAGGTCGTCTATACAACAGTCAAGGTGGGAGAGCTTGTAAACGACTCGATGAGGGTTGTCAACGAAGGCATCGCCCCGGGCACACGCTATGTCACAAAGGCATTGCTTAAAGTAAGGGACGGCATGAGAGTAAAACTCATTAAAACAAATTGACGTTATGTTTTCCCGATTCTTCATAGACCGCCCGATTTTTGCGACGGTACTTGCCATAATAATGATTTTGGCGGGCCTGATTACGGTCAAGACGCTGCCGGTCTCCCAGTTTCCCGACATCACGCCGCCCACGGTAAGAGTGACGGCGACCTACCCGGGTGCCGATGCCGAGACAGTGGCCGAGACGGTCGGCGCCCCTATCGAGGAACAGGTCAACGGCATCGAAGACATGCTTTACATGAGCTCCAATTCAGGGTCAGACGGCTCCTATGAACTGACCGTCACATTTAACATCGGCACTGACTTGGACGAAGCCACCGTAAAGGTGCAAAACCGCATCGCGCTTGCCGAGTCGACGCTGCCGTCGGCTGTAAAGCAGCAAGGAGTCTCGGTAATGTCAGAATCGACCAATATCATACTTTTTATCGCCCTCGAAGGCGACTCGACCGGGCGGTATGACGCGCTATATCTGACTAATTACGCGCAACTCAACATCACCGACGAGCTTTCCCGACTGAAAGGCGTCGGAGGGGCTGATGCATTCGGCGGCGGCGAATACAGTATGCGTGTGTGGCTCGACCCCGAAAAAATGCAGATGCGCGGCCTGACTCCTACCGATGTCAGCGCCATGATTCAATCGCAAAATATCCAAGTTTCGGCGGGAAGTGTCGGAGCCGCCCCGTCAAGCAACAATGTGGATTTCCAGTTCACGCTGACATCTCAGGGACGGTTGAAAACAGCCGAAGAATTCGGGAACATCATTCTGAAAACCGGATCTGACGGAGCAATGCTGCGGTTGCGCGACATCGCCACGGTCGAGCTGGGCAGCAGCAGCTATTCAAGCATGTCACATGTATCGGGAGAGGAAGCCGGCCTGATAGGCATCTACCAGCTGCCGGGAGCCAACGCGCTCGATGTCGCCAAGCTCGTGAAGGCGAAAATGGAGGACCTGTCGCAATATTTCCCTGACGGTGTCCATTACCGCATCATAATGGACACGACCGACTATGTAAGCGCGTCAATCGACGAAGTGCTCATAACATTTGTCGAGACAACGCTCATCGTGATGCTCGTAATCCTTCTGTTCCTCCAGAGCTGGCGTGCCGTCATAATCCCGATGATAACCATCCCGGTATCCCTTATCGCGACATTTGCCGTGATGAAGTTGCTCGGATTCTCGCTTAACACGCTGACCTTGTTTGGACTCGTTCTGGCAATTGCCATTGTGGTCGACGATGCCATCGTAGTAGTCGAGGACTGTTCCCGACTTGTCGACGAGGGAAAACTGACACCGCGACAGAGTGCCGAAAAGGCAATGGTCGAGCTGCAAGGGCCTGTTATCGGCGAGGTGCTCGTGCTGCTGTCAGTCTTTGTCCCGACAGCCTTTATCAGCGGCATCACCGGCGAGCTGTACAAGCAGTTTGCCCTCACCATCGCGGTCTCGACTGCATTCTCGGGATTCAATGCCTTGACATTTACCCCGGCGATGTGTGCCCTGTTCCTGCGCAAGAGCAAACCGTCCGAATTTTTCCTTTACCGGTGGTTCAACAGCGGTTATGCCGCCGTGACCCGGAAATACATGCAGGTAATCGGCACATTCCTTCGCCGCCCCGTGGTGGCAATAGGGGTCTATGTCGTGCTGACGGCTGCGGCCTTCTGGGGATTTTTGAAATGGCCGACATCCTACGTCCCCGAGGAAGACATGGGTTATTTCATGACCTCGGTACAGCTCCCAACCGGCGCGTCACTTGACCGCACCGACAAAATCGTAGCGCAGGTCGCTGACAGCATCAAGTCGCTCCCGCAGGTCAAAGATGTCATCTCGATTTCGGGCATGTCATTTCTCGCCGGAGGCACAGGAAGCAACCTCGGATCCATGTTTGTCGTCCTCAAGCCGTGGAATGAGCGCAAAGGCAAGGGCAACGATGTCAACTCGGTCATAGCCAAGGTCGACGAGATGACCGCCTCGGTACAGGAGGCCGTGATATTTTCTATCAATCCGCCCTCTATCCCGGGCCTCGGAATGACCTCGGGATTGCAGATGCAACTCCTTGACATCAACAATCTCGGCGCAAAGGAGATGGAACAGGCCATCTCCTCGATACGCGACAAAGCGGCCGAAGATTCCCGAATCGCACAGATTACCTCCCTCTATCAGGGGTCAGTGCCGCAATATTCGCTCAAGATAGACCGCGACAAGGTTAAGTTCCAACAGCTGAAACTGGAAGATGTCTATTCGACTCTCTCGGCCTACATGGGAAGTACCTACGTCAACGACTTTGTAAAATTTGACCGCGTCTACCAAGTCACGCTCGGAGCCGGTGCCGACTCGCGCAGCCACATAGACGATGTGCTGAAACTGACAGTGCGCAACTCGCTCGGCGAAATGGTTCCTTTCAGCTCGTTCACCGAAATTGTCCCGACAGTAGGACAATCTACAGTCAGCCGCTACAACATGTATAATACAGCATCGGTAACGGCGACTCCGGCCAAGGGGACAAGCTCGGCCGACGGAATCAAGGCGATGGAGGAAATTGTCCATGACGCCCTCGGCAAAAACTACTCTTATGCATGGACCGGCGAGGCTTATCAGGAGACACAGTCGGGAACGACGGTGACCATCGTGATGCTTTTCGCCGTAATCATCACCATCCTTGTCTTGGCGGCACAATATGAATCGTGGACCGACCCGGTGGCAGTAGTCATTTCCATGCCGACCGCGATTCTCGGAACAATTCTCGGGTGTCTGTTCATGTCCCAGCCTATAAACATTTACACTCAGATCGGTATAATATTGCTGCTCGGCCTGTCGGCCAAGAATGCGATTCTGATTGTGGAATATGCCATTGACTACCGCAAATCGGGACTGCCGATACGTCAGGCGGCCGAGGATGCCGGACGAGTCAGATTCCGTCCCATCATGATGACGGCGTTTGCATTTGTCTTCGGCGTGCTGCCGATGCTTTTTGCAACAGGCGCAGGCGCGCAGAGCCGCATCTCGCTCGGCACAGCGGTCGTATTCGGGATGGCTGTCAACGCAATCGTCGGAACACTTTTTGTGCCCAACTTCTGGGAACTCCTGCAACGGTTCCAAGAAAAATATCTGTCAAAGGTATTTGCCGGCGGCACCGGCTCCGAATCTTCTGCAAATTCCACCGGGCCAACCCCGTCTGACACACCTTCTTCCGAGACCGGCACCACATCAGTTTAGAGTGTGTTTGATGACAAATGTCAATCCAAAGATGCTACCACTTTGGATTGACATTTGTCATCAAACACACTCTTAGATTTCCGACTTGTATCCTTTGCGTTCAAACCGGTAGATGCGCACATCCTTGGACGGGACATCCACTTTCAGCTCGGCGGGATTGAACTCTTGTCCGAAGAAAAGTTCCTTGCCTCCGACAAACTTTGAGGGGTCGACTCCGAGACGTGCGAAATCGGGTGTTTTCTGCAGCGGTTTCCCTTCAGTGTTATAGTTGATGACAACGTAATAGAAAGCATCGGGGGTATCAATGATAAATTCGTTGTCGACACTCAGGTCATTCTGAGAATACAGGGTGCCGAAATTATTGAACTTACCCTCGACCGGACGGAACGACTTGCCGAGACGGCACACTTCGGTCAGGTCCTTGTTGCTTGCATATCTCACGGCGCGTTCACGCTCCTCGGGGTAACCGACAACATGGAACGGCTTGCCATACATTTCTTTGGTATCGCCCTCATAGGCGTAGGTACCGCCGAGCAGGGTCATGCCGGTGATAAGGCCGCAGGTGTAACGGATGCGGGCCTCGTTTTCATCATTGGAACCTTTACCCGAGAAAGGAATCTTGGAGAGGCACATGTGGTCAGGGTCATTGAACGCATACACGCGGTCGAGCCACCACGAGCCGTTGATACAGTTAAGGGTGTACATCGACTGCGGTAGGTCGCCCCAAGCGTCACAACCGATGCGGCGCACATGAGCCTTGGCGGGGAACACCGGGGCGATAGAGAAGTCAAGCATCATGTCTCCGGCAAATTCCTTGATATAGTCCATGCCATAGTTGTAGGCCTGCATACCGGTGGTGATATTGGGGTCATACCAGCTGTCGGCTTCCTGCGAGCCGTTGTTCATGAAGTCGATTTTCACAAATTCAAAACCGAGGTCCTTGAACTTCTGGAACTCGCGGCGGTTCCACTCCTTGACCGCGGGATGGGTGGGGTCGAGCGACCAACCCACGATGTGGCGGGGACGGCCACCTGCCTTGAGCACCATTTCGCCCAACCGGCCGCCGTTCCACTCGTCGTTACGCTTGATTGCGTCTTCCCCTCCCCAGTAAGAGAACGGTGTAGTGTAGGCACCGGCAGCCATTCCAAGTTCCTTACACTTGGTGACAAAAGCACGGAGGTCATCGTCGCTAAGCGCGTTCCAGCCCGAGTCGAGCACAATGAAGCAACGGCCGTCTTTGTTGCAGAATCCGGCGGGGAGCAGTTCTTTACCGAAGAAATCAATCACGCTGAGACACGACTTGCGGTTAAGGCCCCACTCCATGCCTCCCCATGACTGCCAGCCAAAGAGAGCCTCGTCCTTGTCCCACTCATACTTGGGGCAGAGAACGGTGTTGGCATCGCCATAAGTTTCAAGGCCGTTGCGCCAGTCGTCAAAGTAGCCGAGCATGAAACGCGGCGAGGTGACACGCTCGCCCTTTACGGCTCCGTGACGCTCGCTACAAGCCTTATTGTTGACAATGTCCCATGTGCGGTCACTGATATAACCGGCCTCGACTTTAAGGTTGTCAAGGCTGTTTTTGCCCGTGGGTACGGAATGCACGGCCGATTTCCATGTCGAGTGATCCACCGAGCCGATGACCACGCCCTTGCGGGAATCGGTGTTGTAGAATGCGGTCGCCTCACACGAGGTCACAGGCTTGCCGTCCCAAGCCTCGGCATGGAACGTCGCCCAGTTATCGTTGGCAAACGGCATGTTGTACACCCGGTTGTCACCCTCGCCGATAGGCATAACCGTGGCAGTCTCGCTTACTATAGGGCATATATTGGTCGATGAAGTTTTACCTTTAGCGGCAACCACCGATGCCTCGACAAGCATGTAAGGGAGCTTGGGATACACATAGAATGTCTGCTCGATATTGTCACGACCGGGCAGACCGGAATAAACATAGGTATATTTCTTTCCTTTGCCGAAAGCATCGTTCACACTCTCTTTTTTCAACTCCACGCGAGGATACAACTTGGAGTCAAGTGTATTGAACGACGGGTCGGCGGCTGTGACATGCGCACCGCTGACAAGGGTTTTACCATTGAATGAATAAGCGACAGTCCTGTCGGCGTCATTGAATGACACTTTCCACTGACCGTCCTTTACATCGAGCTTGCCCGCAAAAACAGTAACGGGAGCCGCAGCCATCATGGCGACAAGGGATAAGGTGATAAATCGGTTCATTATACTTGCAATTGGTTATTATGACACAAAATTATCATCTTAAAACCGATTAATGGAGCACAAATCGGTTTTAAAATGATAATTTTGTGTCATCAGTGGCAATTTTTACATCTTTAGCGTCAAGATTGACAAAATGCCTTGATGATTTATGTCAAGCGCGGCTACTTCGTCGAGATAACGGCGGCTGTGGGACATGTCGCCAAGTCCGGCATAACCGAGTGCCATCATATACTTGCAGTGAATTTCGTTGCGCAGCTGTAGGTCGTCTTCCCATATCAGAAGGTCGGGGAGCGACACTGCGAAGTAGTCCATCACGACAACATCGTGGAGATGCTGCTTGCCATAGTCGAGCAGACGGTTGAACAGTCCGCGGGCCTTGTCCTCCTCTCCGAGGGCGCGATAAGCGAGTCCGGCATAAAAAATCTTGTCGGGCTTGGCATCGTTGTAGTACAGGGCGGCGGCAGGCTCGGTCGGACCGATGGTTGCCTGACGGTAGCTCTCGCGGGCCTTCCCGGCTTGTCCGAGTGCGTCGTAGGCTTGTCCGAGGAAATAGTAGAAGTCGTTTTCCTGAGCGCCGTAGAGCTTGCCTTCACCGAGGTGGTGTGGGTATTCGAGACATTCTTCAAGCAGACTGACAGCATCGGTATAACGGCCTTCGGCAATAGCGACCTTAGCCATCTCGACACGGGCAAACTGGTACTGCGCAGACACCTTGCCTTCGCCGCCTTCCCACGGGTGGAAGATGTGGCTGTCGAGCAACCGGCGAGCCTCGTCGTAACGTCCCACCTGATTGAGCAGGGTGATTTCCTCAAGCACGAGGTCGTCGCGGCGCTTGATAAGCTCGGGATACTTCTGCAAGAAGGCGAGACGCTCGGCATGGGGACGGCGCAGACGCTTGTAAAGCTGGTCGAGCTCCATGAGGATGCGGCTGTCAGTCTCATCGAGAGAGAACGCGCGTTCCATCATCTCGACAGCCTTGGCCGTGTCACCGCGCTTGTTAAAGCAGGCGAGCGCGAGGTTGCGCCACACGGTCGGGAACCCGGGAGCGAGCTCGGCTGCCTTTTCCCATGCCTCGATAGCGAGTTCATACTGACGCTTGTCATAGTAGAGGTTGCCGAGGAAGTGGTGGGCGTGGGCATCGGCGGGGTTGGCCTTGATGGCGGCACGGAGGGCGAGCACGGCCTCAAGACGGTTGGGGAAACAGAAATCGGGCGACATGGCCTCGCCGCGGGCAAACGCCTTGGCGGCAGCCTCGGCCTCACCGGCAAGAGTGAGGCTCCAGCCGAGATAATAGAATGTCATCGGAGTCACGGCACCCTCGGCTACAGCGACATCCCAGAGAGACGCAGCCTCGCCATAGAGACCGGCGGCAACGTAGTCGAGCGCGATTTCGTCATAGTTGTGGGCATCCGCGCGCATGAGCGACTTCAGCTCGTCAAGCACGGCAGCATCGCCGGTCAGCAGGTACTTTTCATAGAGACAGCCATAGTTGAAGCGGTCGATTGCGAGCGAGTCACCGGCAACGGCAAGCGCCTCCTCGTTGCGGCCGAGACGGCGCAGCACGGCTGTCTTCAGCGCGCGGGCCTTGTGGTTGTGCCAGTTGCGCAACAATGAGCGGTCAGCCTCGTAAAGGGCGTCTTCCCAGCGGCCCTGCATGGCCGAGATCTGAGCGGCGGCAAAATAACCGGCATCCTGCCACGCGGCATTCCACGTCGATTTGTGGAAACGGTTGTAAGCCTCGTCATAGCGGCCCTGATACTTCAGCGCAAGACCGAGATTGTAAATAGGCTCTCCGTCATAGGGGTTGGGGTTGCGTTTCTGCAGCACCTTGACGGCCGTTGTCAGATATTTCTCGGCGAGGTCGAAACGACCCTTGCGGATATACCACAGACCGAGCGCGTTGTTGCACCGCACATCGATGGGGTCGCGGCGAAGTGCCTCCTCGTAGTAGTCGACGGGGTTATAGGTGGCGTGACGGTACTGTTCGAGGTGCTGGCCGGTAAGGAACAGCTGCTCGCAAGTCTTTATTTCGGCGGGGAGCAGTGCGGCCTCGGCAGCGTCGGGGATGGGGCGCACTTCGTCGGCCTCGGCGTGCCATGACAGCACGGTGCGATTTCCCTTGATGATGTCGAGGGTGAGATTGTTGAACGCAGTGCCGTTGACATCGACAGTAGCGGTAAAGACCTCCTCGGGAGTTACGTTGATTTCGCGGGCAAAGAATTCGTCGCCGTTGTCACTGCGCAAGGTCACGCGGACAGTCTGTGCCGAAGTGGCAAAGAGCTTGAATGAGACTTTTCCGTCCTCCTCGGGGTCGATGTTGAGAAGGATGTCCTTGTTGGCGTTCTTGACAACGCCGAGTTCGCGGTAAGGGAGGAAATACTGTGTGAAGGATTTTTCCTCGTAAGGCTGTAGCCAAGTGAAGTCGGGCTGGTTTTCAGTGTAGACACCGGCCATAAGCTCGATATAGGGGCCGTCCTCGTCAGTGAGGTTGCGGTCCCAAGCGCGTCCGAAGTCACCGTTTCCCCATGTCCACTGCTTCTTGCCGGGCGACACATGGTGGGAGGCCACATGGAGCATACCGGCCTGAGTGTCGTTTTCATATCCTCCCTCGAAGTCAAAGCGGGAGTTGACACCCATGTAGGATGTGGGGACCTTGATGTTTTTGTAGTTGGAAATATCGACACCGGCCGAATAGTCCATCTTGTAGTAGGTTCCGGTTGCGATGGGGAACGAGCTGACAGCACGCTTGCCGTGGTCAAAGACAGCGTTTATGTCGGGCGGGAACACGCTCTGATAGTGGTCGTTCACAGCCACGGCGGGATTGGCCCACCAGAGGAATGTCTGAGGCACGTCGGTGCGGTTGTAAAGCACGCCCTTGATTTCAAGATAGGCGCAGCCGGGACGCAGGGTGAAACCTGCCATACCTTTCTGATGGAACATGCGTTCCATTTCGCTCACCCACACTGTCACCGAGCCGTCTTCGTTTTCCTCGATAGTGCAGTCGACAGGCATATAGGTGCTTGGGCGGTGGTGCTGTGGCCAGTTAAACTCGATACCACCCGAAATCCAAGGCCCGGCCAGACCGACGAGTGCAGGCTTGATGACATGGTTGTAGTAGACAAAGTGACGCTGCTTGATTTTGTCATAGGCCATCTGGACACGTCCGCCGAGCTCGGGGAGCACCATCACCTTTATATATTCGTTTTCGATAAAAACGGCATTGTACTCTTTATCGGTCTTTTCGTTGGCGATAGACTCGATTACAGGATAGGGATACACGACACCGCTTGATCCCTGATAGACGCGCTTTTCAAGGAAAATGGGGTTTTTCTCGGGTTGGCCCACCTCATAGGTAGGTATAACAACCTTCTCTTTCCATGCTTTTACCATAATATCTTGTATAATATTCTTTAAAGTATATCTTCTTTTACGAGCTCTCCTTCAAGCTGTTCGAGCGATTTTCCCTTTGTCTCGGGGCAACGCACGATAAAATAGATGTATCCGGCGACACAGATTGCGGCGTAAATCCAGAATGTGCCGTAACTGCCGAGTGCCGAGTTAAGAAGGGGGAATGTATAGGTCAGTGTGAAACAGCTGGTCCACAGTGCGAATGTGCATGTCGCCACGGCCACGGCTCTCACCTTGTTGGGGAAAATCTCGGCGAGGAGCACCCATGCGACCGGGCCGAGGGTCATGGCATAACATGCGATTGCCGCAACCACGAGGATTATCATGAAGAACCCGGTGACGTGGAAATAGTAACAGGTACCGAGGATGGCATATATTATCGCGAGACCGCCGGCGCCGACCAGCATCAGGCTGCGGCGGCCGAGCCTGTCGACCGTGTAGATTGCCACGAATGTAAACACGACATTCGTAATACCTGTCAGCACGATGTTGAACAGCATTTCGCCAAGGTCATATCCGGCATCGGCAAAAATCTCCTGTGCATAATTGAAAATGACATTTGTGCCGCACCACTGCTGGAAAACAGCAACAATGATGCCGAGAAGCAGCACCCGGCGGTAGGGGCGGCTGAACAGCAGGCGCAAGCCGCCTGATTTTTCCTTGCCGTGGGCGGTTTCCTCGACCGCTTTCACCTCCTCGGTCGCATAATTGGGGCCTCCGATGCTGTCGAGAATCTTCCATGCGTCATTGATGCGGCCATTCATAGCCAGCCAACGCGGACTCTCGGGGATAAAGAACACCATCAGCAGAAACGCCGCCGACGGGAATGCCTCGCCCCAGAACATCCACCGCCACCCCATCTGGCAGTTCCACGAGTCAAGCGGCGCCGAGGTCATCCCTGCCGGGATGGGTTCGGCAATAAGCCAGTTGGCAATCTGCGCGCCGAGAATGCCGAGGACTATCGTGAGCTGGTTGATTGACACCAGCCGGCCGCGCACAGCCGATGGCGATACCTCGGCAATATACATCGGCGACAGACCCGATGCGATGCCTATGCCGATACCGCCGAGGAAACGGGCGGCGAGAAAAAGGTTAAAGTCATTGAACGCGCCGGTGGCGTAGGCCGACAGCAAAAACACGACAGCCGACAGAATCAGCAGCGGCTTGCGGCCGTAACGGTCGGCAAGACTCCCGGCCACCATCGCGCCTATAAGGCAACCGGCGATGGCGATGCTCATCGCGAGTCCCTGAAGTGAAGGATTATCCTGAATCCCGAAATAAGTTTCATAAAACGGTTTTGCACCTCCGATCACGACCCAGTCGTAACCGAAAAGCAATCCTCCCATCGCCGAGACGATGCAGATAAAATAGATAAATCTTTTGTTGAAATTTTCCATGGGAATGTGATTTTGATTTCCTGATGCAAAATTACACCTGTTTCCTTACCCCCAAAATGTGTTTTCGCCATAAAAAGATGGACAATATTACGATTTTTATTACCTTTGTACCATCCAATATATTTTTGTCATGAAACTCAAGGACGGATTCAGCGGTGAGCGGTCAGTCGTGCTGCCGAAACTCATTCTCGACATGATGGAGCAGGACCCGCTTCTGTCAACACTGCGCATAACCGACATAGGCTATTACCCCCGTGCCGCCCATCATTACCGTGAACGGCTTGCCCCTCTCGGGCAATATGTGTTCATATACTGCGTCGACGGGCGCGGACACTTCACTGTCAACGGGAAACGTCACGAGGTTTCGTCCAATCAGTACTTTATTCTTCCTCCCGGCATTCCCCACTGCTACGGAGCCGACAACGCCGATCCGTGGACCATATACTGGATTCATTTCGGCGGCACGCTCGCGATGCACTATGCCGCCGGAGCCGGGACTCCGTGCAGCATCGACCCGGGCCGGCATTCCCGCATCGAGAACCGCATCAACCTTTTTGAAGAAATCTTCAACACCCTCAACTCAGGGTTTTCCATAGAAAACATGCATTATGCCATGTCGCTGTTCCATCATTACCTCGGTTCGCTCCGATATTTACAGCAGTATCGCGACGCGCGAGTGCCGGGAAACGAAAGCGACATCGTTGACGCGACAATACATTATTTAAACGAGAACATCGAGCGGCATCTGTCGCTCGACGATATCGCCTCCTATACAGGGCTCTCCCCCTCTCATCTTTCGGCAGTGTTCAAGCAGCGCACCGGCCACAGCACCGTCAGCTACTTTAATCTTCTCAAGGTCAGGCGGGCATGCCGCCTCATCGATGACACGACGATGAAACTGAACCAGATCTGCTACAAGCTCGGGATAAACGACCCCTACTATTTCTCGCGCATGTTCACCAAGATAATGGGTATGTCGCCCCGCGCCTACCGCAACAGGGCCAAAATCTGACACTAAGAGAGCGTAAATCCCATGAGGCCGTTTTGAAACAAAGGCCGTGTCGCAATTCCGGTTAAGAATTGCTGACACGGCCTGAGTTATATCGGAAAGATTCTATCTCACTTCACGGCGACTTTGGCTGTCACACTGCCCGCGCGGACAATGTAGATGCCGGAAGCAACCTGCATGTTGCAGCTACCTTTACCGCGCGCTACCAGCAGTCCCGACGGAGTAAAGACTTCCGAGACAACGCCATCGGCGGCACTGACGAGAATTGCCCCTGCGGCGGTCGCAATCTCCACGCCATCGTTGTCGGCGATTTCCGAAACCGACGAGAGTGAAGTCATGACAATCTTCACTTCGGAAGGATCTGACACATAGGACTCATAATTATAATTGGCCGATGCCGTTACCGAGAATGCGTGGTCACACTGCGGGTCTAAATTTTCAAATTTATAGGAGGTATCATCTGTCGATACTGCCGAGAGAGGTGTCAGCAGTGTCTTCCCGGCAGGCACATTCATGCTGATTTTTGCGTAATCGACAAAGAAAGAAAGACCACTTTTGTTCATAAACGCTATAACGACGCTCGACAAATCGGCATTTTCAGGCACATTGTTGATAATGATTCTGCCGCTGGTAGACCCTACAACCGGCGTGTCAAGAAGACCGGATGCAATCGGCGTGTTCAAATCATCACTGTTCATTATTATCGCAAACACACCTTCAGGTTCGGTTGTGTCACCGTATTCAAAGTCTTTGACAGTCGTTACAAAAGTGGCATCGACGATTATGCCTTTCCCGTCATAGCATGACAAGTCAAGCACAGGGGTATAAACCAGTCCGGCAGTCCCCATCCAGTAGTTTGTTCCGCGCGTTCCCGCCATGCCGCTGGCCCATGCGGGCTGAGTGGCCGACCATGACGTGGAGGTCCATCCTTTTGCCCCGAAATCAAACGGTGACACCCAGTCAATACCGGGATTGTCAACGGTTCCTTCGGTAATATTGTCGAAGGTTTCTTCAAGAACCGTGACATTTTCAAGGTCAGTTGACGGCTGCACGAGACGGAACAAGTTTACCGTATAGTCGGTAGCGTGTCCCAACTGCCCCCATGACGCCACAAACGATTCTGGGGTTACATCTGCGGCGTCGCAAAGCTGCGGACGAAGTCCCACGAGTCCGTCAACCCATACCGAATAACTTGCCGACGACACAATATCATCCCTGAACGCCTTTACATAATAGGTGTATTCGTTGCGCGGGTTTATGTCCTTTACGGCATACTGCGTATCGTTGACGACCAAGTCGGAAATCATCGGGGCAGTGACTCCGCGAGTCGTATAATGAATTTTGACATCATCAATAAAGAAATCCACTTCGCCTTTCTGGATATAGCTGAAACGCACACGGGTCACGTCATTGCTGAAAACTTGGGACGGGAATGTATAAAATCCGCCCTGCGGCATGAAATTGTAATAGCACAGGTGGGCCACATTTTCCCATGCGTCGGTCAATGAATGATAAATCTCGACTCGGATAAGTGACATGTACTCATAATTGTCAGAATAGGCCGTGGGCTTGCACCAGAATGAGAGACCGTCAATCGGCTCGGGCATTACAGGCGATTCTATAACATCTCCAACGGCATCAAAGACAAGCGACAATGGAGCGGAATTGGAATTGTCATCTGACAGGCTTACATCCTGCGAGCCGTTGGTGCTGACATCAATATGCCATCCTTCGGGATAACCGGGAGCCGAGGTATCGATAGTCTTACCATCTTCTTTAACATTTATCCCGTCAAACGATTCCACCATTTCGTCACTGACGATATTTTCAGGCATCGTTGTACAGATCACGTTAAGCAGGTAACCGTCAGCACCTTCAACCTCCTCCCAACGGGCCACAAATTCGGTCGGCGACACATTGAGCGCCTTCAAGGGATATGGAGTGGCGATGCGGTCACGACGAAACTCGATTTTCACATCGTCAAGCAACACAACCCCTTCTTCGGCCATGAACTGAATATAAGACGGCATTTCAAGCGAGCCAGATGCGGCTATAAGCGAAAACTCCTCCCATTGACCGGAAAGCTCTGCGTCGAGCTGGTCGTCACCGGGGCCGTAATCGTCGTCACAGAGTGCCACCCATAGCGCAGCACCTTCAGTGGTCAAAGCCTTGGCCCGGAAAGTAAGGGTCGCCGTACCGTCAAGCATCATCAGCGGCGTGGAGATATACCCTCCGCGGTCATCGCCATAGCTGTCAGTCCACGGGAAAAGCGACACGCACCCTCCCGCAGGACGCACTCCCTGTCCGGTCCATCCTGACTCGCTGGTATAGGATGCCGGTACATGGTATATGTTCTCGTATGTGATTTCAGTCCCGGGTTCCGTTTCCGAGCCATCAGAAAACTTGGAAAAGTCCTCGTCTACAAGGGTTTGCATCTCTGCCGCCCGGGCAGGCACTATCAAGGACGGCACTGCTGCCGGGTGGCGCAACAGAGGCTTTTTGCCCTTTTCAAACGGGACAGCGGCCTGCGACATAATTGCAAGAGAGGCTGTGATTGCTAAAACGTAACACTTTTTCATAATTAGCCAATAATAAACATAATGCTTTATTCAACACTTATAATTTTTATAATTGCACGCAAATTTACGAATATATTGTCAAAATGACAACTAAAATCTGACAAAAATGACCTTTGACAGAATTATCCTGAGAGTGTTTTCAAAATACCCACCCTTATCCAAACGCCTCGGGCAATCAGCCAATCTGGCCAAATAAGAAAATTTTTTCTGTAATTTTGCAGAATATGAATAATATGGAGATAAAGAGTTTAGAGAATATTGATTTTGACACATTGTTTCGCGGATTCGAGAATGCGTTCTCAGATTATGGGTAGTATTCGACAAGGAAGAGGTTCGGTCAATGCTGATCAGGAGGGGTTATGAATCCCGCCTCTCTTTCGCGGCATTCGCAGATGGTGAGATTGTTGCGTTCACATTAAACGGAGTCGGTCAGTTCAACGGGATTCCGACTGCTTACGACACCGGCACCGGCACGGTTAAAGACTACCGTGGACAAGGCATTGCCGGAAAAATCTTCAGTCATTCCCTGCCTTTTCTGAAAGAGGCCGGCATAAGGCAATATCTGCTTGAAGTGTTGCAAAACAACAATAAGGCAATCAGCGTGTATCGCAAAATGGGATTTGTGACCACCCGCGAGTTTGACTGCTTCAGACAGAATATTGCCGAAATAAGAAACATTGATTCGGTCAGACCGGATACTGCCTTTAGGATTGAAACGATTGATGCCGATGCTGTGTTAGGCGCAAAGACATTCTGCGATTTCACACCTTCGTGGCAAAATGGTTTCGAGTCAATCGAAAGAGGCAAGCCGGGATTGATCTGTTTAGGTGCCATTCATTCTGACAGACTTGTCGGATATGGCGTGATAGACCGGACAACAGGCGATTTGACTCAGATAGCAGTTGACCGCGAATTTCGGTGCAAGGGCATAGCTTCCCTTTTGCTGCGAGAAGCGGTGTCAATGATGGAAACCGGCTTTATAAAGGTATTGAATATTCCTGCCGACGATTCTACGCTACACAGTCTTCTGAGCGACAGGAATATACCATTGATGAACAGACAGTATGAAATGATATTGACGTTCTGACAACTATGTGCACAACCGCAAGAAAGACAATCAATTGTTGACAGATATATTACTGATTAGAATAGATAGGAGGACAAGATGACAATGTGCCGACAGAGGACACTTTCACGCCGTTCTTTGAGAGCGTTCGGGACAGTGTCCATATCTCGGTGTGAAAACATTTGTCGTCATGCATAATGCATCGAATACAATGCATCGAATACAAAACAGAAAGAGTCCGGTACAATACCGGACTCTTTCTGTTACCGAATGTTGTTTAGACTGTCCGACTTTTTGGGAATCTTCATTAGCCGGACAGCCAATCCAACGTATCAAGGGTTAGTATATAATTATTTCAATGTCCCGTCCTGAGCTTGCTGAATCATTGTCTCGTTGGCTGTGATGTAGATTTCTACACGGCGATTCTGGGCACGGCCTTCGGCTGTTTCGTTGGACGCGACATAATCTTGCATGGGCAGACCTTCGGCACTCAGACGAGTCCCGCTTACACCGCTATTTAGCAGATAGTTGCGCACAGCATCGGCACGGCCGGTAGCTACTCGCTCGTTGACGGCCATCGAGCCGGTATTGTCGGTGTAACCGTAAATCTGAACGTTTGTGTTCGGATTGTTAATCAGAGAGTTGGCAAACGAGGTAAGGTCTGTTTTAGCATTGGAGCTGAGAGTAGTTCCGTTGGTGGGGAACAGAATGCCGCCGTTGAAAGTTACCTTGATAGCCTGAAGACCATTCTGGTCAGTAACCTTTTCAACCTGAGCCTGCTGGGCGAGCTGTTCTTTAAGCTCGGCCTCTTGCTTGTCCATCTTCTTTCCGATGAGCGCGCCCGCACCGGCACCTACGGCTGCTCCGATTGCGGCACCGATACCGGCACCCTTGCCACCGCCTATCAGCGCGCCGAGACCGGCACCTACGCCGGCACCGCCGCCGCCGCCGATGAGAGCACCCTTGCCGGTATTAGTCATTGAAGAACATCCCGTTGTAAAAAGCAATGAGAGCGATAATGCGACCGCTCCGAAAATCTTAAACAGTTTCATCTTTTTCTATAATTTTTAGTTAATCTGTTAATTCTTGCCGCAAATGTAGCTATAAAATCATTCACAACCAACTTTTGTCACAAATATAATACATACTCACACAAAATTTTGTTTTATGATATTCATAAAATATTTACTAAATTTGTAGCCGTGTTAGCACCACCGAGCATTTTCAATGGTGCTGCATCAGAAACATAAGAGCATATTTTTATGAGTCACGGGACACCAGCAAAACGCAGCAATCTGTTTTATCATCTCGGAGCGGTCATTACTGTTATCGCTTGGGGTGCATCGTTCATCTCAACCAAAGTATTGCTTGACCACGGGCTGCACCCAGTTGAGATTTATATCTACCGTTTCGTGCTCGCTTATATAATGATTCTGTGCGTGTGCCATGACCGGTTCCGCAGCAATTCCATCAAAGACGAAATGCTTTTCGCCCTGATGGGTCTGTGCGCCGGGTCTATTTACTTTATAGCCGAGAACACGGCATTGCAATACACACTTGTGACCAACGTGTCACTGATAACGTCGATGTCGCCTCTGCTGACCGCGATTCTGATAGGCATTCTTTACAAAAACGAGCGTCCGCCCAAGGAAATCATCTACGGGTCGCTGATTGCTTTCATAGGGGTGGCCTGTGTGATTTTCAACAGTAGCTTTGTGCTTGAAATCAACCCTCTCGGCGACCTTTTGTCGCTTTTTGCCGCCGTGAGCTGGAGCGTCTATTCGATTGTGCTGAAAAAGCTCAACGCCGTATACTCATCATTATATATCACCCGCAAGACTTTCTTCTACGGGGTATTGACGGCGTTTCCGTTTCTCGCCATCGAGCCTGAAATTTCGTCTCCGTCGTTGCTGCTGCAACCCGAAGTGTGGGGCAACATCTTGTTCTTGGGCGTGTTTGCCTCGATGATAGGCTATCTGCTGTGGGCGATGATTGTCGGGCAGCTCGGAGCCATCAAAGCCTCCAACTATCTTTATTTCCAGCCGGTTGTAACCCTCCTCCTGTCAGCCATAATCCTCCACGAGGCGGTGACGGTGATTGGCTATATCGGCTGCGCGATGATTCTCGGCGGTGTGTGGCTCAGCGATTACCTATGTCGCAAAAAAATGTGACATCTGTCTCTGTTATTTTATCCGATATTCTTTATTTGTAAAAACATAGTGCATGAAAAAACTCCTTCTCAGTGCGATTCTTGTTTCCGCCTCATTGGGCGCGGGAGCGGTTACTCCATTATGGCTGCGCGACGTTAAAATCTCGCCCGACGGCAAGGAAATCGCATTCACTTATCGCGGGGACATATACAAAGTACCCGTATCAGGCGGCACAGCCACAAGACTGACAAGCCGTCCCTCCTATGAATCCAACCCGGTGTGGTCGCCCGACGGAAAGTCGATAGCCTTTGCAAGCGACCGCGAGGGAAGTCTTGACATATTTATAATGAGTGCCGACGGAGGCGACGCAAAACGACTGACGTCCAACTCGACCGACGAAATCCCGGAAACATTTTCGCCCGACGGGAAAAGCGTCATTTTCTCTGCCGCTATTCAGGATGTCCCGACCAATGTCCAGTTCCCGTCACGGCGGCTGACAGAGGTTTACAGAGTACCTGTTTCCGGCGGACGTTCCACGCAGCTGCTTTCGACCCCGGCGCAGATGATCAGTTTCATCCCGGGAACCGAAAACTTTGTATATCAAGATCAGAAAGGTATGGAAAACGAGTGGCGCAAACACCACACGTCGTCTGTCACCCGCGACCTATGGCTCTATGATGCCGCGAGCGGAAAGCACACCAACCTAACCCGCCGCGGAGGTGAAGACCGCAACCCGGTCGTCTCGACCGACGGCAGAACCGTCTACTTTCTGAGCGAACGCGACGGCGGGTCGTTCAACGTGTTCTCGTTCCCCATCGACAACCCCTCGGCAGTCAAGGCTGTGACCGATTTCAACACCCATCCTGTCAGATTCCTCTCACAAGGAGCCGACGGCACGATGGCATTTGCCTATGACGGCGAGATATATACCATGCGCGACGGCTCGCGTCCGGCCAAGGTGAACATCGATATCACAGTCGACAATGAAAACCCCGTCAAGGACTTGAGCGTGACATCGGGCGCAAGCGAAGTAGCCGTGTCTCCCGACGGCAACCAAGTGGCCCTCATCAAGCGTGGAGAGGTATTCGTGACTTCGGTCGAATATAAGACAACCAAGCAGATTACCCACACTGCCGCAGGAGAGTCAGACGTGACGTGGGGCCCCGACAACCGCACTCTCTACTATGCAAGCGAGCGCGACGGCGCCTACAACATCTACCGTGCCACCATCGGCCGCAAGGACGACCCCAATTTCCCCAATGCCACCATCATCAAGGAAGAAGCTGTTTTCCCAGTCGACGGCGTGGAGCGTTTCCGCCCGGTGATTTCTCCCGACGGAAACAAAATGGCCTATATCCAAGACCGCAACAAGATTATGGTGCGCGACCTCAACTCAGGCACAGAACGACAGCTTACCGACGGCTCGACCTATCCGCAGCGCGACGGCGGTTTCCATTTCTCATGGTCGCCTGACAGCAAATGGCTCGTGGCCGAGATTATAGACCGCAAGCATGACCCGTATTACGACATCGCCATCATCAACGCTGCTACAGGCGAGATAACCAATATCACCAACAGCGGTTACTTCGACATGAACCCGCGCTGGGTGATGAACGGAAACGCCATCCTTTTTGAATCGGAAAAATACGGTATGCGCAACCATGCGTCATGGGGTTCGATGAGCGACGCGATGCTCGTGTTCCTCAACCGCGAGGCTTACGACAAATTCCGTCTCAACGAAGAAGACTACGCCCTGCTCAAAGAAGTTGAGAAATCTCAAAAAAAGGAAAAATCATCGGAAAAAGATGATTCAAAAGACAAGAAAAAGAAAGGAAAGAAAAAAGAGAGCGTTGTTGACGACAGCAATGAAAAATCGCTTGTCAACGTCGAGCTCGACGGCATCAGCGACCGCATCGTGCGCCTGACACCTTTCTCGTCAAGCCTCGGCGACATCTATGTGACCGATGACGGGGAGAAACTCTACTTTATGGCGCGTATCGACGACGGATTTGACCTTTGGAGTGTCAAACTGCGTTCAGGCGACGTGGAACTGGCAAAAAAACTCGGTATGCGCGGAGCTTCACTGCAACCCGATGCCGACGGGAAAAACCTGTTCCTGCTCGGTAGCAGCGCGATGAAAAAAATGAATCTTTCGAGCGAAAAAATCACTCCGATCAGCTACTCGGCAGGCATGAAGCTCGACCCGGCAGCCGAGCGGGAGTACATGTTTGACTTCGTGACCCGCGAGGAGGCCCAGCGGTTCTACAACAAGAACATGCACGGTGTCGACTGGCCTGCCATGACCGCCGCCTATCGCCGTTTCCTCCCCCACATCGACAACAACTATGACTTTTCCGAGATGCTCAGCGAGCTGCTCGGAGAGCTCAACGTGTCTCATACAGGCTCGGGGTACCGTCCGCGCACCGGCGCCGACCCCACCGCCCAACTGGGACTTCTCTATGACATGAGCTTTGACGGCAACGGCCTCAAAGTGGCCGAGATTGTGGCCGGAGGACCGTTTGACCGAGCCACCACCCAACTTGTTCCCGGCGCAATAATCACCTCTGTCAACGGCGTTGAAATCGACCCGACAGGCGATGAAAGCGCGGTGTTCAATAATCTTGCGGGCAAGAAGACACTCATAGGGTTTACGCTCCCATCGGGCAACAAAGTCGAGGAAGTGATATTGCCCGTAACCGCAGGGCGCATGTCGGGACTGCTTTATGACCGATGGGTGAAGCATAACGCCCATGTCGTTGACTCGCTCTCGGGAGGACGACTTGGATATGTCCACATCGAGTCTATGAGCGACGACAGCTTCCGCGAGGTATATTCAGATGTTCTCGGCAAGTACAACGACCGCGAGGGCATCGTCATCGATACCCGATGGAACGGCGGAGGCCGTCTCCACGAAGACATCGAGGTGTTATTCTCAGGCGACAAATATTTCACTCAGGTAGTGCGCGGTGTCGAATCATGCGACATGCCGTCACGCCGGTGGAACAAGCCGAGCATTATGATTCAGTGCGAGGCCAATTACAGCAACGCTCACGGCACTCCGTGGGTCTACAAGCACCGAAATCTCGGCAAACTTGTAGGCGCACCTGTCCCCGGCACGATGACCTCGGTAAACTGGGTAGACCTTCAGGACAACTCGATGTACTTCGGCATACCTGTCATAGGCTACAAGCTCCCCGACGGCTCCTATCTTGAAAACACCCAGCTTGAACCCGACATCCTTGTCACTAACGACCCGGCCCGTGTCGTAAAAGGTATCGACGACCAGCTTGAAACCGCCGTCAAGACGCTCCTAAACGATATTGACAATAAAAAATAGCACTAAAAAACATTCTCATCATCCGCAGTTCCAATGCCGCAGTCAGCCGGCATTGGAACTGCGCATATTCTGACACAAAATGATTAATCAGACCGAAATAACGCTCCGTCCTTATCCTCGTGGTTGCCACCTTGTAACCGGCGATATTATGCGACAACTGCCCGTCCTGCCGCGCACCGGAATCCTCAACCTGCTCATCAAGCACACATCGGCAGCCCTCGCGCTGAACGAAAATGCCGATCCCGACGTGCGCCATGACCTTAATTCCATTTTCGACCGTCTCGTTCCTGAAAACGCCCCCTATTATATCCACACATTTGAAGGCCCCGACGACATGCCCGCCCATGCCAAGTCAGTAATCGTCGGAGCGTCATTGACCATTCCGATTACCGATGGGCATCTAAACCTCGGGACATGGCAGGGAATTTACCTGTGTGAATTCAGGAATCACGGAGGGTCACGTCACATCGTCGCAACAATAATCGGAGAATGACCCACTATTTTATGGCAAAATTCACTTATGTTAAAACAAAAACGGTATCTTTACGGTTAAAATAGAAACGTTAAAACTATTTTGAACCGTGAGCCATTCATCAAGACATAAGATATTAAGAATATTATTATGGACATTCGTCGGGATTGCCGGATTGGTGCTGATCATCCCGGTTCTACTCTATATTCCGTTTGTTCAAGACTTTGCGCGTGACATAGCAGTAAAAAAAATCAGTGAATCTACCGGGATGAATATCTCGGCCGGATATCTCAGGCTGAAATTTCCGTTGAAAGTTTCGGCTGCCGACGTGCAGGTCATCCAAGCAAACGGCGACACGATGCTCACTGCGGGCAATCTTGACATCGCCGTGAAATTACGCCCGCTGCTACATGGCGACATCGAAGTCGACGGAGCGCGGCTCGACAAGGCGTTTTACCAGATGGGGAATGCCGACTCGGTAATGTGGTTGCGCGCCCGCATAGACATGGCCGACATCAACGGCACAGACCTCAACCTAAAAAAAGGAACAATCGCCCTCGACCGCGCCCTGATTGACGGAGGCTGCGTATCATTGCGCATGCTTGAGGACTCAACCTCGGCACCGGTTGACACAACGGCATCAACACCGTGGAATATTACCGCCGGTGACATCGAGCTGCGCAATATCACTTACTCGATGGAGATGCTCCCGACCATCGACTCGCTCGGTTGCGACATTCCCGCCGCGAGACTGCGCGACGCAGCAATAGACATGGCCACCCGCCGCATCCACGGTCGCTCGCTTGTCATCGACAGCATTTCAGCGACCTATCTGACACCGTCGGCCGAATATCTTGCAAGCCATCCTGTCACCGAGACCGCCAAGACTGATTCCACCGCCACTGACCTTTCCCAAATGTGGGCGATAACCGCTGATGAATTACGCCTGACAGCGCGACGGGGAACCTACGCCACAGCAGGCGTGACCCCGATGCCGGGACTGGACATGAACTACATCGAGGTCAGGGACATCGTTATAGAGGTGGATTCATTTTACAACCGGGGGACATCCATCAACGTCCCAATCAAACGCCTGAGCGGAACCGAGCGTTGCGGACTGCAACTATACGCGACAGGGACATTCGCTATGGACTCACTCTCCATGAGAGCAACCGACATGGCCGTCTCAACCCTCAAATCAACTATTGACTTTGATGCCGAAATGGGCATGGGCGACCTGACCGCCGACGCCACCCTCCCCCTCTCCCTTAAAGCCGACGCCCGCATCGACCTCGGCGAAGTAAAAGACGCCATGCCGTCAGTCGCCCCTATGCTTGCCGTCATCCCTACGGCCAAAGAGGCCATACTGAAAACCGACATTGCCGGAACAGCCGGAAGTATCGATGTCAGCCGGCTCCTGCTCCAAGTTCCGGGCCTGTTGCGCGTCAACGGCGACGGCGTTATTGACAATCCAATGGATTTCAACCGGATGGAGGGTAATGTGGCATTGTCGGGCGAATTCGCATCGCTAAATTCGATAAAAAAAATACTCCCCCCCACCCTTGCCAAGACCATCAACATCCCCGCAATGAAAATAAGGGGAAACATAGATTACCGCCCCAACATCATCTCGGGCGACATCGCAGCCGTTACCGGCAACGGACGGCTGGCGATGAAAGGCAACTGGAACGGCCGGGCCGAGGGATACGACGCCTCCCTGAGTCTGGCTGATTTTCCTGTTGACGCAATCATGCCCTCGCTCGGCATAGGCAGCATTACCGCCGGTCTTGATGTCAAAGGCCACGGATACAACCCCATGTCACCCAAAACAGTCGTGAACGCCGACCTTGACCTCGCCGACATCACCTACATGGGACAACGGTATGAAAATATAAAGCTCGACATGCGCCTTAGCGACAGCAGGGCTGTCGGAACAATGACAAGCCTCAATCCCGATGCCAACCTCAGCGCCGACTTCAACGCCTCAATCAGCGGTGACACTGTTGACTGGACGCTTGACGGCGACGTGCGCAACCTCAACCTCATGGCGATGAAGCTCTCCCCTACCATGAACCGCGGCTCGCTGACGCTTGCCAACAAGGGACGCATGAATGTCAAAACAATGGATATAGCCACCGACCTCTCAGTCGGCAATCTCGCTTGGTCCATGCCGGGAATCGATATAATCACCCCGCGCATCGACATGACACTCGCATCGGCCGACTCGACGCTGAACGCCACCGTGGCCAACGGCGACCTCGACATGAAACTCCACTCCCCCATGCCTCTTATGGGATTCATCGACAAAATCGGGAGCGTCTCGCCTGTCTTATTACGCCAGATCGATGCCCGCATGATTGATGTCGATTCTATCCAGCAAGCACTTCCCCCGATGGACCTCCTCCTCGACATGGGGCAGAAAAACGTGGCCGCTCAATATCTTGCCGATGCCTCGGGAATTACATTCAAGTCTTTCCTCATGGGAGTCCACAACGACTCTCTCTTGTCGATGAACGCCGTCGGCAACATGCTCAACGTCGGCAAGACACGCCTTGACACCGTATCGGTCGAGGCAATCCAGCACGGCCGGTTCCTCGTCTACAAAGCCACCATAAACAACCGTCCCGAAACAATGGACGATTTCGCCCATGTCAACCTCAACGGGTTCATCGGCAACGACCGCATCTCGGCGTTCCTGAAACAAAGCAACATAAAGGGTGAAAAAGGCTTTAACATCGGACTGTCGGCCACACTGAGCGACAGCATCGTGACTGTCAAGCTTGTTCCGCGCAAACCCACTATCGCCTATAAACCTTGGACACTGAATGACGACAACTTCATCAGCTATAACCTCTATACGCGCCACATCGATGCCGACCTTGAGCTGGAAAGCAACAAAAGCTTTCTGAAACTCTTTACACAACACGACGAGTCGGCGGCCAATGACAGTGTTCCCGTTCAGGAAGACATCGTTTTGCAGATTTCCCAAGTGCATCTTCAGGACTGGCTCTCCATCTCCCCCTTCGCGCCCCCCGTCAAAGGCGACGTGAACGCCAATATGCGTTTCCGCTGGGACGCATCGGCACTGACAGGTCACGGAACCCTCGGGCTCGTCGATATGTACTACGGCAAGGACCGGGTGGGGACATTTGATCTTGACGTGAACATGCAGAACAGTGCCAACGGGGCAATCCATGCCGATGTCGCCCTGATGGTCGACTCGGTAAAGACGATTACCGCACGCGGGTCGCTGAATGACTCGACGGCAGCCAATCCGTTCCTGCTCGACTTCTCCATGATTAAATTCCCGCTGCGCGTAGTCAACCCCTTCCTTCCGGCCGAAATGGCACGACTGAGCGGCATGTTAAACGGAAACATGGAGATTACGGGCGACATGGCACATCCCGTGTTCAACGGATTTCTCGACTTTGATTCCACAGCTGTCTTTGTGAAAATGCTCGGCACGTCATTCTCTTTCTCCGAAGAAAAAATTCCGGTTGACAGCAATATAGTCCGATTTGACAATTTCACCATTCTCGGATGCAATGCCAACCCCTTGCACGTCAACGGCACGGTCGATGCCCGCAACCTCACCGATGTCGGCCTTGACCTGAACCTCAACGCCCGCAACATACAGGTTGTAAACTCCTCGCGCCCCAAAGGCGGCGCCGATGTGTATGGGAAAGCCTATCTCGACCTTGATGCCGGAATCAAAGGCTCGATGTCACGCCTTGACGTCAAAGCCGACCTTGCAGTCCTTGGCGGGACAAATGTCACATACGTCATCCCCGACGCGACCTCGGCTATCGCATCGCGGTCCAACAGCGACATGGTTCACTTCGTCCAGTTCAACGACTCTACTCAGGTTGAAAAAGCCGACACAGTGGCGACATCGTCGATGGCCCTGAATCTTGAAGCCAACCTCATTGTAGAAACCGGGTCAACAATAACGGTCGACCTGTCAAGCGACGGCAGCAACCGAGTGCGCATCGAAGGGGCCGGCGACCTGACCTACTCGATGAGCGCGCTGAACGGCGACCGCCTGACAGGACGGTTCAACATCAACGACGGCTTTGTGCGCTATGTTCTTCCCGTCATGGGCGAAAAGCGTTTTGACTTCAACGAAGGATCCTATATCTCGTTCAACGGCGACATGATGAACCCGACGCTTCACGTCTCGGCAGTCGATCAGATAAAGGCCAACGTCACTCAGGAAGGGCAAAACTCAAGGCTCGTCAACTTCGATGTCATCCTCAACGTCAACGGCACCCTTCAGGACATGGGCGTGGCATTTGACCTCGCGACCGACGACGACCTGTCAGTACAGAACGAGCTTGCATCAATGTCACCTGACCAGCGCGCCAATCAGGCGATGAACATGCTGCTGTACAATGTGTACACAGGCACAAACGGCACCAAGGGCAACGGCAACCTCTCGGGCAACGCCCTGTATTCGTTCCTGACTTCGCAACTCAACTCTTGGGCGGCAAACAACATTCGCGGCGTGGACATATCTTTCGGCATCGACCAATATGACAAGACTTACAACGGCAGCACGTCGACTACCACAAGCTACAGTTACAAGGTGTCGAAGACACTGTTCAACGACCGCTTCAAAATCATCGTAGGAGGCAATTATTCGACTGATGCCGATGCCGACGAGAACTTCTCACAAAACCTCATCAACGACATCTCGTTTGAATACATGCTCAACCGCAGTGGCTCGATGTTTATAAAAATTTTCCGCCACACAGGATATGAAAGCATCCTTGAAGGAGAAGTGACACAGACAGGAGTTGGTTTCGTAATCAAGCGCAAACTCAACTCATTGAGAGACATTTTCAATTTCGGCCATTCCCCCTCTCCGGCACCGGCCCTCCCCGTTAACGCGCCAAAAACAGAAAAAGCAACACTAACCCCGGCTAAAAATGATGAAGACGAGTAAAATACTTTTTGAAACTCTTGCCGCCCTCCTTCTCGCATCCTCGCTCGGAGGCTGCTCCACCACCTCGCGAATCGGTGACGGGGAAATCCTCTATACCGGTGTCAAAAAGATAGACATCACCCCCGCCGAGGGTGAAAAAGTCCCTTCGGGACTCTCGTCACAGATAACCGAGGTAGTAAAGGTCAAACCCAACAACAGCCTTCTCGGGAGTGCCAGCTACCGCTACCCGTTCCCGCTCGGGCTGTGGGTCTACAACCACTGGGACAATCCGCCGAAAGGAATCAAGCACTGGCTGTATGAAAAACTTGTCGAGGAACCCGTGCTGGTCAGCAACGTGCGTCCCGAGGTGCGCGCCCGCATGATTGACGAAATACTTGACAACAACGGATATTTCCGCGGCAACGCCACCTATGAGCTGGCTCAGGGAAAAAACAAAAAGAAAGCAAGCATCATCTACCGGGTCAACACCGGAGCCCCGTACATGCTTGACTCAATCATTCTTTTGCCCGACACAACACATCTCGCCCACCTCATCGACTCAATTGCATCGAAAAGCAAATACCTGCGCAAGGGAGAGCGTTATTCGACCGACTCGCTCAGTGCAGAACGTGTGCGCATCACAAATGCGCTCCGCAACCGAGGCTACTATTTTTTCAAGCCTGAATATATCGAATATCTCGCCGACAGCACCATCAATCCGGGATCGATAGCCCTGAAGATGACCGTGGCACGGAATATTCCGCAACAGGCCCGCGTCCCCTACAAGACAGGGTCCATCACAACATACATATACCGTAATCAGGGTGGCGGGACTCCCGATACCGTTGACACCCGCCGTGGCCGAGTCATCCGTTACATGCCATCCAAACTGCGCGACGACCTCATTCCGTCATGCATTTCTTTCCGTGAGGGACGCACATTTTCAGTGCGCAACATGAACCGCACCCAGAGCAATCTCGCCCGTCTCGGAATCTTCAACGGAATAAACATGACCGTCACGCCCGACTCGCTGTCGGCTTCGGACCGGCGGCTGAACGTGGTAATCGAGTGTACCTACGACAAACCGCTCGAAGCATCGCTCGAAGTCAACGTCGCATCCAAGTCCAACAGCTATCTTGGCCCGGGTTTGACGTTCAGTGTCACAAACCGCAACCTGTTTGGCGGCGGCGAACTTTTCAACGTCGCACTTACCGGGACCTACGAATGGCAGACAGGCTCGTCACGAGACAGATCGTCGATATTCAACTCCTACGAATTCGGACTTTCAACCTCCTTGTCATTTCCACGCCTTCTCGCACCGAGGTTTATCCCACGCTCGCGCCGGGAGGTCAACTGGACCCGCGTCTCCCTGAGCGCCGACATTCTCAACCGGCCCCACTATTTCAGGATGGCCCAGTTCAACACCGCCTTTTCCTATGACTGGCAGTCGTCAAAATACATATCCAATACCCTGACACTGTTCAAGCTCACCTACACCAAGCTGCTTAACACCACAGCCGATTTTGACTCGATTATGAATGCCAACAAGGCAATCGCACAAAGTTTCCGCAACACTTTTATCCCGCAACTCTCCTATAGTTTCATTTTTGACCGACAGATGGACCGCGACAACACCATCAACTGGCAGTTTACAGTCCAAGAGGCAGGAAACATCTTCTGGAGCATCTACGAAGCCTGCGGTAAAAAAGGGGAGAAAAAACTTTTCGGCACACCCTTCTCACAGTTTGTCAAAGGGACTATGCAGGTTGTCTACGGGCGGCGTCTTTGGGGTGAAAACTGGTTGGTCAGCCGCATCGCCGCCGGAGCAGCCCATGCCTACGGCAATTCGGCGCAGGTTCCGTATAGCGAGCAATTCTATTGCGGCGGAGCCAATTCGGTCCGCGCTTTCGCAGTCCGCTCTATCGGCCCCGGCTCCTATCGCGCCCCGGCCGACAAAGTAAACGGTTACTTTGACCAGACCGGAACATTCAAGTTTGAGGCCAATGTCGAGTACCGGTTCCCCATCCTCGGCCCCCTCCACGGGGCATTGTTCCTCGACGCGGGCAACGTGTGGCTGCTTGAAAACGACCCCGACCGCCCCGGCTCCAAGCTGAAAGCGTCCACCTTCTTTAAAGACCTTGCTCTCGGCACAGGCGTGGGTCTTCGATTCGACATAAGCATGCTCATCATCCGCGGAGACCTCGGCATAGGGATACATGCCCCCTACGACACCGGACGGCACGGCTACTACAACATGACGTCATTTAAAAATTCACTGGCATTCCACCTCGCCATCGGCTACCCGTTCTGAGACATAAGGAAGATAATGCCTGACATTTTACATCTGATTATGACAGTTACTATAGCGGATGCGGCCACTATTTTGACATTTTGTTTTGTCAATTCATTGAAATTAACTAATTTTGCACCTAAATAGCATTAATTGACTTCGGCCAAGGCTACTCGCGACCAATGCACACTTTTTCCTGAGTAGGCACGTTGGTTTCAAGACGGTTTTTTCCCTGTCATTTTGCTATAGACACTGGACTTTTTATAAAAAAATAATTGTTTTATCTTGTAATTCTCTTTGCGAGAATCTGTTTAACCATTATGCCGAACAAAAGCATGAAAATTATGACCAGATCCTTCCGCACTGTCGCAGCCGTCTTAACAACGGCATGGTGCGTGTCGTCGTGTTCTGCCCCAAAAGACATTGTCTATTTTCAGGACATAACTGAAAATGGAACTGCCGCGGCCGTTCAACCCAAAGCCGTCACCGTGCGTCCCAATGACAAGATATCAATCATGGTAAACAGTCGCGACCCTCAGCTCAGCGACATGTTCAACCTCCCTTATGTCTCCCGCCAGCTCGGTCAGGCATCCCGCGGTTCCAGCTACGGCAACAATCAGGGACTCTCGGGTTACACCGTCAACGAACAAGGCAACATCGACTTCCCTGTCTTGGGGACACTGCATGTCGCGGGAATGACCCGTCACGAGATAGCCTCGATGATTAAAAGCGAGCTTATTGCCAAAGACCTCGTCAAAGACCCCGTTGTCACTGTCGAGTTTCTAAATCTCGCAGTATCCGTCATCGGCGAAGTGAACCGCCCCGGACGTTACGCCATTGAACGCGACAACATGTCGGTCATGGACGCACTGAGCGCCGCCGGTGACCTGACGATTAACGGAGTACGCACCAACGTGAAAGTTATAAGGACCGAAAACGGCACACAGAACACCTATCTGCTCGACCTGACCTCGGCTGAATCTTTGCGGAACTCTCCCGCCTATTACTTACAGCAAGACGACATTGTCGTTATCGAGCCTAACGACACGCGTAAACGTCAGTCGACTGTCAACGGAAACAACGTGCGTTCTACCTCCTTCTGGATTTCGCTTGCATCGCTTGCGACATCTGTTGCCGTCCTTATCAAAAAATAGTCTGTACTATAAATTATTCATATAAATTTTACCACGGTCTTCATCGATATTTAAAATATGATTCAAGACACAGCACCCCACCAACAACCAGTCCCGGCCTCAGTATCTCAAACCCAGATTGAGGAGGAATCGATCAACATACATGACTTCCTGACATTGTGCCTTGCCAATTGGAAATGGTTTATCCTGTCGATATTCGTCATGTCGGCTCTCGCCCTACTGTATGTTATGCACGCAACCCCCGTCTATACCCGCACGGCATCGGTCCTGATCAAGGACGACACTGACGGGTCTTCAATGCAGGGAATCGCAGCACAGATTTCAGATCTGGGACTCATCAACGGTTCAACCAACGTCAACAACGAACTTCTCGCATTCCAGTCCCCGGCTCTTATGGGTGAGGTTATCAGCCGTCTGGGACTGACTAAAAGCTACACCTATCACCAAGGGCTCAAACGACTCCCGCTCTACGGCGACTCCCTCCCCGTAAAAGTAGAATTCCTTTCTCTCAGCAGATCGGAAAACGCCTATGTCAAAGTAACACCTGACGGCAAGGGAAAAGTAACCCTCTCTGACTACCGTCTAAAAACCGAAGACATTGACGGCGACGACCTGACTGTCGAATTCGGCGACACCGTCGTCACCCCCATCGGAAAGATGCTCGTAATCCCCGGCCCCAACTATTCTCCCGAATTTACCGAAACTATTTCGGTGAATAAAATGAGCATGACCGGGGCCATCGAAAATTACACCAAAGAAACAGCAATAACCCTTGCCGACGACAATGCATCGGTAATAGACATTACTGTCAAAGACACTGACATCCAGCGCGCCACTGACATCATCAATACGCTGATAAACGTCTACAACGAAAAATGGGTTGAAGACAAGAACCTGATGGCCGTGACCACATCATCGTTTATAAACGAGCGACTGAATGTCATCGAGCAGGAACTCGGTAATGTCGACAACGACATTTCATCGTTCAAGAGCGAACATCTCCTTCCCGACCTTCAACTTGCCTCGACAATGTACATGCAGCAGTCGAGCGAAAACACAAAGCAGGAATTTGAACTTACAACCCAGAAAGCGATTGCCACATTCCTCCGCGACTATGTGGTAGAGACTACCGATGCCGGCCGCCTCCTGCCCGCCAACTCCGGTCTGGAAAGCCAAGGTATCGAAAAACAGATTCAGGAATATAACACGTTGCAGCTTGAACGCGACAAGCTTGTGTCCAACTCGGGTACATCCAACCCCCTCGTGCAGGATTATGACCGCAACCTCAAGGCGATGCGCACCGCAATCAACTCATCCCTTGACAACCTGCTGGTCTCAATAAACGCCCAGTTGAAGACTCTTGCCAAAGCCGAGTCCACGACCAACAGCCAGATTGCATCGTCACCCTCTCAGGCAAAATACCTCCTGTCAGTCGAACGACAGCAGAAAGTAAAGGAATCACTCTATCTGTTCCTTCTGCAAAAACGCGAAGAAAACGAGCTTTCCCGCGCATTTACCGCCTACAACACCCGTGTTATCACGCCTCCGTTTGGAACTGACAAACCCACTTCGCCCGTTACCCGCAACATTCTGCTTATCGCGCTGCTGCTCGGTACAATCCTTCCCGCTGTCGTCATCTTCATAGAAGAAAACGTCAACATATATGTGCGCGGACGAGGTGACCTCGAAGGAATGATTACTCCTTATATCGGCGAAATTCCCCTTTCAGGCTCAGCCAAGAACGTCAACAAGTTCACACGCCGTCTCACCCGTCTGAAACACGGCATCTTCGGCGGAAAGGAACTGAAGCCGAGCGCGCCCATCCTTGTTGTCAAGCCTAAAGGCCGAAACATGATTAACGAGTCGTTCCGTTCAATCAGAACAAGTATCGAGTTCATGACCAACTCTATAAAGACCACTCCGGTCATGATGATGACTTCGTTCAATGCCGGTTCTGGTAAATCGTTCATATCGCTCAATATCGGAGCTGTTCTTGCTATCCGCAAAAAGGGCGTGAAGGTTCTCGCTATTGACCTTGACTTGCGCCGTGCCTCTCTATCGGCCGCCGTAAACTCTCCCGGTATCGGTATTGCCGACTATCTCAGCGGTGCCGACATAAGCATCGAGTCTACCATATGCCACACCGAGTGTCCCGGCCTCGACATTATACCTGTCGGCTCAATCCCCCCCAACCCGTCGGAGTTGCTGTATACCGAGCGTATGAAGCAAATCATGGCTTGGGCAAAGGAAAACTACGATTATGTAATGCTCGACTGTCCGCCTGTGGAAATCGTTACCGACGCGTCGATTATCAACCAGTTTGTTGACATTACGCTCTTCGTCGTGCGTGTCGGACTCCTCGACCGCCGCATGCTTGCCCAGCTTGACCGCTACTATGCCGAACAGAAATATCGCAACCTCGCCGTAATCCTTAACGGCACAATGGCCTCGGCCAACAAGTATTCATCCTACTACAACAAGAACTACTACCACTCCGATTACTATCATTCTGACGAGTAAAAACGACATTGTAGTTACTGACACATAAAGAGCCACGCCAGTTGCACGGCGTGGCTTTTAGATAACATCTTTTTATAAACCTACTTTTTCATCCACGCACAACAATGAAAGGTATTGTTCTCGCCGGCGGTTCCGGCACACGTCTTTATCCTATTACAAAGGGGGTAAGCAAGCAACTGCTTCCGGTTTTTGACAAACCGATGATTTATTATCCCGTCTCGACCCTGATGCTTGCCGGAATACGCGACATCCTGATTATCTCTACTCCGGCCGACCTCCCCGCGTTCAAGCGTCTGCTTGGCGACGGCAGCGATTTCGGTGTCAACATTCAGTATGCGGAACAGCCGTCTCCCGACGGACTTGCCCAAGCGTTCATAATCGGTGAAGACTTCATCGGCGATGATTCGGCCTGCCTTGTGCTCGGTGACAATATCTTCCACGGAAACGGATTTACCAAAATGCTCCACGAAGCTGTAGAGACTGCTGAAAAAGAAAACAAAGCAACCGTATTCGGTTACTGGGTCAGCGACCCCGAGCGTTATGGCGTTGCCGAATTTGACACTGACGGGAACTGCCTCTCTATTGAAGAAAAGCCGGCCAAACCGAAATCCAATTATGCCGTCGTGGGACTCTATTTCTACCCCAACAAGGTTGTCAACGTCGCCAAAACCATCAAGCCAAGCGCCCGTGGCGAGCTTGAGATCACGACCGTCAACCAGCGGTTCCTCGAAGACAAGGAACTGAAGGTGAAAACACTTGGCCGAGGCTTTGCTTGGCTCGATACCGGCACACATGACTCCCTTTCAGAGGCTTCGACATATATAGAGGTCATCGAAAAGCGTCAGGGACTCAAAGTTGCCTGTCTCGAAGGCATAGCCTATCGAAAAGGATGGATTTCCCGTGAAAAAATGATAGAAAACGCGCGTCCGATGCTTAAAAACCCCTATGGACAATATCTGCTCAAAGTAGTTGACGAGCTTGACCGCACTGACAACCCCAATCTTGATTAAACATCTGAAAATGGAAATTATTAAAACTGATATTCCCGGGGTTGTAATCCTTGAGCCCCGCATCTTCCGAGATTCACGCGGATATTTCTTTGAAAGTTTCTCTCAACGTGACTTCTTTGACAAAGTGGCTCCCGTTGAATTTGTTCAGGATAACGAATCGATGTCAACACGCGGAGTAATGCGCGGACTGCATTTCCAGCGTCCCCCCCACGCTCAGGCTAAACTTGTCAGATGTGTCCGCGGACGAGTCCTTGACGTGGCAGTCGATATACGCGTAGGTTCTCCGACCTATGGCCGCCATGTCGCAGTCGAACTGACTGAAGACAACCACCGTCAATTCTTCATTCCACGCGGTTTTGCCCACGGTTTCGCAGTTCTTTCCGACGAGGCTGTATTCCAATACAAATGTGACAATTACTATGCGCCCCAGTCCGACGGGGGCATCGCTATCACCGACCCGGCACTGAACATCGACTGGCATCTTGACCCGTCAGAGGCAATACTAAGCGAAAAGGATACCAATCATCCCCTTCTCGCCGATTTCAAGTCTCCGTTTACATTCTGATAAATAAGTTCCGATATAATCAAGGCCCGGGGCAGCAGTTGTCGCTGCCCCGGGCCTTGATTATATCGGAATCAGAAACCGTATAACGTGTTTCCGTCAAGTTGCTCAATCCATGATGGGGACTTTGGCAATAGCGGGGCGACAGGTGGAGTCGCAACCGCTGTCGGAGAGGATTCGACACGGACAGCGTCATAAAGTCCGATGTCAATAAAACTTTTCAGAACCTCGGTACCCCCCTCGACAAGCAGCGAAGTCACGCCCCTGATGTATAAGTCAGACATTACTCCGGGCAGCGACTCATAAACCGCCGTCTTGACAACCGACGGTAAATCGGCTCTCTCAGTCTCGCTATAATACACCACGTTGTCATCGCGAAACACCCGCGCGCCTGAAGGGATACGACCGCGTCGGTCAAGGACTACCCGCAAAGGGGAATGACCCGCATAGAGACGGGTATCAAGCGACGGGTCATCGGCAATGACAGTCCCGCTGCCGACAAGGATTGCGTCATGACGCGCCCGCTCGCGATGGACGAGTGTGGAAGTCAACGGAGTGGAGATATGCCCGTGAATATTACCTTCGGTATTCTGCGCCCATTTAAGAGTGATATACGGGCGGCTCAGAGTGTGGGCAGTGAAAAATTTGCGGTTAAGCTCCCGGCACTCTTTCTCCATCACTCCGACTGCCACTTCCACGCCTGCCTGTCGCAACATTTCCACGCCCCGCCCGGCGACTTTCACAAACGGGTCAAGCGTTCCGACAACGACACGCGGGATGCCGCACCGGATAATCAGCTCGGCACACGGGGGGGTGCGCCCGTAATGGCTGCAAGGCTCAAGAGTGACATACATTGTCGCCGCAGCCAGCACAGCCTTGTTCCGGACTGAATTGACGGCGTTGACCTCGGCATGTCCCTCGCCACAACGGCGGTGCCACCCCTCCCCTGCTATGTTGCCATCAGGCCCTACGATGACGGCACCGACCATCGGGTTGGGCGATGCGTCGAGCTCGCCGTTGCGGGCCAGTTGCAATGCCCGCACCATGAAAAGCGGGTTAATTTCCATAGTTTTCACGGTTCTACCCAGTCTCCACCGGCTTTTATAAGCGCAATCAGACGCGGAATTGCATCGGTCGCGGGAATATTTTTCTCAACACACTCTTTTCCTTTATAGAGACTGACACGCCCCACCCCGGCTCCGACATAGCCGTAATCAGCGTCAGCCATTTCGCCGGGACCGTTGACGATACACCCCATGACCCCTATTTTCAGACCTTTAAGATGGGATGTTGCGGCCTTTATGTCGCGCAATGTCGACTGTAGGTCATAGAGTGTGCGGCCACAGCCGGGACAAGAAATATATTCTGTCTTGGACATGCGTAACCGGGTAGCCTGAAGGATGTTTAGCGAGAGTCGGTTGAGAAATCCGCGGTCAAAATGTTCGGGCGAATTGATCGATATTCCGTCGGCGATGCCTGACAGGAGCAGATATCCAAAGTCGACCGACGCTGCAATTGTGAGCACATCGGCATCGGCCGTGTCATAACTGAACGATACAATGACGGGATTTTCAAGTTGGCGCTGCGACATGGCGTTGACAAAAGATTTTGCACGCAACGCCCGGTCTGCCTCGTGCGCCTCAAGGGTTACAACGGCATTACCGTCGGCAGCTATCCTGTCAAGAGCCTCATTCCAGTCGGCCTTCTCGATGTCAACGGTAAGAGACGATTCTGCCTCAGGAAGCTCGTCAAGTCCGGCCACCTGAGTAACCGTCCCGTTCCACGCCGACTTGCGGCGAGAAGGAGCGCAGGAATCAACCCCTGCGGGACAGTCGTGAAATTCAAAACCGCCCGTGGCATTGGCCACCTCGTCTATATGGGCAAGAATGGCCCGCGCGACCGGAATCTCACACTCCGGTTCCTCACTCAGCGACACCCTTATCGTGTCTCCGATGCCGTCCATGAGCAGCGATCCGATTCCGACTGCCGACTTTATGCGTCCGTCTTCCCCGTCGCCCGCCTCGGTCACTCCGAGATGTAGCGGGAAATGCATATCCTCGGCATCCATTGCCACGACCATGCGGCGCACGGTCTCGACCATCACAGCCACATTGGACGCCTTGATTGAGATTACGACGTTGCCGAAATCATGCTTGCGGCACACGCGCAAAAACTCCATCGCGCTTTCCACCATTCCGGCGGGAGTGTCGCCATAGCGGCTCATGATGCGGTCGCTGAGCGAGCCATGATTAACCCCGATGCGGATTGCGGTTGAATGCTCGCGGCACAGGTCGAGAAACGGCACAAGGGCGGCCTCGATTCGTTGCAGCTCGGCGGCATATTCCTCATCGGTGTACTCGATTTTCTTGAACACACGCCCCGGGTCGACAAAATTCCCCGGATTGATGCGCACTTTTTCTACTCTTGATGCCGCAGCAAAAGCGGCGCGGGGATTGAAGTGAATATCGGCAACAAGCGGGGTAGCAACACCGTCGGCCCGCAGACGTGCCGAGATTTCACCGAGATTCTCGGCTTCGCGCACACCCTGTGCCGTCAGCCTCACATATTCCCCTCCGGCATCCACGATACGCTTTATCTGGGCGACTGACCCCTCCGTGTCCATCGTCGATGTCGATGTCATCGACTGAACTCTTACCGGGTTATCGCCCCCGAGTGGAATCCCGCCGATATTTACTTCCCGAGTTTTTCGGCGGCTATACCTGAATTTGCTCATCAATTGGTTTTGAATTTATATTTTACCTCGCGTAATTCCTCGTTGGCCTTGACAATCTTGTCAACGAGACCGCGGCGATAGGCATCAAATCTCACGGCAAGCTCAGAGTCTCCAAGCGCAAGCATCTGAACGGCAAGGACGGCGGCATTCATTCCCGCATTGATACCGACAGTCGCGACCGAGATTCCCGGAGGCATCTGAACGATTGACAGCAGTGCGTCGCGCCCTTCGAGGGTAGAATTGATGGGAATACCGATTACGGGCAGCGGGGTCATGGCTGCAATCACGCCGGGCAAGGCGGCGGCCATTCCGGCGGCGGCGATAATGACCTTTATACCCCGGTCACGGGCCGTGCGGGCAAACCGTTCAACCTCGGCGGGTGTCCGGTGGGCCGACAGGGCATTCATTTCAAAAGGCACTTCCATCTTTTCAAGAAAATCGGCAGTTTTCTTCAGGATGGGCAGGTCACTCGTGCTGCCCATTATGATACTGACAATAGGTTGCATATCTCTGTTTTATAATAATGATTGGGAATTTTTGAATTATCTGATCATGGTAAGAAACCACACCCATGCAAATCCGTTGGCAAATCCGGCCAAGACCTGCCACAAAGTGTGGCGCTGGAGATAGACACGGGCGGTCATGACAAGGCCGGCGGCAATGATGACGACCGACAGCCACACGTTCATGTTGACAATCGAATAATGCGAGGCGACCAACCGGAACGCGAGTGCCACTACACCACCCATAGCCGCGGCATGGGCACTGATTTTCCACCATCGGTTGACAACGATGTTAACCAGACACGCCCCTGCACCTCCCGCGAGAAAAAGCGGCAGCCACAACGGCGCGCTCGCGCGGTAAAAGAACAGTGCCGCGCCGAGATAGCACAGCAACGTCACGACGTAAGGAGCCGTGCGCTCGGTGCGGTTATTGAGCTGCGGGTCCTTGACATATCCCGCCTTATACATTCCAAGTATAGCGGCCACAGGCATCACACAGGTTATCACAAACGTGATTATAAGCGACGTCCACCTGACATTTTCAGGCAGAAAATGCAATGTCGAGACCAGCAGCACCATCCCCATGCCATAAGTGGGGACAAGCAGTGGTGAAAATAAGCCCGAAAGCCATTCTGAAATCTTTTTCATCCTTTTCTGAAACGTAGTTATGTGTTACGCTCTTTATATGTAACGCAACAAAGCGATATTATTCCACACAAAGATAACTTTTTTTTCTAAAAGAGTCAAAAAAAGGTATTTTTTAATCAGGGCCGGCGCATGAAATTTATATAAGATTTGGTTAATTTCAAGGCGGTTTTAGTGAAATTATATTTATAGACTTGCATAATCAGCTGGAAATATCTAAATTAGATCATGCAAATAGAGTTTTTCAGCAAAGTAAAAGACCCACGTGTTTTAGGCAAGGTAAGGCATGAGTTAGAAGATGTTCTTCGCATCGCCCTTATCGGAGTATTATGTTCATGCGAGGATTACGATGAGA